>JGI25382J43887_10000082_pt1 | contig 21175 bp, 21 predicted proteins | sample GraSoi013_1_40cm_3_FD_43887 | JGI IMG/M metagenome (IMG submission 43887) | reverse complement strand
TCCAGGTGTCCTCTCAGCACCTCACCATCGAGGAACCGGATCGCAACCTTGCGAGTCGGCGTCTCAGAAGCAAGGTTGGGGTCGCGCGGCAGCTCCACCCACTTCACAGCGGTAAGCGGGATCCAGGCCGTCTCGTTGTTCTCCAGCCCACCCGCGTCGTCGACCTCGACCAGGAAGTCGGGCTCGTCGAAATCGAGGTCCCGAGCGACTCCCTCGAGGGTCTCATCGTCGAAAAACCGCACGACTACCTTTGCCACTGCATCACCTACTCTACTAACCCTCATTTTGCGGGAGTCCTGCGGACAGCCCGCCGGCCCAGGCGCCGGGAGCATCGCAGGCAGGTGGCAATATGCCGGCGCACGGCTTCGGCCTGATTGCGGCGGAGCTTGCCGGCAACGTAGGGCGCTAGCAATGGGGCCACCTCCTCGTGGTTGAGCTCGGCCGCACCCTCGGCCGCGATGTATTCCTCCTTGAAACGGAGGCGGGCGCGATAAAGCAACGTTTCCACGGCGCTCTCGGACATTTTCAGGGTGCGGGCGATCTGGCGGTAGCTGAGGTCTTGCAGCTCGCGGAGCGTCAGCACAAGCCGGTATTTCTCGGGCAGCCGCTGGGCCACGGCCCACACTCGACGGCGCGTCTCGTTCGATTCCTGGACGTCGACGGGGTCGAAGCTTCGCGACGTGGACGGGAGGTTGGCCAGATACTCGTCGTCGTCTTCGTCCGAGCCCTCCACGCGAAGGTCGCGCTGACGCCTCCGCAGCTCATCGAAGCAAAGGTTGCGAGCAACGGTGTGCACCCAACCGCCGAAGTTGAACGAATCGTCGACTCGATCCATCATGCGCAGCGCCTTCATGAAGGTCTCCTGCGCGATGTCCTCAGCGAGCAGGGCATCGCCGAGTTTCCGGCGCACGAGACGGTAGATCGAGGCGACATAGCGGCGGTGCAGCTCCTCGAATGCGTGGATGTCGCCGTCGCGATATGCGCGGACGAGCTGGACGTCGGTCAGGTCCACGCTGGACTTCGCCGCTGCTTCGGGTTCGTCGGTCACAGCATCTGTCGAACGGCCCGGGCGGCCGCGCGGGTCAGTTCTTGGGCGGCATCACGCATGAGAACCTGCAGATTGTGCCCTTCCGGATCGCCTTCTTCAGCCAGCGTAACCACCGATGTGACGCCCAGTGAACTCAGCGACTCCCAGCCTGAGCCCTTGCTGCCGGCTATCAGGAGGGTGGGGATGCTTGCTTGCATAGCACGCTTTGCAACCTCTCCCGGCGCTTTGCCGTAGGCCGTCTGGGCATCGACCCGGCCCTCTCCGGTGATCACCAGCCCGGCCCCTGGAAGGGCTGTGTCGAATCCGCTGGCGTCGACCACCAGCGGGGCGCCCGGAACAAGCTTGGCGTCGAGGAAGGCGATCAGACCCGCCCCGGCACCGCCTGCCGCTCCGGCGCCCGGAACGTCTGCCACCTTCTTGCCCAGGTCGCGCTCGATGACCTCGGCCAGCCGCGCGAGCGCTCGATCAAGCTCGCGGACGGCCTCCGGGTCGGCGCCTTTCTGCGGCCCGTAGATGTAGCTGGCGCCCTGCGGGCCGGTGAGCGGGTTGGTGACGTCGCACGCGACCATCACGCTCACTGAGCGCCACGCTTGGTCGAAGCCGGACGCGTCGATACGTTCGAGCTCAGCCACCGCTGCCCCGCCTCGAGAAAGCTCGCGACCTCTCGCGTCGAGCAGCCGGTATCCGAGGGCCTGTGCCATGCCGGCGCCGCCGTCGTTTGTCGCCGATCCGCCGATACCGGCAATGATCGACGCCACCTCATGCCTGCGCACTGCTTCGAGCAGCTGGCCGAATCCGTAGGTGGAGGTCTTGCGCGGGTCGCGTCTCTCAAGCGGAATCAGCGTCAGCCCGCTCGCGGATGCGAGCTCGACGACGCCGGTACGCCCTTCATCGATCANGCCGAAGACCGCCTGCACGGGATCGCCGAGAGGTCCTTGGACCTGNACCGAGTGATAGGCGCCCTTGCGGGCGGAAACCAGCGCTTCGACCGTGCCTTCGCCGCCGTCGGCCACCGGTATCTCGACGACCTCCGCATCGGGTAGCGCTTCGCGGACACCCCGAGCGATCGCGGCCGCCGCCTGCGATGCCGACAGGCTGCCCTTGAACGAGTTCGGCGCGACGAGAATTTTCACCGCGGCTTATTGAATGCCAAGTGGAGCCTTAGGCCGGATTTATTCCGGCCGTCACCCAAGCCTCCACCTTCAAGACGCCTCCCAGCGTCGCCGAGGAGAGGTGGGGGTCCCGCGGGGGAGGACATCTGTCCTCACCCGCGCTAATAGACCGGGATCGTCCAGTCCTTGTACTTCGCGACCTCGCCGCGGACCGCACCGAAATAGATGCTCTGCAGCTCTTGCGTGAACTCGCCGACGCTGCCCCCGCCGACCGGCCGGCGGTCGACCTCAACGACAGGCGAGATCTGGGCCCCGGTCCCGCAGAGGAGCAGCTCATCGCATGTGTAGAGCTCGGTGCGGTCGATGCTTCGCTCGACCACCGGCTTGCCGAGCTCATCTTTGATCAAGCTCATCAAGAGCGTACGCGTAACGCCCTCGAGTATGTCGTCGGTTACTGGCGGCGTCACGAAGACGCCGTCTTTGAGCATGAACACGTTCTCAGCGGAGCCCTCGGACACGTGGCCGTCGACGGTGAGGACGATCGCCTCGTCAAAGCCGGATTCGATGGCCTCGGACTTGGCGAGCGCCGACTGCGCATACGAGCCGGTGATCTTCGCGCGCGCGGGCAGCGACTGGTCCGGCACGCGCCGCCACGAGCTGACCACGCAGCGGATGCCGGCCTCGACTTCGACGTACTTTCCGAACGGGGTCGCGTAGATGAAGAAGCTGTGCTGAAGATCGTGGAGGCGAACGCCGATCTCCTCGCTCGACGCGTATAGAAGTGGACGCACGTAGACGTCGGACTTGAACTGATTGCGCCGGAGGAGCTCGACCGTGAGGTTGACCAGCTCTTCGGTCGAGTAGGGAACTGTCATCCGCATGACATTGGCGGACCGCCGCAGCCGCTCGTAGTGAGCGGGCGCCTGCAGAAGGTAGAGCTGCTCCTGCTTTTCGTTCCAGTACGCCCGAATGCCTTCGAAGCAACCGGTCCCGTAGTGGAGCGCATGCGTCATCAGGCCAAGCTTGATGTCGTGGTACCGGCCGAACTCACCGTCGAAGAACACCCAGGAGTTTGGGTGGGTCACCGCCTTTTTCGCTGTAGCCTTCGATTTCGTTTCCACACTCATCTCAGGTGTAAGTTTAAGCGCCGCCTGCACAGGGGCCCTGGCTTCTGAAAGAATCGCGAACGTGAGCCTCTACGGCATCATCGCGGACCTGCGCCGGAAGTACCCGACCCCCGCGGCCAACGAGACCCTGGACATGGTCGTCGCCGAGCTGGGACGCACGCGCGACAACCTCAGGGAGGCGGTCGCCAACCTGGCCGGCAAGCCGCTCCCGCCAGGGGGCAAGCCGGTTCTGGACGAGCTCGTGGAGCGCGCTCGGCAGGAGGACGTGTACGACCTCGACTACGGACCGGACCCGTATGCCAGGCCGCCACTCGAGCCCCTTGATGAAGGCACGGCCGGCATCGGCGCCCTGCTGGCGATCAGCTCCATACTCGGCATCGGGTTGGCCGCGGCCGCGGTCTACGCGGGGGTGTACGCGATCCTGCACACAAGTGGCTGAGTTCTCGTTCGACGTCGTTTCAGAGTTCGACCCCGCGGAGCTGACCAACGCCCTCGACCAGGCCCGCAGGGAGGTCAGCACCCGCTACGACTTCAAAGACACTCAGACCACATACGAACGCCGCGATCAGCTCATCCTCATCGACTCCGCGAGCGAGGAGCGCGCAAAGGCGGCACTGCAAGTGCTGCGCGAAAAGGCCGCGCGGCGCCAGCTGTCACCCAAGTTGTTCAAAGCTGACGACCCCAAGACGGTCGGTAAGGGCCGCGGGCAGATCGAGGTGCACCTCAACGCGGGCATCACCGATGAGCTGGCCCGCGATCTTCGCAAGCGCATCCAGAACGTGACACCCAAGGTCCAGGTGCGGATCCAGGGGGACCAGCTTCGCGTGGTCGGCAAGGACAAGGACACGCTGCAGCTCGTGATCAAAAACTTGCGCGAAGCGGAGGACATCCCGGTTCCGCTGCAATTCACGAACTACAGATAGGGCCGGCTCCCGCGACTTCGTCGCGGAGACCCCAGAGGTGCGCGAGGATAGTGGGGTGCTGGTGATCCCCGCGATCGACATCATGAGCGGCCACTGCGTCCGGCTTGTCCGCGGCGACTTCGACCAGCGGACCGTCTACTCCGACAACCCGGCCACGATCGCGGTGGACTTCGCCCGTGCGGGTGCGGAACGGCTGCATGTCGTCGACCTCGATGCCGCCCGAGGCGAGCCCGACAACCGCGCCGTCATAGAAGACGTTATCGAGTCCGGCCTGCCCGTGCAGGTTGCGGGTGGGGTCCGCACGTCAGCCCAGGTCGAGACCTGGATCGGCGCCGGGGCTGGCGCGGTGGTGATGGGGACCGCCGCCGTTCGCGAGCCCGAGCTCCTGACCGAGTGCGCGCAAAGGTTTCCAGGCCATGTCATGGCTGCGCTCGACGTGCGCGAAGGGAAGCCGGTCGTGAGCGGCTGGACCGAAACCGAGCACCTGGACATCTCCGAGCTCATCCCGCGCTGGAACGTGCTGCCGCTGGCCGGGTTGATCCTGACCTGCACGGAGCGCGATGGGACTCTTGCCGGCCCCGACCTCGGGACTCTCGCGCGCGTGCTCGCGATGACGCAGCTGCCTGTGCAGTACGGCGGCGGCATCGGATCCCTCAACGACATCCGCCGGGTTCGCGAAACTGGTGCAGCGGCGGTGATTCTCGGGCGCTCTCTTTACGAAGGCAAGCTTTCACTTGAGCAAGCCCTAGCGCTATGACCTCCCCGCGAAATCTTCGATTTCGCGAGGACCCCGGGTGAGTCACGGGCGTCACGCCCTTGCGCTCGCGACCTTGGCCGTTCTTGTCATCTGCGGCTCAGCTTGCGGCGGCCGAGACACCCCGGACGACCAGGCCTTTCACCAGGATGTCGTCAACGCCAGCAACGGGGCCGAGGTAACCTTCGACGCCACCGTGCTGACCGACCCAGCGGAGTCGGGCGTCATGAGCGCTTCGAGGTCAAAGCGGCCACCGGCGAGAGACTCGAGGTCGACCACAACACCAGCCTGGCGGCCTACGCCCCCATCCACAACGGCGATGCCATAGTGATCCATGGGAAGCTGTACATAGATCCTGGTCCGCGCATCGGCGTCCACTGCACACACGCGGCGACGTCGAGCGGGTGTCCCGACCCAGGCTGGATCGAGTTCGCGAACAATTACTACGAATGAAATCGAGGCGACTGCGGTCGCCTCGGACCATCACCTGGGGTCTCCCGGCCACGTTTGGCAGGCGCTTGGATGGTGGACGCCTGGTGACGGCCGGAANGAATCCGGCCTAAGGGCNACGTATTGGACTGGAAAGAGAAGAATTACGAAGTGGGCAAGAGAACGAAAGGCAGCGATCGACAGCNNATCGAATGAGACAGTTCTTTCGGAACTTGAGCGCCGGTGAGTACGACCCGTTCGAGAGGGCGACGAGGATATTGGGGAACATCGGGCGCAAAGTCGTTCGCCGGCAGCGGTGCTGCGGGAACTACGGCGACCCTGGCTGTTGAATGACGGTCGCCGAGGCCCGTGCGGCCGGACTGATCAAGTAACCCGTAACGAGAGTCACGCCCCTCACCCCAACCCTCTTCCCTGAAGGGGAGAGGGAGTTAGGTCTTGCGGGCGACCAGCCAGGCCGCGGCCTGGGCCACCGGTCGCACGATGATCTCGTCGACATCGACATGCGGCGGGCGCGTGACCGCGAAGACGATGCAGTCCGCGATGTCCGCCGCGACGAGGGGCTTCACGCCCTGGTACACCGCTTTGGCCGCCTTGCGATCACCATGGAAGCGCACGAGGCTGAACTCCGTCTCGACCATTCCGGGCTCGATCTCTGTCACCCGTATTGGCTCGCCGTTGAGCTCGAGCCGCAGCGTGCGTGAGATTGCATGCACGGCATGCTTGCTGGCGGTGTAACCCGCCCCTCCCTTGTATGTCTCGAATCCGGCGATTGAGCCCAGATTGACGATGTGCCCGTGGCGTGCCTTCCGAATGAGCGGGAGACACGCGCGCGTCATACGCATGAGNCCCAGCACATTTACTTCCCACATCTCGATCCATTCATCGTCACGAGCCTCGGCAATCGGATTGAGGCCGCTCGCAAGACCGGCATTGTTGATGAGCACGTCGATGCGCCCAAACTTCTTCTTGACCTCATCGACGAAGGCGTCGATGCTTTCGAGCTTGGTCACATCGAGGGGAAGAGCCACACCCGACTCGCCCACCGCGCGGCGCACGCGTTCGAGCCGGCGGGCGCCCGCGGCGATCCGATAGCCGAGGCGGCCCAATGCCACCACAGTGGCGGCGCCTATTCCAGACGATGCACCTGTGACGACTGCGACCGGCCTGTAAGCGCTCGCCACCTTATCCCCCGTTGAAACGCTGTCGCGACGGCGTCAAGACTGTACGCTAGGGAAGATGCTGGAGGTCCTGGTAGGGCTGGTAGCCGGCCTGCTCATCGTGGCGGGAATCCTGGTCATTCTCGGTCCCAACACGAAGGCCCTGGTCCGGCGCCTGAGGACACTGCGCCGTCGCCGGCCGTCGCTCTCCGTCTTCCAGCCCGCGCGGCCGCGCGAGGTGGTCTCATCCGGTCTCAATCCCAAGACCCAGCGCGTGCTGGTGGCAGCTTCACGACTCGGCAACTGGCTGCGCGCTCACGGTCACGAGGAGGTAGCGCGTGAACTTCGCAGCGCGGCNGGCCGCATGACCAGCGACGAGCCGGCCGGCCTTTACGCGATGCAGACCGTCCTCCGCCGGGTGCGGTCCCTGAGCCTCGATGATCGCGGCGCCCAGGAACGCCTGAAGGCGCTCTCCAACGAGCTGCGCGATGCGGTCCAGGATCGCTTCGAGCAGCTCGAGCTGCTGCCCCGCTCATAACCTGTTGGCGCTCGACGCCGTTCCATCTGTGTGCGAGCGTTCGTAGCACTGATCTTCTAAGCGTCTTTCCTGCGTACTCGCCAGCGCTCGCACGCCAGCCTAAATGGGCTCCCGCCGTAGAAGTTCCGGACGATACTCGCCGGGCAGTCCGACTTCCGACGGGGCGATCAGGCAGAACTCCGGCGGCGGGCCCAGCACCATCATCCGCCTCCACAGGCTGGCGCCTGGCCGGCTGCTGAAGGGCTGCATGCGCTCGTAGAGGTCCGCATAGCTCGTGCCCGCAGGTTTCGAGAAGCGGATCTCGAAGCCGGGGCCGGGCGGCGGCTCGCCGCCGGCGAGGGTGTACAGCTTGCCGGAGCCGTCAATGGCCATGCGGGCGGCGGCATTGTGGGCTGCCGTGCGGGCGCCGCTGACGGCGGCCTCGTTCAGTGGGTCGAGCGCTGCGGAGTCCTCGACCAGATACCAATCGCTGTAAATGTCGCCGACCCTGAAGGTTGACGAGGCGAGAAACCCGCGCGGCGCGCCTGCGGCAAGGCTCGCATGGAAGCGCTGAAGGGCCGCCTCGTACTCGACGATGTCCACGCCGCCGGCCGGCCGGTGGCTGAAAACGTACGCGAGCACCTAAAAGCTCTTGGCGCGGGAAGGCTTCGGGCCCTTGCCCGACTCGATGTACTTCTTCAACGCGACCATGTTGTGGCGAATCCCTTCCGCGTACTGCCCGGCAAACAGAGCGCCCGCGAAGCGGAGGAATCCGCCCAGCTCATAGTCCATCTCATACACGACGTGGGTCCACCCGTCCTTCTCCGTGTATTTGTAGGACCACGTCCCCTTCAGCGGCCCGCGCGTGAATTTGCCCGCGCAGTGCTTCGGCTTCTTGTACACGCTCTGCTCGACCTCGAGCGTCTCTTTGAACCCGCCCGGCAGATCGAGGTGGTAGCGATACCGCGTGCCCTTCCCTGGCGGGTTCTTGTCGAGCTTTTCGATCTTTGCCACGTGATTCGACCACTTCGGCGCGTTGGTCGTGTCTTCCTGGACCACGGCCCAGATGCGCTCAGCGGGAGCGTCGATGTCGACCTCCTCTCGCAGCCTGGTCACCCTGCGATTATCAATCTGTGCTCGGTCCCAGGGGATTAGCTCGACAAGGCGCGGCCTCGGCGGCCGGTGCCAAGGAGCTGACGAGCACGTGAGGGAGCGCATCGCGTAGATGCGTGACCGAACGCGCGTAGGAGGCGACGCCGGCATCAGCGCAGCCCGGCCGACTAGGCCGATGCATTGGCGAGCGCTTCCCCGGGACGAGCACTAAGTGACGGAAGGCGATGTCGCNGCTCATGCACCGAGGATGCTGGGGGCGCTCCGTCACCGCAACTACCGGCTCTTTCTGACCGGCCAGATCATCTCGACGATCGGCACCTGGATGCAGAGCGTCGCGTTGCCATGGCTGGCGCTCGAGCTCACCCACAGCGGGCTGCTGGTTGGCCTCGTCCTGGCGGCGCAGTTCACGCCGGTGCTGCTGGGCAGCCAGTTCGGAGGCGTGATCGCGGACCGCTACCGGAAACGCACAGTTCTGCTGTGCACACAGGGCCTGTTCACGCTGCCGTCGTTTGTTCTGTTCGCGCTCTCCGCAACCGGCAATGCGCACTACTGGATGGTCCTGGTGGCCGCCCTGGCGATAGGCACCGTCAACCTTTTCGATGTCCCCGCTCGCCAGTCCTTCGTCATTGAGATGGTCGGGCGGCAGGACCTGATGAACGCCATCGCGCTCAACTCATCGGTCTTCAACGCGGCGGCTGTAGTCGGTCCCGCGATCGCGGGCGTCCTCATCGGAACGGTCGGCGTGCCGCTCTGCTTCCTCGCCAACTCCCTGAGCTACTTGGCTGCGGTCGGAGCGCTGCTGCTGATGCGAGACCTGCCGGCGGTCGTGCCAGAGCGCCAAGGGCAGCCATGGCGCGAACGCATCGCCCAGGGGGCGGCCTACGCACGGAAGGAACCGGTGGTCGGAATGCTCTTGATCGCCGTGGCAGTCTTCTCGCTCTTCGCGATGACTCGGCTGACCCTGATCCCGCTGTTCGCCGACCAGGTGCTGGACGTTGGAGCCCAGGGCTTCGGCTTCCTGCTGGGTTCGATGGGCCTGGGCGCCCTCGTGGGTGCTCTGACACTGGCGTTCTCCGCAGACCTCGGCGCGGATCCCAGGCGCCAGCTCTGGATGGGCCTCATGTGGGTCGCGGCGCTGCTGGTGTTCTCGGTGTCGCGGGTCTATGCCCTGTCGCTGATCGCGCTGTTCGTGGCGGGCTACTGCCAGATCTCGTTCGTGGCCGCCGCCAACTCCCGTATCCAGACCTTGACGCCGGATCACCTCCGCGGCCGGGTGATGGCGCTCTACGCGCAGGCGCTGATCGGGGTGGGGCCGATCGGAAACCTGCAGGCGGGGGCGCTGGCGACTCTCCTTGGTCCCCCGAGGGCGATGGCGATCGGGGCCATAATCGCCGGGGCGGTCATCGTGGTGATCCGGCTCGTGAGGCCGGAGGTCTTCAGTCCGGCGAGCCACAGGGCCGGTTCAGATCGGGGATGGAGGGAGACCATTGATTCGCGATCCCTATGACAACTTCAAGTTCCGGGTGAAGTGGGACGGCAGGTACGTCGCCGGTGTCAACCGGGTGAGTCCCCTGCGACGAACGACCGAGGTCATCGAGCACCGGGCGGGCGGCGAACCGAGCATCGAGCGGAAGTTGCCCGGCCGGACGAAGTACGACCCGATCACGCTCGAGCGCGGCATCACCAGCGACACCGCGTTCGAGGATTGGGCCAACAGCGTGTGGAAGCTCGGATCGTCGCCGGAGGGTCTTCACGACTTCAGGAAGGACATCGTCATCGATGTGTTCGACGAGACCGGCGCGAAGGTGCTCTCTTACTTCGTCTTTCGCTGCTGGGTGTCGGAATACCAGGCTTTGCCACAGCTCGATTCAGGTGCCAACTGGGTGGCGATCGAACACATCAAGCTGGAGAACGAAGGCTGGGAAAGAGACGTGAGCGTCGTGCCGCCCGCTAGCGATTGATCAGCCGAACCTGACCTCGATCACTGCCGCCAGCGCAAGGGCGGGCACGAGCCAGCGAAGCGACCGCACGTAGTCGGCGACGGCGGACAAGATGCGAGCGGTCCATCCCCCGTTTGACTCCATGTGGATCGCGGTCGCGCCGATGTGGATCGCCAGGCCGCCGGCCACGATCGCGGCAGGGACCTCGACCAGACCATTCGGGATGACTCCGGCGAACGCCGTGCTCCACGATGAGACCCCCGCCGCGTANCCCAGCAAGAAGCCCGGCAGAAATGTCAGTGCGAATCCGCTCAGGCCCGCGGTGAAGACCGCCAGCGCAGGTGCCAGCACGAAGGCCCCGAGGTTGTGGCCGAAGATGCCGAATATCTCCTGGCCCTGTGTTGCGCCGCCCGACGCATTCAGCAGGCTCGAAAGCACCGGCTTGACGACTGAGCCCGGGACTGCGCCTGTCTTGCCGGCCAGATAACCGACGCCGATGCCGGCNGCGAAACCGAAAGCCGCGACCGCGATCGGCAGTCGCCGGAGCCAGATGAGCCGCACGAAACCGGGACGCCCGTTGAAGCTCCATCGGAACGCCCCGATCGCGCGACGCAGGGGCTTGCGCAGCCCCACCTCGCGAGCCAGCAGTGCCTCGCGTGAAAAGCCAGCGAGTCCCATGCGCANGAGCACGACCGCCAGCGCGATCATCAGCGCCGCGAATCCCCACAGAAACTCGGGGCGGCCGAGCAAGATGAGGGCGGCCTCCGCNTGGAGAACAACCGACATCGGCAGGATGATGAACGAGGCCATCACGTTGGCCGCTCGCATGGTCTGGGCGTTGAGGCTGATGATCACCGCGCCAGCGACCATCGCCGCGACCTGGCAGATGGTGGAGAGCGCTAGCGCCACCAGCACGCCCAATGGGAAATATCCGAGGCCTGGAAAGAGCCCGATGCAGTACACGAGCAGGCCGCCATAACAGAGTCCGAGCGAAACGGCGAGCACGGCCGAGACCTTGCCCACGTAGATCTCGGCTTCTTTCAGCGGTGTCGAAAGCAACACCTCCAGCGTCGTTCGCTCTCGCTCGCCTACAAATGCCTCCAGCGCGAGCACGAGCGAGAAGCTCGCCGGGATGAAGACGACGAAGAAAGCGCCGACGACCGCCAGGCGGTCGACGACCGCTGTTCCGCCGCCGAAGTACGCGAGCGCCCTGATGCCAATCGCGCTCCCGAGCGGTATCGCCAGGGTGAGCGCAACCATCGCGAGGATCAGCCGCAGCTCGCTGGTGGCGTCGCGCAGGTCGCGGCGCGCCACCAGGTCCGCTCTACGCAGATCTAGGTTCAGCCAGCTCATGGTGGTTCCCCACGATTGCGAGGTAGACGTCCTGCAAGGTTGGCAGCTCGCGAAGCTCCCGCCGCGATTTGAGGCCCGACCTCCTGCGGAGCTCGGACATGTCGCCGACCGCCAGGGCGCGCCCNGCGGACATGATGCCGATCCGTCCGGCAAGCTGNTCAGCCTCTTCCATGTTGTGCGTGCAGATGACAAGCGCGCAGCCGTCCTTCTGCAGGTCCTTCAGGTAGTCCCACGCGCGTCGCGCGCTGTCGGCGTCGAGCGCCGACGTCGGCTCGTCAGCCAGCACGATGCGCGGTCGGTGCAGCGTGGCGCGGATCAGCGCGACCTTCTGCCGCATGCCTTTCGAATACGTGCCCAGCCATCGATCGGCGGCATCGACGAGATCGAAAGTCGCCAGCAGCTCCTCGATACGGCGCAGTCGAAGATCGGGCTCGAGGTCGTAGATCGCCCCGAAGTAGTCGAGGTAAGTGCGCGCCGACATCCGCTCGTACAGGCCCGGCACCTCGGGCATCAGTCCGACCTTCGCGCGCACGGCGGCGGGATCGGCGGCGGCATTGATGCCGTCGACCGTGACGGTGCCTGAAGTCGGCACCAGCACGCCCGCCATGCAGCGCAGCGCGGTGGTCTTCCCGGCGCCGTTGCGCCCGAGCAGGACCAGGCACTGGCCCTCGTCGACGCTCACCGACAGGTCGCGGAGCGCAAGCACCTCGCCGTATCGCTTGGCGAGTCCGTCAACCTCGAGCATCGGTACCGATTCTGAAGCGCCGAGCAGCCGGTGGTTACTTCTTAGGCGAGGGGAAATGCGGCTCGACCATCGGGCCGAAACGCCTGACGGATCGGCGCCCCCAATTACCCAGCAACACGAGTGCGACCGCGAACGCGACGGCCCCAGCGGCGAGCACCCCGGCGGTGGGGGCTCCAAACCCAAGGGCAGCCAGTCCCCCGATGGCGCCGGCATCCGCGGCGACGATCACCGTCAGCATCCCTGGCAGGCTGATGAACCCGTGGAACACCGAGCCCAGCCTTTGCTGGCCCGATGTGTCGATGCCTAGTGTCTGCATCGCCCCGGGCAGGTCGTCGTATGGGCTGGTGATGAAATGCGGTTCGAGCTCCGGGTGCATCTCGAGGTACGCATTCCGCAGCCGGTTCATTCCGATGACCTACTTGTAGTCGTCGCGGTTGAGCATCATCAACCGGCCGACCGTTGCGATGCCTGTGAAGAGGACCACGGTCAGCATGAAGATGGCGATCGCTATGAAAGTCGGTCCGAAGCGATCGGCTTGGGCGACGAGCGCCAGCGCGATCACCGCGCCGGACAGCACCGCGAGGAACATGTTCACCCGCCCTAGAGATTCGGTGTAGGTCAGCGAGCGGGTCGCCAGCAGGCTCCAGTGCTCGGTGGCGAGGATCTGCAGTTTGGTCGCGGCACCAGCGTCTCGTCCAGTCGGCGGAATTTCGGTCGACATCCTTCTCCTAGTCGCGAGGTAGGTATCGATGCAGGTCCGACAGAGACGGTAGGCCCTTTGAGGCGAGGAAGGCGGCGATGCCGTCGTTCACCTCGGCGATGGCGCGGGGGTTGGCGAACGTGGCGGTCCCGACCTGNACCGCGGCGCAGCCGGCGATCAGGAACTCGAGCGCGTCGTCGGCGCGAAAGATCCCGCCGATCCCGACCACCGGGATGTTGACTGCTCGCGCGGCCTGGTGCGCGAGGTGCACAGCCAGGGGGCGGATGGCCGGCCCGGAGAGACCACCGGTGCGAAAGCTGAGCCGAGGCTGCTGCGTGTTGAGGTCGATGGACATGCCGACGAAGGTGTTGATCGCGCACAGAGCGTCAGCGCCGGCCGCCTCGCATGCGCGCGCGATCACTCCAATATCCGTGACCATGGGTGTGAGCTTCACCCACACCGGCAGGTCCGTCCGTTTTCTCACATCCTCGGTGACGGCGGCCGCCGCGCGCGGGTCGTTGCCGAAATAGAGGCCGCCTTGCTCCACGTTCGGGCACGAGATGTTGATCTCCAGGCCGGCGATTCCCGGCACACCGTCAAGCCTCGCCGCGAGCTCGCCGTATTCGGCCGCGGTTTCGCCGTTGATGTTGACGAGCACCGGGAAGTCCCACCCCGCCCACTGCGGCGCGTAGTCGCGAATGAGTGCCTCCACGCCGGGCCCCTGAAGGCCGATCGCGTTGAGCATCCCCGAAGGCGTCTCGACGATGCGGGGCGGCGGCGTGCCTTCCCGGGGCCGCAGGAAGATGCCCTTCGAGACCATCGCACCGAGGGCGCGCCGCTCGAGCAGCGGCACCTCGGTGCCATAGCCGAACGTCCCGGATGCCGCGACCACCGGCCCGCGCAGCCTCAGCCCGCCGACCTCGACGGACATCTCCACCGTCATGCGCTTATCGCGTACGGCAGATGTGCCGGCAGCATTGACCAGTCGATGTCAGCGGCGCGATAGACGGGCCCCTCCTTGCATGCGCGGTCGTACCCGCCGCGCTCCAGGGGGACCGCGCACCCAAGACAGACGCCGGTGCCGCAGCCCATATAGGTCTCGACCGCGACCTGGGCGTCAGGCCAGTGCGACGCCACCGACGCGAGCATGCGGTTTGGCCCGCACGCGAGCACCAAATCGGCATCCGGCACGGCCGCCACGGCGGTGCCGGCGAAGCCTTGCGACCCGTCATCGGTGGCCCAGATCACCTCGTCGCCGTCGGCTTCGGTGCAGAGCTCATCAGCGGTACGTGCGCCGTGCACCCAGGTCACGTGCATGCCCGCGGCGCGCGCTTCCCGGGCGGCCAGCGGCATCGGCGCCACGCCCAGGCCGCCACTGACCAGAACCACCGAGGTCGGTCCAGGCGAGAGGTCNAAGCCATGTCCGAGAGGGCCGAGACAGCTGATGGTCTCGCCCGGCATCATCGCCAGCAGCTGGGCTGTGCCCACGCCGACCGCTTTCAGGATCACCTCNATGCGGTCGCCGTCAACCCGGTACACCGAGAACGGGCGCCGCAGAAGCGGACCGGGCGACCAGCCGAGGTTGACGAACTGTCCGGCGCGAACAGAGTCCGCGATCTGCGGCGCGTCGACCGAAAGCACGAACATCCCGCGGGCTACCTCGCGGCGAGCCACCATGTTGCCGTCAAGCAGGAACACCGGTTCTCCATTCGTCGATGGTCCGCACGTCGATCTCGGCCGGCCCGGTCGAGGCTGATTCGACGAGCGCCGACGCGGTATCCAGCGAGGTGAGGCACGGAATTCGGCGCTCGACTGCGGCCCGCCGGATCTCGAACCCGTCTTTGAACACCGGCCCGCCGGCTTCGCTCGAGTCCGCGTAGATGTTCGACATGGTGTTGATGACCAGGTCGACCTCACCCGCGGTGATGGCGTCGAGAACCGTCGGGCCCTCCTCGCCGATCTTGGCAACGACCCGCGGCGAGAAGCCTGCCGCCCGCAACGCCTTCGCGGTGCCCTCAGTGGCGACGAGCCGGCAGCCCATCTGCACGAGGCGGGAGACGATGGGGAAAATCTCCGGCTTGTCGGCATCGGCGATGGTGAGCAGCACGGCTCCGCCCGGACGCACCTGCACGCCGGATGCGGCGAAGGCTTTGCGCATCGCGGCGGCGAGCGTGCGGTCGATCCCGATCGCTTCGCCCGTCGACTTCATCTCCGGTCCGAGGTACGAGTCGACGGCGGGCAGCTTGTTCATGGAGAAGACCGGTGCTTTGACCGCGACCAGGTCGCGAGGCGGCACGAGGCCTGTGCTCCACCCGAGCTCGGCCAGCTTTTCGCCCAGCATGACGCGCGTGGCCATGTCCACCATAGGCACGCCGGTGACTTTGGACAGGAACGGCACGGTTCGGGACGCCCGCGGGTTCACCTCGAGGACGTGGACCTTGCCTCGGTGGACGACGTACTGGACGTTGACCAGTCCGCGCAGGCGCAGGTGGCGGGCGATGCGGACGGTGTAATCGACCACGTCATCCAGCTCTGATCGTTCCAGGCCAGGCGCCGGATAGACGGCGTACGAGTCACCCGAGTGCACTCCCGCCCGCTCGACGTGCTTCATGACGCCGGGTATCACCACGGTCTCGCCATCGGTGACGGCGTCGACCTCGACCTCGTCGCCTTGCAGATATTTATCGACGAGAACCGTGCCGCGCGGCATCGCGCCTATGGCCCAAACCATGTACCGCTGCAGCTCTCGACGATCGTGCACGATCTCCATCGCGCGACCGCCGAGGACATACGACGGGCGCACCAGCACCGGGTAGCCCGCGCGCTCGGCGATGACGAGCGCCTCCTCGACGCTCGTGGTCGTCCCGCCCACCGGCTGCGGGATGCCGATCGCATCCAGCGCGGCGGCGAATGCGCGCCGGTCTTCCGCCAGGTCGATGGCTTCGACGGTGGACCCGAGGATCGACACGCCGCGCCTTTCCAGCTGGTCCGCGAGGTTGATGGCCGTCTGGCCGCCGAACTGGACCAGGGCGCCCGCAGCCCGCTCGACCTCGGCCACCTGCGCCGTCGCGTCGACGTCGAGCGGATCGAAGTACAGCCGGTCCGACGTGTCGAAATCCGTGGACACGGTCTCAGGGTTGGAATTCACCAGCACCGCGCGCACGCCGGCCTCGCGCAGCGACCAGGCGGCGTGGACCGAGCAGTAGTCGAACTCGATGCCCTGGCCGATGCGGATGGGCCCTGACCCGATGACGATCGCCGTGCGGGCGGTCGCGGGATCGCTTTCGCTTTCCTCCTCCCAGCATGAGTAGTAGTAGGGCGTCGCGGCCTCGAACTCGGCCGCACAGGTGTCGACGAGCTTGTAAGTCGGCGCCGACCTCTCCACCGATTCGCCTCGGAGCGCGGCGATCATCGCGTCGGAGAAGCCCGCGCGGCGGAGCTCGCGCACATCGCCCTTCNTCTCCAGGCGCGTGATGGTTGCCATGCGGTCGATGAACCAGCGGTCGATGTGGCTGCGGGCCGCGAGGTCGCCGGGCTCGGCGCCATTTCGAAGCGCATGGAGCAGCGCGAACAGCCGCCTGTCGTTGGGCTGGTCGATGAGCTCCGACCGTTCCAGCTCCGCGGCCGCGGGCGCCTTCTGCTCGAGAGATCGCATCGCCTTGATGAGCGCCGCCTCGAAAGTCCGCTCGATCGCCATCACCTCGCCGGTCGAAGCCATCTGCGTGCCGAGCCTCCGGTCGCCGGCCGGGAACTTGTCGAACGGCCAGCGCGGAATCTTGACGACGCAGTAGTCGAGCGCCGGCTCGAATGCTGCGAAGGTGCGGCCTGTGATCTCGTTGCGGATCTCCTCGAGGCGCCTCCCTACGGCAACTTTCGCCGCCACTCGCGCGATTGGATATCCGGTGGCCTTGGACGCGAGGGCGGACGACCGACTCACGCGCGGGTTGACCTCGATGACGTAGTAGGCCGAGCTGGCGGGATCCAGTGCGAACTGGACATTGCAACCGCCTTCGATGCCAAGGGCCCGGATGATGCGAATCGCCGACGAGCGCAGCATCTGGTGGTCGCGATCCGAGAGGGTCTGCGCGGGCGCGACGACGATCGAGTCGCCCGTGTGGACCCCCATCGGGTCGAGGTTCTCCATGTTGCAAACGGTGATGCACGTGTCGGCCGCGTCGCGCATCACCTCGTACTCGATCTCCTTCCATCCCCACAGCGACCGCTCGACGAGGACCTGGTGGATGGGCGACGCGTCGAGGCCGCGCTGCGCGATGGTCCTCAGCTCGGCGTCGTTGGTGACGAAACCGCCACCCGTACCCCCCAGGGTGTAGGCCGGCCGGATGACCACCGGCAGGCCGATCTCGTCGCCGAACGCCATCACCTGTTCGATCGATTCGCAAACCCGCGACAGCGGAACCGGTTCGCCGATCTGCCCGAGCATCTCCTTGAAGGCCTGGCGGTCCTCCGCCTTCCGGATGGTCTCGATGCCGGCACCGAGCAGGCGAACGCCGTAGCGGTCGAGCACGCCGGCGGCGGCCAGCTCGGTCGCGAGATTGAGGCCGGTCTGGCCGCCCAGCGTCGGCAGCAGCGCNTCAGGCGACTCGCGAGCGAGGATGCGCTCCACGGCATCGACGGTCAGCGGTTCGAGGTAGACGCGGTCGGCCACCTCCTCGTCCGTCATGATCGTTGCGGGGTTGGAGTTCACGAGCACGGTCGTGATGCCTTCCTCGCGCAGCGCCTTGCACGCCTGCGTGCCGGCGTAGTCGAACTCCGCCGCCTGGCCTATCACGATCGGCCCCGAACCGAGGATGAGCACCTTCTTGGGTTTCCGCGTTTCTGACGCGCCACCCACGGCTTTGAGGAGCGGCTTGCGGTTGCGGACCATCTCCACGAAGCGGTCGTAGAGGTGCTGGTTGTCCTGCGGTCCGGGACAGCCCTCCGGGTGGTACTGGACGCTGAAGGCAGGCATCGTGCGATGGCCGAGGCCCTCGACCGAGCCGTCGTTGAGATTGCGCTGCGAGACGAAGAAATCGCCCGCCGGCAGCGAGGCCGCGTCGACCTGGAACTCGTGGTTCTGGCTCGTGATGTGCACCCTGCCGGTTTCGAGGTCTTTGACCGGGTGATTGGCGCCGTGGTGGCCGTACGGCAGCCGCGAGGTGGTGGCGCCGGCCGACCGACCCAGGATCTGGTGCCCGAGGCAGATCCCGAACAGCGGCACACGGCCCAGCGCTTCCTTTGCCAGCTCCACAGGTCGATCGAGGACCGCCGGGTCACCTGGGCCGTTGGACAGCACCAGCCCGTCCACACCGGCCGCGGCCACGTCCGACCACGTCGCGGTATGCGGCAGAACGATCACCCGACATCCGCGCTCTCGAAGCGAGCGGAGGATGTTCAACTTCACTCCATAGTCCACGACCGCGATCGCAAGCCCGTTTCCGTCCGCAGCGTGGGCAGGCCTCAGCTCGGGCGGAAGGGGATCGAGCCATTCTTCGCGAGCCGTGCGCGACGTCTCGGCCACGAGGTCCTGTTCTGAGAGCGGGGTCACCCGACGCGCGGCCGCCCCCAGCTCGTCGAGTCGCTTCTGATCGGGTGCCGTCAATTCGTGCGTCAGCACCGCGCGCAGTGCGCCGTGTTTGCGGATGTGCCGCGTGAGGGCGCGCGTGTCGATGTCGGCGATGGCCGGCACTCGCCATCGCCGCAGGTATTCGTCGAGCGAACCCTCGCTCGAGTGGTGGCTCGGCACCGGGCAGGCCCAGCGAACGACCAGGGCGCGAGCCCACGGGCGCGCGGATTCGGAGTCGGCATCGCGCACGCCGTAGTTGCCCTGCAGCGGGTAGGTCATGCAGACCATCTGCCCGGCATAAGAGGGATCGGTCAGGACCTCCTGGTAGCCCGTCATAGCGGTGTTGAAGACGACCTCGCCTTCACCGACGACGTCCGCGCCAAGGGCCGCGCCGACGAAAGCCCGCCCGTCCTCGAGGACCAGGGCCGCGTGGAGATTTCTAGACCGCAACGATCACCGCCTGGTCGACGCCATCCTCCTCGGCGACGAGGACCTCGATCCGCTCAGAGTCCGACGTGGGGACGTTCTTGCCGATGTAGTCGGGGCGAATGGGCAGCTCGCGGTGGCCGCGGTCGACCAGCACCGCCAGCTGGATCGCGCGTGGGCGGCCGAAGTCCATTAGCGCGTCCATCGCGGCGCGCGCCGTGCGTCCGTGGTGGATGACGTCGTCAACCAGCACCACGACCTTGCCGTCGATGTCCGGGACGTCCGACTGGCCGCGATGAGCGGGTACGCGGAGGTGGCGGTCGTCGCGATGCTGGCTGATGTCGAGCGCGCCCACCGCGACCGGCGCTTGCTCGAGCTCCATGAGGCTGTCCGCCAGGCGGCGGGCGAGGTGATCACCCTTCGCCATGACACCGACCATCACCAGGTCGCCCGCGCCGCGGTTGCGCTCCAGGATCTCGTGCGCGATCCTCGACAGCGATCGGCGGATCTGGTCCGCGTCCATCACGGTTGCTTTGAGCCTTCCTTGCTGTATGGCACTCATGCGAGCAGCTTGTCGAGGAGCGCCATGCGGATGTACAGGCCGTTGCGCGCCTGGCGGAAGTACGCCGCGCGAGGGTCGGCGTCGACCTCGGGCGCGATCTCATCGACTCGGGGCAGTGGGTGCATGACGATCGCCTCCTTCCTCATGCGGTCGAGAGTCGAGGCGTCGATGCGATAAACGCCCTTCAGCGCGAGGTAGGCGCCCTCATCGGCGAACCGCTCCTTCTGAATGCGCGTCTGGTAGATGACGTCGACCTGCGGCAGCACCGCCTCGAGGTCCTGCGTCTCCACCCAGGGCACGTGGTGCTCGTCGAGGTGGTCCTTGATGTCGTCTTTCATGGCCACCTGCGGCGGCGCGACGAAGCAGATGCGAATGTCGCGGAACTTGCTAAGAAGGTAGGTGAGCGAGCGGACGGTGCGGCCGTTGGCGAGGTCGCCGACCATCGCGATGCGGATGCCGTCGATATGGCCGAGCTCGTCGCGGATGGTGTAGAGGTCGAGCAAGGCCTGCGTCGGGTGCTGGCCGGGCCCATCGCCGGCGTTGATGACCGGAACCGAGCTCACGGCCGCCGCGCGCTTGGCGGCGCCCTGTTCGTTGTGGCGCAGGACGATGACGTCGGCATACCCGCTGACGATCCTGATCGTGTCTTCGAGCGTCTCACCCTTGGCNGCGGACGAGAACTCGCGAGCGTTGTCGGTCCCCATCGTGCGACCGCCCAGCCGGAGCATCGCGGCTTCGAATGACAGCCGTGTTCGTGTCGAAGGCTCGTAGAACAGCGCAGCCATCACCTGGCCGGCAAGGCGGCCTGAGAAGTGGTGCGGCTGGCGCTTCATCTCGTCGGCGCGGTGCAGCAGCTCCTCGAGGAGAGGCCTCGAGAATTGCTGGCTCTCGACCACGTGCCGCAGGCGACTACCGATCGCCATGAAAAATCCTCCTTCCCGACCTCTCATGGATCGGACTTAAAGGAACTCCGGCGCGTCGCGCCGTCGTGCGAAGTTTATCAGCTACCGTTTGTGAAGTGAACAAACGCCCGGGGCACGTGCTGGTCACGACCGAGGTCGGCTTCTGCTCGTTCTGCGGCCGCCCACGCAACCTGCGTCACGAGGCGCATCAGCTCGGCACGCTCGTGCGCACGATCGTCACCTGCGAGACATGTCACCGCACACTGTCCAGCACGATCGGCGTCGCGAGCGCCGAGCCTGCCGCGCCTGAACCGGTCGCACAACAGGCGGAGCCCACCCCAGAGGTCGTGGCCAAGCCCGCGAAGCCCGCGAAGCCCACGACTCAGCGCAAGGCACGAGCCACGGCGAAGTCAGCCCCCGCCGCCAAGAGCACAGCCAAAAAGAAACGCTAGTGGTCAGGTGACCGAGGCTGCGGTATCGGTCGAGCGCCTCGAGAAGACGCTCGGCAAGAACATGGTGCTGCGCGGTATCTCGTTTCAGGCGCAGCCTGGTGAGATCTTCGGGCTGTTGGGGCCGAATGGAGCGGGCAAGACGACGACGCTCCGAATCATCAGCACCCTGCTGACGCCGGATGCCGGCACCGTCGAGCTCCTCGGGTACGACACTCTGAGGTCGCCGGAACAGGTGCGCCGCCGGATCGGTGTGGTCACGGCCGACATCGGGGTGTACCCGCGCCTATCGGCTCGCGAGAACATCTCCTACTTCGCGCAGCTCAGTGAAGTG
>JGI25382J43887_10000080_pt1 | contig 21482 bp, 20 predicted proteins | sample GraSoi013_1_40cm_3_FD_43887 | JGI IMG/M metagenome (IMG submission 43887) | reverse complement strand
AGCCAGCTCCCTCGCCGCGGGCAAGGCGGGTCTTTTATTCCTGCCGTTATTTGACGTGACAGGTTCCCGGGTGATAAATGTCTAGACATTCTGACAGCGGAGGCCAACCGGTGAACTACCGCTCCGGCGTCCCGCGCTATCTTCAGATCGCCGAGGCCCTGCGCGACCACCTGCGCGGCGAGGGTGAGCGGATCCCCTCNGAGCACCAGCTCTGCGCGCAGTACAAGGTCAGCCGGCCGACCATCCGCCAGGCGCTGGACATCCTGGTCCAGGAGGGACTGCTCTACCGTCACGCCGGCCGCGGCACCTTCAGCACGCCCACGCCGGGCGGCGACCGCAAGCTGCGGGTCATCGGCTCCATCGACGACATGATCGCGCTCGGCGATGAGACGTGGTTCAAGCTCATCGCCCGCGAGATGGTCCGCGTGCCCGCGAATATCGCCCAGTCGCTGCACCTGCCGCCCGGCTCCGAGGCCTACCGCGTGATCGGCGTCCGCCACTCCGACACCGGCCCCTTCCAGCACGTCACGGCGTACCTGCCGCCGGAGATCGGAGCGGCGCTGTCCGACGAGGATCTGTCGAAGACCTCGCTCATCGGGGCCATCGAGCGCCAGCTCAGCGTCCCCATCAAGATCCTCGAGCAGGTGACCGACGCCGCGCTGGCGCCGCGCCACGTCGCCGAGCTGCTCCAGGTCCGGCCCCGCACGCCGCTGCTGCTGTTCGAGCGCACGTACTTCGCCATGAGCGGCGAACCCGTCGAGCACGCGATCACCTACCAGAGCNGCCGCCGCTACCCGTTCCGCGTGGTCCTGTCCCGCCCCGAGCGGCGGAGCTGAGTCGGTGCCGTATCGCGTCGGGTTCGACGTGGGCGGCACCTTCACCGACTTCGTGCTNCAGGCGCCGACCGGCGAGCTCACCACCGGCAAGCGCCTGACGACCTATCCGGACCCCTCGGAAGCGTGCCTGGCCGGGCTCGACGAGCTGGTCGCTGGGGACGGCGTGAGCTGGAGCGACGTCGCCCAGGCCGTGCACGGCACCACGCTGGGGTCGAACATCGTCATCGAGCGCAAGGCGCGCGCCGTCGGGCTGCTCACCACGCGCGGCTTCCGNGACGTGCTCATCATCGGCCGCCAGAAGCGCTACCAGGTCTACGACCTTCAAGTGGAGAAGCCTGCGCCCCTGATCCCGCGGCGCCTCATCGGCGAGGTGACCGAGCGCGTGCTGGCCGACGGCTCCATCCGCACCCCGCTGGACGAGGTGGACGCCCGGCGCGCCATCCGAGAGCTGGTCGGAAAGGGCGTCACCACCCTGGCGATCTGTCTGCTCCACGCCTACCTCAACCCGGTCCACGAAAGGCGCCTGGCCACGCTCGTGGCCGAAGAGGCGCCCGGCGTCGCGGTCACCCTGTCGCACGAGGTGTCGCCGACCTTCCGCGAGTACGAGCGGACGTCGACGACGGTCATCAACGCCTACGTGATGACGGCCCTCCGCGAATATCTGAGATCGCTCCAGGTGGCGCTCNAGACGCGCGGCTACCGCGGCCGGCTCTTCGTCATGCAGTCGTCCGGCGGCATCGCGACGGCGGAGGCNATGGAGCGTTACCCGGTGCGCATGATCGAGTCGGGTCCCGCCGCCGGCGCGCTGATGGCGGCCGCCTACGGCGAGCTGGCGGGCCATCGCGATCTCATCGCCTTCGATATGGGCGGAACGACGGCCAAGCTCGCCCTCATCGACAAGGGGCGGCCGTCCACCACGACGGCGTTCGAGCTCCACCGGGTCAACAACGTGCCGGNCAGCGGGCTGCCGATGAACATCCAGGCCATCGACCTCGTCGAGATCGGCGCCGGCGGCGGCTCGCTGGCCCGCGCGCGGCTGGGCGTCATCGCCGTCGGACCGGAGAGCGCGGGGTCCACGCCCGGCCCCGTCTGCTACGGACGGGGCGGCGTCGAGCCCACGGTCACCGACGCTGATCTCGTCCTGGGCTATCTGAATCCGGAGTTCTTCGCCGGAGGCCTGATGAAGCTCTCGGTGGGCGCGGCCGCGCGCGCCATCGAGGACCGCGTGGCCCACCCACTCGGGCTCGCGCTCGAGGAGGCCGCCTGGGGCATTCACCAGATCGTCAATACGAACATGGAGCTGGCCACCCGCGTCGTGTCGATCGAGCGCGGGCGCGACCCTCGTGACCTCACGCTGGTCGCCTTCGGGGGCTCGGGCCCGGTGCACGGCTGCCGGCTGGCCCAGGCCCTGGGCATCCCGCGCGTGATCCTGCCGGCGGCCGCCGGGGTCACCGCGGCCATCGGCCTGCTCGCCGCCGAGGTCAAGTTCGACGTCGCCCGCACCTACGTGCGGCGCCTCGATGCCGTGGACCCGGCGACGCTCACCGCCATGTACGAGGAGATGGCGCAGCAGGCGCTGGCGGTGGTGCGCGAGTCGGCCGTGTCCGGGGAGATCGCGATCGCCCGTTCGGCGGACGCGCGGTATGTGGGCCAGGGCTACGAGCTGACGGTGCCGGTGCCGTCGGGCCGCCTCGACGCCGCCGCGCTCGAACGGATCCGCCGGGGCTTCGACGAGGTGTACGTCGCGCGTTACGGCTACGCGAGCCTGGCCGAGCCGGTGGAGGCCGTCACCTGGAAGCTCTCGGCGGTGGGCGGTGCCCTCCGGGTGGCGCTGGCCAAGGCGCCGTCGGAGCTCGGGGGCTCTCCGCGCAAGATGGTCCGCAAGGCCTACTTCCCGGAGGCGCGGGGCTACGTCGACTGCCCGGTGTACGATCGGTATCGTCTGGCCGTTGGCATGTCGCTCACCGGGCCGNCGATCGTCGAGGAACGGGAGTCGACGACGGTGCTGCCGCCCGGTGCCGTGGCGACGGTCGACGAGTACGCCAACCTGGTGGTGCAGATCGCGTCGTCATGAGCCCGCTGGATTCCATCACGCTCGGAGTGATCTGGGGCGCGCTGCACTCCATCGCGGTGGAGGTCGGCACCACGGTGCACCGGACGGCGTACTCCGAGCAGGCGCGGGAGGGCCAGGACTTCTCCGTCGCCGTCTTCGATCGCGCCGGCCGCATGGTGGCCCAGGGCCCCTACAGCCCTGGCCACATGGGGGCGATGTCGTTCGCGGTGNAGAACGCGCTGGCCGCCCATCCGGTCGAGACGCTCCGACCGGGCGACGCCATCCTGCTCAATGATCCGCTGCTGGGCTCCGGCCATCTGCCGGACTTCTTCATCACGCAGCCGGCGTTCCATCGGGGCGAGCTGGTCGGCTTCACCGTGAACATCCTGCACCACACCGACGTCGGCGGGCAGCGTCCGGGCAGCCAGGGCGTCCAGGGCATCTTCGACTACTTCCAGGAGGGCCTCCGCATCCCGCCCACGAAGGTCTGGAAGGAATACACGGAGGACGCAGGCGTCGTCGGCATCATCGCCGCCAACACGCGCACGCCCGAGAAGGTCCTGGGCGACCTCCGGGCCCAGCGGAGCGCGCTGCGCCTGGGCGAGCTGAGGCTGATCGAGCTCTGTGAGCGCTATGGCCGCCCGACCGTCTTCGCGGCGATGGACGAGATCATCGCGCGGTCCGAGGCCAACATGCGGGCGGCCATCGGCCAGGTCTCCGACGGCGTCTACACCTTCGAGGACTTCCTCGACGACTACGGTCCGGGCACCGACCCGCTCCGCATCTTCGTCACCGTCAGGGTGGACGGCGACACCATGGTGATCGACTACGAAGGCTCCAGCCCCCAGACGCCCTCGGGGATGAACTCCTACATCAACTACACGCGCTCGTACTCGTACGCGGCCGTGAAGTGCCTCACCGATCCCGGGGGCCCGATGAACGAGGGTGCCCTGCGCCCGATGACGGTGAAGGCGCCGGAGGGCTCCTTCCTCAACCCGCGGCCCCCGGCGGGGGGCGGGCCGCGCGCCATCATCTGCTATCGCACCTTCGAGGCGGTCATCGGCGCCCTGGCCCCCGCGCTCCCCCAGCGCGTCGTCGCCGCGTCCTCCCACTTCGCCAACCCGACCTTCGGGGGCTGGGACCGCGGGCGGAGCCGGCGGTTCGTCGCCTACGAGCTGGTACTCTCGGGCACGGGAGCGCGCGCCGCCAAGGACGGCTGCGAGGCGATGGCTTCGGCCTTCAATGCTTCGAACATCCCCGTCGAGGCCCAGGAGGCCAACCAGCCGATCGTCGTCGAGCGCTTCGAGCTCACGCGGGACTCGGCCGGAGCGGGGAAGTTCCGTGGCGGCTGTGGCATCCGCCGCGACCTGCGCTTCCTGGCCGACGAGGGCCAGCTGACGAATCTCTCCGAGCGCCAGAAGTTCGCGCCCTACGGCCTCTTCGGNGGGCAGCCTGGGAAGCTGGCGCGGACGGTGATCAACCCCGGACCGGGTGAGCAGGTGGTCCNCGGCAAGGAGTCCCGCGAGTTCGTCTATGGCGACNTCATCTCGTTCCAGCAGTCTGGCGCCGGCGGCTACGGGGACCCCAGCGAGCGTGATCCCGCGCGGGTCCTCGAGGACGTGCTGGACGACTACGTCTCGATCGAGGCCGCCGGCGCCGAGTACGGCGTCGTCATCACCGGCCACGGGCTCGATCTGCGGGTGGACNCCGAGGGGACCCGGCGCCTGCGTGCGGACAGGCGGCGACCATGATGCGGTTCGCGCCCGAGCAGGAGGAGTTCCGCCGGGCCGTCGCGCGCTTCGTCGACACCGAGGTGGTCCCGGTCGCCCAGGCCATCGACGAGAGCGCGGAGTTTCCCAAGGCGCTCTTCTCGCGCGTGGGCGAGCTGGGCTGGTTCGGCCTCCGCTATCCGGAGAGGTACGGCGGCGCCGACGCCGACATGGTGACTTACTGCCTGCTGGCCGAGGAGCTGGCGCGGGGCTCGATGTCGCTGGCGGCGGCGGCCGCGATGCAGTCGCTCATGGGCACCTCCTTCATCTATAGGTACGGCTCCGATGACCTCCACCGGCGCTACCTCGTCCCGGCTCTCCGCGGCGACCTGGTGGCGACCTTCGCGCTGACGGAGCCGAACGCCGGCTCGGACGTGGCCAACATCACCACGCGCGCCGAGCGGCGCGGCGACCGGTACGTGCTGCGCGGGGCCAAGACCTGGGTGACCAACGCGCCGGTGGCCGACCTGCTGACCGTGGCCGCCAAGACGTCGGCCGAGCGCGGCCTGAAGAACATCGCGCTCTTCCTCCTCGATCGGGCGACGATGCGGGGGATCACGCTGGGCCGGAAGATCGACAAGATGTCGGTGCGGGCGTCGGAGACGGGGGAGATCCTGCTCGACGACGTGGAGGTGCCGGCCGAGCATCTGCTGGGCGGCGAGACCGGGGGCGCGGAGAAGGTGGGGACGATCCTGTCCGAGATCCGCGTCATGACCGCGGCGCTCTCGGTCGGGCTGGGCCGGGCCGCCTACGACGCCGCGCTGAAGTACGCCCGGGAGCGCCAAGCCTTCGGCCAGCCGATCGTCGAGCACCAGGCGATCGCGTTCAAGCTCGCCGACATGCTGACGTCGCTCCACGCGGCGACGCTCATGACCTACCAGGCGGCGGGAGCCATTGACGCCGGCCGGGCGATCGTCCGGGAGGCGGCGATGACCAAGCTCTTGGCCTCCGAGATGGCCGTGCGCGTTACCGATGAGGCGTCGCGGATCTTCGCCTCCTACGGGCTGGCCATGGAGTACCCCGTCCAGCGGTACTTCCGGGACGCGCGCTTCCTGCTGCCGGGCGGCGGAACCTCGGAAATTCTGCGCGTGGTGATCGGGCGCGATCTGGACTGGGATCGGGGCCAGGCGTTTGCCTAGGAGGACGCTGCCATGAGAAAGGTCGCGCTCGTCGCCGCGGGGGTCGGGAAGTTCGGCGTGCGCCAGGCGACCTACCGCGACCTCATCTGGGAAGCGGGCAAGGCTTGCTTCGACTCCGCGCCCGGGCTCAGGCCCAAGGACCTGGAGGGGCTGGTGGTGGGCTCGGTCATGCCGGAGCGCACGGCGTTCCAGAGCCACATCTCCTCGCTGGCCGCCGAGGCGCTCGGGATCAGGCCGAGCGCGCTCAGCGCCCGCACGGAACACATGTGTGCGTCGGGAACCGTCGGCATCCGCTACGCCTACGCGTTCATCGCGGCCGGCCTCGCCGACCTGGTCATGGTGCTGGGGGTCGAGAAGCTCACCCAGCCCACNAGCGAGGAGGCGATCTTCAACATGGGCACCGGCGTGGACCGGGAGTGGGAGGCCGCCTTCGGGCTGACAGCGCCGCCGTGCTTCGCGCTGGCCGCCCAGCGNCACATGACCCGGTACGGAACGACGGAAGAGCAGCTCGGGCTGGTCGGCGTGAAGAACCACAATCACGCCGCCAAGAATCCCAACGCNCACTTCAACAAGGGCGCGACCCTCGATCAGGTGCTGTGCTCGCGCATGATCTCGAGCCCGCTCCGGCTCTTCATGTGCTCGCCGATCACCGACGGCGCCGCCGCCGTCATCGTCGCCAGCGAGGAGCGCGCGCGCGACCTCACCGACACCCCGGTCTGGATCCGCGGCACCGGCCAGGCGCTGGACGGCTTCCAGCTCACGTCGCTGCCCGAGGACTACGCCCACTGGCCGGCCCTCCAGCGCGCCGCCGAGTGCGCCTACCGCATGGCCGGGATCACGGCCGGGGACGTGGACGTGGCCGAGGTCCACGACTGCTTCGCCATCGCCGAGCTGATCGCCTACGAGGAGCTGGGCTTCTGCCCCAAGGGTGAGGCCGGCACCTTCGTCGCCGCCGGGCGCAGCGACTATGGCGGCGACGTCGTCGTCAACCCCCGCGGTGGCCTCATCGGCTGCGGGCATCCGTTGGGCGCGACGGGCGTGGCCCAGGCGGCGGAGATCTTCGTCCAGCTCCGCGACGAGGCCGGCGCCCGCCAGGTCCCCGAGGCCTCGATCGGGCTCACCCACAACAACAGCGGCATGGGCGAGCACGTCGTGATGATCTACGGGCGCCAGGCGTCGTGATCGCAGGGGAGATGGCATGACCTACTTCCGGGCGGTCGATCCGTTCCCCCTCGAGTCGGCCGACCACAACAAGCTGCACGAGTTCTACGCGCGGTTAGGCCAGGGACGGCTCAGCACGACCCGCTGCGCCGGATGCGGCCGGACGGCGTGGCCGCCGCGGGCTTTCTGCGCGGAGTGCTGCTCCGACCGGTTCGACTGGGTGGACCTACCGTCCGCGGGCACCGTGCACGCGTTCACGGTTCAAGCCACGGGCCTTCCGGTGGGCTTCGATGGTCCACGGGTTTTCGCCATCGTCGAGGTCGATGGCCATCGCGTGTTCTCGATCATCGTGGATGGCGATCCATCCCAAATTGCGATCGGTCAGCGCGTGAGTCTCAAGCCCCTGCGTCGGCGACGACCCCCAGGGCCACCCGCGCTGGCTGCCCGCGTTCACTCCGGNATGACGGGCGCAATCGGAAAGATCTGGAACGTGGGCGTGATCTCCGACACGCATGGCCTCCTCCGGCCCGAGGCCGTCGCCGCGCTGCGGGGTGCCGACGCCATCNTTCATGCCGGCGACGTCGGATCACCGGAGGTGCTGGAGGCGCTGGCGGCCCTGGCGCCGGTGACGGCCGTCCGGGGCAACAACGACCGCGGCGCCTGGGCGGAGAAGCTCCCGCTCACCGGGGTCCTCGAGCTGGCCGGCGTGGTGCTCTACGTGCTCCACGATGTCAAGGAGCTCGACCTCGATCCCCACCGGGCGGGATTCGCCGCGGTGATCTCGGGCCACTCGCATCGGCCACGCCGGGAGGAGCGCGGCGAGGTGCTCTTCTTCAATCCTGGGAGCGCGGGCCCGCGTCGCTTCAAGCTCCCGGTGGCGGTCGGACGGCTCCGGATCGACGGTGGGCGGGTGCGCGGCCGCATCGTGGTGTTGGAGTGCCGGACGTGAAACTCTCGGTGTCGACTGCTGCGCGCTGGCCCGGCGCGGCGCTCGTTCGAGCGCCGGCGTCGAGCGCGGGCTTTGCCCGCGCAATCCATCGGGGAGGTTCGGAGGGGGCCGCGAGGCCCTCTCCGACCAGGGGTTTCGGAAGGGGGGCGGAGCCCCCCTCCGAGGAACCGTGAAGGTGCTCATCGCCAAGCCGGGGCTCGACGGCCACGACCGCGGCGCCAAGGTCATCGCCCACGCGCTGCGCGACGCCGGGATCGAGATCGTCTACACCGGGCTCAAGCGGACGCCGGAGGAGATCGTGCAGGAGGCGATCCAGGAGGACGTGGACGTGATCGGCCTCAGCATCCTGTCCGGCGCCCATCTGCCGCTGTCGCGCCGGGTGCTCGAAGGTCTCAAGGCCCAGGGCGCGTCGGACATCAAGGTGGTCGTGGGCGGCATCATCCCGCCCCGGGACGTGGAGGCGCTGCTGGCCGGGGGCGTGCACCGCGTCTTTCCGATGGGCACGCCACTGCCCGAGGTCGTGGCGGCCTTTACCAAGGAGGCGCGTCGATCATGAAAGAGNTCATCCTGCACGCGGGCATTCCGGTCAAGCCGGTCTACGGGCCGGAGGATCTCGCGGGCCGCGACTTCGCGCGGGACGTCGGCCGGCCGGGCGAGTATCCGTACACGCGCGGGATCCACCCGCACATGTACCGCGAGCGCCTGTGGACCATGCGGCAGTACATCGGCTTGGGGACCCCGATGGAAACGAATGCTCGATTCAAATACTTGATGGCCCATGGGCAAGATGCACTGAATGTCGCCTTCGACCTGCCAACTCAATTAGGTCTCGACTCCGATCACCCACGCGCCGAGGGCGAGGTGGGCATGGTGGGCATGGCCGTCGACTCGCTCGCCGACATGGAGGAGGCCTTCGCCGGCATCCCCCTCGACCGCGTCAGCGTCTCGCTCACCATCAACGGCATGGCTGCGCCCATCACCGCCATGTACTACGCCNTGGCCGAGAAGCAGGGGGCGGCGGCCGATCGCGTCGTGACCACGCCGCAGAACGACATCCTCAAGGAGTTCATCGCCCGCGGCACCTGGGTCTATCCGGTCGAGCCCTCGCTCCGGCTCGTCGCCGACCTGATCGAGTTCTCGGCCCGGCATTACCCGCGCTCCAATCCCGTGTCGGTCTGCGGNTATCACATCCGNGAAGCCGGCTGCACCACCGCCCAGGAAATGGCCTANGGCCTGGCTATCGCCGCCGCCTACGTCGAGCTGATGCTCGCGCGCGGGATGGACGTGGACGACTTCGCGCCGCGCATCTCTTTCAACTTCACCTGCTGGGGGAAGATCTTCGAGGAGGTGGCGAAGTTCCGCGCCGGCCGCCGGCTCTATGCCNGGATGATGCGCGAGCGCTTCGGCGCCCAGAATTCCAAGTCCTGGATGTTCCGCAGCCTCATCGGCGGCGGCGGCTCCGCCTTCACGGTCCAGGAGCCGGAGAACAACATCGTCCGCGGCGCCTACATCGCGCTGGCCGCCGCGCTGGCCGGGGCCCAGACGATGGCGCTGCCCACCTACGACGAGGCCTACACCATCCCCTCGGCCAAGGCCCAGCTCATCGCGCTCCGGACGATGCAGATCTGCGCCGAGGAATCGGGCGCGGCCGATACGGTGGATCCGCTGGCCGGCTCCTATTTCGTGGAGGCGATCACCAACCAGATGGAGGAGAAGATTCTGGAGGAGCTGGCGCACGTCGAGCGCATGGGCGGCATCGTGGAGGCGGTGAAGACGGGCGCCATCCAGGCCGAGGTGGCTCGGCAGGCCTATCTCTTCGAGCAGAAGCTCGCCGCCGGCGAGATCAAGAAGGTCGGCGTCAACTGCCACGTCGGCGACCGGCCCGCCGAGGCCGACCGGGGCGTGGAGCTCTACACGTTCGACCCCAGGGTCGCCCAGGCCCAGATCGCCAAGCTCCAGGGNCTGCGCCGCCAACGCGACAACGGCGCGGTGGCAGCTGCGCTCCGCCGGCTCACCGACGAGGCGCGCGGGCCCGGCAACCTCATGGACCCGATCATGGCGGCCGTAAAATCGTACGCGACGTTGGGCGAGATCGCCGACGCGATGAAAACCGTCTTCGGCGAACACAAAGAGCCGGTAAAGTTCTGATGGTGACCGCGGCCAGGGGGGGCACGGGCGGGCGGGTGGCGGGGGAGCGGCTCCCATCCGCCAGCAGCCCGTGGCACGTCGCGCGGAGGGCGCCGGATTCCACGCCGGTCGCTGCGGGTCGATTCGACTCGCCCGCAACGTGAGGCGCCGACAGCGATGCCGGATGGGGGCCGCGACCCGGACAGGCCCCGCCCGCCCGTGCGCCCGCCTGGCGGAGTCACCACGGTGACGTCCGGGTTCAGCATCATCGGCAAGGCGGTCCCCAAGCGCGACGGCGTCGAGAAGGTGACCGGGCGGACGCGCTATCTCCACGACCTCGAGCTGCCGCGCATGGCCCACGGCAAGATCCTGCGCGCGAGGCACCCGCACGCGCGCATCGTCAGGATCGANCCCACCCGGGCCCGCGCGCTGCCCGGCGTCCTCGCCGTCGTGACCGGGGACGAGGTGGAGCAGCACCCGTTCGGCTTCGCCAAGGACCACNCCGCGCTCAAGCGGGGCAAGGTGCGCTGCGTCCGTGACGAGGTCGCCGCCGTCGCCGCCGAGACCGCTGTCATCGCCGAGGAGGCGCTGGCGCTGATCGAGGTCGAGTACGAGGAGCTCCCCGGCGTCTTCGATCCCCGGGAGGCGCTGCGCCCGGGCGCGCCGCTCGTCCACGAGGAGCTGGGCACGAACCTGACGTCGCTCCGCTATCAGTTCGCGCACGGCGACGTCGACCGGGCCTTCGCCGAGGCCGCCGCCGTCGTCGAGGGGGAGTACTGGCTGAACTTCGTCACCCCCGCCTGCCTGGGCACCATGGTGGCGATCGCCGACTGGGGCCCGCAGGGGCGCCTCACCATGTGGACGACCACGCAGGTGCCGTTTCTCTACCAGCGCGACNTGGCGGCNGCGCTCGGCATCACCGGTGACCGGGTGCGCGTCATCCAGCCGCCGGTCGGCGGCAACTTCGGACGCGGTCTCGATCTCTATCCGATCGACGTCATCGCGGCGCTGCTGGCCCGCCAGGTGCGGCGGCCGGTGAAGATCGAGTTCGACCGCGTGGAGGAGTTCCTCGCGTGCCCGACGCGCGAGGCCTGCGCGATCCGCCTGCGGACGGCGGCGGCGGCCGATGGCCGGCTCCTGGCCCGCGACGCGCACGTGACCATCGACAACGGCGCCTACGTCTCCTGGGGCTCGACGACACCTTACGTGATGCTGGCGACGGTGGCCGGGCTCTATCGGTGCCCGAACGTCCGCTTCGACACGACGATCGTCTACACCAACAACCCGTACTCGGGCTCGATGCGCGGCTACGGCAACCTCGAGTCCACCTTCGCCGTCGAGTCCCAGATGGACGACCTCGCCGACCGCCTGGGCCTCGATCCCCTGGAGCTCCGGCGGCGCAACGCGGTGACGTCGGGCGACGTCACCCCTCAGGGCTTCGTGATCACGTCGTGCGCGATGACCGCGTGCCTCGACGCCGTCGCCCAGGAGATCGCCACGCTTCGGCCCCCGCTCCGCTCGGGCTGGAGGCGGGGCGTGGGGTACGCCGCGATGTTCCACGTCGGGGGCGGGGCTCGGATCTACCGCTCGGACGGATGCGGGGCTATCGTGAAGCTCGACGACTTCGGCAAGGTCTCGCTGCTCACCGGCGCCAGCGAGATCGGACAAGGCTCCGAGACGGTGCTGGCGATGATCGTGGCCGAGACGCTGGGGATCCCGCTCGACCGCGTCGAGGTGGTGAACTCCGACACCGCGGTGAAGCCCTGGGACGTCGGCGTTCACGCGAGCCGGACGACGTTCATCGCCGGCAACGCGGCCCGGCAGGCCGCCGAGAGGCTGCGGGCGGAGCTCCTGGCTCTCGCCGCCGGGCCGCTGGAGGAGCCCGCCGACCGGCTGGACATCAGGGAGGGCTGGGTATTCGTCAGGAGCGAGCCCGGGCGCCGCCTGCCGTACGAGCGCGTGGTGCGGGCCGGCCACCTGCGCGAGGGCGGACAGACGCTGGTGGCCGAGGCGTTCTACGACCCGCCCACCGAGATGTTGGGCAAGGACCTGCGGGGCAACGTGTCGGCGGCCTACGGCTTCGCCGCCCAGGCCGTGCTCCTCGACGTCGACGAGGCGACGGGGAAGATCGAGGTGCGGAAGGTGGTCTCGGCCCACGACGTCGGCCGCGCGCTCAACCCGCTCGCCGCCGAGGGGCAGATCCACGGCGGCATCCACATGGGGCTCGGCTACGCGCTCAGCGAGAGGCTCGTCGTCCGGGAGGGCCAGGTGCTGACCTCGACCTTCATGGACTACGCGATCCTCCGCTCTGACGACATGCCGGAGCTGGTCGTCCGGCTCATCGAGAGCGTGGACGCCGAGGGCCCGTTCGGCGCCAAGGGGCTCGGCGAGTCCGGCACCATCCCCGTGTCCGCCGCCGTCGCCAACGCCGTGAAGGACGCCATCGGCGTGCGCTTCACCGAGCTGCCGATCACGCCCGCGGCGGTTCGCGCCGCGCTCGAGGCCCGCCACCGCGCATGAGGCTGCTCGAAGGCGTGCGGGTGCTCGACCTCTCGCGCATGCTGGCGGGACCCTACGGCGCGATGCTGCTGGCCGACATGGGCGCCGAGGTCATCAAGATCGAGGAGCCGGACGGCGGCGACCCCATGCGCGTCATGGGCCCGCCCTTCCTGCCCGGAGGCGAGAGCGCCTACTTCCTTTCCATCAACCGCAACAAGAAGTCGGTGGCGATCGATCTCACGCGCGAGGCCGGCCGCCAGGTCTTCTGCGATCTGGTCCGCGCCGCCGACGTCGTGTGGGAGAACTTCCGGCCCGGCGTCCTGGAGCGTCTGGGCTGCGAGTATCCGGGGCTCGCCGCGCTGAACCCGCGCCTGGTCCTGTGCTCGATTTCCGCCTACGGGCAGGAGGGCCCCTACCGCGACTGGCCGGCTTTCGATCTGGCGCTGCAGGCCATGGGCGGAGCCATGAGCCTTACCGGGGAGCCGGGCGGGCGGCCGGTGAGGATGGGGCTGCCCATGGGCGATCTGGCCGGCGGCATGTTCGGCGCGTTCGCCGTCGCGGCGGCGCTCTTCCAACGCCAGGCGACGGGCCGGGGCGCCCACATCGATCTCTCGCTCCTGGACTGCCAGGCCTCCCTGTTGACGTACGTCGCCCAGTACTTCTGGGCCGACGGGCGCGTGCCCGGGCCGCAGGGCTCGGGGCACGCCTCCGTCGTGCCCTACCAGGCGCTGGCCACGCGCGATGGGCATCTCATCGTCGCCATCTTCGCCGAGAAGTTCTGGCGCGGCTTCTGTCTGGCCGTCGAGCGGCCCGGGTGGGAGCACGATCAACGCTTCGCCACCAACCGCGACCGCGTCGCCAGTCGCGACGTCCTCATGCCGCTGGTCGAAGCGATCTTCGCCTCGCGCACGACCGACGACTGGCTCGCGCGCCTGCATGCCGAGGGCGTGCCGGCCACCCCGATCCTGACCGTGGACCGGGTGCTCTCCGACCCGCAGATCCGGGAGCGACGGATGGTCGTCAACCTTCCGCACCCNCGCCACGGCGCCATTCCCACCCTGGGNACGCCCGTCAAGGTGGACGGGCGGATGGGGCTCGAGGTCGCGCCGCCACCGGGGCTCGGCGAGCACACCGACGCCGTGCTCCGAGACCTGCTCAAATACCCGCCCGAGCGGATCGCTGCTCTTCGCCGGACCGGAGTCATCAAGTGAAACTCGCGGTGCTCGGCGGCGGGAACGGCGCTTACGCGACGGCGGCGGACCTCGCGCTGGCCGGCCACGCGGTGAGCCTCTGGCGGCGCTCGGAGAGCGACCTGGCGGCGGTGCGCGCGGCCGGTGGCATCACCCTGGTCGCCGAGGGCCGGCAGGGCAAGGCCTCGCTGGCGCTCGTCACGGGGAACATCGCCGAGGCCGTCGCCGGGGCCGAGGTGATCATCGCGCCCTTGCCCGCCACCAGCCACGAGGACCTCGCCAAGCGCCTGGCGCCCCATCTGGGCGAGCGCCAGATCGTGCTCCTCACACCCGGCACGCTCGGCGCCTACGTGCTGGCCCGGGAGATCGCGCGTGCCGGCGGCCGCCTGCCGTACGCGATCGCCGAGACCGGCACGCTGCCGTACCTCGCGCGCAAGACCGGCCCCACCGCGGTGAAGGCGCCCGTCCGCGCCGCCAATCTCCCGACCGGCGTGCTTCCCGCCGCGCGAGCCTCGGCGGCGCTGGCGAAGATTGTCGAGCTTTTTCCCTCCGTGCGCCCGTGCCTCGACGCGCTGGACGCGGCGCTCACCAACGCCGGGCCCGTCCTCCATCCGCCGCTCGTCCTCCTCAACGCCGGCACGATCGATCGGGGGGGCTTCGACATCCACGCCGCCGGCACCACGCCCAGCGCGCGGCGCCTCATCGACGCTGTCGACGCCGAGCGCGTGGCCGCGCGAAAAGGGTGGGGCTATCCGGCCCCGCACTACGAGCAGGCGACCTATTACGACGAGGCGCGCGCCGCCGAGGGGCTGTACGGCGCCGGGGCCNAGGCGAAGCTCACGGCCAGCGGGCTCTGGAACGAGACCNTGACCTTCGACCACCGCTACGTGACCGAGGANGTCGCGCTGGGCCTGTCCCTCTTCGAGTCGGCCGCGCGGACGGTGAGCGTGGAGTCACCGGCGACCACCGGGCTCCGGNTGACCTTCGGCGCGCTGCTGGGACGCCCACTCTCCGGCCGCAGCCGCGCGCTCGAGCACCTCGGCCTGGGTGACCTCCTGCTCCGCGAGATCCGCGCCCTCCTCCACGACGGCTGGCTGTCACCCCTGTGGAGTCGCGCGATCAAGTGAGCGTCAGGTCGCCGCCGGCAGACCGGCCGCCTTGCGGATCTTGGCCAGCTGGCCGGCGTGGTCGTTCCAGTGGAAGTCGAACAGGGCGCCGACGTACCTGGCCATCGGGATCTCGTCGGTGCCCATGAACTGCTTGAAGAACGGGATGCGCGCCTTGCGCTGCTGGAGGTCCGCGTCGGACAGCGGGTTGAGGTACGCGAAGACGCGGCGGTGCTGGTCGTCGAGNGCGTCGACGAGCTGCGTGAGCGTCATCTTCTTGCGCTCGTCGGTGACGTAAGTCTTGCCCGCTTCGAGCTCGACGAGCGGGAGGTCGCGCTCGCTGAACGTCTTGAGCTTGGCCACCGGGTCCCAGCCTGGCTCGAAGAGCAGGTGGCAGAGCACCTGGCGGGTCGTCCACTCGCCGGGCGCGTCCGAGCGCTCCAGGTACGGCTCCATGCCCTGCAGCTGGCGCGTCAGGTTGGCCCACGCCGCGTCGGTCTTGGTCTTGAGCTCGCTGACGATCTTGCCTGGCATCGCGTGTCCTCCTCCTGGCGCCCCGGTGCGCGGCGCCCTCTTCCCCGTTTATCTCTCGCCCTCCGTGTCCCACCAGTTGCGTATCGCCTCCACGATCTCCCCGGACGCCTCCTCCTGGCTGTAATGGCCGGCGCCGGGGAGGATGACGGTGCGGTGGCGCGGGAAGATCCGCTCGAAGCGTCGTCGCTCAGACTCCCGGAATGCGAAGTCGCCGTCACCCCACACGATGAGCGCGGGCAGGTTGTCGCGGTAGAGGAACGACCACGTGGGGTTGCCGTGCAGCAGCAGAAGCGCGGGTCCGGCGCCCTCGTCGATGTAGTGCACGTGGGCGCCGCCGACATCCGCGTAGCGGGGCGCGTAGGGAAACAGGGCCTCGGTCACCCAGGCCGGACGCTGCGCCATTGCTTACAGCATACCCGCCAGCCGGTCCNGGCAGCCGTTCCAGCCCTTCTCGTGTTCCTGGCGCGCCTTGGCGCTCGGGAAGAGCCGGTCGCGGTTTGCCGGGTCGGGGCAACGGGGGCTACACTCATCGGTCGTGAGCCCGTCCGTCGCGCTCGTTGCCGTCCTCGCGCTTGTCCTCACCGNGGCCCCGGCTCCGGCCCAGCCGCGCGTGACGGTCGTCGTCGCCGGGCTCGAGGTGCCGTGGGCGATCGCATTCGCTCCTGACGGTCGGCTGTTCGTCACGGAGCGCCCGGGGCGGATCCGCATCGTGAAGGACGGCCGCCTCGATCCCACACCGATGGCGACGCTGCCGGTGGCGGCGCAGGGCGAGGGCGGGCTCATGGGCCTCGCCCTCGATCCCGCCTTCGCCCGGACGGGACGTCTCTACGCCTGTTACACCACCGAGAAGCGGGGCCGACTCGTCAACCGCGTGGTGACGCTCACGCCGCGCGACGGCGCCGCCCCGGAAGAGCGCGTCCTGGTCGACGACATCCCGGGCGCCGGGATCCACGACGGCTGTCGGGTGAAGTTCGGGCTCGACGGCAAGCTGTACGTGACGACCGGCGACGCCGGCCAGTCGCGTCTGGCCCAGCGGCGCGACTCGCTGGCCGGCAAGATCTTGCGCGTGAACCCCGACGGCAGCGTGCCCACCGACAACCCGTTGCCCGGCTCGCCGATCTACTCCCTCGGGCACCGGAACCCGCAGGGGCTGGCCTGGGACCACGGCGGCCGGCTCTTCGCCTCCGAGCACGGGCCGTCCGGAGTTCCCGGGGGTCACGACGAGCTGAACCTGATCCGGCCCGGGCGGAATTACGGCTGGCCGGAGGTCTACGGCCGCGGCGGCGATCCGCGCTTCGTGGAGCCCATCCTCGAATCCGGCAACGACACCTGGGCGCCGTCGGGGATCGCGATCCTCGGCGACCACCTCTACATGACGGCGCTGCGGGGACAGCGCCTGCTGCGCGTGCGGCTGACGGCGGACGGCGCCGTGGGAGGCGTGGAGAATTTGCTCGAGCACGCCTACGGGCGCCTGCGCGACGTCGTGGTGGGGCCGGACGGCGCGCTCTACGTGGCGACCAGCAATCGCGACGGCCGCGGCTCGCCCGCCTCCGATGACGACCGCATCCTCAAAGTCACGCCGTGAAGATGTTCCAGCCCGAGCTGGAGGCGATGGAGCGCGAGCGGCTCGACGGCCTCGTGCTGGAGCGGATGCGGGCGATGCTGGCCCGCGTCAGCACCAACGCCGCCTACGCCCCGCGACTCGGCGGCGCCAAGCCCGGCGACCTCGGGCGGATCGACGACTGGCGGCGCCTGCCGTTCCTCACCAAGGACGAGCTGCGCGACGCCTATCCCTTCGGCCTGGCCGGCGGCGGCCCCTACCGGCGCATCCAGATGTCGAGCGGGACCACGGGCAATCCGATCCTCAACCCCTACACGCCCGGCGACATCGCGCAGTGGAGCGAGGTGATGGCGCGTTGCTACGTCGCCGCCGGCGTCGGCGCCGACGACGTGATCCAGATCACGCCCTCCTTCGGGCTCTTCACCGGCGGCTTCGGCTTCCACTACGGCGCCGAGCGCCTGGGCGCCATGGTGATCCCGATCGGCGCCGGCCGCACCCTGCTGCAGCTCAAGCTGATGCGCGATCTGCACGCCACGGTGCTGGTGGCCATCGCCACCTACCCGCTGCGCCTCATCGAGGTCGCCCGCGAGGAGAGGTTCGATCTCGGCGCCCTCGCCCTGCGCGTGGGGATCTTGGGCTCGGAGATGTGGTCCGACGAGCTGCGCGCGCGGATCGAGCGGGCTCTCCCTCCGCAGCTTCGACATCATCGGCATGACGGAGACGGGCGGCCCCGGCCTCGGCATCGACTGCGAGGCGCGGGCCGGCATCCACGTGTGGGAGGACCACTATCATGTCGAGGTCATCGATCCGGCGACGGGCGCCGTGGTCCCCGACGGCCGGGAAGGCGAGCTGGTCGTCTCCACGCTGACCCGCGAGGGCCTGCCCCTGGTTCGCTATCGCACGGGGGACCTCACGCGGGTCGTGTCGCGCGAGCGCTGTGGCTGCGGGCGCACCGCGCTCCGGCTGGACCGCCTGCGGGGCCGCACTGACGACATGGTCATCTTCAAGGGCGTGAACTTTTATCCGCGCCAGATCGAGCAGGTGCTCCTGCGCCAGCCGGGACTCGGCCCCGAGTACCAGATCGTCCTCGACGGCGAGGGCGGGGGCGAGCGGCTGACGATCCACGTCGAGACCGAGCCGGGGTGCGACGGCGCCGTCGCCGCCCGCGTGAAGCGCGAGCTGCACGACCTGCTGGGCCTCGGCCCCGAGATCCGCCTCTGCCGCTTCGGCGAGATCGAGCGCCCCCCGGGCAAGGCTGTCCGCGTGGTGGATCGGCGGAAGACGTGAGCGGCGCGTTGGGGTCCCTCTTCACGCCGCGGGCCCTGGCCATCCTGGGCGTGTCCCGCCATCCGGCCAAGCTGGGCCACCGCCTCCTGCAGAACGTGAAGGAGTCCGGTTACCCGGGNGCGGTGTACCCGGTGCACCCGTCGGGTGAGCCGATCCTCGGCTACGCCACGGTCCGGGCGATCGAGGCCCTGCCCGAGGGGATCGATCTGGCGCTGGTGAGCGCCTGCTCGCCGGGCCCCGCGGGTTCCCGGCCTGCGAGGACGCGCCGCTGGTCGGCGCGATCATCGGCGTCGGTGAGCTGATGTGCGCCGAGTCGCGCATCCTGGAGGTGGACCTGAACCCCGTCATCGCCGCCGGCCCCCGGGCCGTCACTGTGGACGCCGTCGTGATCGTGGGAGACAGCCATGAGGGATGACTTCGACCTGACCGACGAGCAGCGCATGATCCGCGATCTCGCCCGGAAGGTGGCCAGGGAGAAGATCGCGCCGCACGCCGCCGACGTCGACGAGCGCGAGCGCTATCCCCAGGAGGCCATCCGCGCCCTCATGGAGGCCGGCCTCTACGGCATCTGGGTGCCGGAGGAGTATGGCGGCAGCGACATGGGGTGTCTCGCCCTCTCCCTCGTCTGCGAAGAGATCGCCTGGGCGTGCGCGGCATCGGCCACCCAGTACCTCGATCAGCCGCTCGGGGGGCTGCCCATCCTCTATTTCGGGAGCGACGAGCAGAAGAAGAAGTACCTGCCCCGGCTGGCCACGGGCGAGATGCTGGCCGCCTACTCGCTCTCGGAGCCCGAGGCGGGCTCGGACGCGGCNGCGCTCAAGACGACGGCGGTGCGCCAGGGTGACGCCTACGTGCTCAACGGNGCCAAGCAGTGGTGCACCAACGGGGACCACGCCGACATCCTCTGTGTGTTCGCGACGGTCGACCCGTCCAAGCGCGCCAAGGGCGTGACCGCCTTCCTCGTCGAGACAGGCACGCCGGGCTTCTCCGTCGGCAAGAAGGAAAGGAAGATGGGCATCCGCGGCTCGCCCACGGTCGCGCTGCACTTCAACGATTGTCGGATATCCGTCGAGCAACGGCTGGGCGGGGAGGGCGAGGGCTTCCCGATCGCCATGTCGACGCTCGATATCACGCGGCCGGCCACCGGCGCCATGGCCGTCGGCATCGCCCAGGCGGCCCTCGACGCCGCCGTTGGCTACGCCCGGGAGCGGCGCCAGTTCGGCCAGCGCATCGCGGACTTCCAGGGCATCCAGTTCATGCTGGCCGACATGGCCATGCAGGTTCACGCCGCCCGCCTGATGGTGCGCTACGCCGCCCGGCAGGTGGACGCCGGAATCCGAGGCAACACNTACGAGGCGTCGATGGCCAAGTGCTGGGCGGGCGACGCCGCCATGAAGGTGGCCACGGACGCCGTCCAGATCTTCGGGGGTTACGGCTACACGCGCGAGTTCCCGGTTGAGCGCTTCATGCGCGACGCCAAGATCATGCAGATCTACGAGGGCACCAACCAGATCCAGCGCGTGATCATCGCGCGGGAGCTGCTCGGCGGCTGAGCCCCTCGCTGGCACCTCNCTTGCGGCATCTACCTCCCTGAGTCCGAAAGGGACAGGAGGGTCGTGATGAAAAAGTTACTCGGTCTTTCGGCGGTACTCGTCNCCAGCGCGCTGTTGGGTCTGGAGCAGGAGCGCGTGCTGCGCGCCATCCGTACGCTCGGCGAGCGCGTCTTCCCCCGCGTCCGCTGACGCTCTATAATTCTTCCCACTTCCGCCCAGGAGGCTCTCGAATGGCGATCCTGTCCCTCGGCCGCCGCGCGTTCCTCAGAACGACCGTGGCCGGCGCCGCCGTCGCTGCGTTCCCGCTGCCGCTGGGCGCGCAGCCCAAGAGCGTGAAGATCGGCGCCGTGCACCCGGTGACCGGCGCGCTGGCGGAGATCGGCCAGGCCTGCCGCCTCGGGGCCCAGATGGCCGCCGACGCCGTGAACGCCGCCGGCGGGATCACATCGCTGGGCGGGGCCCGGCTCGAGCTGGTGCCGGGCGACACCGAGAACAAGCCCGACGTGGCCCGCGCCGAGGCCGAGCGCGTCATCAGCGCCGGCGCCCAGCTCCTGGTGGGCGCGTTTCACTCCGCGCAGACCGCGGCCATGGTGCCGGTCGCCCAGCAGAAGCGGGTCCCGTTCCTGATCGACATCTCGGCGGCGGATCCCATCACGGCCAACGTCGCGGACTCGGTGAAGAAGGGCGAGCAGAAGGTCCAGTACGTGTACCGCAACTTCCCGACCTCGCGCGTGTTCGGCCAGCGGGCCGCCCAGTTCATGGCCGAGATCTTCAAGGAGGCCGGCGTTCAGCCCAAGCGCGTCGTCCTCATCTACACCAACGACCTCTTCGGCCAGACCCAGGCCCGCCAGTTCCAGGCCGCCGTCAAGGAGCGGAACCCGGGCTTCGAGATCGTCGAGGCCATCCCGTATCCGGAAGCCGCCACCGATCTCGCCACCGAGGTCAGCAAGCTGAAGTCGCTCCGGCCGGACGTCATCGCCCCTGTCACGCGGGCGACGACCGCGATCCTCCTGCTCCAGGAATTGGCCAAGCAGCGCGTGGAGGCCCTGGGCATCGTCAGCCCGGGAACGCCGGGTCTCTACGAGGCGGGCCAGATCGCCCAGCTCAAGGAGCTGGTCGAGTACGTCATGGACAGCGTGCCGTGGCCGAATTTCAAAAATCCCCGCACGCAGAAGGTGGCCGAGGAGTACGTGAAGCGCTCGGGCGGCAAGACCTTCGACACGAACTCCGGCTATTCCTACGAGGCCATCCTCGTCCTGGCCGACGTGCTGGAGCGGGCGAAATCGACCGAGCCCGAGGCCGTGGTGGACGCCCTCAAGAAGACGAGCATCAAGAATCCCCTCATGGTGGCGGCGGGGCCGCTCACGTTCAACGAGACCGGCGACAACCCCAACGCCTCGCCGGCGATGATCCAGATCCTGGGCCAGAAGCCGGTCGTGGTCTGGCCCCGGGACGCCGCCGCGCAGAAGCTCGTCTTCCCGAGGCCCAAGCGCTGACCGACCCCGTTCTCGTCGCCCAGGGGCTGCTGAACGGCCTGCTGTTCGGCGGCGTCGCGAGCCTCACGGCCGTCGGCCTGGCCCTCATCTTCGGCGTGATGCGCGTGATCAACTTCGCGCACGGCGACATGATGGTGTGGGGAATGTACCTGGCCTGGCTCCTGGCCACCCGGCTCGGCATCGATCCCTATCTGGGATTCGTGGGCTGCGCCGCTGCCCTCT
>JGI25382J43887_10000077_pt1 | contig 21688 bp, 15 predicted proteins | sample GraSoi013_1_40cm_3_FD_43887 | JGI IMG/M metagenome (IMG submission 43887) | reverse complement strand
CATCCTGATGCTCGCGCACCGCTTGCCGTACCCGCCGACGACGGGCGACCGCGTGCGCGCCTTCCACGTCGCGCAGGCGCTGGCCACTCGGCACCAGCTGACCCTGGCCTGTCCACTGGACGGACGGCGGGAGCTGGCGGCGGCGCAGGAGTTGCGGGCGGTCATCCCCGACCTCGAGTGCGCCACGCTCGGCTCGCTCCGGCGGCAGGTGTCCGCGCTGGGCGCCCTGGCCGGCGGCTTCCCGCTCTCGGTCCGCTACTTCACCTCGCGCGCGCTGGCCGCGCGCATCCGGCAGCGCGCCGGCACCGAGCGGTTCGATCTGACCTACGTCTCGTCCTCGTCGATGGCGCAGTACGCGCCGCCGGGCGTGCCGCTGATCATGGACTTCGTCGACGTCGACTCCGAGAAGTTCGCCCGCTACGGCCGCGAGGCCCGGACGCCCATGCGGTGGATCTACCGGATCGAAGCCGAGCGGCTGCGGCGCTACGAGCGTGCGGTGGCCGCGCGAGCCCGGGTCTCGGTGTTCGTGAGCGCGGCCGAAGCCGCGCTCTTTCGCAATATCGCGCCCGACACGATCACCGCCGTCGTGCCCAACGGCGTCAACCCGGAATACTTCCGCCCGATGTGGTACCGCGCGAGTGATGTTCCGACCGTCGTGTTCACCGGGGCCCTGGACTACTTTCCGAACGTCGACGGCGTGCGCTACTTCAGCGAAGCCATCCTGCCGCTGATTCGCCGCCAGGTGCCGCGCGCGCGCTTCCTCGTCGTGGGCCGCCGGCCGCACCGTGTCGTGCGGGCGCTCCGGCGCCAGGGCCCCATCGAGGTCGTCGCCGACGTGCCCGATGTCCGGCCGTACCTGGCCCAGGGGCACGTCGCCGTGGTGCCGCTGCGCATCGCCCGTGGGATCCAGAACAAGGTCCTGGAAGCGATGGCCATGGGGCTGCCGGTCGTCACGCTGCCCGGGCCCGCCCAGGGCATCGATGCGCGCGATGGCGCCGACTGGTTCGTGGAAGACAGCGCCGAGGCCTTCGCCGCGCGCGTCGCGCGCCTGCTCGCGGCACCGACCGAGCGGATCCGGGTCGGCCGCCAGGCGCGCCAGCTCATCGAGGAGCAGTACGCGTGGCGCCAGATCCTGCCGCGCGTCGAGACACTGGTCGCCACGGCAGCCCGCGTCGAGCCCGAGAGTTGTGCCGAGGTCGCTCACGGGACGGGCGACACCAACGCTGATCGAGCCCGGACACCAGGGGTGCACCATGCGTGATCTGCTTCTCGTCTCAGTCTTCTTCCCCATGCTTCCGTTCGCGTTCATGTATCCGTGGATCGGCATCCTCGTGTGGTCCTGGATCAGCTACATGAACCCGCACCGTCTCACGTTCGGGTTCGCCTACGACATGCCGCTGGGCATGATCGCGGCCCTCACGACGCTGGCCGGTTTCCTCTTCTCGCGCGAGCGGAAGCGGCTGCCGCGCGCGCCCGAGGTGATCCTGCTTCTCGCCATGTGGGCGTGGGTGACCATCACGAGCTTCTTTGCGATCCACACCGACCTCGCCTGGGACAAGTGGCAGCAAGTCGGAAAGATCCTCCTGATGGCCCTGGCCACGATGATGCTGTGCCGGGATGCCGGCCGGCTGCGTTACCTGGCCTGGACGATCGCCGCGTCGCTCGGCTTCTACGGGGTCAAGAGCGGAATCGACGCCATCCTGAGCGGATTCTCCGGCGGGTTCAGCTATCCGGGCGACTCGTTCATCGGTGACAGCAACGACCTCGCCCTCGCGCTCGACATGACGCTGCCCCTGCTGTGGTTCATGGTGAGGGCGGAGACGCGCCGCTGGGCCCGCTACGCGCTGCACATCGCGTTCGGCCTCACCGTGCTCGGCATCCTCACCACGTATTCACGCGGCGGCTTCATCGGCCTGTGCGTCGTCCTGATCTTCCTGTTCACCAGGGCGCGGGCCAAGGCGCTGTCGCTGGGGGTGCTGCTCCTGGCCGGTGTCCTCGCGGCCTTCGTCGTTCCCGAGACGTTCTTCAGCCGCATCGGAACGATCGCGTCCTACGAGCAGGACCAGAGCGCCCAGGCCCGGCTGAAGGCGTGGACGCTGGCGACGCAGATCGCCCTCGACTCACCGATCTTCGGCGGCGGGTTCCGTGTCTTCGAGCAGGACGTGTGGGATCAGTACTTCCCGGGCACCGAGCGGGCCATCGTCGCCCACAGCATTTACTTCCAGACGCTCGCCGAGCACGGCTTCGTCGGCCTCGGGATCTTCGCGGCGCTGCTCGTCGCCACGTACCTGGGTCTCCGGCGGGTGCGCCGGCGTGCGACGGACACCGACCAGACGATCGTCGCCAACCTGGCGGCGGCGCTGCAGGCCTCACTCGTCGGCTACATGGTCGCTGGCGCCTTCCTGAGCCGGGCCGACTTCGACCTCTTCTACAGCGTCGTGGCGATGAGTGCGGCGATGCAGGCCATCCTGGCTTCGCTTCCGGGTCGGGAAGGGGAGTCTGCGGCGTCACGGCCCGACGCCACGGTCGGTGTGGACACCGTGCGCCCGATGTCGGGCTCGCCGAGATGAGCCACCTCCACCGTTACGGCCCCACGAGGCCGATCGAGTCTGGCGACTAGCGATGTGCGGAATCGCCGGATTCGTGAATCGGCACGGCCGTCCTGCGGACGCCGAGCTGCTGCGGGCGATGACCGACGTGCTCGCCCACCGCGGCCCCGACGGAGACGGCCACTACGTGACCGGACCGGTGGCCCTCGGTCATCGGCGGCTCGCCATCATCGACCTCGTCACCGGCGCTCAGCCCATGGGGAGCGAGGACGGCACGCTGTGGATCACGTACAACGGCGAGGTCTACAACTTCGCCGAGCTCCGCCGCGAGCTCGAGGCGCGGGGCTATTCGTTCCGGACCACGTCGGACACCGAAGTCATCCTGCGCGCCTGGGAGGCGTTCGGCCCGGCCTGTGTCGAACGGCTTCGCGGCATGTTCGCGTTCGCCATCTGGGACGCCCGCAAGGGTGAGCTGTTCCTCGCCCGCGATCGCTTCGGGATCAAGCCGCTCGTCTACGCCTGGAACGACGGCGGCATTTCCTTTGCCTCGGAGCTGAAGGCCCTCCTCGAGGATGCGGCCCTCGCGCGAGACCTCGACTGGCAGGCGCTGCGCAGCTATCTGACCTACGGATACGTGCCGAGCCCGGCCACGATCTTCGCGGGGATCCGCAAGCTGCCGCCGGCCTCGTACCTGATCTTCTCGCCGCGCACGGGGAAGCTGTCGGTCACCCGCTACTGGGACCTGCGCTTCGCCGGGGGCGCGCCCCGCTCCGACGCCCAGTGGATCGAGGAGCTTCGCGCCGTGCTCGCCGACAGCGTGCGCTGCCACATGGTCAGCGACGTCCCGGTCGGCGCGTTCCTCAGTGGTGGGGTCGATTCGAGCAGCGTGGTCGCGCTGATGAGCGGGACGTCGGCGGCGCCGGTGCGCACGTTCTCCGTCGGCTTTCGTGAGCGCGATTTCGACGAGCTCGAGTATGCGGCGCTGGTCGCGGCGCGCCACCGCACCGAGCACCGCGAGTTCGTCGTCGAGCCGGACGCTCTCGCCATCCTGCCCAAGCTGGCCTGGCAGTTCGACGAGCCGTTCGCCGACGCCTCTGCGCTCCCGACCTATTACGTGTCCGAGGTGGCTCGCGAGCACGTCAAGGTCGCGCTGTCGGGGGACGGCGGCGACGAGAGCTTCGCGGGATACCGCCGCTACCTCCGCGCGCTGACCTGGCATCGCTGGCTCGACCGCGCGCCGGCCTCCTTCGCACGGCCGCTGTGGCGGCGCCTCGCGAGCGCCCTTCCGCGCGAGGTGCGCGGAGCCGGCACGCTTCGGCTTGCCGCCGACGGCCCGCTCGAGCGCTACGCGCGGATGATGCAGATCCCGGGATTGATGGCGATCGATGACCTCCTGACCCCGGAGGCTCGGGCCCAGGTGGGCCCGGATGCCGGCGCCGACTGGTTCGGTTCGCTCATCACCGAGCGAGACCGAGCCGATTACCTGACCACGCTCCAGTACATCGACATGCGGACCTACCTTCCCGAGGACATCCTCACGAAGGTCGACCGGACGAGCATGCTGGTGTCGCTCGAGACCCGGGTCCCGCTGCTCGATCACGTCCTCGTCGAGTTCGTCGCCAACCTTCCGGCTCGGCTCAAGCTCCACCAGGGCGAGACGAAGTACGCGCTCAAGCGCGCGGTCGCGGACGTCCTGCCCGAGCGGATCCTGCATCGCCGCAAGATGGGGTTCGGGGTGCCGCTGCACCGCTGGTTTCGCGGCGCGGGGGAGGACTACATCCGCGAGGTCCTGCTCGACGACCTCACCCGGCGTCACGGCATCCTGGATAACCAATCGGTGGCGCGGATCCTCGGCGAGCACCGGTCGGGCCGCCGGGATCTCTCGGTTCAGATCTGGTCGCTCGTGTGCCTGGAGCTCTGGTGGCGGACGTGGGCGAAGGCCGCGCCGTCTCGCCGCGAACCTCCGCGCCCTGCGCTGACGGTGGCCACGCGCTGATGAGCTCCCGCCCGCTCCGGATCGTTCACGTCGTTCCGACTCTGGACGTCGGTGGTCTCGAGAACGGTCTGGTCAACGTGGTGAGTGCGCTGCCGGAATTTGCCCACGCCGTCGTCTCGATGGCGCCTCTTGGCGCCTTCGCGCAGCGTCTGCCGCGTGACGTCCCAGTGATGACGCTCGGCAAGCCCGCGGCCGAGCCGATGCGCCTGGCGATGTTCCGACTCTTCAGCGTCTTGCGGCGGCTCGAGCCGGATCTCGTGCACTCCAGGAACTGGGGCGCGATCGAGGCCGTTCCGGCCGCCCGGCTCGCGGGCGTGCGAGCGGTCGTGCACAGCGAGCACGGACGTGAGGTGGCCGATCCGGAAGGGTTGAACACGCGGCGAAACCGGTTCCGGCGGCTGCTGGCGCCGTGGATGGACCACGTGGTGACCGTGTCGAGCGACCTGCGCCAGTGGCTCCGAGAAACGGTGAAGCTGCCCGAGGACAAGCTGCTCGTGATTCCCAACGGGGTCGACACGCAGCGCTTCTCGCCGGCGGGACGCCCCGAGGGACGTCAGGCGCTCGATGCCTCGGACGACACGATCGTGATCGGGACGGTCGGACGGCTGAACGGGATCAAGGACTATCCGACGCTGCTGACGGCGTTCGCCGAGGTGGCCCGACGTGCCGACCACGTCACGCTGGTCTTCATCGGTGATGGCCCTCAGCGCGCGGCCCTCGAAGCCATGGCCACGGCGCTCGGAATCCACGCGCGGGTCCGCTTCCTGGGAGAGCGCACGGACGTTCCGCGGCTCTGCGCGGGGCTCGACGTCTTCGTGCTGCCCTCGATCGCCGAAGGGATGTCGAACACTCTGCTCGAAGCCATGGCCGCGGGACGTCCGGTCGTCGCCACCGGTGTCGGCGGCAACCCCGAGCTCGTGGAGGACGGCGTGACGGGCACGATCATCCCGGCCGGTGATCCGGCCGCGCTCACGAAGGCGATCGACGGTTACCTCTGGGATTCCGGTCTGCGGACGGCCCACGGCGAGGCGGCTCGACGGCGCGCGGTCACGGAGTTTGGACTGGTCAGCATGGCGTCGCGCTACCGCGACCTGTACCGCTGGCTCGCCGAACGCAAGAGGATCGTCTAGCGATGTGCGGAATTGCCGGGATCGTCTATGCCGATCCCCAGCGGCCGCTGGAGCGGGACCTGCTCGAGCGCATGGGATCGGTGATCGCGCATCGCGGCCCGGACGCCGGGACGTTCCACGCCCAGCCGGGCGTCGGCCTGGCGAGCCGTCGCCTGCGGATCATCGACGTGTCAGGCGGCGACCAGCCGATCTACAACGAGGATCGCACGAAGGCGGTGGTCCTGAACGGGGAGATCTACAACTTCGCCGAGCTCCGCCGTGAGCTCGAGGCGCGGGGACATCACTTCCGCTCCCGCTCGGACACGGAGGCGATCGTCCACGCCTACGAGGAGTACGGCGTGCGGTGCGTGGAGCGGCTCCGCGGGATGTTCGCGTTCGCGCTCTGGGACGAGACCGAGCGACGGCTCGTCCTGGCCCGTGACCGGGCCGGCAAGAAGCCGCTCTATTACACGGAGGATTTCGAGCGCTTCTGCTTCGCCTCGGAGCTGAAGGCGTTGCTTCAAGACCCCGCGCGCAAGCGGGCGATCAAGCTCGAGGCGCTCGACGACTACTTCTCGTTCGGCTGCCTGCAGGGCCCGGCCACGATCCTGGAGGGCGTCGTCCAGCTGCCGCCCGCGCACGTGCTCGTCTGGGAGCGCGGCGCCGTCCGCGTGTCGGAGTACTGGGACGTGCCCCGCGGCGGCGTGACCATCCGGGACGAGCGGAAGGCGCTGGAGGGGTTCGCCGAGGTCTTCAGCGACGCCGTGCGCGTTCGTCTCGTCAGCGACGTCGCGCTGGGCGCGTTCCTGAGCGGCGGCGTCGACTCGAGCGCGGTGGTGACGGCGATGGCCACGCTCGGCTCGGGGCCGGTCGTCACGACCAGCGTGGGATTCGCGAATCGCGAATTCAGCGAGCTGCCGTACTCGCGGATGGTCGCCGAGGCCGTGGGCAGCGAGCACCACGAGCTCATCGTCGAGCCGCGGGCCGTGGACGTGCTGCCCCGGCTGGTGTGGCACCTGGACGAGCCGTTCGCCGACTCGTCGGCGCTCCCCACCTATTACCTCGCCGCGGCCGCCCGCGAGCGCGTGACCGTGGCGCTGTCCGGGGACGGCGGTGACGAGGTGTTCGCCGGCTACCAGCGCCGGTACGGACTGAATCGCTGGGAGGTTCGTGCCCGCCGCTGGCTGCCGGCGTGGCTCCGCGCGGGCGTCGTGGGCCCCCTGGGCAGCGTCTATCCCAAGGCCGACTGGCTGCCTCGGCCGTTGCGGGCGAAGTGCTTCCTCCAGAACGTCGGCACGACGTTCGAGCGGGCGTATTTCAACGACCTGTCGCTCTTCCGGACTCACGAGAAGTCGAAGCTGCTCGCGCCCGAGTTCCTGCGGCAGACGAGCGGCCACGATCCGTTCACGGCGTTCCGGGGACACTTCGAGCGCGTGGGCGGGCTCGATCCGCTGAGCCAGCTGCTCTACGTCGACCTCAAGACGTGGCTGGCCAACGACATCCTCGTCAAGGTCGATCGGATGAGCATGGCGAACTCGCTGGAGGTCCGGTCGCCGCTCCTCGACCACAAGGTCATCGAGTTCGCGGCGACGGTGGCCCCCGACCTCAAGTATCGCGGCGGGACCTCGAAGTACCTGCTCAAGCGCTACCTCGAGCCGCAGCTACCGGCCAACCTTATTCATCGGCGCAAGCAGGGTTTCGAGATCCCGCTCGGGCAGTGGCTGCGGGCGGACCTCCGCGACCTGGGTGAGGAGCTCCTCCTGTCGCGCGTCGCGCGGGAGCGCGGCTACGTCCGCGCCGACCACGTCCGGCGGATGTGGGAGCACCACCAGCGCCGGCTCCGCAATCACGGCGCCCAGCTCTGGGCCCTGATGGTGCTCGAGCTGTGGCATCGGACGTTCATCGATCAGGATCCGAGCCGGGGGCCGATCACGCCATGAACCAGGCGATGACGGTGCTCCACGTGCTCGATCATTCGGTTCCGCTGCACAGCGGCTACAGCTATCGGAGCCGCAGCATCGTCGAGTTCCAGCGTCGACTGGGCCTGCGGCCGGTCGTCCTCACGTCGCCCAAGCACGGGAGCGAGGTGGACGCCGTCGAGACGATCGAAGGGGTCTGCCATCATCGAACCGCGCGCGAGCGAGGTCGCGTGCCGTTCGTGCGCGAGCTCCAGCTGATGGCGAGGACGGCGGCGCGCGTGGCCGCCGTCGCCCGGGCCGAGCGCGCGGCCCTGATTCACGCGCACTCCCCGGTGCTCAACGGCCTTCCGGCGCTGTGGGCGGGGCGCCGGCTCGGCCTGCCCGTGGTCTACGAAGCGCGGGCGTTCTGGGAAGACGCCGCGGTGGACCAGCGGAAGTTCCGGGAGGGCTCGAGCCGCTATCGCCTGATCCGGGCCCTGGAGACCTATCTCTTCAAGCGGGCCGATCGCGTCGCCGTCATCTGCGAGGGCATGCGCGCGGACATCGTCGCGCGCCGGGTGGACGGGCGACGCGTCATCGTGATTCCCAACGGCGTGGACACCAACGCGTTCCAACCCGTCGCCCGCGCGCACGACCTGGCCGAGCGGTTCGGTCTCGACGGGAAGCTCACGCTCGGCTACTTCGGGTCCTTCTATCACTACGAAGGCCTCCGTTTCCTGCTCGACGCGTTTGCCGACCTCGTGGTGCGCGTGCCCGGGGCCCGTCTGCTGCTGGCCGGAGGCGGGGAAGAGGAGGCGACGCTGCGTCGCCTCGCCGAGCCGCTCGGCGACGCCGTGGTCTTCGCCGGTCGCGTTCCACACGACGAGATCCGCCGGCTCTACTCGGTCATCGACGTCTTCGTCTGTCCGCGCCGGCGCATGCGGCTGACCGAGCTGGTCACGCCGCTCAAGCCGCTGGAGGCCATGGCGATGGGGAAGGCGGTGCTCGCCAGCGATGTCGGCGGGCTCAAGGAGCTGGTCAGCCACGAGGCTACCGGGCTGCTCTTCGCGGCGGAGTCTCGCGAAGCGTTCGTGGCCGCCGCCGCCCGGCTCGACAGCGATCCCGGGCTCGTGGCGAGCCTGGGAAAGCGCGCCCGGGCATCCGTGCTCGCCGAGCGCACCTGGCCACAGATCGTGTCGCGCTACCTGCCGGCCTACGCGGCGGTCCTCTAGGAGCGTGCGCGTGCGCGTCCTCGTCCTCAGCTCGGTCTTTCCGAACCCGCGGCAGCCGAACCTCGGCGTCTTCGTCCGCGAGCGCGTGCGGCGCATGGCGCGGTCCTGCGAGGCCGTGGTCGTGGCCCCGGTGCCGTGGTTTCCGTGGGATCAGGCGATCCGTGGCCGCCGCTGGGGCGGGATTCCGCGCATCGAGCGCCAGGACGGGCTGGTCGTCCACCATCCGCGCTTCGTCAGCGTGCCGCGATACGGGAAGTGGCTGGACGGCATCCTCTACGCTGCGTCGCTGCTCGGCTTCGTGCGGCGACTGCGGCAGAGCTTCCCGTTCGAGATGATCGATGCGCACTTCGCGTACCCCGACGGGATGGCGGGCGTGCTCCTCGGCAAGGCGCTCGGGTGCCCGGTCATGATCACGCTGCGTGGGAGTATCGTNCGGCTCCGCACCTATCCGCTCCATCGCCCGCAGCTCCGCTTCGCGCTGCAGGCGGCCGACCGCGTCGTCGCCGTGAGCGAGTCACTGAAGCGCGTGGCGATCGACCTCGGGATTCGCGCCGAGAAGATCCGGGTCATTCCGAACGGGGTGGACACGACCCGCTTCTTTCCGATGGACCGGGACGACGCCCGGCGGCGCCTGGGATTGCCACTCGACGCGACGATCCTGCTCACGGTCGGCGGCGTCTACGAAGGCAAGGGCCAGCACGTCGTGCTCCAAGCGCTGCCGCGGTTGCTGGCGCGCGATCCCCGGCTGCTCTACGTCGTCGTCGGCGGCGAGCGCGTCGGAGACTCGTACCGCCNCACGCTGGACGGGANCATCCGGGCCCACGGGCTCGGCGANCACGTGCTCTTCGTCGGCTCGAAGCCTCACGAGGACCTGCGCGTGTGGTACGCGGCGGCGGACGTGCTGTGTCTGGCCACGCGGTCGGAGGGNCGCGCCAACGTGCTCCTGGAGTCGATCGCCTGTGGCGTTCCGGTCGTGACGACGCACGTGGGCGGCAACCCGGAGATCGTGCGGGACGGGCGCGACGGGTTCCTNGTTCCCTTCGGCGACGTCGAATCCCTGGCCGCNGCNGTNGACCGCGCGCTTCACCAGTCGTGGGACCGGGGCGATCTCGTGGCGCACGCTCGCCGCCAGAGCTGGGAGACGACGGCCCGGGGCGTCCTCGAGGAGTGTTCGGCGCTGCGGCGCTCGACGCCCGACATCGATGAGCTCTCGACACCGACGGCGGTGTCCGGATCGGGCCATGGTCACTGATCTGCTGCGGAAGCAAGTGTATCGGCCCGAAGCGCTGCGGCTCTTGCTCGCCGACGCGGTCGGCCGGCGCTCGCCCGTCCTGGCCACGTCACGACACCTCGACGAGGCCGCCCAGTGGATCCTGCGCGCCCAGGCCGGCACGCGCGACGACGGCGTGTCNGGCGGCTACACGTTCGAGGATGGATGGCTGCCGTCCTATCCGGAAACGACCGGCTACATCATCCCGAGCTTGCTGACGTACGCGGCCGTCGTCGGTCGACTCGATTACGAGAAGGCCGCCCTGACGATGGCGGAGTGGGAATTGACCGTCCAGCACGCCGACGGCGGTTTTCCCGGGCACTTCGTCGATCGCGCCCACCCGCCGGTCGTCTTCAACACCGGCCAGATCATCTTCGGCTTGCTGGCGGCCCACGAGGCGACCGGCGACCTGAGGTTCCTGATCGCTGCCCGTCGAGCCGGCTCCTGGCTGGTGAACGTTCAGGACGGGGACGGTGCCTGGCGACGCTTCGACTACCGGAACGCCGTCCACGTCTACAACACGCGGACGGCGTGGGCGCTGGTCGAGCTCGGCCTCGTGACCGGCGAGCGGCGCTTCGAGGCGACGGGTGTGCGCCACCTCGACTGGGCGCTCGGCCAGCAGGCCGGCAACGGATTCTTCGCCCACTGCGCGTTCTCACCGGACGAAGATCCGTTCGTCCACACGATCGCGTACACCACCCAGGGTTTGCTCGAGGCGGGGCTCCGACTCGGTCGACGGGACTACGTGGCGGCGGCCGAGCTCACCTGCCGCGCGCTCCTCACGCACCTCGACAGGGAGGGCCGGCTGCCCGGCACGTTCGACGCGAGCTGGCGGCCGACCGCGTCCTATTCCTGCGTAACCGGAAACGCGCAGACGGCGGCGCAGTGGTTCCGCCTCGCGCGCCTGACCGGCGACTCGAGCTTCTCGGACGGGGCGCGCCGGGCGACCCGGTTCCTGAAATCGATCCACGACTGCGCGACCGCGAATCCTCATATCCGGGGCGCGGTCAAGGGCTCGCACCCCATCTGGGGGCGATACCTGTTCGGGAGCTACCCGAACTGGGCGGCCAAGTTCTTCATGGATGCGCTGTTGATGGAGCTCGCCGCCGACGGCGGCCACGGCGCCACCGTGCGGTGCTGGTGATGGTGACGACATGCATCCGCTGATCGTGCGCCACGTCGTCCTGCCGCTGCACGAGCGCCTGAAGCGGACGCCGACGTTCTCGTGGCTGGAGCGCCTCGAGCAAACGCAGTGGATGGACCCCGGCAAGCTGCTTGATATCCAGTTCGCAGAGCTGCGGCGTCACCTCGAGCTCGCCTACCGCCACACGCGCTACTACCGACGGCTCTTCGACGAGCACGAGGTCCCGCCCCGCCGTATCCAGTCGCTGGAGGACTTTCGCAAGGTGCCGGTCCTGACGCGCCAGCTCCTGCGGGAGAACTTCGACGATCTGGCCGCGACCGGCGTGCGGCTGGGCCGGGTCCAGCGCGTCGCGACCGGAGGCTCCACCGGCGAGCCGGTCACGTTGCTCGTCGACATGAGCGTGGGCTTCGCACTGGCAGTCCGGCACCGGGCCCATCGCTGGTTCGGGCTCGAACCGGGCGCGCGTGAGATCGTGCTGTGGGGATCGCCGATCGAGGTCAGCCGGCAGGACCGTCTGCGCAGCCTGCGCGACTGGCTGATCAACTCGAAGCTCATCTCCGCGTTCGACCTCGGCGAACGCGCGCTCGCCGAGTACGCGCGCATCATCACGAGCCACCGGCCCCTGCGGCTCTACGGCTACGCCAGCGCGCTCTACCTGCTCGCCCGGTTCCTGGAGCGCGAAGGCTGGCGGCCACGCTGGCGGCTGCACGCGGTGTTCACGACGGCCGAGACGCTGTTCGACTTCCAGCGGAAGACGATCGAAGCGGTGTTCGGCTGCCCGGTCGCGGTCGAGTACGGCGCGCGTGACGCCGGCAACATGGGCAACGAATGTCCCCACGGCGGCCTGCACATCCCGGCCGAGGGCGTGGTGCTGGAGACCGATGCCGTCACCGCGGATGGCCTCGGCGAGATCCTCGTGACGAACTGCCATCGGCCAGCGATGCCGCTCATCCGATATCGCACGGGCGATCTCGGCGAGCTGACGGACGAACGGTGTCGATGCGGCCGCTCGCTGCCCCTCCTCAAGCGGGTCGAGGGCCGGCGTACCGACTTCCTGGTGGCGCCCGATGGACGCATCGTCCACGCGCTCGCCCTCATCTACGTGCTGCGGGAGATGGAGCGCGTGCGGGAGTTCCAGATCGTCCAGGAGGATGTCGACGCGATCGTCGTCCTGGTCGTCGCGGCGCCGGGCTGGTCGCACGACGACGACGAGCATGTCCAGCGCGCGCTGGCCGCCCGCCTCGGCGCCGCCGTGGGCGTTCGGGTGGAGACCGTCGAGGCGATCCCCCGCACGGCGTCGGGCAAGTTCCGCTACGTCGTGTCGCGGGTGGCCGACGACTTCATCCACGACGTGCTTCGCAGCCGGCGACCGGCCGTCGAGACGGTGGGCTCGTGAGACTGCTCGAGCGGGCGCCGTCCGGATGGGATGCGCGTCTGGCGTTTCCGACGCTGTCCACCACCTTCGCCGAAGCGTCGCGGGCCCTCGGCTTCCGACCGTTCTACGCGGAAAACGGCGGCAACCGCGCGCTCGTGCTCATGCGGGGCCTGTCCGCTCCGGTGATCGGGCCCTGGACCCGCCGCGCCAAGGTGAACGTGGACGGTGCCGACCTCGGGTTCGCGACCGAGCTGGTGAACATCATCCGGCGCTCGGCGCCGGCGCTGGTGCGCTGGGGTGATCACTACTGGCCGCCGGCCCCGGCCGTCCTCGCCGGGTGCTCGGGGATCCGTCCGGTGGTGCGCCACATCATCGAGCAGGACCTCACGCGCGACGAGGACGCGCTGTTCCGCGGCATGAAGGACGAGATCCGCCGCAAGATCCGGCGCGCGAGCAAGGACGGCGTAGTCGTGACCGAGGTCGCCACCGACGCCGATCTGCGCGATTACTGCCGGCTGTCGCAGGTGACCAACGGTCGGATGGAGGCGCAGCGCCAGGCGGCCATCTACCCCGACGCGTTCTTCGCCGAAGTGTTCCGCCACATGGTGCCGGCCGGCCACGCGGTGCTGTTGCTCGCGCGCAGCGAGGGGATCCCGCTGGCCGCCGGGATGTTCCTGCTGGGCGGCGAGTGGATCACCTACTGCCACGGCGCGTCCACGCGGGACCGCGCGCTCACCGTCAAGCAGGGCCCGACAGCCATGTTCTGGCACGCCATGCGGCTCGGAAAGACGCGCGGTCTGACTCGCTTCTCGATGGGATCGGTCACGCCGACGGACGATCCCGCCCATCCGCACTACTCCGTCTACGCCTTCAAGCGGATGTGGGGCGGCGTGCTCACCGAGATGACCAGCGGAGAGATCGTCCTGTCCCGGCTGAAGCTGGCCTTTCAGGACCGCGTGCTCTCGCCGCTGTGGGAGCGGGCGTATCCGATCTACCTGCAGGGCGTGAAGGCGTCTGACATCACGCGCGTGCTGCGGGCGGCGCTCCCCGCACTCGAGACCCGGCTCTTCCGCCGGCTCGCGAGGGAACGCTCGTGATCCGCGTGACGTCGACGCCGCCGGCCGACTGGGCCGAGCGCATCGCGGCTGCGTCCCAGAGCGAAGGCTTCGCCGAGGCCATGCGCCTGATGGGCTACCGGCCACTCTACGTGTGGAGCGCCGATTACGCGGCGCTCGCCCTCGTCCGGGGCTGGCGCCTCACCGCACGCGCCAATCTCTTTGCAACGGGCGCGCCATGGTCGTTCTTACGCGGCACCCTCGACGCACTGAGCGCGCGCGGCGTGCCTTATGTCAAGGTCGGCGACACGATGTGGGGCGTCGCCGGTGATGGCCTGCCTCCTGACGGCGCGGCCCCGCAGCTGTCGATCACGCCCCGGCACACGTTCGTGCTCGATCTCGCCCGGTCGGAGGCCGATCTGCTGCGCGGGATGACCGGCGCCGAGCGGAAGATCCGCAAGGCCGAGCGCGAAGGCGTGGTGGTGCGTCCGGTCGAGAGCGCCGCCGACCTCGCCGCGTTCTGCCAGCTGTCGCACGAGACCTCGGATCGCGTGCGCGCTCGCACCGCCTATACCGATTTCCCGCCGGCGTTCTTCGAGACGCTGCACGCGCGGATGGCGGGCACCGGAGCGGCTCGCTTCTACGTTGCGTGGCACGAGACGTCGCCGCTCGCGTCGTGCGTGTTCCTGACGCACGCCGACACGATGCTCTACTACCTCGGCGGATCGACGCGGAACCGCGAGCTCACCGCCAAGCAGGCCCCGGCCGCCGTGTTCTGGCGTGCGATCCGCGACGCGAAGCGGCTCGGCATCCGGTACTTCGACCTCGGCGGCTGCACGCCGACCGACGACGTGAACGACTCGCGACACGGCGTGTACGCCTTCAAGAAGCGCTGGGGCGGCCAGCTCCAGGCGTTTCACAACATCGAGGCGATCCTGTCACCGGTCGCCTACCGCCTGCAGGAGCGCGTCCTCACGCCGCTCTGGGACCGGCTGCATCCGGCGTACTTCCGGCTCCTCGACGCGGCTCATGGCCTGCGTCACCTGACCCGTGTTCCCACGTCGTCCCCGGCGCAGCCGGGCACTCAGGAGGGTTGATCTCGTGATGACACTGTCGCTGCGGATGCTGGGCGCCACGCTGATCGTGGCGACCCTTTGTGCCTGGCGCGCGCCGTCGGCCGATGCGGCGGAGAAGGTCGCGGTGGAATGGCAGGTGAGCTCGGGCCAGACGTACTCGGCGAGCTCCGGGCGGATGGGTGACACCGACGTGCTGGTCGAGCTGCGGGAGACGCCGACCGCTCACGGTCGCCGCTACGACGTGCGGCTGCGCAACCGCAGTGGTCGCGAACGTCCGCTCCAGAATGGCGGCGGCACCGATTACACGACCGTCGCGCTGCGCATTCGGATTCCGCGGACGGGTGCAGCGACGCAAGCGACGATCGACGGCCTCGCCGTCGACGTGCCGGCGGACGTCCGCCAGTGGTGGGAGCCCAGCAAGCTGGCCGGAACGCAGTACGGCTTCGCCTACGCGATCAAGAGCGGCGATCACGAGGTGCGCCGCGTCGGGCCCAGCACCAAGCCCTCGCAGTGGGGCGGCCGCAGCAGCGGCATCGTGCGCCTCGACGGCCGCGCGTACGTCGTCCCCGAATTCTGGGAGCGCCAGCCGCGCCGGATCACCGCCACCGCGACCGAGCTGATCCTGACGCTCGTCGAGGGCGCGACGCTGCTGCGAGCCGGCGAAGACGCCTGGGATCGATTCGCCGTGCTCGATGGCGCGCTGGACGACCAGGCGCTCGTCGACGAGGCCGAGGCGTTGCCGAGCCTCACCACCGCGCAGCGCCAGGCCCTGGTCGAGCACTTCAAGATCGCGCCCGAAGGCCTGAAGGGCCAGGACCCGGCCAGCGAGGCGCTGCTCAGGAGATACGACCGCTGGCAGGGCACGTCCTGGGAGAAGTCCTACGGCACCGGAAGCGCGTCGCGGGAGGGCTGGCCGGGGGAAGAGGACTCGACGAAGACGACGCTCTTCTCACTCCTTCGACGCGGCCGTTATTACCCGTTCGCCGAGCCCGGCGCCTACACGTGGCGCAACTATGGCGACATCCAGTGGGGCGGTGGGATGGCCTCCGGCCACTACGACTGGGTGCGCGCCGCCTTCAAGCACTACGTGAAGACGGGCAACCGCGATGCGCTGCGCTGGGGCATGGCAGCCGTGCGGCACGCCGTCTCCGTCGACTACGTGTGGACCGACTACTGGAGCGCCGGCGACGCCGGCCTGGCCCGGTACGAGAAGGGCGACCACGGTGCGCCGAACAACTGGTTTCCGCCCAAGCGCTCCCACGTGTGGGTCGAGGGGCTCTTCGTGGCCGCGGCGGTGACCGGTGATCCGTGGATCCGCGAGGCCGCCGTCCGGCGAGTGGAAGGCATCTGGAACGCGTGGGGTGGAAAGACGCCGGCCGTCTGGAACAACGCGTACTCCGAGGTGCGGTGGGTCACGTGGCCGATGCTCATCCTGGTGCGCGGCTTCGAGGAGACCGGCGACCTGCGCTACTGGACCAAGGCCAAGGAACTGATGAACGAGCTGGTGCGGTACGAGGTGGCGTCGGGCGCCAAGGGCTACATCAAGAACACCACGCCCTACGGTCTGAAGAACCTCGTCTGGGTCAGCATGCACGGCTACGCGACGCTGGCCATGCTGGCGTTCGCCGACGTGGCCATTCAGCGCAACGAATGGTCGCTCGCGTACGAAGGGTTCCTCACCCGGATGGGCGCGTGGGCCATCACGCCGCTGCCGAACGGGCCCTACGACCCGCCGGGAGCCAAGCCGTACGGCGCGTTTTCGACCGACGGCTGGTGCCCGGCCGAGGACACGTGTGGTCAGGCAACCGACAAGCCGAGCGTGAACACCAACGCGCTGTTCGTCGACCTGTTCGCGTGGCTCGCCCAGCGTGACCCCGAGAAGTGGGCGCCGGTGGCGCGCAAGGTGTTCCACGACTTCGTCAACCACGCCCAGCATCGCGACGGGCTCGTCGGCTACCTGACGGACGACTACCCGTCGACCGAGACGAAGATCCTGGGCCGGGCGCAGCTCTTCGGCGATCGCGCAGCGCGCTGGCTGCCCACGAGCGCGCCGGGTCGCGCGGCGGAACGGAAGTAGGTGGAGCGGTGAGCGCCTTCACCGACCAGGTGGCGAAGGGACTGGCGTGCTTGCGCTGGCTTCCCGGGTACGCCGGCCAGCAGCTCGTGCGGCGCGCGTCCCGGAAGGCCACGCCGCATCATCTGATCATCGCGCTGGCCGACCACTTCGAGCCTTCGATCGTGCCGGGCGTGTCCAGGCGTCATGCCGACCTGGACGAGCAGGAGCGCCGGCTGGAGCGCTGGTGCCGCGAGTATCCGAAGATGGCGGACACGCACCGGGATTCCGACGGCTTCCCGTTCCGTCACACCTATTTCTATCCGGCCGAGCAGTACGAAAAAACGCTGATCGACCGGCTGGCCGAGCACTGTCACGACGGTTGGGGCGAGGTGGAGATCCATCTCCACCATGGCGTCGACGGACCGGACACGCCGGACGCCACGCGGCGCGTACTCGTCGAGTTCCGTGATGCGCTGGCCGCGCGCGGCTGCCTGCCGCGCTGGAACGGCGAGGGCGGCCCGCGCTACGCGTTCGTTCACGGCAACTGGGCCCTCGCCAACTCCGCCGGCGGCCGCTACTGCGGTGTCGACGACGAGATGGCGATCCTCGCCGAGACGGGCTGCTACGCGGATCTCACGCTGCCGGTGCCGCTCGGACTGCCTCAGGTCGGCAAGATCAACAGTCTCTACGAGTGTGGCCTGCCGCTCGAGGAGCGGGCACCGCACCGTCGCGGCCGGAGTCTCACGGTCGGGCGGCCGCCCCGGACGTTTCCGTTGATCGTGCAGGGCCCCTTGATGGTGAACGCGTTTCGGCGCGTCGGCGGCTGGCCTCGCCCCGGCATCGAGCAGGGCGTGCTGGTGACGCACGATCCGCCCACGCCCGTCCGCTTGCGACTGTGGCAACAGGCCAGGATCGGCGTCCACGGGCGGCCGGAGTGGACGTTCGTGAAGCTGTCCTGTCACGGCATGGATCCGCGTGACGAACCCGTCATGCTGGGCGCGGCGATCCAGCACTTCTTGAGGACACTGGTCGAGGCCGCCCGTGATGGTGGCGACCGCCTTCACTTCGTGACCGCGCGCGAGATGGTCAACATCATGTTGGCGGCGTGCGACGGCCGCGCGGGCAATCCCGGCGCGTATCGCGATTACCGGCTCCGCCTGCCCAGCCGTGGCTTCACGGGGAACCGCTGATGTACGGGCAGCGTCGTCTCGCCGATCTCCGGTGGGTGCTTCGCGGCATCGCGACGAACCAGATCGCGCGGCTCTTCCCCGAGAGCTACGTCCGCCTGACGGGCCACACGGGGCGGGGCGCCGCCGAGTCGTCGGCGCGCCAGGTCGCCGACTACTTCTGGTCGTGCTTCCACGACTACTTCGAGATCCTCGGAGTTCCGCGCGACGACATCACCGGCTATCTCAGCGGCAAGACGGTGCTCGAGTACGGCCCGGGCGACGTACCGGCGGTGGCGTTCCTGATGCTGGCGCACGGCGCCGACGCTGCCGTCTGCGTGGATCGGTTCGCGCTCTATCGCCCGTCCCCGGCCAGCACCGAGGTGCTGAGGCTTCTCCTCGGCGATCTCGACGGAGCCATGCGCCGTCGCGGCGACGCCTGCTTCCGGGCGCTGGCCGATCCCGCTTCGGGCCTGGCCGAGCCTCGCTTCCGGTACGTCCGGCACGACTACGGCCTGTCGGGACTGCGCGATCGCGCCGACCTGATCATCTCGCGGGCGGCCCTCGAATACGCCAACGACCTGGCGGCGACGTTCGCCGACATGCGGGCCGCCCTGCGGGCCGACGGGATCGCGGTTCACAAGGTCGACCTCGCCGGGCAGCGCTGCGACGACGACCATCCGCTGAGCTTCCTCACCTATCCGCGCGCGCTGTGGTCGGCGATGTGCTCGCACAAGAACACGGTCAATCGCTGGCGGATCGATCACTACCGCCGGGTGCTCGGCGAGCAGGGCCTGGAGGCGGTGAGCCTCGAGCCCACGACGCTCGCGGACCAGCGCGTGATCGACGAAGTCCGGCCCTACCTGGCGTCGTGCTTCCACGGTGTGACTGATCGGGATCTGTCGTGGCTCGGCTTCTGGCTGGTGCTGCGGAAGCCGACATCTCGAGTCGAGCGGCACGGCACGGGCGACCCGGCGCACGCCGCGGCCGCCCGGCCGGCGCGGCGGGGGGCCTGATGGCGGGCGAGCGATCGCTGTTCAAGAGCATCGGCAGCAACTGGGCCGTGACGATCATGACCATCGTCATGACCTTCGTCCTCACGCCGTTCATCATCCACCGGCTGGGGACGGAAGCCTACGGGACGTGGGCGCTCATCACGTCGATCACCGGGTATCTCGGCCTGCTCGTGCTCGGCGTGCCGATGGCCTCCGTCCGCTACTTCTCGGAGTACGTGGCGGGCAACGACCGGCGGCGCCTGAACGAGGCGGTGGCGAGTTGTACCGGCCTCTACGTCGCGATGGGCGTCATGGCCCTGGTTCTGAGCGGCCTGCTCTTCGTGTTCTTCGACACGACCTACGCGATCCCGGCCGGCTTGCGGATGGAGGCACGCCTGAGCTTCGCGCTGGCCGCCCTCGCGGTGGCCATCGGATTCGTCGCGATGCTGCCGGAAGCCGTCATGGCCGCGCACCACGACTTCGTGATCCGGAACGCGTTCGTGATCGGCATCCTCCTCGTGCGCTTCGGGGTGACCATCGGGCTGCTCGTGCTGACGCCGTCGTTCGTCGTCCTGGCCGCCGTCCAGATCATCGGGCCGGCGATCGACTTCACGGTCTGCTGGCTGCTTGTGCAGCGCCGTTACGGGGGAGTCCGCATCGGGCTGGCCCACTTCAGCTGGGACGTGGTGCGCAAGATCTTCTCCTTCAGCGTCTACGTCCTCGTCCTGAACGCCGCCGGTCGGCTCGCGCTGCACACGGATCCGCTCGTCATCGGGGCGACGCTCGGGGTGAGCCAGATTCCCTATTACGCGGTCGCCAACAACTTCGTCGTCTACGCGCTGGAGTTCATCGTGGCCATCGCGGCCGTCGTGATGCCGACCACGACCCGGCTGAAGACGCAGGGGCGAGTAGGAGAGCTGCGGGCCATCTTCCTGCGCTGGTCGAAGATCGCCTTCTGCCTGACCATGATCGTCGGCCTGTTCCTCATCGTGCTCGGGCCTCGCTTCATCGGCTGGTGGATCGATTCCACCTTCGAGGGCCCGGCCGGCGAGGTCCTCCAGATCCTCATGATCTCGAGCCTCATCTTCCTGCCCGTGCGTGGGGTCGCGCTCCCGGTGCTCATGGGGCTCGGAAAGCCGGTGCTGCCGTCGCTGACGTTCCTCGGCGCGGGTGTTCTCAACCTCGCCCTCAGCCTTGTCCTGGCCCGGCCCCTGGGGCTGGCCGGCGTCGCGCTGGGAACCGCCATCCCGAACGTCCTCTTCGCCGCGGTGGTGCTGACCCTGGCCTGTCGTGAGCTCGGCATCGGCCTGTTCGAATACGTCCGCTACGTGGTTCCGCGCACGGTGCTGGGGGCGTTGCCCGTCCTCGTCGCGCTGCTCTGGTTCAAGCTCGGCCTGGCGGTGCAGAGCCTGATCGGGCTCGTGATCGCCGGGACGACCGTCTGTGTCCTGTTCGCGTTGATGTCGGTCTTCTTCGTGTACCGGAACGACCCCTACCTCGACCTGCGGAGCGAAGTGGCTCGCCTGGTCGTCCGGAGCCGATGATGGGGGCCTTCACGAGCTATCTGACGATCGCCGCGGCCTCGGTGGGACTGGTCGTCCTGGCCGAGCTCGTGGCGCGCTGCGTCCTGGGACAGCGTGCGTACTACGTGTGGTCTCCCGGCGTGCGCCTGCGGCTGCACCCCGATCCCGAGATCTTCCCCGAGCTCGAGCGCGTCGTTCGCTTCGAGGTGAACTCCGACGGGGAACGCGGCGACCAGGCCCCGCGCCGGAAGCCCGGCGTGTACCGCATCCTGGTGGCGGGTGGAAGCGCGGTCGAGGGCTACCTGCTCGACCAGCCCACCAACTGGCCGACCGTGGCGCAACGGTTGCTGAATCGCCCGGACGCCCTGCGGCCGCTCAAGGCTCGCCGGGTCCACGTGGGGAACATCGGCAAATCAGGCGTGGGAACGGCGGAGCTGGCCCTGATCTTCCGACGCATCCTGCCCCGCTACGGCCGCCTCGACGCCATCGTCGTCCTGACCGGCGTCGCCGACGTCGTCCAGTGGCTCGAGACCGGCGCGCCGCCGACGATGGAGCGCGCGATCCGGACCTCCGACGTGTTCGGCTGCCATCCCGAGAAGGTGTTCGGCTGGAGGCTGCGCACGCTCGCCCTGGTCGAGCTCTTGCGAGCAGCGCGCCGGCGGGTGTTGCGGCGGGTGAGGGTCGAGGCACGCTCGGCCCGATGGATCGGCCGCGCCCGCACGATGCGGGCGACGGCGCCCGACGTCAGGACCTCGGTGCCCGACCCGAGCACGCTGCTCGACCACTTCGAACGGAACCTCCGCCAGACCCTCGAGCATGCCCGGGCGCACGCCGACCGCGTCCTCGTGGCGCGTCAGCCGTGGTTCAACGGCCCGTACACCGAGGAGCAGCTGCGCCACCTGTGGCACGGCGCGGTCGGGAAGCCGCACAAGGAACAGGTCAAGACCTACTACGCTCCCGAAATCGTGGCGGGCCTGATGGCCCTCGTCGACAAGCGAGCCGCCCGGGTGGCCGAAGCGGTCGGTGTCGAGCAGCTCGACCTCATGCCGCTCGTCGAATGCACGCTCAAGAACTATTACGACTTCTGTCACTTCACGCCGGCCGGGGCCATGGCGGTCGCGCAGGCCGTCGCCGCCGCGATCATCGGCTAGCGTCGATGCGACCGATTCCGCGTCTTCGTCGTCACGTCGGCCGTGAGCTCACGGCGTCGATGCACGACGGCGCATCTATCCGACGGTTCTACC
>JGI25382J43887_10000071_pt1 | contig 22178 bp, 16 predicted proteins | sample GraSoi013_1_40cm_3_FD_43887 | JGI IMG/M metagenome (IMG submission 43887) | reverse complement strand
TCCACGAGCGCTGCCACGCGCCGGGTGTGATCAAGTGCGTGGGCTGGGACGATCCTTTGGATTTCATTCCGGCCCATGGCGGCGGGGGGTATGCGGACGGCCTGTACCCAGCTTCTGATGGGACGTATCAAGGGACGATGGACACATCCATCAAAACCTCTGGGGCGGGTTCGCTGAGGTTCACCATTCGCCCCAATGCGACTTCGAATTGGACAGGATACTGGAGGGCCAACTTCGGACCACTTGGGAAGCTGACGGCCTTTGGTCCGCACACAACGCTTTATTTGCAGTTCCGGCTGCGGCTTGACTCAAGCCTTCTTAATTTTCGCTGGAACAATGTAGGTGACACGGGCTGGAAGGTGTTCATCGCGTATGGACCGATTCCAGGCGCGAGCTGCACAGGCGCACAATTCGTGCAGGAGAATACGTATCAAACCAATGTAGCTACGGCGTACACATCCTGCGGCAACCCGTCGCTGTACTCGAACAACGGCGTTCCTCCGATGCTGATCGAGCAGGGAGACTACAACTGTCCGTATAAGCACGAAGGCGGCTACGCCGCTCCGAAGTGTTTTGTGTACCCGGCGGAGTCGTGGATGACGGAATACTGGGTAGTGGAGACCGGCGATTACGGACAGCCGAACACACACTTCACTGCCTACATCGCGGCCGCGGGTCAACCATTGAAGAGATTCATCGACCTGGCGAACTTCAAATTTAACGCTGGTGCGGATCCAAGCGACGCTTTGGAGACTATCCTGCTGCAACCCTACCTAAGCGGGGCAAACGGGAGCAAAACGAACCCGACGGCGCACATGTGGTTCGACGAGCTGATCATCTCGACGAAGCCAATCGCTGCTCCCAAGTACTGAGAAATAGCGGGAAGGCCTACGCGAAAGCCCAGACCTCTAAACGGAACAGAATCGGTTGAGGGCTTGAACCGCTTTCCGCAGGACGGGGACAAGCGTCCCCATGTTCGGAACGGCAGCTTCCTGCCCTTGAAGAGAAGACGGCTCAATCTCCGAAAATCCGATCACGGGGAAACGGCCGGCCTGTTCTCGCAGGAAGCGGCATAANCCCTGAAACCTTCGCAGGACGAGTGCGTCGGGTCTTAGCTTGCGGAACTGCAAGTCGGCGGCTTTGAAAAGGCTAAAGGAATGGGCAATGAATGTTACCGCGGCCAATCCGATGCGCTCGGCCTGTTCGAGAACCTTCTTCATCTCCCACAGACTGACGGCATTAATGTTCAAGGGTTTCAAGCCGCGGAGGCCCCAGATGCCAGTTTCGAAGGTGGTGACGGGGATCTCCCACACGGTGCCATGGCGCCAAGCGCCGTTGATTGCGCCGCTGGAATCCAATAGACAGCCGACACGGAGGTAGGCGGCGTTGAAGCTGCTGTCGAGCCGTATGCCTACTTTCTCGAGAGCTTCCAGAGTGCTCAAGCTAGCACCGAAGTTCCCCGCGCGAAATGCCACAGGCGGTTTTCCCACAATTTCGGTGAAGAGAGAAACGCCTTTTTGAAGCATCTCGAATTGGAGTTCCGGGGAAAACGTCCCAATCATGTCCTTGGCGGGCGGAAGTTGATCCGGTGCGATGCGACCTTCTTGAGCCATGCGATAGAAATAATGGATGGGATGCAGATGAAGTTGCACGTCATGGCCGCGCCGGACAATCTGGGCATAAGCATTGGCGAGGCCAGGCCGAAGATCGCCCAACCCAGAAAAAACCTCGACAAAAAAAGTCCCGCGGAGATCGTTTTCCTCGAGGATGTCCATGATTCGCGGGATGCCGTAATACTCAGAGCCAATCTTACCCAGAACCGACCGTTCGGAATCCACGGGTTTAAGGCTGGGGTTTTCCCACGCGCCACCCATCGAGCATTCCGTGTCAATGGTCAAGAAAACCTGAACCATCTTCCCGTCCTTTCATCTGTACGTCCCGTACGACGCCGACTGTCTTTTCGGCGATCCGATGCCAGCCGGCCGCGGCTGTTGTCCTCCTTTTCCATTGCCATCGTCGAATCCCGAGCCAAACGAGAAGCACGATGAACTCCAGTGCCGCCGTCCCGTAAATAACTATCAGAGGGGGCTCTTCGACGAAAGCAGGACGAGCGAGTTCGTCGGCTCTTTGGCCCATTACGCGGCGGAGAAGCCAATAGGAAAGCTTCAGGATCAGTGACTTGCTCCAATTGATCGTCCGCGCATCAGAGTAAACGTACTGAGCCGACGGATAGAAGTCCCAACGCGCAGCTCCTGGACGCGCGTTGCTCGCTCTCAATTCCGCGAGGCGATTCAACAGGATTGCTGGATCCTCTTTGAGGTCGCGAATCGCATAATAACCGTCCTGACGTTTGGGGAACCAAAGACCGAAGAGCGGATCCGCAACCATCTTCCCCGACTCAACATCCGCCTGAACGACGGCATGCACGGATTCGCCGCGCGCATTGTAAAGAGCCCACTTGGATGCATGGATGCCGCGCCGCGCCAAGAGCGCAATGACGAGCCTAGAACGGTCGGCGCAATCCCCTCCTTTGAATATGACCTGTCCGGGAGTAGGGCGCAAAAAACGCAAGAAGGGAAAAAGGAAATAGGAATTGTTCCCGTCGTCCGGCTTATCCTTCAAGGATAAAACCACTGCCTTTACTTGCTCGCTTGGCGGCAAGGAGGGACGGGCAACGCGATCGAAATAGGCGGTGAGAAGCCGCTGCTCGCGAACATAATAAAGGAAGGAAAAAAGCTGGAGGCCAATCAACAGAACCAGGCCGGTAGCGAAGCACCATCGTNCCGAGCGAAACATACTCTTCACCCTTAGTGCCCCCNGGGCCGCGAAGCGCCTGACCGCAGCCCTGGTTCTTCCCTATGCGGCAAACTGGGACCCAAATCGTTCGGTCGGAGATAAGTCTCTGTAAGCATTGGGATTAGCAATTCTGGTTCCAAATAGACCAGAATGCTAGGCTCCACTNTGATCCGGTCAGTGGCGCTCACAATGACTGAAAACAAACAACTTACGCGAACTTTGAGCTATAGCCGGGCTTCTAAAGAACTGATAGGTTTGAGCTTCCGGGAAGGACCACCTTTTCTGGCTGCCGCATAGTTCAGGGCTTCAACCAAGCGGACGGCACGTTCGATCCGCAGGGGACAGTGAAATTATTTGCCCAAGTGAGTGATTTCCTTTCTCAGGCGGGACTTGGCGAACCCCAGCGTCCGAAGCTTTATCCGGCAGGTCATGTCTGTGCCAGAAGAAGGCGAGGCCCGCGGGGGGAACGCAGTGAGTGGTCAATCACGATTGGGCACGATTTGGGCGGAACTTCTGGACAGTCACGGTTTCGTGCGATAGGTTCACAACGCCAAAAGTGTTCCACGAAGACTGACGTCCGATGTAGTAGATCTGATTCAAGAAAGGTGCGCTTTGCCTTCGGACATCCGAGTCTCCGCCAGCCGATTTGTGAGTTCCGTCGTGTTTGTAGTGTTTCTTGCCGAGGTGTACGCCGCGCTGATGTTCACAGTTCATGCTTTCCGCCAGGGCATCAGTATTCCAGAGGCCGTTCTCGCGGGTACATTTCTTTTCTGCGCCACAATGGCAGGGGCGCTCCTGATGCGCCGAGCGGAGCACTCGCCGAGTCAACAAGATCTTTTTCGCCCCGGGGGCCTCGCCGCAGTCATCTTGTGTGGATTAGCGATACGCATTTTCTGGCTAATGCTTGTGCCGCCGGTTCAGACTTCGGACTACCTGCGGTATCTCGGAGCCGCNCGGAACTTCGCGGCCAGCGGAACGTANTCCGAGGACCTTCTCGGTCATCATTTCCGCGCCTTCACTCCTCCCGGGCTGCCCGCGTTTCTTGCGGCGAGTATTCGCGTGGTGGGAGACCATTCCTGGACACCTGCACTGATGAATGTCGGGCTATATCTGTTGACGAGTGTGGCGATCGGTGGTCTTGCGATGAGTTTGGCAGGCCGCGGCGCCGCTTTCTGGAGTGTTCTCTTGTTTGCTGTTTGGCCTTCCAACATAGGACTGACGGGTCTGGCAGCCTCTGAGCCCTTATTTCTGTTCTTGCTGCTGGTCGCGTGCTTGCTTCTCTATCTGCCTTCGGAAGCCGGGTTTCGCTGGAGTCCACTGTGCGGAATTGCAGCGGGCTTGGCAGCGCTGACGCGCCCGACCGCGTTGACGCTACCGGTCCTTTGGTTTGCCGCGCTCGTCATTTTGGGAAGTGAAGGCAAGAGATGGAAGAGCTTCGCACTGGCATCTTTTTTTCTGATCATCACGGTAGCGCCTTGGACGATTCGGAATTATCGTGTGTTGGGCGCATTCGTTCCCGTGTCCACAAACGGCGGAGATGTTTTCTACCGAGCGAACAATCCGCTGGCGACGGGTACGTGGACCGCGAGAGGAGAGCGTGATCTTTCGCCTTATCTGGGCAATGAGGTTCGTTGGAATCAAATGGGCTTTGCATGGGGAAAGGAATGGATNCGTTCCCACCCATTGGATTTCTTGAAACTTTCCATAAAGAAGCAATACATTTTCCTCGGCTCGGACGAAACGGGGATTTACTGGGCCGTTGAACGAGCGCATCCGCAGTGGAGGACAGCCTATTCCGCCGGAAGAGCTGCTTCGGATTTCTGGTGGCTTGGCCTGTGGCTTTTGTTGGTGTTCGCGTTGATCCGGCACCGGGAAGACTTTCTGCGAAACCCTCGCTCGGTGTGTTTGCTTCTCCCTTTTTTGTATTTTTCGGGGATTCATTCGATTTTTGAGAGCCAGGACCGCTACCACATCCCTGCCGTGCCCTTCCTGCTGATCGTTGCCGCCCTTGCGCTCGCGCACAAACAAATCCATTCAGCGGGCGAGACGTTGGGGGACGCGGCGCGATAGGCCGCCACGCGTAAATTCCGCCTCGACCGTCAGAGTCCCCACTTTATCAGCGAGGGAGAGAACTACCGGACAGAGATATGTTCGGCAGGCAGCGCCGGAGCCGTCTTCCAATCGTTGCCGTCGAGATAGATGCGGCACCAAAGTTCCAACATGACCAGCGCAAGGAGTTGGTCGGTGTAATCTCTGCGCTCGGCAGAATGATCGGCGATGAGGCATTGGATCGCGGGCCAATGGAAGAGGCCGCGGCGGCGGACCTGCTCTTCCGAGAGCAGGTCGCCAACTATGGATTGAAGGTCTTTTTTCAGCCAGGCACCCACGGGCGCTCCGAAGCCGCGTTTCTTGCGTGCGAGGATTTCGCGAGGCAGCCACGGAGCCACGGCCTTTTTCAGCAGATACTTCATCGCAAAACCGCGCACTTTTAGCGAGGAAGGCATGCGACTCGCGAGGTCGATCAATTCGAAGTCGACCAGGGGCGCGCGGCATTCGATGGAGGCTGCCATGCTCATGCGGTCGGTCAAGGCCAAGAGATCGTCGGCGAGGGATGTCTTCAGGTCCGCGTAGATGATGCGGTTCAAGCTGTCCGCATGCGCGGCGCGGCGGAAATAGTCTTGCAGCGCCGCGGCTGCCGAGTCCGCACCGTCGGAGTTGCCCGACAATTTGTTTTTGAGCAGGTCGTGTTGCACGTGAGGGGCAAAGACCGTGACGTAGCCCATGTAGCGCGCCGCAGGATCGAGTTCGGCTGATTTGACGAATGCGGCAGCATAACGCGCATAGTCTTTCCAGGAAGAGTGGCGATCCTGCGGGACGCGCGCCAACAGAGCGGGCAGCCATTTCTTGCGCAGAGGACCGGGCAAGAGCTTGTAGTACTTCATGAAGCTGTTCCCGAGGTAGCGACGGTAGCCGCCGAAAAGTTCGTCGCCGCCCACACCGGAGAGGATCACGGTGACGCTTTCGCGGGCAAGCTTCGAGACGAGATAGGTGGTCAGGCAAGCAGAATCCGCAACAGGCTCGTCGAGATGCCAGACGAGTTTGGGGAGCAGTTCGCTGACTTCCGGGCGGACGACGATTTCGTGGTGATCCGTGCCGAAGGCCTGCGCAACAATTTTTGCGTAGGGCAGCTCGTTGTAATAAGAGTGCTCGCCTTCGTAGCCGATGGAATAGGTTTTGACGGGGCGGTCCGTCATCTTGGCCATGGCCGCGACGATGGTGCTGGAATCGATTCCGCCGCTCAAAAATGCGCCGAGGGGGACGTCGCTGACGAGTTGCATTTTCACGGTTTCGAGAAGTTTTGCGCGGACGCGTTCGACCCATTCCTCTTCGCTGCGGTCTTCCGGCGCAGCGATGGGCACATCCCAATACTCGCGGTCTTCGGTGCGACCCTGTTCGGCAACGAGATAGTGGCCGGGGAGAAGCTTTTCGATTCCTTCGATGAGGCTAAGCGGAGCAGGCACGTAACCGAGTGCGAGATATTCCTCAAGCGCGGTAAGGTTCAGCCGGCGAGGCACGTCGCCGAGTTGCAAGATGGACTTCATTTCTGAAGCGAAGAGGAGGCGGCCGGGCTCGCGGCGGATGTAGAGGGGCTTTTCGCCGATGCGGTCGCGTCCGAGAACCAGGCGTTCGCGCTTCGCGTCCCACAAAGCGAGACCGAACATGCCGCGAAGGCGGCGGAAGAAATCGAGCCCTTCTTCCTCGTAGAGGTGGACGATCACTTCCGTGTCGGTTCGCGTGCGGAAACGGTGGCCTTTGGCCTCGAGTTCTCTTCGGAGGGATTGGAAATTGTAGATTTCGCCGTTGAGGACCAGCCAGACCGTTTCGTCTTCATTGGCGATGGGTTGGTGTCCGCCGGCAACATCAATGATGCTCAGGCGCCGCATCCCGAGACCGACACCGCGGCCCACGTAGTGGCCGAAATCATCCGGACCACGGTGCTCGAGCACTCCCCCCATGCGGGCGAGGAGAGCTTCCGGTGACGCCGCGGGCGGCCGGGAGCCGACGTAGCCATAAATCCCGCACACGTTATCGTTCCCTCTGGTCCGGCCCGGTCGAGGTCCTCGTGGACATCCGGATCCGAACAACTTCCTCAAACAAGTTCGCCAACTCTCCGGCCTTGTGTTTCCGGGAGTGGCGTTCTACTTCTTCCATTCCGGGCACAGCAGCGGTTCCGCTGCGAACCTGAGACAAGAAAGACTCCAGGCCGGCAGCAATCATGGCGACGTCATCGAGCGGCACAAGGGTGCCAGCGCCGGCTTGGCGCAGCACGCCAGCGGTTTCACCCTGGGAATCCACTAGGCCGAAAATCGGCCGCCGCGCGCGCAAGTACTCATAGAGCTTGGCCGGAACAGCGGGATTCGACGTCCTTCCCTGGAAGACAAGTAGTCCGTCCGCGGTCAGCATTTCTGCCAGAGCTTCCTGGTACGGTATCGGTGGGGCGAGCGACACGATGTCTCCGACGCCAAAATCTTGGATGAGCCGCTTGTAGTGGTCTTCGTAGCCGCTGGCGCGCAAACGAACCTGGAGCGCGCCATTGATGAGCTTTCCGCACTGCCTTAGTTTCACGAGGGCGGCAAAAAAGGCGGTGGGGTCGCGGTCGGGTCCGGGATACAAGACGCCGCTGTGCAGAAGCAGGAGGCGATTCATATTTGCTCCGCCGCAGTCCATGCGGACCGCACTTTCCGCGGCTTCAAAACTCACTTCGTCGTATCCGTTGGCGATAAGAGCCATGCGATCGGCGAATTCCGGATAACGGGCTTGATGAATTCGCAAGGAGCCGGGTGTGACAAATACGGCGCGCGAACAATGGCGCAGTGTCTGCCGCTCGATCCACCGCCGCACGCTCCAAAGGCGACGGTCCTCCGGGAAACGCTGTTGCGTGACAGGGTCAATCTCCGTCATGGGGTCGCGGAAGTCCGCCACCCACGGAATTCCGGTCAACCGGCAAAGAGCCATGCCGACCAGATGAGCCGTCGCCACGGGATAGGTGGACCACAGGACCTGCGGCCGATGCTTGCGGATCATTTGAAGACCCGCGGGAATCGCGCCCATGAGCCAAGTTATCCAAGGATCCGGCAGCGCCATCCAGCCCAAGTAGCGACCGCGAAAACCCAAGTGGCGAGTCGTGTCCAGGGCGAAAGTTCTGCGCACCGGAACAGCCGAGGGGATTTGTCCGAGCTGGTCGGATTTGGCNGCGGGATAGGCTCGCGGATGGACCGTGAGCACAAGCGGAGACCANCCGTGGTTGCGTANGTCCCGCGAGAAACACAAGGTGCGCTGGAGTCCACTGCTGACGCCGCAGGGAGGAAAATGATAGGCGATGAGAAGCGCAGAGCGCGCTTTGCCAGCAACGGCAGCGAGATGCGCGCGGCCAGGATCGCAAACCGACGGGGCAGAGGAGGGCACCGGCGTTTCGGATTCAGAAGAGATCGAAGATCGGGCTGAGCTTGCGATAGCGTCACTCCTGAGGCTTAAGCAGGTTCCGGAGTTTATGGAATCCGTGCAAGTAGCGCGCGGCAAGGTTTCGCCCGAAGATGAAACAATCGCGATGCTCGCGGAGTTGGCTCGTCCATTTCATCTTCCAGTCTTCATCCTTGCCGAGGAAATCGATTTCGCGGCCCCCCTGGGCATAGGTCCACTCCACAAGAAGTTTCCTCAGCACAAAGCCGGGATACAAATCGTGCCACTTGCTCTTATAACTGGTCTTTAGAAGATAGTAGATTCCATCTTCATACAAGGCGTAGTCATAGGCGAGGGGCTCGCCCTCAAGAAAGAGAACCGGGATGCGTAGAGTCTTCGACCGCGCGGCGATGGGAGCATAGCGGCTGTAGAAATGCCATTGGAAATCTTGCTCGGTGATGGCCGTCCCGGCCTGCACTTTCCAACTGGCGTCTTCGATTTCGCGGATCGCCGCGAGTCCTTGCTCCCATTGGGTGTCGGTGTCGAAAAAGCGAAGCTCAAGTTTCCCTCTCTCCCGGAGGCGCTTCTCGCGAGAACGCAGAGCTGTGCGGAAGCGCGGCTGGAGCAGCTTGAGTTTGTCTTCCCAAGTCTCCTCGAGCCGCTGGAANGGTGAACGGACGCCGCGAGCGGTGGAGAGGGCGTAGCCACGTTCGCGGAGCAGAGAGCAAAGCTGCGCCTCCTGCTCGTCACCGACCTGGTAGGAGGTGAACCAAAGAGCCCAGGGTTCCCGGTACTTTTGCAGATGATCGAAAACAAGCTTCAGGGTTTCCGGCTTGCGCCGGCGCAACAGGAGGGGTGTTCCATGCAAGGCGTGAAAGCTGCTCAACATCTTGATCAGCCGGACTTGCAATCCCTTTCTGCGCTCGGTTTCTCGGACAAGGGGAGCGATTCCGGTGATCCCGTCCTCATCGCGGACCACCAATATCAATAGTTCGCGGTTGGTTTTATGGAGGTCCCAAAGAGTCGAGAGCCACTCATAGGATTGCGCAGGACCCAGCTTCTGCGAATGGACCAAGCCATTCCATTCCTCGCGCAGACCCGAGACGACTTCGAAGCTGGTATGTTCCTGGATGGCTAAGTTGCTCAATTCGTTCCTCTGTTCCTTAGCTAGCCCTTGATGGACGCCGCGTTTGCCGTATGGAACTCAGGGTTGCCGCGATGCGAGATTTCTTGCTGACCACGCGGACGGACCAATTCATCGTGGCCGGCATCTATCCATATCTCCGGCGGCGCGGGATGGCTCAAAAATCCGAGCGGGCTGGCGGATCGGGCGTAAGCACCGGACTGGAAGATCACAAACAGGTCACCAATTTCCGCGCGGGGAAGCGTGACGCCTCGGGCGAGAGTGTCCAGCGGAGTGCAGAGCGGCCCAACGACGTCCACGAATTCCTCAGGGGGCGCATCAAGCTTGTTCGCCAGCGCCATCGGATAATTGCGCTTGATGGTTTGTCCGAGGTTGCCCGAAGCCGCGAGATGGTGATTCATGCCACCATCGAGGATCAGGAATTTTTTTCCGCGGGAGACTTTGATGTCGTTCACGCGGGCGAGGTAAATGCCGGCTTCGCCGACCAGGAAGCGTCCGGGCTCGACCAGAAACTTCGTGCCGGTGAACGCCGGGTCGGTTTCGATCGGGGCGAAGAGTTCCGCGAGACCGGCCCGCAGAGACGCAAGGTCCAGTTCCGACTCGTGCGCGAAGTAGGGAATTCCCAGGCCGCCGCCGAAATCAACGGCCCGAAGCGGTTGGCCNCTGCGCTGAGCCACGCGACGGGCGATTCCTAGGCCNTGACGATATTGGCTTACGAGGACGGAGCTGTCGAGAATCTGGGNGCCCGTGAAGAGGTGGATTCCCCGGAATTCGAGCGAAGGATCAGCCAGCACCAAGTCGAGGACTCCATCCAGAATTTCCTCATCCACACCGAAGGGCGCTGGACGCCCGCCCATGCGCATCGCGCCGCCCTCGGCTTCTCCCGCAGGATTTACGCGAATCGCGACATTCGCGCGCACACCGAGCCGCCGACTGATCTCGCTGATTCGCTTTGCTTCCGTGATGGACTCAACGTGAATCTCCCCGATACCCTGCGAGAGGACCAACTCGAGTTCGGCTTCCGTTTTGCCTGGGCCAGCAAAGAGAATCCGCTCCGCGGGGCAGCCGGCTCGGATGGCCTGGCAAAACTCGCCCGCNGAAGCAATCTCGAGCCCGCAGTCGCGCGAAAGGATATGGCGCAGAACGGCTGGGTTGGGATTCGCTTTCACCGAATAACAGATCGAGAACTGCGGCGGAAGCGCGCGGCGAAGGGCGTCGAGCTTTTCGTCGAGCACTTTCCGGTCATAGATGAATGCCGGCGTGCCGTATTTTCCCACAAGCGCCGTCACCGGAATTCCGCCGACGAGCAATTCGCCGCGCGAAATGCCGAAATGCTTCTCCGCCAGNGCTCTTGCGCGCTGGTCCATCACAATCCTTCGCGCCGCCGGAGAGCGGGATAGTCCACTTTGCCGCTGCTCGTTTTCGGCAGCTCGCTCAAAACTTCGACAAACTTTGGCACCATGTAGCGCGGCATCTTTTCCGCGCAGTGGTCGCGCAGAGCTTCGGCGTCGAGGGGGTCTCCGTCCAGGGGCACGACGAATGCCTTGATGGATTGACCCAGCACGTCGTCGGGCACGCCAATCACGGCCGCCCCGCGCAGTTTGCCGGATTGGAAGAGCACTTCTTCGACTTCCGTGGGGCTGATGCGGAATCCGGAGGACTTGATCATCGTATCGCGGCGACCGACGAAGTAGAGGAAACCGTCCTTGTCCACCTTCACCAAGTCGCCCGAATAGCAAACTTTCTCGCAATCGCCCATTTCGGGTGGGAGAAGAGGATTGGGACGCAGAGCGCGCGCGGTGTCTTCCGGGCGGTTCCAATAGCCGAGCGAAACCGTGGGACCGCGATGCACGAGCTCACCGATTTCACCCGGCTTGCAGAGGCCGCCGTGCTCATTGAGCACGAGGATCTCCGTGTCCGGAATGGCTTTGCCCATGGAGGTGGGCCGGCGGTCGAGTTCTTCCGGCGGAAGATAGGTGGAGCGGAAGGCTTCGGTGAGGCCATACATCAGGAAAATTTTGGTGGCGGGCAGCGCCGCTCGCAGCACTTTTAGCACCGCCTGCGGCATGGCACCGCCGGTGTTGGTGATGTAGCGGAGGTCGGGTAGAGGCTGTTTGCTGAGTGTGGAGTTGCATTGCGCGAGCAGGCTCCATAGCGTCGGGACGCCAGCCAGGCCTGTGATGTGCTCCTTGAGCAGCATCTGGACGATTTCGCGAGCGAAGGTAAAGTTGGTGAGCACCAGAGTCCCGCCCTTCTCGAAGGCGGTCATGAGTTGGTTCATTCCCGCATCGAAGCTGAAGGGCAAAACCGCCAGGATGCGCTCATGCTCGGTGATTTCGAGATAGTCGGAGACGATGCGACTACCCGCGACGACGTTGGCGTGACTCAACATTACGCCCTTGGGCTTGCCGGTCGAGCCGGAGGTGTAAAGGATCGCGGCCAAATTCTTTTCGATGCTGGACTCTTTCCAGACGGCCGGAGGATCCGTAGCGCAGAGGCTATCAAAGCGATAAACGGGAAGTTGAGTTTTGGGCGTATCTCCATCGCCGGCCACAACCAGAAATTCGAGCGACGGTATGCGAGGCAGGACCTCCGCCAGCTCCATCAGTTTGGCTGGCGTGGTGATCAGAGCTTTCATCCCGCAATCGCACGCGATGTGCATCACTTGTTCGGCGTGCAACAAGGCATTGATGGGGACATAGACGCCTTCGCCCCGGGAGATTCCGAAGATGGAAATCACCTGTGGCACAGAAGCTTCGAGGTAGATCCCCACGCGGTCGAGGCGCCGCATGCCCGCCGCTCGCAAAGCCGTCGCCAGACCGGCCGTGCGCCGGGCGACTTGCGCGTAGGTGAGGCGTTCACTGTTGTGGACGAGAGCCTCTTTGTCCGGCGCGCGCCGGACGCTCTCCCGCAACAAGTGCCAAATCAAGAAGTCCATCGAATGTTCCTTCGTTGTCCCAAAGTGCGCCTTTCGATACAAAATGAATGGCTCTTCAAGATATCCTCGCTGCCATTGGCGACTTTGGGGGCCTCTTGATCCACGACTGGAAGGCTCGCTTCGCCATCCGGCCGCCAATGTGGCGCGCAATGGCCAAGCCTCCGCGGACGGTACGAGGATTCATGGCTAAAATGCCCCAGCGCTCGCGGCGGTTCGACATCCAGTCCTGTTTGTATTTATCGTCTCCCGTGAGGTAATCGACTTCGTTGACCTTGTCCACGTCCAAGGCGTACTCCATCATGTGAGTGGTCAAATACGATCCCACCGATAGGTCGATAAAGCGCTTATCGTAAGCGATTTTGTAGATCGAGGCAGTGCCATTACAGACGATCCAGATCTGGGCCGCGGCCGGTTCTCCATCGATGTGCGCAATTCCCAAGCGCAACCATCCTTCGCGCGCACACGTCCGGATGAGCCCAGGGATGAATTGCGGATAAGGTTCCGGAACCTTCCAGCTCGAAGCATAGACGCGCTGGTAGGCTTCGATGGCTGATTCAATGTGTGCCGCTCCCGTTACGATATCCACTCTGGCGCGCCCTGAACGTTCGATCTTTCTGTTTTTGCTTTTCGCGATATTGCGAACCGAAGAGCGCAAGTCATCAAAGTATTGGCGGTAGGACCTGCCCCGGACAGGCAAATACCAGTTTCCAGCGCAGAAGTACGTTTGGACGAGCATGCCAGCAGATCGCAAGGCTTGTTCGAGTTCGACAAAGACCGGGCTTTGGCGATCCAGCCATTTCAAGTCCACGGCGTCCCAGGCAGGGGAATCCGCCCGAATGAAGCAGGCGACTTTTTGCAGCGTGGCCGCCGAACCGTTCCCGGGGAGCAGGAGCGGGCCGTAAAGGGACGTGTAAAAGTTCGAGAGGCTCGAGAGCGTTCTCGGAAAAAATCCGAGCGCGGAAGCCGGACGCCAGCGCGTCACGAGAGCAGCCGATAGCACCTCCGTCGCTTGCTGTGTCTCCAGAGCGTAGATGCGGATCTTGTCTCCCGGATCCAGAGCCGTGTCGCAAAGATTCTGAAACCACGGCAAGCTATGGAAAAAACTTTTTCCCGCGCAGGCGGCGAACAAAGCGTCGTAGGATTTCGGCAAATCGGAAAACCGCTCGTAGATTTTCACGCCCTCGGCTTGGCGTGATGTTGCGAGCGGAGTTGCGTAACCCGATGTAAGACTCAATTGCATGGCTTGCACTCGTCCTGATGAAGGAGCGCCTTCTTGCGCGCAAAGCTCGCGACAGCGCCAAGCGATTCAAAATTCGCCGGATCCAATTCCTCGTCAGAGATCTGGATGGAAAACTCCTGCTCGAGAAAATGAACGAGGTCGAGTATGCCGAGCGAATCCAAGATGCCGGCTTCGAGCCATTTGTCGTTCTCGTGGACGTTTTTCTTGCGCGCAAGAGGAAAAGTCCTCTGCACAAACTCTCGAATGCGTTCCTCAATGGTCTGCGAGTGTGTCACTTCGTCTCCGATCGGTTAGTTGTCCCGCTCGCCATGCATCAAATACCATTCCGTAGGAGCAAGAGCGCCGAAAGCTGAATCGCCCCCAACGGAATACACAACGATGGGCGAGGCCTCGCGCTTGCGAAACGCCGCTTGTTCGAAGACGGCACTCCACGGATGACAATCCCCGGCATTCATGCTGACTGTGGCCACGCCGCGTTTCCGGAGAAGCTCCACCGCGCCGGACAATAGTCGAACGATGACAGCAGGCTCCTCGACGGAGCACAGATCGGCGATGTGCGCTTCTTCCCCCTGCTGTGTGAAGACGGCGTACCCAATTAAAGTGCCAGCGCGCCGGGCCGTCAGAATCCCGTGAGTTGCCTGCGGATTCGAAAGATAGCACCAGTTCAAGTACTGCGCCGTCCGTGCAGTGCGCACACCCGGCAGCTCGCGCATTTTTCGGTCGAGCGCGTCAAATTCTTCCCCGCATAGACCGGAGTGAAGAGCCAGCTCACAGCAGTGTGCGTCCCCGCTCCTCCCTCGATATGCTAAAACCGCGTTGCCGATTGCGCTCAGTGCGCGTGCGAGCGGTCGGGACCGAAGACGAGGTTGCAGATGGCGCTCGAGCCGGAGTGGTTTGGCCCAGCGCACCAATGTCCCACTCTGCGAGATGCCAAGGCGGTTGTAAACTGCCATCATCCTCGAACTGGGAAAATCGTAGCAAAAGCCGGATGGCGCCTCGCCGGCAGCATCGAGACACGCGCGCTGCAATTGCAAGGCTGGACCCAAACTTCGATAACTCTGCTCAAGACAAAAATCACCGAGCACCCAACCCGTCCGTTCTACGCCGCCGAAGTACATCTTTCTTGGAAATGCCGCCGCCGCACCGACCATCGCACCGGTCGCACTTTCGCAGGCTACCCAGGCACGCGCGACTCCGTGTGGGCCGCCGCGATAGAGCCAATCGAATCTTCGGGAATCCGCCTGCGGAGAGAGATACCGCCGGAAAAGTTCCGTCATCTCGGCACGATCAGATTCCAGTACGGCGCGGCGAATGCGAAGCGACATTCCCAGTTAGCCAGTCTCAGACCAATCGACTTTCCATCCGGCGCTGCCCCGAAAACCGGTTGGTGGCCCCTCTGAGCCGGGAGACAACACCCCGAGCAGACAGGGAAAAGACGTCAGGTTGATTCACGTGCAGTTAGTCTCTCAGACCTCAAGATCGTAGACCCACGGAGCAAGCAAATTGCCAGATGGCCCCCCGTTCAGGAATCTCAGTTCTCCCTAAGCCTAGGATTCCACTGGACCTATCTAGGGGCTGCGGTCAGGAGGCTGGGCGCTTGTGGAATCCGACGCTTTTTGCCAGTACACCGGATGTCCAATTAAGGAAAAAGTTTTCATAGACCTGTGCCGCTGGCCCGCCGGCAAAGGAAGAACCAAAAAATCGGACAGCGTACCTCTAGTATGTAGAGCACATTGCACTTGGCAAAATCCAAAGGCCCCTGGCGTTTGCGCGCTGGTATTGACTCTGAGGGTAGGCAAAAGAAGGGCAATCATTGGCCCAGAAGTTTGCCTAGAATGCGCGGTTTGTCAGCCCAGGAATTGTCGGCAGACGCGCAGTTGGATGCTGAACTAACTCTGTAAGTCGAAGAAAGGCAATGAATTGCCTACATGGGAAGAAGGTTTTGGACGCTGGCAACGATTTGGACTAGGAAGTGCTACGCCATGAACGTTCGACTCCTTGTGTCAATTCTTGTCCAAGCGGCTGCTTCTTGCCCCTCGAGCCGGTTATTCGGCTAAGGAAAGGCCCCAACGAAGGACCTCGCNCGAACGATGCAAAGGGGCACGACCGTTTGCGGTGAGAGAGAGTTCTGGAAATGCTGAAGATCGGCGGGCAAAAAGTTCCGACCGCGCTGGTACTGCTGGTAGCGACGGACTGCGTGCTGATTACACTGGGTCTGTTTTTAGCCACGGTTGTGCGATTTTCGTTCGGGGCGCGTAGTTCCATCGTTTACTACCTGGCGAGCTGGCAGTCTATTTGGCGGTTTGTCCTGGCCGTTTTGGTGTGTGAGCTCTCGCTCTACTTCAACGATCTCTATGATTTTCGCGTGATCGCCAGCCGCAGAGAACTCCTGGTGCGTCTCACGCAGGCGTTCGGTGTGGCATGCATTGTTTTAGCTATCTGCTATTACATTGAGCCGGACCTTGAGTTCGGCAGGGGCATCGCAGCCCTGGCCTCGCCGATGATTTTGTCGCTGACGCTAAGCTGGCGGCTGCTACTGGTTGAAAGGCGCCATTCCCTTGGAGCACCCAAGCGGATGCTCATCATGGGGACGGGACCCACGGGCATATCGTTGGCTCGAGACGTGATACTCCGCCCCGAATTACAGTTGAAGTTGGTCGGATTTCTGGACGAGAAAGGCGAGAATATCGGGAAATCTCTGGTGAACCCAGGAATTATAGGTGGCACAGCGGACGTCGAAGCCATTGTGCAGCGAGAAAAGATCGAACACGTGGTGATCTCACTCCGGGAGCGCCGAGGCCACATGCCCGTGCGGCCACTCTTGCGCCTTAAGTTTGCCGGAGTTCGCGTAGAGGATGCCCATAGTTTTTATGAGCAGATGAACGGACGAATTCTTCTCGAACATCTGTCCCCGAGCTGGCTGATTCTTTCGGACGGTTTCCGCAAGTCGGCGCTGCTGGTGTGGGGCAAACGGGCTCTGGATGTGGTTGTGTCGCTCGCAGCGCTGGTTTTCTGTTTACCTCTTTTCGCGGCGGTTGCCGCAGCCATCTGGCTTGAAACAGGCTCTCCGATCCTGTTTCGGCAGGAGCGAACGGGCCTGCGCGGACGCAGGTTCCAGATGCTGAAGTTTCGCTCGATGACGAACAACGCCGAGGACGAGGGACCGCGTTGGGCTGCGGACGGCGATAATCGAATTACACGAGTGGGAAAATGGATCCGCAANTACCGCATTGACGAATTGCCCCAGGCCATCAACGTACTTCGCGGTGAAATGAGCATTGTCGGCCCGCGGCCCGAGCGACCGGAATTTGTGTCCATGCTTGAAGAGCAGATTCCCCTTTATGGTCTGCGCCATTCGGTGCGTCCGGGTATCACGGGCTGGGCGCAGGTGAAGTATCAATATGGCGCAAGCGTTGAAGAGACCAAGACAAAGCTCGAACACGACCTGTTCTATATCAAACATCTTTCGATGATGCTGGATCTTGCGGTTCTATTTGAGACTGTGAAAGTCATGATCTCCGGCAGAGGAGCAAAGTGATCCTGATCGCGGATCTTGTCCATGCCTACTGAGACCATTCTATGGTGAGAGGGGAGCGCTCTGCATGGCTTCGCGGGATCTTTGGGACCTTGACCGACAAGGTCCTTCTGGCTTCGTGGGTATTCTGCTATGCCGCGCTCCTGTGGGCTTTTGAAATCCTCAAGAAGATCGAAACACGGCGGCATGCGGCTGAGCGCTAGGAACCTGGAAGACATGGAAGGGAATAAGGGGCGAGGTNGTGTTACTACGCCGCGGAAGTGTGAGAAGCAGATTTCTATATTGAAGAACTCGATTTCCTGCAGGAATCGGGCGGCTCCCGGAATCCCAACCAGCATGTCGAGATTCAATAGTTTACACGCGATGTCCGTTGGCATTCCCGTTGCTCTCGAAGCACCATTCCGGCTCCGCTGCCTTGAAGGAGTTCAAAGTGAACAGGGGTAAGAGGGTTACCTTTTGTTTTGTCCTGGCGCTACCGTTGGTCCTGTTTGGCGTCACTGGGACGCTCCAGGCGCAAAAACCACAGCCTCCCAAGGAGAAAGAGCCATATGTAACGGGCAGGGCGGAGAATAAGACGAGCTCTGGCAAGGAAGGGCCCACCGCCAAGAGATCCGCCACCAACTCCGCGACCGACTCCGCCAATCCGCTCACGACCCCCAACGATTACCGGATCGGGCCGGATGACGAGCTAGCGATTTCTGTGTGGCATGAGCCGGAACTTTCCCAAGCTGTTGTGGTCCGGCCGGATGGAATGATCACTCTCCCTCTTCTGAACAACATCAAGGTGGCGGGATTGACACCCGAGGAGATGCAGATTCTCTTAACGGAAAAATTCAAACCGGTGGTTAACGAGCCTCAGGTGACGGTTAGCGTCAAAGCCATAAAGAGCCGCAAGGTTTTCTTGGTCGGAAATGCCGCAAAGCAAGGGGCTTATGCCCTGAACGGGCGCATGACCGTTCTGGAATTGCTCGCGGAGGCAGGCGGGCTGAATCCCTTTGCCAAAAGCAAGTCGATCTATGTGCTCCGCAAGGAGAACGGCAGGGAGGTTCGCCTGCGGTTTGATTACAAGAAAGCGCTGTCCGGAAAGGGAGTGAACCCAGAGTTGGTACCGGGCGACATGGTGGTTGTGCCGTAGAGGCAAGGGAAAATACATCTCGCAGAATTCCCCGGGAAGCGACAGTTTGGGAAGAGGAGAAAGAACATGAGGGAATGGGCGCTGCGTCTGGGCATATTTTCAGCCCTGGTTTTCGCATTCTCGCTTGGAGTGCAAGCACAAAGCGAGTCCACCTCCAACCCCGCAAGCCAGGACCAGCAGGGAAAGAAGGATGACTCGTCGGCGACTGCGGCGAACCAGCAAGAAGGTGATCAAGCCGCGCCGTCGCCGACCCCCGCATACCCGGTGGATGCCCAGATTCACGCGGCGGGCAAAGCCATGCCTTGGGTTGGCACAAATACCGCCTTGCACTGGGGTCCATTCTCGATCGGTGGCTTCGATGCGTTTACCGTATACGATCAATTCTATCCGAGCGCCGGAGGACCGAGCGACATAGCACGACTGGAAGTGTTTCGTACNGGTTTCACTTTCGACAAAACCTACAAAAAGAGCCGTTTTTTGCTTCAATACACGCCAGAACTGATCATGCTGAATGGCCATGCCCGCGGCTCAGCCCTCGGCAATAATGGCGCAACAATTGGCAACACGTACGAGCTTTCCTCGCGGTTCAGCCTCACCTTAAAAGATGATTTCGGCCAATTCCGAAGCCGGCAAATGTTTTCCGATCAGCTGCTGCTGGTTGACAAGCAAAATGGCAGCGTCGTGCAAGGGTACTTTCTGGAAAACAATGGGACGCACCTGCAGAATACGTTTTCCGCGGTTCTCAACTACAAGGTCACTCCGAGGCTCGTTCTGACCGTCGCTCCGAGCTATACCTATGCGGAAACGAAAAGCCCGGCGGATATTTACATCGTAAACGATTCGGCCAACGTGGTCGGTCTGACCTACGCTCTGTCACCACGACGCAACTTAGGATTCGTCCAATCGGTGGAGATTTTGGACCCGATACGGCCGGTGTCCGGGAATGGTGTGTTTCACTCCTCGGGACTGTTCTATTCCGAGCAGCTTGCCCCTACATGGTGGATTACGGGAAAGGTGGGAGCCGAGGCAGCAACCTATCCCGGCTTCCAGCAGAAGAATTGGGCTGTGGATGGGTCTTTTACCCTAATGAAGACTTTCGTGCATTCCGACCTGGCGATGCTGTACTACCGGGGTAGTACGCTCACAAATTTCGTTACCAACCGACAGACCGATCGTGCGGACATCTCTTACGGAATCCATATCCGCCGCTCAGTGAAATGGAGCAATAGCGTCGGGTATTTCCGTACAGTCGGAGGCGACCCGAGCATCATCGGGAAGTACGCCCTTTCGAGGATCGATTATCGGCTTCCGGGTGGATTTTCCATCTTCAGTAGTTACATGCGCCAAGCCCAGCGGTCATCGACGATTCAGTTGATTTCCGGCGATCGGAACATCTTCATCGCGGGGATCCACTGGGAATCCGCCGCAGTCCCGGCGCACTGAGCCGCGCNATTTCTGATGGATGTCGGACTTCTAGGTTAGTCACACGATCACCGGGCCATTCGGGCTCCCCGACTCCCGGACGAAGCCACCGCGCCCCGCTTGGGCGCTACGGGAACCATATTGGACAGCCGGGGCGGAATTTTACGTTTTCCCACCAAGGGACTTCATGGGAAGCTTAGGGCAAAACTGTGGAATTGGTTTCCCTCCGTCATTGAGGCGGGCGCATCTCTGGCGAGGGCGCCTCATTCGAGACCATGTAACTCATTGAATTAATGAGAGAAAGCTCGTTTTACGGGGGAGGCCCTCCTTCTCCCTCTGGCAAGGAATCTGCTGGAAGAGACTGACAACATTTTTTGGGCGGCGAACGCCGCGAAGGCGGGCTACTTTGGGCGGGAACTCAACTCTCCAAGCGCACACCGGCGATCAGGCCGGGGAACTGACACTGACCGCCTATCTGGACGTCGCCCGTCGACACAAGTGGCGGATCATTCTCTGCGGAATCGGGATGTTCGTCAGCCTGACCGTTTTCGCCCATCGCCTGCCAGACATCTACCGCGCCGAGACAGTGATTCTGGTGGATTCGGCGCAGGTTCCTGACAAATATGTGCCGACCATCAACACGGGAGACATTGCAGGACGCTTGACGACGCTCGAGCAGCAGGTGCTTTCACCTACGCGGCTGAAGAAGTTGGTGGAATCCGAAGGACTGTATGAGCAGGAATCAGGAAAACGGACGGAAGAGGATGTCATCCGCTCGGTGCAGAAGTCCATTGTCGTGGAGGTTGTCAATCCGGGAGGGGGCAAGATGGGGGCCTTTCGCATAGCGTACAGCGGGCGCAGGCGCGAGCAGGTAGCGCGCATTGCAAACAGACTGGCGCAAATGTTCATCGAAGAAAACCTGAGGGCCCGCGTAGATCAAACCGAAGATACCGCCCAGTTTTTGGAGGAACAGCTCCAAGAGACGAAGCGACAACTGGATGACAAGGAAACGCAGCTCCGAGGCATCAAATCGCACAACATCATGGAGTTGCCGGAGTCGAAGCCTTACCATCTGGAGGCTTTGGCGAATCTTCGCACTCAAATCCAGACCATCGAGAACAAGATCCAACAGGACCAGCGGGAGAAGGCGGTGCTCCAATCGATGATGTTTTCGGACACGGAAGCGCCGACTGTCGATGTCGACGGCATTCCGACCGGAGGCCTGGGCGGAGGCTACCAAACCGAACTTCAGAAGCTGGAGCAGAAGCTGTCACAGCTTAAGCTGCGCTACGGCCCCGGCCACCCAGATGTCCGCAAGACCGAGCGCGAAATCGAGCGCTTGAAGGCCAAGGCATCCAGTGAAGCGGCCGGCAGCGACACAATTGTCGAACAGCAGCCCGCAATTCCGGCGCAGCGCCAGAAGCGAAGGAATCCCGTCCTGGAAGCGCAGATCGGAAAGCTTGACGAAGAGGTCCAAGATCAGAAAAATCTCGTCGGGCCGCTCCAGTCACAATTGACCTTCCACGAATCGAAGTTGGAGCAGATTCCGGTTTTCGAGCAGCAGATCGCGCGGCTGCAGTCGGACTACGACATTCTCAAGCTTCAGTACACCGGTCTGTTGGAGAAGGAAAAAGCGGCGGAGATTTCGCATGCCTTGGAAGTCCATCAGAAGGGCGAAAAGTTCGAAGTCCTTGATCCGGCTGTGACTCCCCTGAAACCTGCGGCTCCCAACCGCGCCTTGATCAGCACTGCGGGTCTCTTCGGAGGCCTGCTTCTTGGCATCGCTTTAGCGGTGATGGCTGAGATGAATGACGAGTCGGTTCGATCCGAAGGGGAAGCGGCGCGAATCATGGGCAAGCCCGTGCTGTGCAGTGTTCCACAATTGGTTTCCGGGAAAGAGATTCGAAAGCGACGCTTGAAGGGGCTGGGAATATTTGCAGGCACACTAGCCGGTTCGGCCGTCTTCGGCGCGGTGCTGAGTTTCGTTTCAGGAAGGTTCTTCTAAATGTATCTGACATTTTTTCAACTGAAGGACCAGCCTTTCCGTCTCACGCCGGACCCGAGATTTCTGCATCTCGCCGAACCGCATCAGGCCGCGCTGACGACGCTGCTGGAGGGGATTTTTTATCGCAAGGGACTGGTGATGATTACGGGGCCGATCGGGACCGGCAAGACGACGCTGGTGCACACGGCGTTGCACTTCATTTCCGACAAAAAGATGGGCATCAAGAGCGCGCTGCTGTTCAATCCCGTGCTCACTCGCGACGAGTTTCTGGAAATGATGCTCGAGGAGTTCGAGGTAAGTTGTCCGTCAGCAAGCAAGCCGCGCCGCTTGATGGCTCTGCACCAGATGCTGCTCGAGGCGCAGCGCCGCGGAGGTACGGCGGTGCTCTTCATCGACGAGGCACACCTGTTGAGCACGGAATTGCTCGAAGAAATTCGCCTTCTGGGAAACGCCGACACGCACCAGGAAAAGCTGTTGCAGATCATCCTGTGCGGCCAGCCGGA
>JGI25382J43887_10000068_pt1 | contig 22365 bp, 19 predicted proteins | sample GraSoi013_1_40cm_3_FD_43887 | JGI IMG/M metagenome (IMG submission 43887) | reverse complement strand
GTCGAGTTGCCGGTCGAGCCGTTGGCGCTGCCCGCGCTGCCGACGCTGCCCGTGGACCCGACCTTGGGGGTCGAGTTGCCGGTCGAGCCGTTGGCGCTGCCGGCGCTGCCCACGCTGCCGGTGCTTCCGACAGTCTCGTGCGTCTTCGTCTTGTCGTCGCCGTTGCCGGTCTTGCCACCCGCGGTGTCACCGCGGCTGTCTGAGTTGTTCTCGCCAGCCTCCTTGTGCTGACCAGTCGTATTGGCCGCTGCGCCGCCACTGTCCTTCGCCTTGCCGTTGCCGTTGGCATTCGCGTTGGCATTCGCGTTGGCGTTCACATTGGCCTTTGCGTTGGCGTTCGCGTTAGCGTTCGCACTGGCGCTCGCGCTGACGCTCGCACTGGCGCTAGCGCTGCCGTTGGCGCTCGTATTCGAGCTGGCCTTGGCGCTCGAGCCGCCCTTGCTACTGGCGCCGTCTTTGCCGCCGTCGCCCTTGCCGTCTCCGCCACCACCACCACCGATGGGATGGTCGGACGTGACATGTGTGTGGTCGCTCCGATTCACGACCACCGAAGCGCTCGTTTTATCGGACGCCTTGCTTTTGTCGTGGGAGTCCGCCGCCAGCGCAGGTGATGTCCGCGCCAGCATCAGGACCACCCCGGCCATCAGGACAAAGAGCTTGATGGCGACGCGCTGCATTAGTGGCGGCCGACTGCTGATGAATTCGCCGAGCGTGTCCAAAGAGGCTCACCTCCACGCGGATATGAGCATTTGCCTTGCCGCCATCCTGGACACGGACCACTGCCGGAGCCTTTTAACGGAACCGGCACGAGGATATGTCGCAGAACGCCCCGCTCAGCGTTCCCTATTTGGCAATGCTTATCAGGGAAACGCCGAAAGTCTCATTAGTAACCATGCTGGAGGCCACCAGCGTTGACGCCGTCGCCGAGTTCGTCAATGGATTGCTGGCTCAAAAAGGCTGGGATGTCGAAGGGGTGCGCAAACGCGCATCGAGGCTGGAGCCGCCGGACCGCTACTGGGCGATGTACGAGATCCTGGCTAGAAACGACTCGCGCGCGCGAAACCTGAGGATGGTCGCCCGCGGTGCCTTCAGCGCCGAAGCCTGGGGCGAGCTGCACAACAGGCTCCAGCGCCATGGCGCCGGCGAGCCNTGTGACCCCATCGATGGCCTNGGCTATCCGACCATNTTCCCNGAGTCCCAGGTTGCGTTCTGGTTCTACCCTTTCGACCCAGCGCTGCCTGGCCTGCCCACCGCGGCCGACCCCGAGACGATGACGCGGCTCTTGCTGGGCCACGATGACAACACGCTTCCATTGCCCGACGGCATGCCGCGGGTGAGCGTCGAACGCGTGCGCTACGTGCCCGAGGTGGGCGCAATCCTTCGCTATCAGTTCGAGACGTCAGGCGGACCTCTGACGATTTACGGCAAGGTTCAGCCGGGCGACCGCGGGCTACGCGCCCACAGGATCGTCGAGGGGCTGTGGAGCGCCAAGGTGCCGGACTCCAAAGGGCTGCTCAACCTGCCGCGCCCGCTCGGATTCATCGANAAGTACGGGCTGCTTTTGGAGCAGGCGATACCCGGCACGCCGGTCAGCGGCAATCGACTGAGCACCGAGTTCAGGAATGCAGCCCTCGCCGCGGCAGAGGCTGCGGCCGTCGTTCATGAATCCGGCGTTGAAACGGATATCGAGATCAAGCTCGAAGACGAGCTCGACCGGCTTGATCGCGTAGCAGAGCAGTTCGCGTACGTGCATCCGCAGGGCCACTTCCTGCTCAGCGACCTGATCGTCCATCTTCGCAACCGAGCTCGAGTAGCCTTCGCCGAGGAATGGCGCCCAACGCANGGCGACCTCAAGTACGACCAGTTCGTGCATCACAACGGCCGTTACACGCTGCTCGACTTCGATTACTACGGCCTCGCCGAGACCAGCTACGACCTCGGCAAGTATTGTGCGTATATCGTGCCGTCCAGCCCGCAGAGTTGGGAGGATACNGTGGCCGCCGAGGAAACTCGGCTGCGCTTCCTGCGCCATTATCTGGAGCTGCGGCCACACGCGACGATCGATCGGTTTCCGATTTACGAAGCGCTTCAGCTCGCGCTGCGCGCGATGAGCTTCATGTGGGCACAGACATCGGGCTGGGAACGAACTGCCGAAACGTTCCTCGTGATGGCCCACGAACGCCTCTACAGCCGGCTTCCCGGCACGTTCTGAGCTCGCGGGCCCGGTAAAGAATGTAAAAGGCGCCTGAACCGCGCCGAAGCATTCCTTTTACAACCTTTTACCTCATCAGCACAGGATCTCAGTGAAGCCGCCGTCAGACTCTGCCGCTGGCCATGCGGTTTCTGCCCTGGATCGGAAGCGTGATTCTCATCGCCGCGCTGGGAGGCGGTGCCCTGACGACTTTGCGCCCACACAACGCGACCGCGTACTCATTGATCACCGCCAGGACGCCGGTGGTGGTCGCCAACAACACTCTGCCGAAGCTCGATTCGAGCTTCTACCAACATCTCGTGCCGACACCTCCCCCTCCTCCCCCTCCGCCTTCCTCGCAGGGAGCACCTGCCGGCGCGGCGCATACCGGCGGCGGGATCGTGATCCGCTCGACACAGCAACAGCTCATCAACCAGGACCGCGCGGCGGCAGGCCTCGGGCCGCTGACCTGGAGTGACTGCCTCTATCCAGTGGCCGCGTCGAATGCCGGCCGGCTTTCTCGACAGGGATGGGTTCCGCCCTACCACACGAACGGCCCCACCCAGGATCTCGGATGCGGGCTCGGCCATCAAGCCGGTGAGAACGTGGGCTACTGGAGCGGCGGAATCAACGACTCAAAGCTCAACAGCATGTTCATGAACAGCCCCGAGCACCATGCCAACATCATGGGTCCCTACCGATATGTCGCGACTGCATGGGCGGTCGCGCCAAACGGGTACGCGTACGTAGCAGTCGAGTTCAGCTAGAGCGCTGCAGCACCCCTGACCCCCTCCAAGTAGCCCGCTTCAACTCGGCGTTGTCCTCTCGAAGCGCGCCATTGCCGACAGGCGGCTCCCACAGCCCCTTCAAATGCGCGGGCGCCATGAGGAGGAACGCCAAGGGTGGTGCAGAAGCCAACCGGCCGCGATCCGCAGCGCGCGCCAACCAACCACCGGTTGCTCGGTTGGTTGTGGGCGAAGCGCGTTTGGATCGCAGCCGCCGTCGGGATCATCTTCATCCTGTCCACGCTTTATGTGCTGTGGGCGGTCAAGGATCTACCGGACCCTAGCCAGGACGTGCTCGCCGCGGGCGACGTCGTTGTGCTCGATCGAAACGGACACTTGATCGAGGACTGGAACCCCGCCGGGCATTACCACCTGAACCTGCACCTGAACGAGATGGGCCGGTACGCCCCGGACGCAATGCTTGCGGCTGAGGACCGCAACTTCTATCACCACGGCGCGGTCGACGCCGGATCGACAGCCCGCGCGCTTTGGGTCGACGTCACCCATCTCGGCTTGAACGAGGGCGGGAGCACGATCACCCAACAGCTGGTGAAGATCCAGCTGCTGACGCCGCAAAAGTCGGTCACGCGGAAGATCCACGAGATGGTCCTCGCCATCGCGCTCGAGGAGCGATTCTCGAAGGACCAGATCCTCACGATGTACATGAACCGGGTTTATTACGGCCACGGTGCGTACGGAGTGGGCGCCGCGGCCCGCACGTATTTCAGCAAGGACGCAAAGGACCTCACACCAGCACAAGCGGCATTCCTGGCGGGCCTCGTGCAGGCCCCCTCCGCATACGACCCTCAGGTCCACTATGCCCTGGCGCACGAGCGGGAGGCCTATGTCCTCAACGGGATGGTGAGCACCGGCGCCCTGAAGCAAGACGAGGCTGACAAGGCTGCCCTCGAGGACGTGAAAGCCGAGCTGAAGATCCAGCCCACCGCGCGGCAGAGCAAGGCGCCGCACTTCGTCGATTATGTGCTCTCGTCGCTGGAATCGACCTTTGGATCGGCTGCGATCCAGCAGGGCGGCATTGTCGTCCACACCACGCTCGACCTCGACCTGCAGCAGGCCGCCGACGCGGCGGTGAAGAACGGCGTGCACGACCTGGGCTGGGCGAACATCAACAACGCGGCGCTGCTCGCGGCAAACCCGAAGACCGGCGAGGTGTTGGCGTGGGTGGGCTCAGCTGATTACGGAAACGACTCCATCGCGGGCCAGTTCGACGTGGTGCTCGCGAAGAGGCAGCCTGGATCATCGTTCAAGCCGTACGTGTACGAAGCCGCGCTCCGCGACCACAAGATCACGCTCGCCACCAAGCTCGACGACCGGACGCAGAACTTCAACGGCTACGTGCCGCGCGACTTCGACAACGGCGGCATGGGCATGATCCCGGCTCGGACAGCATTGGTCTACTCGCGCAACATCCCTGCGGTCGAGGTGGGCCAGATGGAAGGCATGAACAACGTGATCGGGCTCGCCCACCAGATGGGCATCAAGAGTCACCTGGACCCGGGGCTTTCGACGGCGATCGGCGGCAGCGACGTCACGTTGTTCGAGCACGTTCAGGGCTACCAGGTCTTCGCCAACCAGGGCCAAAAGGTGGAGTTGAGCGTCATTAGGTCGATTGACGACGGCAGCGCCAAAACCGTCTACACGCACGACATCCCCGGCGGGCAGGCGGTCCTGACGCCGGCCGAGTCGTACTTGATCACCGACGTGCTCAAGCGATATCAGTACCAGTGGGGCTTCGGCTGGAACCGCCAGATGGCAAGCAAAACCGGGACCAGCGACAACGGGCACGGCCAGATCCCCGACTCGTGGATCATGGCTTACAACCCAGACATCGTGACCGGCGTGTGGGTCGGCAACACGGCGCCCAACGGCGGCGGCGGGACGATTCGAGCCTTTGGAGAGAGCGTGGGTCAGACCATCATGGCGCGCTTCGTGAACGCCCTCCCGAGCAAGATGCGCGGCTGGTATGCGCAGCCGTCGGGGATCGTGCACGGCTGCGGTACTGATTCCTCGGAGATCTTCCTGAGCGGCACGCAGGGGACCTGCTCGGCTTCGCCCACCGCCACGCCGAGCGCGTCGCCCAGCGCATCGCCAAGCCCCAGCCCTTCAGACCTGCCGAGCCCATCGCCTCTGCCGTCTCCAACGCCGGTACCGACACCCAGCCCATTGCCCTCCCCATCACCCAAGCCCACACCGACGTGATGTTCGAGATGACCGCTGACAGCCCGTTCGTGGACAGCGTCGAGCGGCGCCGGCCGGGCGGCTCGATGCGCGCGTATGTCTCGCGGACGCTGCCCCACCATTCGGCGATCGTGGTCAGCAACCGGGCGCCACACGAGCCGAGGCCGGAAGGAGGCTTCGCGCGGGGGGCGGGCGGGGTGGTCACGGCGCTGCTGACACTCGCCGAGGTGACCGCCGCGGACTGGATCTGCTGCGCCCGCAACGATGCCGAGCGGAGGCTTGTCGAGGAGCAAGGCGACACGTGGACGGCTCCGCTCGTTCGATCCGCGACACGCCTCCACTACGTGACACCTACGTGCGACCAGTACGACCAGTACTACTCGGTGATCGCGAATCCCGTGCTCTGGTTCATTCAGCACTATCTGTGGGATCTCGCGCATCAGCCGATCATCAACGGCCGCATCCACCGGGCGTGGAGGGACGGATACGTCGAGGTCAACAAACAGGTTGCGCAGAAGGTGATCGCCGTCGGCCGCCAGCTGCCACACCGCCCGCTGGTCCTGGTCCATGATTACCAGCTTTATCTGGTGCCCAAGATCGTGCGCGAGCAGCTGCCGGGAGCGATCATCCAGCACTTCATCCATATCCCGTGGCCAACGCCCCAGTACTGGAAGGTGCTGCCAAAGCAAATGCGCTCGGCGATCCTCGAGGGTCTGCTCGGTTGCGACATCGTGGGCTTCCAGTCAAGCCTCGACGTGCGCAACTTTCTCATGACGTGCGAGGAGAACGCCGGCCTCCAGGTCGACGAGAGAGAGCGCGCAGTTCTCATCGACGGCAGGGTCGTTTATGCCCGCGCCTATCCGATCTCGATCGATGTCGCGTCGACGACAAGGCTCGCGTTCTCCCACGGCGTCATGGTCGAGGAGCGCAAGCTCCGGGACTGGCGCCCCCAGCGGCTCATCGTCCGCATCGACAGAACCGACCCCTCCAAGAACATCGTGAGGGGGTTTCTGGCCTACGAGAAGCTCCTCGTCCAGCACCCCGACCTCAAGGGCCAGGTGCAGTTCTGGGCCTTTCTCCAGCCCTCGCGGCAGGACGTGGCCATCTACAGAACCTACCTGCGCCGGGTGCGCCAGGTGGCGGCCCGCATCAACAGCCAGTACGGCGGCCAAGGCTGGATGCCGATTCGCCTCGAGTTCGGAGAGAACGTGCGCAAGGCGATGGCCGCGCTGCGCAATTTCGACGTCCTGCTCGTCAACCCCGTCTATGACGGCCTGAACCTGGTGGTCAAAGAAGGCGCCCTCGTCAACAGAGCCGAAGGGATGATCGTGCTCTCGGAGAATGCGGGCGCTCACGAGGAGCTCCAGCCTCACGTGCTGTCGATCAACCCGTTCGACATCGAGGCCACCGCGGAATCGATCCATCAGGGTCTGGTGATGAGTGGCGAGGAGCGCAGGAAACGGAATGAGGCGGCGCGCGGCGTGGTGCGCACCAACGACATCTCGCGCTGGATCGCCCGCCAGGTACAGGACATCCGCGATCTGGTTTCAACACCCGGCTTGAGGGCGGGCTGAGAGTCGGGTAAACGCAAACAGCACCGCGTTTACATTCCTAGATCTCCTTTGTTCTCGAATGAGGGGGTGCCAATGGAGCACAAAGAAACGAACTTCGTACGCGACGAATCGTCAGGCNGCGTTCGCGAGGAATCGACCGTCGTCAACGACACCGGCGTCGCACCGGTGCGGGAGGCGTCCGTCGTCAAGAGCTCGACTCCTGCCCGGCGCGCCATGGAGATCATCTACCTGGTGTTCGGGATCATCGACGGCCTCCTGCTGATCCGCCTGTTCCTCAAGCTGCTCGGAGCGAACCCGCACGCCGGCTTCGCCAGCTTCACCTATGGGGTGACCGACTTCTTCCTGGCTCCGTTCCGCGGGCTCCTGCCGACTTACGTCAGCGGGCAGTCCGTGTTCGAGCTGTCGCTCGTGTTCGCCATCCTCATCTACTCGCTGATCGCGCTCGCGTTGGTGCGACTGGTGGCGGTCACGCTGTCGCGAAGCGTCATGGTTTCGCAGCACAGCCGATCGGAAGGGTTCAAGACTCACACGGACTGAGAAAGCGACTCCGCCGCGGTGGTCCGCGCCACCGCGGCGGCGGTCCTTCCTCCAGCGGCTCCTAGTGGATCAGGGATACCAAAGGGGCAGCTTCGACAGTGCCTCGTCGCTGTCGACGTCGGGATCAGCGCCCGAGCTCAACACGTACTGCCATGCGACCATCCTGCCCGCGCACGCGACCTGGTTGGGATCGTACGAGGGAGCGGTTGCCCTTGTGTACCGGCCGAGCAGCGATGGCTCGAACGACCACAGGTAGGATCCGGTCGCGACCTCGGCCCGGTCGGCCACCGCCGTGCACCAGGCCTGGCCGAACGTGCTGGAGCCAGTCCCGTCGCCGTAGTAGCCAGGTGAATAGCCGGCGCCGGAGACTCCGTCGTACCAACCCTCGATGAACGTGGCATCGACTCCGCCCGAGCACCATTCGCCGGGCGGCTCGATGTCGATCATGAGCACCGTGCCCCTTGGGATGCCCAGCCCCGCGGCTGCGGATGTTGCGCCCTCCGCATAGCTCACGCCCACGTCGTAGCCGGCCACTGCGGAGCAGTAGTACTCGTTGTAGATGGGCAGGATGCCCAGGTGGTGAGCAGCGGCGGCAGCCACCTCGGCCGCGCTGATGCCCGGGCAATTGGGCGTGGTCGTGAGGTACCGGCCCCAGAAGTCCGGTGGTCCGTACATTCTCGTGACCTGCGGGTAGAGGTCGCCCGCCGCGGCCGCATCGCCGGTCAGCGGCTTGCACGAGTCGACGCCCCACAGCACTCTCGATGGCTGCACGGCAGCGGACCGCGCCTGGATGTCCCGAAGCGGCGCGTTCTGCGACGCCGTTCTCAGGAGCTGGCCGGCGGGGGTCGACTCGTTCGCCNACGGCGCCTGGAGCCCGATGGCGGCCGAGTACCACGGTGCGGCACCGCTGCCGAGCGTCACCTGCGCGCTGCATGTGCGNCCNGATTTGCAAGACTTGCCGACCAGGCGCCCCGACTGGTCGTAGATGCCCATGCTCCAGGGCGTNTCGGTNAGGTCGACGTTGGACGTGGCGCTGAGGTACACGGTGCCGCCCGAATGCAGGTCGGTGGAGCTGGCTGAAAGCTCAACCGAGAGCCAGGTCGCCGAAACGGTATCCGACGCGGCCCGTACACCCGATGAAGGGGTCGCCGAAGCATTGTCCGCGACGAGGGCGACGATGCCGTGCGAGCCTGCGGCCGGCTCGCTCAGCATGGTGCTGCAGGTCGTGCCGCTGCTGCAGAAGGTCAGCCTCTGCGCAGCGGTGGTGTCCCAGAAGATCAGTACGAATCCCAGCCTGCCCACGTCGACCGACGACGTGGCGGTCAGCATCACCGGCTTGTCCGGGCCGACGGCGGTCGGAAGGCCCGTCTTGAGGCCGACACCAAGCCAGCTCACCTGGATGGCGTTGGACGTGATGGTCCCGGCGCGTGCCGGCGCTGTCGGAGCAGGAGGCGACACGAACGCGCTGAACGAGTGCACGCCACCGGCCGCGCTGNATCCGACGAGGCAGCGGCTCGACTGCATGCAGGCCCCGGCGAGAGTCCCAGTGGTCTGGTCGAAGATCTCGATGGCCGACTCGGTGCCGGACACGCTCGCGGAGGCGGTCGCCGTGAGGATCACGCTCTCGCCGGAACGAGGCGACNAGCGATCCGCGGACAGCGTAAGGCTGCCTCCGCGCGGGGCCATGGCGGCGACCGATGACTGCGGCACGCTGGGCATCACCGGCGACGGCCGGTCAGCCACTTTCGACTTGCCCGCCGGCGAGGTCGGGGGGGTGAGCGTCGGGTCGTCGCAGGCTGCGGGTGTGCTGAGAGCCGCCTTCACCGGGTCGCCCGGGCAAGGGGTCAAACCGTCGGGAACGGACGGCTGGCCGGGCCTTGCTGGGGCCACGCCAGACACATCGCACGCGGCGCCCGGCCCAGACCCGGGGCACAGGTTCGCGCCCGGCGGGAGAGCGAGGGTCGGCGCTTGTACGGCATTGCGCGGACCGGAGGGTGCGCGCAAGCCCCGTGTGAACGCAAGGCCGCTCGCGGGTGCGACTGCCAGGGCGATGATGCTGAGGTGAAGCAGCGCCGCGACGAATACGAGAGGCACATTCCCAGTCCGAGAGCCCAGCAGGCGACGACCGATCCGGTGTAGTGAGTCCAGTTACCCCTCCTGGTCATAGCCCCTCAGGCGGCCGCGAGACTGCCTTGTGTTGGGGTGACCGGAGGAGGGAAGTTACCCGCGCGCGCGCGTCATCTTGGCCGCGACGCGGTTAATTAGGCTCAAGTCTTGTCAATCGGCCCCAAACCGTGCCGACGGGGGCCATTTACGGTCACNNGCTCAGGCTACATGCGCGTTTTCGCCCACCGGTCCGGCCGGCGACAGACGGGATCTCCCCGAGAGATCACNCACATAGGTCAGCGCCCAGCGCTCGAACTCGGAGATGGACGCGGACCCGATTGCTTTGGGGACCTGTCCGGCGATGCCGAGACGCCGAACGTCGTCGTCGATGGCGGTCAGCAGGGTTCGCAACCTGGCCACGCGCGCAGCCGTCGACGAAGAAGATCTGCGGGCATACCCGGCCAGGGACTCGACGATCCGAAAGATCGGCGCCCAGTCCGGGAACGCCGCCGGCAGCCATTGCAGCGCCAGCCTCACCTCGACGGGCCGGGCCAGCCGGTAGACCAGGCGATTCCCAAACGGGTGCACTTGGACGAAGCCGGCCATCGTCAGCATGTCGAGGGATTGCGCGACGCTTCCTTTGCCATAGGCGGCGCTCTCCGCGAGCTGCCCAACAGATTGCGGCCGCTCCGGGTCGGCCAGCAGCAACCGCAGGACCTCTGATCGCGCGGAAACGCCCACNAGGGCTCGCAGCCGGAGCTGGAGCAGTGATGGCCGCCGGAGGTCAGGCGCCGGCTCGGCGNCGGAACGCACCCGGGCCAGCGGATTTCCCGAAGCAGGCCAGGGAGCATTCGCATGCTCCTTCACGGTGGCCGCATAGCGTCCAAATGACCCACGTGTGGACCGANTCGCCTGCCGAGCCAGGTTGCGCATGCGGATCGCCGACGCAATGCGGAAGTTTGCGATCGACCACTCGATCGACCGGNCTTGNAGCCGCTTGTCCTCCGGCCCGATCCANGCGGTGTACAGGAGGAGCGGTTCCAGGTCTATCGCTTGCCAGTCGTGCCGCCGAGCCACTCCGTTGACGCCGAGCTCGGACCACAGGCTCCANGCGAGCTCGAGGGCGAGTNCGCCTATCTCGTCCTCGAAGCGCGTCATGGGTCCTCGTNTGGCCGGCNGGGCTCCTTAAAAGCNGCGCCCCCCACCAAGGACGTTGCCGTACATGAGGCCGAGCGCAAGAAGGCCGAGCAGGCACAGCAGAACCAATAGGGACGTGCGCGCGTACGTGTCGATGAGACCAACCTCNTCGCCNGTCTCGGACGCGGCCAGGCTCGCTCGGCGCCCCGTCGCTCCGGCCCTCAGCGCGAGAGCAACAGTGACCAACATGATCACGAAAAGAATCCCCATAACGTGTCCTCACCATCCGACAAAACCCGCCGATTTTGCGGAGGTCGATTGATATTTTTGGCGGCGTGGACGCTGAGCGGGTCAGCGACCACGCCATAAATACAACGCTCTGAGCAGCGCGATCTACTCTTCGGCTCGGCGTCCGGATGTCATTCCGGCGGCGCCCAATACTCGGCTGCGCGGCTGCGTTTCCCAAACGATGGGGATTTCGATGTCCGTGGAGCTCTCGGTCGCGCTGTTTGCGGGCATGGCCGCAGCCATGATCGTGCCGGCGGTTCGCCGCTCGGTGCCACGCTGGATCGAGGCTTTGATCTGGCTCGGGCTGATCGTCGCCTGCTGGTTGGCGGTCACCAACATAGAGGCCGCCGACGTCCGCTACATGACGGAGTCCGCGGCATGGGGCGCGGACCAGATCGTCAACACCATCCTGGGCTTGATGCTGGCCGGCGCGCTCGGCTGGATGGCCGACCACCGATTCGCGATCGCCAACCTGGTCGTGCTCTTGGTCGGTGCGGACATCCTGCTGCTGGCACTGCTGCGTGCGCATCGCGAGGGCGAGGCCTGGCAGCCGCGGATCATGCTCGGCGAGTGGGTCGAGGTCCCTCTTCACCGCGAGCCGGTCCTGGTTCCTGCAGCGGTGCCTTCCGCAATCGACAAGTGGAACCGGCGAGCTGAGCACGCTGCCGCGGTCCTCGCGGCCGCGTTCTTCATGTGGTTTGTGCAGCTTCTGATCTGGACGCGCGATGTGGTCGTACCTCAGGCACGTGCACGCCAGGCCCAGGCGGTGGCTGCGGGCCGCGTGCAGGCGGTCGCCGGTCTCGAAGCCATGCGGATGGCCACCCGCGAATGGCGCCAGGCGCACGCGATGGCAATCCCAGAAGTGGGCGGCGTCAGCACAGTGCTGACAGACGACCAGGTGATCAACATCCGCGCTCTCTTGAGCGCGCAATCGATCGGCTGGTACGGCCCGATCGAACCGGCCCCTGCCGACATCAGGTCGGTCCATGNGAGGCAGGAAGATGAATCGGATCGATTGGCCTCGTAGGCGAAACGGCCTCCGCCGTCGAGCCAGTACCCCACGCGTGGTCAAGAGGGAGAGGCTGCTTCGCCCGACNGGTTGGCTGCTGCGCTTGCTCGTGCTGATCCTCGTCGCCGGGCCGGCTCTCTTTCTCAGCTCTCCGGGATATGTCGCCTTCGCGAATCGCATGCCAGATTTGGAAAAGCTGACGGCGCCGATGCATGCGGACACCATGATCTACGCGTCCGACGGCACCACGGTGCTGGCCGACCTGCACGGCCCGGGCTACCAGCACTACGAGGAACCCCTCGCCGCGATGGGCGCCCTGCTTCCCCAGGCCATCATCGCCATCGAAGATCGCAACTTCTACTCCGAGCCGGGGGTTGATCCGAGCGGTGTCGCGCGCGCAGCGGTGACCGACTGGCGTGCTCACGGAAAGGTCGAAGGAGCATCCACGATCACGCAGCAGCTGGTCAAGCTACGGCTGGTCGGCTCGGCGCCGACGATTGATCGCAAGCTCCGCGAAGCGCTGCTGTCGTTCGAGGTCGAGCGCACCCATACCAAGCCGCAGATCCTCGAGATGTATCTCAACAGTGTGTTCTTCGGCAACAGTGCATGGGGCAGCGCCGCGGCGTCAAGGATCTATTTCCACAAGCAGACCAAGGACCTGGATCTCGCCGAGGCGTCGATGCTCGCTGGTCTGGTTCGGGGGCCGACCGTCTACAACCCTCTGCTGAACTGGAAGTCGGCGAAGGCGAGGCAGCTTGTGGTCCTGAACGCAATGCAGCGACTGGGCATGGTCACCGGCGACNACGCCGCCAGGGCATATGTCGAGGACATATCGCCTCCGACCCACATGTTCACGCCGACGAACGAGATCGTCGCTGCCGGCTTCGTGCGCTACGTCGTTGGGCAGCTCGTGAGCAAGTTGGGGTCCGACATCACCTATGGCGGTGGACTGAAGGTGGTGAGCACGCTCAACCTCAAGCTGCAGAGCATTGGGCAGAACGCCATCACGAGTACCGTCTCGAGCCTCGCGTACCGCCGCGTGAGTCAGGGAGCGCTGGTCTCGATCGACCCGACGAGCGGGGCGATCGTTGCGATGGTGTCGTCCGCCAACCCGAACGGAAATGGCGGCCAGTACAACCTTGCGGTCTGGCCGCCTCGCAACCCTGGTTCTTCGATGAAGATCTTCACCTATACCGCTGCGATCAACAGCAACCGGTACACGATGGTCAGCCGCATCCCCGACACGCCATACACGTATCGCGATCCCGTCTCCGGCGAGGCCTACTCGCCCCGCAACTACGACGGCAGATATCACGGCACTCTGCAGCTGCAGCAGTGCATGGGCAACTCACTCAACATCCCAGCGGTCAAGGTGGAGCTGGGAATCGGCGTCTCGTCTGTGGTTTCGATGGCGCGCACGATGGGAGCTCCGCCATATCAGCTTCATTACGATGCTTCGGGAAACCCGAACTACACCACCGACGACCCGCTCAACACATACGGCGCGTCGCTCACCCTAGGTGGCTATGGTGAGACGCCGCTGCAAATGGCCACAGGTGCATCGGTGCTGGCTGCGCAAGGCATCCTTCGCGAGCCATACGCGATCGAGAGCATCTCGATGAATGAAAGGTCCGTCTACAAGCACCAGAAGAACCCTGGGGAGCAGGTGCTCGACCCGCGGGTCGCTTTCATCATGGAACAGATCATGTCCAACGACAACAACCGGGCCATGATCTTCGGGCGCAACTCTCTCCTGACGCTGCGAGGACGTCATGTCGGCGTCAAGACGGGGACATCGGACTCGTTCGCCGACGCGTGGACCGTCGGCTATACGCCGCATCTCGTCACGGCGGTGTGGACCGGCAACCCGGACTGGCGGCAGAAGATGACCAAGGACTCCGACAGCTACGTCGTTGCTGCTCCCGCGTGGCACGCCTTCATGCAACAGGGGCTGGATGCGCTGGGCATCGGCGACGAGTGGTACGGGGAGCCCCCTGGCCTGGTCCACAAGACCGTCAGCGGCCAGCCGGCCTGGTTTCTGCCTGGGACCTAGTCTCGGGGCGCCTACGCAGCTTTGAGCTTGTTCAGCAGGGTGAGGGTGCGCACCACTCGAGCCAGGCGGCGGCGCAGGGGACTCCACGCGGCACTCCGCTCGGAGGAGTGCCGTCGCTCATACCGCGGGGCGTTCGATTCGGCGCAGAGCTTGCACCCGCAGCCATGACCGGTGTCGGGAAGGCGCCTCCCTCGCTTGTCGAACCTCGCTTGCACTAAATGAACCTCACAATCCGCGGGAGATCGTGCTGGTTTGGCTGCAGTTTTCAGTCAGCCGCGGCAGCCCGGCTCGCGACCATGTCGCCGCTGGTTATCTCGCCGGCCTCGCTGTAGGAGTGCCTCAGCATGACGCGCAGGCGGTCCTTGGCGACGGCGAGCCGCGAGGCGACGGTGCGCTCGGGGATTCCGAGTGACTGCGCGATCGCACGGTTGGTGTAGCCGTGATAGTGGCGTAGAACGATCGCCGCAGCTTGCTTCGGCGGCAGTTTGGCAAGCGCCTCGGCGAGGTCTCGCCGCTCGACCAGGTTCTGCGGATCTGGGGCCAGCTCCGGGCGTCCGATCCGGCGGATCACCTCGCCAACCTCGCGGAGTCTCATCTTTCGCTGGTATGAGACCGCGGCGTTGATGGCGATCCGGTGCACCCACGCCTCCGCGGGCGCGATTGGCTTCCAGGTGCTCCACTTCCTGTAGGCGCGCTCGAATGCGTCCTGCGCGCAATCCTCCGCCGCGGCGCGATCGCCGAGCATCGCGGTCAGCGTGCCGAGGATCTTGCCGTACGACGCTTGGTACAAACGCTCGAAGTCAGCCTCGTTTCCTGGCGTGTACTTCGTCTTCTGCTCGCGTTGGTCAACTGAAACCACCGATTCCTGGATCTCTTCGAGCATCGGGATCGGATCACCCCCCTCAGGTGTGGGTGCGCAAGCTACGTGCGCTTTCCCCGCGTTTAATCTCTCTCCTGCGGGCCTCCTGGGTCACCGTACGGTTGGGCGGATTTTGCCTCGCACAGTTGAGGTAGTCGGGCCCCGATTTCGAGTTCAGGTAGCACGCTCTGCGCCCGGCGTTGTTCAAGCAGGATGACTCCTGGCTCAGCCGGCGCCTTCGGCCGTGCGGCGGACATCCTCAACGCTCTCGCCCTAGGCCTGGCCGCGGACTCGGTCCAGACCGGGCGGAAGACGCTCGGGGTAATCCGGGCGCGCTCGCCGGAGCTGGTGCGCTTGACCAAGGACACCGGGGAAGACCTGATCGCTACATCAGGCGGCTTCATCGACGTGCTGCTCATGTCCCTGAGATCGGACGCCGAGCCTCCGTGGGCCGACCACGAGCAGCGCACGCGGGAGTACGGCCGCGTCAAGGCCGCGCAGGGCGTCCCGCTCGAAACCCTGATCGACATCCTGGCTGTTTACCGGCGAGCGACCATCGAGCTGATCACGCAACCAATCGAAGGCACGGCGCGACGAGACGAGATCTTCGCTCTCGCGCAAAGTCGCCTCGAAGATGTCGTCGAGCGGCTGACGACCAGCATGTGCGCGGGTATCTCGAGCATCTGGACGCCGAGCACAGATCCAGGGAGAGCGAGCTGTTCGGGCTCGCAGCGATAGTCACCTCGATGGGTCGCTCACTGGATATCGCCGAGACCGCTGAGGTCGCGCTGGCCGAGACGCTGGCGGCGCTGCGCCTCAGCGCGGGCGCAATGTGGTTGAGGGAGCGTGGCACGTTCAGGCTGATTCATGCATCGGGCCTCGACCCGCACGAGATCGAGCAGTTCGCCCGCGAGGCCGGCCCTCATGTCAAAGCGACGGTGACCGCGATCGGGCGCTCGGAGTCGCGTGTAGACCGCGGCCTGGGAGGCGTCTGGAACGCACTGCGTGCGCAGCTGCGCGTGAGGGGGCGGGTTGTGGGTGTCATGACCGTCGGCACTGAGATGCCCCGAGTCTTCGGGGCATCCGACCTGCTGTTCACGGCCGCCGTCGCCGACCAGGTGGCCATCGCGCTCGACCGCGCACGCCAGTTCTCGAACGAGGCTCGAACCGACCACCTGACCGGGTTGGCGAACCGGCGCGAATTCGAGAGGATCATGGAACGCGAGGTGGCGCTCGCGGAGCGGCACGACCGGAGGCTCTCGCTGATGATGATCGACCTGGACAACCTGAAGCGAATCAACGACCGCCAGGGTCACCTTGCCGGTGACGCCGCGCTGAGGCTGGTCGCTCAGCAGCTTCAGCGCGTGGTCCGGACCTCGGACATCTGCGCCAGAGTCGGCGGCGACGAATTCGCTGTTGCAATGCCTGAAACCGAGATGGAGCGTGCACGCGAGGTGGCCATTCGGCTTCGGGCCGCGCTCAAGGAGGCGGGCCTGGCGTCGAGATCACCTGAGCCGATCGAGGTCAGCACGGGCCTTACGGCCTGGCGTCCGGGGCAGGACTGGCAGGCGACATACGAGGCCGCGGACGGCGACCTGTACGAGGACAAACGGCGCCGAAAGGATGACCAGCCGGCGGCGGTTCAGAGGAAGCATGCGACGCCGATCAGGATCCTTGGGCGGACATCCAGCCGGCGGCGCCTGACCGGCGGCTGACCGCTCCGGCGCGTCCTACTCGATCAGCGCCAGCTCCCTGGCCCTGACGATCGCCTCCAACTTGGAGTGGACGCCAAGCTTGCTGCCGAGGCTTCGAATGTGCGTGCGAACAGTGGTGTAGCTGATCCCCAACTTCGCCGCGATGGTGCGGCTGGACAGTCCCTCAGCCATCAGGCGCAGCACCTCTTTCTCGCGCGGGGTCAGGCTGTCGAGCTGCGTGTCCATCTCGCGGCGGCGGTTCAGCAGAGTCGCGATGGTACGCGGGGTGAAGAGTGTTCCACCGGAAGCCACCGTCCGAATCGCATCCACGACCTCGGAGGCTGCCTGCGATTTGTGGATGAAGGCGCTTGCGCCGGCCTCGATGGCCGCAAAGCGCGCGGCATCGCTGTCCTCTCGGGTGAGGAAGATCAGCCTGGCCTCGGGCCGCACCTGCCGGATTCCCAGACCCGCATCGGCACCGGTGCCGTCGGTGAGGCGGAAGTCGACCAGGACGACGTCCGGCTTGAGCTCCTGGGCCCGCGCCACCGACTCGACCACCGAAGCCGCATTGCCGACGACTGTCATGTCTGGTTGGTCGTTGAGCAACGCCGAAAGGCCGTCCGCCACCACCTGGTGGTCCTCGACGATGAGGACTCGAATCCCGCCTTCGGTCATTCTGAGGACGGTATCCAGAACTCGACCCTGGTGCCGTTCCCCGGCTCGCTGGTGATCTCGCACCAGCCACCCGCCAGGAGGGAGCGCTCTCTAAGGGCAAGCAGACCAAGGTGTCCAGGCAGCTTGTCCCGCTCGGCGACCACAAAGCCTCTGCCGTCGTCCACCACCACACCGTAAATGCCGCCGTCGCGCTCCTTGACCGCGATCTGGACGCGAGTCGCCGCAGCATGCTTCTCGATGTTGGTCAGGGCTTCGGACACCTGCCTGAAAACGATGGACTTGATCTCATAGGGCTGGTTATCGGGCAGCAGAAGATCGATCTCCGCTTCGACGCCGGTGATGGCGCCCGTGATCCTCACGCGGTCCCGGATCGTCTCTTCGAACCCACCCGGGACCTCCAATGCCGGCGGCCTCACCTCGAACAGCAGCTTGCGGAGCGCTTCCTCTGCCTGATCGAGAAGCCTGCGTGCGTCCACGATCGGTGACAGGTGGTCCCCGGCCCGCTGCAGGTGAAGCTCCGCCGCGGTCAGCTTCTGGAGGGCGTCGTCGTGCAGCTCGTCGGCGAAGCGCCGCCGTGCCTTGTCCACCGCAGTCGACATGTTCCTGAGCAGGAGCTGACGCGCCTCGTCGACCTTCTGCAGCCGGTTGATGGTCGTGGTGAGGTCGGATTCGGCCAGCTTGAGCTGCCACACGAGCCCCGCAGCCAGCCCGGCCATCTGCAAGACCCAGGCGTCTTCCATCGAAAATCCATCCCGGTCCTTCGAGTCGTAAGCCGCCACCACTCCAAGCCGTTGAGCTCCTGCGCGCCACGGCACGCTGATCGCGCTCGACACGCCCAGCACGTCCAGGACCGCGCGAGAAGGTGAATCCTCCTCAGCGTCCGACCTGGACGCCCTGAAGACGAGGTCGTTGTACACGACCTGGCTGGTGAGGTCGCTTCCGAACGGTTCCGCCGGCGCGGGGTAAAGGCGCGCGATGAACTCGTCGTCGATCCCGAATGCACCGCCGATCGGGGTCAGCGTGCGGTCCTCGTTGAGCTGCCAGAACAAAACCTTGCCCGCTCCGACAAGCTCGGCCACGCTCTCGGTGAGACCCCAGTAGAAGGCGGCGAACGTAGCGCCGGTTCGCGCATGAGTGGAGACGGCGACAAGCGCCTTGACAGCCAGCTCGTGGGCTTTCTCGATGCGCAGCGCGGCCTTGGCGCGCTCCTCGTTGAGGACCCGCTGCTTCTCACTCAGGTCAAGCTCGGCACGCATGTTGACCAGAGCCTCGACGAGCTCCTGCCTGCGCTGCTGGAGGCGGAAGATCTCCAGGGTCGCGGCGAGCTGGTTGCCAAGGATGGCCAGGGCCCGTCGCTGGACGACCGTGTAGACGCTGCCGCCGGCGACGCCCACGATGCCGATCACGCTGCCGCCGGCCTTGAGGGGCAGCCCGTGGTACGCGCTCAATCCGGGAAGTGGCATGCGCGCGTTGTGGCTCGACGAGGAGCTGGCCCTGGCCGCCGCGAAGAGCTCGTCAATCTCGTCGCGTGTGACAGACCGCGCCGGGTCGGCAGCGCGCGAGAACACCTGCTGGCGGTTACCCGCGTCGTCGACCAGTCCGATGAACGCGACCGACGCCCCGGTCAGCTCGAGCGCCAGCCCCAGCGCTTGGTCCGCCACCCGCTCCAGGTCTTGAGCCCCGGCGATGGTGGCCGAAATCGACTGAAATGCCTCGAGCCGGTCCCAAAGGCTGGTCTCCGAGTGTCCCGCGGTCTCCAAGAACAGGAGCCTACATCCCCNACGGCGGATTCTAATGAGCGGGCCTCGTTTCGAACCCCCTTTGATTCGAGAACGGGCCCAGATCGGCCGGTACTCGCAACCCCCTCCGCGTTTTTCAACCAGAGGGGCTCGAGAGGGACGAGGGTTGCGCAGAGGTACAGGGTCTTGAGTCAGGGATCAATCGGGCTCACCGGCGGCGACGCATTTGAGCTGATCCGTCTCAATCGGGCCCTTGCTCATCTGGCAAGGCCGACCTTGAGCGAGGCGCCCGCCCGCGTGGCGCCGCCCCGCCGAAAGGAATTGATCCAGCGCCTGTGGAGTCGCAAGCGACGGCTGCTACGTCAGGCGGGATCGCGCGGTGGCTGGGAGCCGGAGCCGGTAGCGTAGGAAAGTCTGAAAGTGTCGTCGTCGGAAGAGTGGTGAGGGGAGCGGGATGAGTGGTTTCAAGACTTTCCTGCTGCGCGGAAACCTCGTCGACCTGGCCGTCGGCATCGTCATCGGTATCGCTTTCGGAACACTCGTCTCGGCTTTCGTCAAGGACCTCATCACCCCGTTAATCGCGGCTCTGTTCGGCAAGCCGGACTTCTCCGCCCTCACCTTCACGATCAACAACAGCAAGTTCCTGTACGGCGACTTCATCAACGTCGTGATCGCTTTCCTCATCATCGCGGTGGTCATGTACTTCTTTGTCGTACTGCCCTATGTGCGATTCAGGGCGCGCTACGAGCCCGCGCCCGTGCCTGAGCNGGTCATGAAGCAGTGCCCGCGGTGCATCAGCAACATCCCCGCGAGCGCGACCCGGTGCCCCTTCTGCACGACCGACCTGTGATCGGCGCTGCCAATACTCAGGCGGGCGGGCGCGTTCTCAATATGTGGCGAGGGTGCTGAAGCTGACGAGCGAAATCGTCAACGCCAGGCCCGTCGTCAAGCCATTGGTCGTCCTCGCCGCAAGGTTCCTCGGTCCTGGACCGCTCCGCCTGAAGATGGTCAAGCTNGCGCATGAGCTGGACGATCCTCAGGAACGCCGTGAGGCCGCNTAGTCCCGCGGGCGCGTCCGTCTCGCAGAACCGCCGCCGGCGATTCCTCGGCGCCCGCCGCTCCTGGGAGCACAGGCGGCGGGGGTGGGTACTCCCTTTGAGGGAGGCGTTTCCACTACAGATGGATGACTTCGACCGGCGACTCGAGCGTGAGCTGGCCTGGATGCTGGACCGGGTGGTGCGGACACCGGCACCCCCGCGCCGTGGGCATCCAGGGTCCAAGCCACTTCTGAAGATCTTCTCTGCGACAGGGGCATCCATCGCCCCCGTCGCCACCGTCGTCGTCCTGGCGGATTCCGCCGAGCCCGCCATGGCGGCNCCCGCGCTCTCCTAAGAACCCCTTCCTTCCTCTCGGAGGCCGGGCCTTGTGGTTCGGCCTCCAAATGTTTCCGTCAGACTTCAGTGCACCATGAGCGCTGCCTCGGTTGACATCCAGTTCAAGGTCACGCCGGCAGCCAGGCGCACGCCGGCGGGGGATCGCGAGCGCATCCTCGCCAACCCCGGCTTTGGGAAGGTGTTCAGCGAGCACATGGCCGTGGCGAGCTGGGAGCGAGGCGCCGGGTGGCACGACGCTGTGGTGTGCCCATACGCCCCAATCCCGCTCGACCCCGGAACGTCGGTCCTGCATTACGCGCAGGCCGTCTTCGAAGGGTTGAAGGCATACCGGCAGCAGGATGGCCGAATCACGGTCTTCCGACCGGAGGCAAACGCTGCCCGATTCCGGCGATCGTCGCGGAGGCTGGCCCTACCCGAGCTGCCGGAAGCCGCTTTTGTGGAAGCGATCGATCAGCTGGTCGGTCTCGACGCCGACTGGGTACCCTCAGCGCCAGAGCACAGCCTCTACCTCCGGCCTTTCATGTTCGCGAGCGAAGTCAACCTGTCCGTCCATCCGTCAGACGCGGTGACGTTCGTCCTGATCGCCTCCCCGTCCGGGTCATATTTCCCGACTGGCGTCAAACCCGTCACCGTCTGGCTGTCGGAGGATTTCAGCCGGGCGGCACCGGGCGGCACCGGTGCGGCCAAGACGGGCGGCAACTACGCGGGCAGCCTGCTGGCCCAGGCTCAGGCCGCGGAGCAAGGGTGCGACCAGGTGGTCTGGCTCGACGCCATCGAGCACAGATGGGTCGAAGAGATGGGTGGCATGAACCTGTTCTTCGTCTTCGACTCTGGACCGAAACCGAGGCTGATGACGCCAGAGCTCACGGGAACCCTGCTGCCGGGCATCACGCGAGATTCCCTGCTGACCCTGGGCAAAGATCTCGGTTACGAGGTAGAGGAAGGACGCATCACCGTCGAGCAGTGGCGAGCCGGTTGTGCCGACGGCTCCCTGAGTGAGGTCTTCGCATGCGGGACCGCCGCCGTCATCACCCCGGTCGGCGCCGTGAAGTCGGCGAGCGCCTCGTGGCNGGTTGGTGATACGAGGCCGGGCGCGATCANCATGCGCCTGCGCCAGGCCCTGGTCGACATCCAGCGGGGGGCGGCGCCCGACGTGCACGGCTGGATGCACGCGGTGCCACCGGCCTGACACCGAGAGTCGTCTAGATGGCCCGCATCCGGTTGTTCTTCGGGTTGTGCTCCACCTCGGCGAGCCCGAGCGCCTCGAGAAGAGGCGGCATGTACATTCCGAAGCGCCCACGGTAGCCCTTCCGCAGCCCGTACCATCCACCGACCGGATTCTTCGGCGAGCGGCCCCAGGCCTCGACGGTGCCCTCGGCGGCGGGCTTCTGCTCGTCTGCGCTGCCGAGTGGCATCCAGCCGCCGTTGGCCTTCAGCATCTTGTGGAGGTCTTCGATCGCCCGCAGCTGATAACGCAGCTCGGTCTTGCCGACGACGCACACAAGCGCCGGCGGGCTGGCGGACTCATCCTTGAACATCTGGTATCCAGANGATCCACTCGGTGTGGTGAGCTGCCATGGCGACTGCTTGGTGCCGGTTCCGGTGACCTTCTTGGCCATGGTCCTCATACCCCCCGTCGACTATTCTCCGCCCGCGTCCCCTCCGCTCCCGCCGTCGTGNTCTCCTTCGCCGCCGTCGATGGCCAGGAGCCCGACCAGGGTCGTCACNTGGGGCGAACCNAGGCCCGTCACCGGATCCCAGCCCGGCCCTGCCGGGTAGCCGGAGATCCCGCCGAACGTGTTGTCGCCTGCCGTGATGTCGTGGAAGGCGCTGCCATAAGCGTCGCCCTTCGCGATTTGATACAGGCGCTGGTTGAGCGCTCCGAGGCGATGTCCCGCCGCCTGGTCGGCGAGGGCGGCGATTCCAGCCCATTGCGGGGCGCCGGCGCTGGTTCCGTGCACCAGCCCGCCGCGTCCATTCCACACCGCCAGGTAGCCGGTGCTGCCGTCGGCGTTGTACGCGACGTCGGGTACCCCCCTTGCTTTCTTGTTGGGCTGAAAGGGCGCCTGGTAACTGGGGCGGTTATAGCGAGTGCTGAAGCCCCCTCCACTCGCGCCAGAGGCGG
>JGI25382J43887_10000064_pt1 | contig 22479 bp, 28 predicted proteins | sample GraSoi013_1_40cm_3_FD_43887 | JGI IMG/M metagenome (IMG submission 43887) | reverse complement strand
CCTTCTCTCGGACAAGAAACTACCAGTATACTGGTGTCAGCGTCCATGATTTGGAGACGAGACGGGAGACAGTTCTCGCGCCGATAGACGATCGTTCAACCAGCATTGTCGGCGGCTGGACCCGCGACAACAAACGAGTCTATGTCACCAGCAACGCCAACGAGAAAGGAATAGACGCAGTCGCCTTACTCGATCACAAAGAAAACAGCGAATTCCAATGGCTTACCCTACAGGACTGGGACAGCTCTCTCGTCGACGTCAGCCCGACAGAGGACAAGTACGCCTACGTCGTCAATCAAGCCGGCAACCTCCACCTCTACATCCGCGACCTGAAGGGAGATCAAGAGGAGATACCGCCCGGCCACGGAGTCATACGCGCCGCCCGCTTCTCCCCAGACGGCAAACAGCTCGCGATAATACACGCCTCAGGCGACAGCCCTCACGACATCTGGGTCTACGATCTCAAGGCGCGCACCCTCAAACAGATCACCTACTCGCTAGTCGGCGGGCTAAACCAGGACAACTTCATCCAACCCCACCTCATCGTTTATTCAGCCCATGACCAGACGCCGATCTCCGGCTTCCTCTACGTCCCCGCCAATATCAAACCCGATCGATCCCACCCGGCCATCGTCTATCCCCACGGCGGACCCCAATGGCAGCACTACAACAGCTGGTACCCCAATATCCAATACCTCACAAGCCATGGCTACGTGGTCATCGCGCCGAACTACCGGGGATCGACAGGGTTCGGCCGCGAATACATGGAAATCCTCCGCAAAGACGCTGGGAGAGGCGACCTCAACGATCTCGTCGCCGCAGTCGACTATCTCAAAACAACCGGTTATGTGGATCCGAAAAAGATTGCGATAATGGGCGGGTCATGGGGAGGATACCTCACACTGATGGCACTGACCAAGACACCAGAGATGTGGGCCGCAGGCGTCAGCATAGTCCCGCTAGCCAACTGGTTCACAGCCCACGAGAACGAGGATCCTGTGCTGCAGAAGAACGATGAATGGTTGATGGGCAATCCAATTACCGATCGCGAGCTCTGGCGCGACCGCTCGCCAATATTCTTTGCAGACCAGATTCGCGCACCCCTCCTCCTACTCGCAGGACAACACGATATCCGATGCCCCGTAAAAGAAACACAACAGATGGCTGAAGCGGCACGGAAGAACGGGGTAACGGTTGAGGTCAAGGTCTACGAGAACGAGGGGCACGGGTTCGTGCGGAGAGAGAATGAGATAGACTCGATTAAGAGAGCTGCAAAATTCCTAGACCAGCATGTCGGACAACCAAGCCCCGCCTGATGGGGCAGCTCGAATGGCGTTTTACCCGAAACCGAACGGTGTGGACAACCATAATTCTAGGGTCACGATGATTGCTCCGAACCCGACAAGGCCATAGCTCAACTGATCTTTTCTTATAATACGCGATCCGAAGACCCCGGCTACCGCGAGCATTAAGCCGAACCAGGCGACGAGATGGATCAGGAATCCAACAAGCACTGTTGCAGCACCAAGCCAACGAGGAACAAATCTAACAGTCACATTGTAGAGTTCCAGTATTATCGCACCAAGTATCACGCCTATCAGGAACCAGCCGAAGCGTCCGGTAGTGGCCAAGACTCCTTCGCTCTTCGCCAGTGTTGCGCCCCGGGGACATTAATCACGTGTGACCACTGCCTTTGTTTCGCGATAACTGCGCTATGCCACGTGGGCCCTCCAAATCCGCGAGCGGGGCGTACCCTCTCCATTTCCGGCTAGTTTCGATCCCGACAAATCCGCTCGTATCTAGACTCTATTTCTAACTTGAAGCTCTCAAAGACGAGCGAGGGACTCCTATACACCAGAATCGGCAGCCTGCTCTCCGCCACTTCACTGCTGGCAATCTTCGTCCATCAGATGCTGTACAATTACGTCATAGAGAACGGTGGCAGATATCCCTCAGCTGGCATCATCATTGTATCCCTGATTGTACTCACTTTTGGCGCAGTGCTGTCTTTCAGCGGTGCTCCCATGCTTCGCAGTTGGTCTGGACTAGTCGTTCCGCTAGTGGGCGCTATCACCTTGCTCACTTTCTTCATCCAGTGGGAGTGGTGCCTCCGATATTGCGTAAGATCGTAGGCGGGCGGGTTAGGATCGTTTCGGCGGATCTAGGCGTCGAGTGATTTAGGCCTCCATCCAGAAGTCGAAAGTGTCAGGGCCGGGCTGCATTGTCTTAAGGAAATCCGATAAGGAAGGTGGTGTCGCTGGGGAAATAGCAGGGTATACTGAGTTACCGAAATCATCCTAGAAACTAATAACCCGCAAGTGTACATTCTTTCCGCCATTCAGGACATGATAACATGTCTGACAATAACGAGAACAAGATAGCCGGTGAAGGTCAGCCCTCCCCTGCTCAACAACCAACACCGCCTCCAACACCTCCGCCTCAGCCAATGGCCAATTACCCGATGCAAACCCAGCAAGTCGCGTGTCCAACCTGTAACACGATGGTCGCTGTGGGGACCGCGTTTTGCCCCCGGTGCGGCAGCCCGATACCGAGCGCCCTCCCGCCATCGTGGCCCATCATGCCGCCCGCTCCGGCTCCGAAACGAAACGTCGCACTAATCATTGGAATAGTGCTCATCGCAGTATTATTAATCGGAATAGGCGGATACGCATTCTATCAGAATCAGCAGCAACTAGTTCTTCAAGCGGCCAAGAGTACAGAGCGTGATGCGGCGAACCAATCGATCAACCAGCTGCAACCCACGTGTTTCACAAACCGCACCGACATTTCACAGCTCTCTTACACAAACGGGGTTTTCTATGGTTACCTGTTAGTCTACGAGACCTTCGGGGTCTCCAATCCTACGAGATTCTCCATGGACGCGACTTGGAGCATAACATTCGACTTCCCTGGACCCGGCTGGGTGTTCACCGACAGCTCCCCATTTCACCTCGCCGCGGATGGAACCGGATATCCAACATTCGCGTTCCGGATAACAAGCACTCAACTCAACAACCTAGCCCCTGGGACAGACTTCTCAAATTACACTGCAACACTTGACGGAAGCTATTCGGTTACAGGGACCTACGCGACCTACACCGTAACTCAGCATTCCACCTACGACAGCTCATCAAACGCAGGAACCGGCACAATAGGCTCCAGCGGCAGCCTACCAAAATGCTGACTCTTCAGTGACGTGCGAAAGCTTCCAGGCGAGACGGACTTGGTTCTTAACTGTCGGGCTGGTCTAGCTCTGCTTCTTCAGCTTCTTCTTCGAGCATCGCGAAAACATCGTCAACTATCTCGAAGAGCAGTCGCGTCTCCTCATAGTCAGCCGGAAGCACTGGAGGGCTGACCTCTACTCTTCCATCACTGTTCAGCGTGAACCTCGTCTTAAGTGTCGACTCCGCGAGCTTCTTGTTAGCCCTCTCCCACCAAGTATCCGAATTCTCAGCTGCCTTCAACGCGTAAACACTTCACTGAGAGCGGTGCTATCTTACGGTAAGAAAAAGGTTTGGCGGATGTATCAGCCCGAGCTAGAAGCGACCGGGCTTTCGGCTATGATCTCGTGGATCTCAAGCTTGCTAGGGCCTGTGAACGCCTCTTTCGGCGGCGTGTTCGCATGAGCTTCCATAAACGCCTGGCTCTCTGTCCACCGCTCGAAATCCTCCTTAGACCTCCAATACGTCATGACCACATAATGGTCTCCTCTCATTGGTCGTAGGACCTCTGTTCTGATGAACCCCGGGGATTGCGCGATCGACCATTTTCTCTGCTTCCATCGACGTTCAAAGTCTTCCTCCCAACCCTTTGCCACTGGTATCCTGTTCGATACAACCAAGACCATGGCGGACTTTCGCACGGAGTTCCTATGTTAGCAGTGCGGGATGGATCACGGGCTGCCAGAGAGGCTTAAGCGAAGGTGATCTACCCAAAAATCAATGTGGCAGCTGCTCCATCGGTCAAACGATATGAGAAATATGGATGGACTATTCTCTTCATATTCTGGGCGCTACACCTAGTTCTGTCCGCGCGCGACTTTTTTCCCAGCCTGCAAGATCTGTGCCTCGGATGCGCCCCCGGCGCACAAACTCCACTACAAGTTGTCACAGGTATGACTTGGAATCAGCTGGTGTCCTCGGATCCCAAGTTCGCCAGCTTCCTGGCTTCCACTCTAGCGGATGATGGTATCTCCGGCGTTGGGCTCGCGGTCTTCGGAATGGTCGTTTCCCTTACAGGCTATAGGAAGGGCGAAAAGTGGGCTTGGTACGTCTCATGGTCCATGCCTATCGGCATACTGTCCGCACAGCTCAACGTGTACGCTCTTACGGGGTCTATCATGGTGATCTATCTCGCTACAGCATTCACTATCGTCTCGCTTCTGGCACTTTTTCTTCCGTACCGACAGTTCTTCCCACAGAAGCCGCATCGCTAGTGTCGCTGTTTTAGAGCCGCTCGGGAATACAGGTTTCCGCCGCGTCGAACGAAGAACGATAGCAGCCACAGAATATACCTTAGATTTGTGCCGCCTATCGCATAGGTCCAAAACGGTGGGAGAATGGATACGAAGAACGTTGTAGCGATAATAATCTCAAGGTTCCTAGTAGCCGATACTTCCTGAACAGATCCGGCGCGACCAGCTTCTTTTCCTCAACCGTAAGGATATGCGTGAAAGCCGCCAAGATCGCCCAGATCGTCCCAATATCGAGAGCGTAGGTCGCGCATGCTGCATCTTGCGGAAGAGTCGGATTCGAGGGGGCCGCAAACCCGAACGAGATCTGGTTGAACAGGTAAGGCTCGATGGCTACGAGGAAGAGCATTACCGTGTTGAGAGCACGGGTCCGTGTTGTCTCAACGGGCAGGACTGACATGATTTCTGTATAGCGGAACCAGACGAAAATCAGAATGAGGAAGCTGAACCCGAAGGTCGCGATGTTTCCGAACAGAGCCTGCGTATCCGCCGGCTTGCTTGAGATCAGGTTGAGCGCGCCGATGGATAGGGCTAGGCCGAAGATCAGATCGGATAGAGACTGGATACGGGTCGAGGACGCTGAAGCGCTTCCCCAGGTCTGCCGCTAATCTCTGCCATTCTTTTTCAGCTGTTCATTGAGCCAGTCGATCTCGAACTGGTCATCTGCTCCGGGGTCGATCCCGGCCTCTTTGAACAGTGATTGAGCACGCTGCAGTAAAATGCGCGACTCGCCCTTGTTCCCGTGGAGGAATGCAATGGCAGCCTTGTTGATGACAGCCATCGCGGCGCTGTATGGATCACTTGCCGGTGCAATTTTCTCGCCTTCGGTAAAGTAGCGTTCAGCCGCGTCGGTGTTTCCTCGGTGGATCTCTACAAAACCTAGGTTTTGTAGCTCCGCGGCCACCATTCCTTGGTCCCTGATCTTCCGGTTGAGAGCGAGGCTCTGCTCAAAAAGTGCCGCCGCCTTATCGTAGTCACCGGTGAGCCGGGTCGCTGAGGCGTGGAGGAATAGTGGGGCCTACCCCATCGAGGGATCAAGGTCATAAGCGAATTCTCTAGATTTGACAGCTAGGTTGAGTGATTTTGGATAGTCGCCGTCCTCGAACGCTATCCGGCTGAGCGCAAGGTATGCGAGTGTCAACGCTTCTCGATCATTTACCGCGAGTGCTCCGTCGAGTGCCGCCTGGCTCCTTCGCCGGGATTCCTCGATCTTCCCCTGCCTGAACGCAAACAAAGCATCACCGTACAGTGCGAGCGATCTGGCCCGTGATGGTTTCTTTTCGCCCTTGTCCAGAACTGAAGCGAGAAACGCCCGTCCGCCGTCGAGGTCTCGGGCCAATATCCAGAGACGCCAAGCATTGCAAGCGATCTCGACGGAAGCTTCCTGGTTTCCGTTCTCCAATAGAACACGTGCTGCGTTTGCGTAAGACTCTCGCTCCTTTACCGCTTGCTCGATCCACTGGGTCGCGGCCTGGCCTCTGATAATCGGGGTGCCTTGAGATGAAGGAAACGACCAGCGCATTTCGCGAGAAATTGCGAGAAGATGTCTCGCCTTTTCGTCCGTTACTTCTTGAAGCATGTTCACAACTCCTATGGTCGGTCAAAGTTATGCTTGACTATCTCAGGGCTCTTTCCCACGGAAACGTTGTCGGTATGGGACGAGAATTGTGATCGTAGGACCCCGTCGAGTTTGTCCGCCCACTTTTTCATGTATGTTCTCTCCAATCTTTGGACCATTCCCTCCTCGACGTACCGTGCAAGGCTTCTCTGCTGGAACTTCACGTGCAAGACCTCGTGGATGAGAGTGGAGATTGCCGCGCTCGCGATCTCGCCGATAAGCTTCCTCTGCCTAATTGAAAGATCGTTGAGATGAGTCGCGAACAGTGCTGTACCCTCCCTCCGAACCCTGTCTTTGCTGATCCTCAGCGGGTAGAGGCTGATCTGCGCGAGAGAATGACTATAACTTCCGTATAGTATTCTGGAGGGTTGTCGTCTCAATTGTCGGGCTGGAAAGATCATCACACGCAGGTCAATCGATCGATCTGAACGAATCCCCTCCCCGGAAACCAGATTGCTCAACAGTTCTCTGATCTCCGGGGACAGGATTAGTCTGAGGATGAAATTGGCATAACCGAGAAAGAATTGTCGCTCGTAACGCGGAAACTTGACCAGCACGAATTCGGGAGGCTTGGCGAGCCGTGCCCTGATCCGGATTTGAGATATGGAATTCATGCTCTTCTCTCTTTGTTCAATTGGTCTTCGAAGAATCTGCAGTCGACACTATTGATCATCACGGTCCTGTCGTCGATCCTCGTTTTGCGCAATGCTTCTCACTCTCTTTTCAATCTCGTCCCGGATCCTCCGGACCTCCTCAATCGGTATGCCTTTCGGATCGTCCAGGTGCCAGTCGACCAGCTTCTTCTGCATCGCGGCCAGCATTGGCTTGGGGCACGCTTCCTCGACCGAGCAGCCCATGGTCACGACTAGGCGCGCATTCTTGATCATGTCGGCCGTCAACACTTTTGGTGTTCTCTGGGACAAGTCTATTCCCCGCTCTTTCATCGCCTCGACCACCACGGGATTGACACGGCTGGAGGGAACCGTGCCGGCACTCGAAGCCTTCAATCCCCGCTTCTCAGCGAACGCTTGGGCCATCTGGCTGCGTCCTGCGTTCTCGACACAGACGAACAAGATTTCTCCCTTCAACGGCATGATACATCACTTTGAAGGAGGATTCCTCTCCCAAGCGACCGGGAGATCGCCCCTAAAAAACGCCCCAGATCCCCACCACTCCGCTACCGGACTCGAACTCATAATCAGCCCTATCGTCCATCCCCAGAGCCCTGAAATATGCAGTGAAAACGAGATTCGAAAAATCGGTTCCTGAACACGACGTAGAAAACCAGTTTTGAAAACAACCCTTGACATCGATGTCTGAAACCAGTTCCCGAAACCAGTTTTGAAACTGGTACCGAAAACGGTTGTTGAAACGGGTCTTGAATCGGTGCTAGAATCGGTCACTGAAACGGTTCTGAGATCGGTAACCGGTGATTTCTAGGGCCCCCCCGGGGGCTACTCAAGTCACGCGCCGCCTCCAATCCCCTCCCACCTCAGCCAGATCGATTCTCCCCCAAAGAGCCTAGGAGACGAAGACTTTAGAGGCAATCTAGACCATGACTAAGCTGAAAGCCAATGGGCAACGCTCCTATGAAGAAGTCCCCATTCAAGTCCAATCACCAGTCTCGAAAGGTGACCTGCGAAAAGTGCGGGGAGAACTTTGATCGTTTCTTCTATGAGAGGATTCACAAGGACGTCTGCAGTGGGAAAGGCGGCTCGGCTATTGACTTGTCAAGATTCATTCCGCGCAAAGCATAGTATCCCAGACAAGGCCCATTTTCAGCCCTGATCCCGATTCTAAGCCCGCGATTTCCAGAACCGAGATTTCCACGCTGATCCCAAGGGGAAAACACGGGCATCGCAAAACGCAAGACAAGCCGATAACACGCCCGTCTCGAAAAAACAAGCCCGGAATCCCACCCGGACAGGAAGAGCATCTCGGCAAGAAATTCCTATAACCTTTGCAGAGCCCTTGTGTGAGAGAACGGTGCTTAAGGCGGCAAGAAGATTGTGAAATCGCCTATTATCAGCCCTGATCTCGGAAATGGGAGAGAGTCACTTATTCTCCCTCTAATCGTTCAGCAAAACCTCTAGAATCGCCTAGCGATCTAAGCCTGGATGATGCCGTGAATTGCCTGTCAGCCCATTATCCCTGCCAGACAAGGAATAATTCCGCGAGGGAAGGGGGTCTTGCACAGAGCACCTCACGACGCAAGAGTGGTTTCTCCCGGAAGGCCGCATACACGATCTTCAGGTAAAATTGAAGTGGAACTGAGATAATCGAGGAGGAACATGCAAGCTACAGTCGAGCCACTCGCCAGGCTCAACAATGGCGTCATGATTCCGCGCCTCGGCCTCGGAGTATACCAGTCTCCCCCAGGCCAAGTAACCCAGAAAGCAGTAGAATACGCGCTGAAGATAGGATATCGCCACATCGACACCGCACGAATCTACAACAACGAATCCGACGTTGGCGCCGCCCTCCGCAAGAGCGGTATCAAACGCGATGACGTGTTCATAACGACCAAGCTGTGGAACAGCGACCACGGATACGAAACGGCGCTGAAGGCTTGTGACGCGAGCCTCAAGCGTCTCGGACTGAAATACCTCGATCTCTACCTGATCCACTGGCCCGTTCCAGAGATCAGGAACGAGAGCTGGCAAGCACTGGCCAAATTGTTGAAAGATGGGAAAACCCGCGCCATCGGTGTCAGCAACTACACAGTCCAGCATCTAACAGAACTGCTGGAAGACGCAGAGGTCGTCCCGATGGTGAACCAGGTGGAGTTCAGTCCGTTCCTCTACCAGAAACAACTTCTAGACTACTGCGAGAAGAACAAGATCCAACTCGAAGCTTACAGTCCACTGACACAGGGCCAGAAGCTCAACCATCCAAAAATCCAGCAGATCGCTAAGAAACACAACAAGACCCCCGCTCAAGTATTGATTCGCTGGAGCCTCCAACACAACCTGGTCACCATACCAAAATCGGTCAGGGACGAGAGGATCAAGGAGAACAGCCAAGTCTTCGACTACACCCTCACCACAGAGGACATGCGAGCACTCGACTCGTTAGACGAGAACTTTCGAAACTCTTGGGACCCGACAAACATGCCCTAAGGATCGAGGATTTCTTTCTCCGGTCTCTACCCCACTTATCCAACAGCTAATCTGTGATTCAGTATGCTCTGCGCTGAGTGTCTACGAGACCTCCAAGACGTGGCCAAAGCCGACGACTCCAACCTCTATCTCTGCGGACTCTGCCATGAAAGAGAGAGGATTCACTGGAGAATACTATTGTCATCTGACGTGGAGGAACAAGCAGTCCTCGCCAGAATACTCCGAGTGATCGAACGGGCCGACCAGTCCCGCCCGAAAGAATACGGAAGACCCAAGCAGAGCTAGGATATTGTCTAGAACGCTTTGCCGCAGGACCCGCAGAACCTAGTCCCGGCCGCGCTTCGCGCGCCACACTTTCCGCAGANAATTCCTTGTANCTGAGGAGGCTGCTGCTGAACCATGGCTGCCACCGGCATCGTCGGCGCCATGCCCGCATAGCCTGTTGAGAAGGGTGTCTGGAACCGCGAAATATTCGATCGTATAATCCCATAGGCTTTCTCCGCATCACTATTCGGAAGATCGTTCAGACTCAGCGGGTCACCGCCAAACCTCAAAGTAATCTTCACCGTTGATCTGAGTATTCCCTTGTCAAGAATCGCGTTCGCAACATCCGTATAGTTGAAATCCGTAAAATCCTTCTTCAACCCCAGCTCATGCGGGTGACGCAGAATAATCCGCTGAGTGGTCAAGACCACAGAGTCAATATTGATCTTGGGATGATAGATCTTCTGCTGAATGAAAAGTTCAACCTGCTCGCCGGGACCGAGAACACGAACAATGTCAGAAGGAACATTCGCCAAATACTAAGACCTTCCAGCAATCCTCAATTACAATCGGCAATATCTATTTTCCAGTACCCGACCAGAAGCCCTGAGAGGATCAGGCCAGAAGACTCGCGGTGGCCTTCGTAAGCTTCCGGATCTCCTCTTCCAACGGATCCAGCTCCGTCTTCCTGTACAGGAAAGGAACACCGACTACCATACAGAACCACTCGGCCATCTCCTTCGCATCAGGAAAGACGAAAACAGTCCCGTCCATAGTCGTCACGGTCCAGCCGTTCTCCACTTGGTCAATCTTGTAAGACAGCTTTATGCTTCTAATCGTAGAAAACTTGTCCATCCTTACTCACGTTCCTCCAAAAGGTCAATCTACGAGCCAAGAAACAGCTCGACAGACCTGGTCGCGCTCGCCTCACATGAGGACTAACCTGGCCGGCAATATCAGAATGGTGTTCCCCCGACTCTCATGGTCACAGAACCCTTTTCGGGATAGAGCCGGACCCTTGGACGCGTAACGATGGACATGCAGGTTTGGCTCGATTACGCGTGTAATCGCTCGACACTGACGGGTTTCAGCTTTCCTTCCAGCCAGAGACCAGCATAGTTCTCTTCTCGCGGAACCCACTCCAATCGGATAGAGCCCAGCTTCTCGATCATTTCCCTCGCCTGGCTGCTCAGCTCCATTAGCTTCTCATCTTCGACCCGCCACTCTCCGTTGACCTGGTTTACTACGAGCTTTGAGTCCGAACGAACGAGCGCCTCACCGATGTTACCTGGATCTTTTCCGGTCGCCTTCTCCGCGATCAGCTCTAGTGTCTTGAGCAACGCGTAGTACTCTGCCTCGTTGTTAGTTCTGTCTCCGATCGGCTGCCAGTATATCCTGAATCTTCCAGGGTCGACAGCATCGGACTCCACGTAGGCAATTGCAATTTTCGCCTTTCGAGGCAGGCTGTTCTGCTCGTTTCCCTGACTTTGTCCATCGATATAGTAGACTGGCATATTCCATTCCGGCCTAGAACCACTTGGTTAGAAGGTCCAGCCGAACATCCGCATGATCCACGGCGTAATATCCGCCTCGATCAAGCCCGCGATGAAGAAGAGAGGCGCTAGCCCAACCACAACATACACGGCTAACCGGAGAGTCTTTGAGAGATACGCATCATTCTCGGGGCCGCGCCGGAACCTTGCCTTCCAAGCCGCGTACCCCAGCCTAATCCCAACCGATCCCGATAAGACGAACGAGGGAATCTCAATAATCCCGTGCGGCAAGATCGCGGCGAGAAACATTGTAACACTCGGTGACAACTGCGGAGCCAAGAGCACTCCGAGAATGAACCCGTTGAACATTATCGTTATGAAGCTTGGAGCACCGAACCCCAACCCGGAAAGCGCGGTGGCTATGGACACGAGCCAGTTGTTGAGGAAAATATCGATACCGAGAACGGGAAGTGCAGGAACAGGCAGGTTCGCAAGAAGACTATTCCCGTGCCCTGGCTGGTACCCTAAGCTCAGAAAAAAGCCTGCAACACCGTTGACGGATACGTAGTAGCCCATGCAGATTCCGAGCGCGAACGCGAGCGCGGAGAGCGCGTGAAAGGGTAGATTCCCTGGTCCTATGACAAATCTGAATCCCTCCGAGAGTCCGGTTTTGATCTTGACCCAAGCCGCCCGTGGCAATCGTCGGAATACGTCCTGCCATATTGGGCTGGAAAGCTGGAATGGCATCTCGGGAATTGAGGGTCCAGCATAGTAGTAGATCATGGTCTTAGTGAGATGAAGAATCGGCGTCAAAAGGAAGCTGAGAATCACAGTGATAAGCGACGTTAGCGGCAGTCCGATCGTTCCCGCGAAGAAGACCACGAGAAGGAGTAATCCCTGAAATATTATCCGGACAAGCGAATAGGTCAGCGTGATTCCGAGATTGTGGGACGCTACTCTGAAGCTCTGGCGAATAGCTCTCAAACCAGAGACCTGATCTACAACCACCGCAGGATACGAGTATACAGTGAATACCGATAGTATCAATGATGCAAAGAAGAGTGGCTGAAACACGCTGATCGCGGTAAGCAAAGCGATCACTCCGGCGGGACTGTTGACGCTTGCAGCGGATGCAATTATCAGCGCGTAACCTATGGCTGCTGGACCCCAAGTAATCAGATTAGAGAGAAACAAGGTCCAGGCCATCGCTCTCCATCTCCGAGAACCATTCTCCAGAACCGATTTGACTGGGACGCTGTCCTTGTTCCAAGCCTCGACGTAGATACCGTACTCTGAAGAATATACATAGCCCGCTCCGACAATAGCGATGGGAACTAGCGCTACCAGCATGACCAAGAGCACCGGTACAATCGTCAAAGAAAACGTGGGGTCTTGAAGCACCCCAAGCAACCCAGAGCTACCATAAACAACCAGAACCCTGGACAACGCGCCCGACAGAGCCCAGCTCGTCAAAAGAAGCATTACCACGAGCGTCACAATAGATTGCAGAATAACCTGCAACGCTGATCCCAGCATCGTTGGAATGATGATTGCAGGGTGTCTTCTCCAGGTCCAGAAGGATCTCTCAAAGATCCTATCGAAGAATACTCTCTTCAAACCGAGGAGAGCGTTTCTCGCCAACTCACCCAGCTCCAACATTGCTGGCCTCACCAACAGCATCAGGCAGAGACCGGAGAATATCGGATTCGAACTGAGAGTGGAAGGAGAAGTGGACCGTCGGATCTCTNATGGATAGGTCGAGCCAGACCAAGGAAAACGCGCCCACGGTCAAATAGATTAGCACTAGGCAGCCGGCAGGTCCAAGCAAGAATGCCGACAAAAGTTCGATCAACGAAACAATTGACACTAATACGCCCAAGATGTCGCGCGAGGCTACCGACGCGTGCCTGACAGAAATACCCTGCAATCCATTTCCCTTCATACTCCTGTCAACATCCTCGAGCACAAGCTCCTCCAAGCGGGCGTGTTTCGTAAAGTCTCGGGAGACGAGCCATAGCGCTGCGACAAGAAACATCCCCCCGATAACAGGGATCGAGGCAAGGAGCGCCCACATCACCGCGCTTCTTTCATGCTCTCCGCGCGATAGTTTGTAGAGGCTCTCATCAGCGGAGCTCAGGGGAAGTAGAGCTCCGTGACCTGCCGTTCCAATCCTTGAGTGAAGTTCGTCGATTGCCCTGCATAGCAGGGCTCGTGTTCTACTGAAGTGCTTATTGGCCCTGTTCATCAGCGTGTAGACAACGTAAGATGCTGCGGCCGATGCTGCCAACCCCACGATTCCAAGCACGCTAACGACAAGCGCTAGGTCGCCCGTTCGCAACCCAGCGCCCGCGCCCCACCAGGCGACCACGAAAACCGCCCACAAGAGATAGCTGGCGAGGGGCAGTAGCAAATATGACGCTGGAACAGCAACATCCGTTCTCGCGCGCATCTGAACTAATGACGAGACCCCGATCTCGGGACGAGAAGTGTCCGAGAGAGTCACACGCGCACGCCAGCCCGATCAGTTCAGGTTAGCTTGGCGGTGCAGAGGGAATTGGGGAGGGAGGCGGAGAGGTAGAGGAGAACTGTGCCATGATCGTGTCCTCCATCAGCATCTGTTGTCTGAAATGATTGTTGGGATCAGTTACTAGCACATAAACCCAGTATACTCCGAAGATGCTTCCAGTTATCAGGGTAAGTACGAAGTAGAGAGCAAAACTTCTGTCCGGTATCGGCGGGTTTCGGTAAGGGAAGTTTATCGGCACGCCTAGCGCATTAAAGGTCCTAAGCATGTCATTGATGAATAGGTCCTCTCTTCTCTCATGCTTGAAAAAGTCCTTCATGAGAAAATAGGCCGTGTAGAGCCAAACGAAGCCGTAGAGTAGCGCATACAGGGTAGCGTTTTTCTCAGTCTCCTCAAGTCGCGCTTCTCTCACATTCCTGTCCATGTTGTTGATCAGAATCGAGACATCAACCCCCTTCTTTGCGGCTATCTCTTTCGCCATGCTGATGAGGTCTTCCTGCAAGAGAATCTGCCGGTTGAAGTGAGTGTTACGGCGACTCACCAGCTTGAAGATCAATACAGCGACCAGAACCAAAACCACGAAGTAGAGAANATACAAGAGAAATATTGATCCNACAAGCGCGGCACCCAAGGCCGAAGTTCCCGTAGTAGTTGTGCCGGNGGATCCGACTGAACCGATGGCTGAGAAGATGGCTGCGAACACAACGACGAACACGACCACTCCCACTATAATCGGCAGAAGTGGAACTATGGCCCAAGCACCAGACATTTGTTTGTCGCTTTCTAGTCGCGTCCTAAGGTCGCGTCGCAGGTTCTCGATTGGGATGCTCAAGGTGTACTCTCTTCGAGTTTGCGAATCCTCTCGTTTTTCTATTTAAGACAATAGAGTCTTGTTCGATCGATCAATGACTGTTCGATTTCTGGACGATTGCTTAACGGTGAGATTCGCCCAGCCTTTAAATGACCGAGACCTTTGAGTTCGTTTTGTGCGGCCGTGGTCTAGCCTGGTCTATGATATCAGCCTGCCAATCATAGGCTTAGCAGAACGCTGACGACCCGGGAAATCGCCTTGAGAGCGGTTCGGGAATTCAAATCCCGGCGGCCGCACCACCAAGATAATTGCTGTTTGCGAGCCCAATTCAGCGACATAGGACACGGGCTCAATCCTATTACCGGCGATTGGAGCCTGGTAGGGCGGCATGACGAATCCTCTGATTCTGCATCATGAGAAGATGGGGGCCCAGCTCGGACAAAGCCGAATTCCATTATCCTACACTAATCCAATTGAAGAGTATTGGGCCGTTCGAAACCGTTCAGGTCTAGCTGACCTTTCACACCTCGGTCTACTGCGAATAACCGGTATAGACAGACTCCCTTTCCTCAACGGACTACTCACCAACGAAGTCTTGAAGCTGAACGAAGGGACAGGCGTCCGCTCCGCTCTTCTCAACACGAAAGCCAGAGTCCTCGCGGATCTCTACCTCTATGCAAGAGAGGATGATCTCCTCATTGACACTGGTGATGTTCCAGGAGCCAATGTGAAAGACATCCTTGACCGCTTCATCATCACGGAGGACGTGCAGGTCCAAGACATCACCTCTGGATTTGTTCACCTAACAATACAGGGACAGCAAGCTGCTGAAAACGCGAGAGAGTTATTCGGTCTAGCATTTGCAGACATGAAACCATTGCAACACAAGATGATTGGCCCTACCATGATCGTTGTCCGCGACCGGACCGGTCAATCTGGATACGACATCATAATTCCAAATGACGAGGCTCAGGCAGTCTGGCAAGGCTTCCTCCTCAAAGGAGTCACCCCAGTTGGACAAGATGCTCTTGAGATTCTCAGGCTTGAAGCAGGATACCCAAGGTATGGAGTCGACGTGGACGAGAACACAATAATCCTNGAAGCTGGATACAAAGACGCCATCAGCTTCACCAAGGGATGCTATCTCGGTCAGGAGGTGGTGGCCCGAGCCACGCACATTGGACGGGTAAACAAGAACCTTGTCCAGTTTCAAACCGACTCCGACCAAGTACCGAGCCCAAAGTCTAAGCTTCAGGCAAATGGTAAAGAAGCAGGATACGTGACTAGCGTTGCGTTCTCCCCCGGACTGAAAGCTGTCGTAGGTTTGGGTTATGCGCAGAGAGAGTTTGCCAAGGAAGGAACCAAGCTAGTCGTAGAATCAGCTCATGGCCAGCTGCCTACAGTAGTAACCAAGTTAGTCTAGTTCTTGTTGCCCAGTTGCTTGAAGCAGGGGAGATGCCAGACCTCTAGTTGTGCAGAGGAGGTTTTCCGGAAGACGACTGTTTGCGTGTCGAATGAAATATTCTTCCTGCATCCCATACAGAAATTGCCAGCGATGCTAGGCGTATTTGTGAAAGTCATTCGCATATTCTCGGACTCCTGCCCCAGCTTTTGCAACTTGCTATCAATATAGGATCTAAACGCAGTAACCTCGTTGTTACGCGGATTCACCTGCAGTATCTCGTTTATCGCCTCTTCAGCGTCCCCTAGAACCTTGACTATCTCTTGAAACCGCCCGAGCATCTGGTTCGTCATCGCGCCATCAACCATCAGCACACCCTCTCCAAGAGGCTGAATTGGTCGTGGCAACGTGCTAAGCTCACTGCTAATACTATCTGCAATCTTGTAGCAAAAGTAAGATCGAAGAAATAGAAGCCCTTCAGATGCGGGATGGGCATTCAAACCATCGTTAACTACTTCCAATGCGCCCGCGAAGTTGGAGCTTTCAGCTTCTTTCATAGCCGGCTCAACAAAATGCTTGGTTTCTTCCGGGCTGCACTTCAGAGGGACGTTGAAGGCGCCTGCAGATACTGCCAAAGCTGAACGGTCTTTATGACGAGCAGAACGAAAAAATGTCTTCCGTGCCCGCCTAACTCGTGCTAGAGTACTACGGCCCCTGTGGACTGTCCACGAAGATTCCGTGAAGAGTCAAGGGATAGCGGCTAAGTAGACGATTTTCGAAGTTTTTCTTCGATGCTCTTGAGTTCGCCGTGTTCCTTTATTCTGATCTTTACGTCCATGCTGAACGCGAGACCGAGCCGCCGGAGGAAAGCGTACAACTCCTCTCCGGAGATGGGGCCCTTCAGTCTTCCTTCGGCAACCAGGGCGGCTATACTTGACTCCAATCGTTCAATCTCAGCAGGATAGTATCTTCGTGCCGTCTCCATCACTTCTTGTCCCCTGCCAGCCAAGAGTTTCCGGACAACGTCCCGAGGAAGTTCCGCTGGCTTAGGTTGTGGAATTGCAACCATTTTGGCCTGCAATTGTAGCATCCTCCGGCGGAGTTCCAGAGCTCGCTTCTGTCTCTGAAGTTCCAAGTCGGAGGACATTAGTCTAGATCATTCAAGAGAGAAATTCCGGCCTGGTCTACATAAGGCTAGTTTTTGGAATGAGCTTCTTCTAACGCTGTGCTTTCTCGTAGTCGTAGATAGCTCTCGCGACAACTGTCCAGGCGTCCAAGTGCTGATTGTGAACTCGGTAGGATTCCTTGGCTTTGGAGAGCAGTTCTTTGGAAAAGTGTCCCCTTGGAAACCCTCCTACAATCAAAACTGGGTTGCGAAGTTCAATCAACCTCGAAGCTACATGCTCCATACTCTTGGGAAGCCCCGCTGTTGTCAGTGCTATAACTTCTCCTGATATTTCGGCGAGTAGATCTCCAATGGACCCGGATTTGATCGACAGCAGCGGACGACCTGTTGGGGGAACCACCTTTTCTTGGTAGAGTTGTTCGAGTAACGAAGTGAACCGGTCAGTATTCCTCGGAAGTCTTGCCTCAGAATCGACATTAATGATATTGTTATGTCTCGTATGCACATAACATTTCAGTCCCCCTGTAAGGTTAAGTGGTGAACCAAGCGCGAGTAGCAATGAAAGGTGGGAGATGTCTGGACGGCCTCTCCCAGTTCCACGCGGTCCCAGCTGGACGATGGCCGAGTGATGATAAGTCTGGTCCAAAATGAGNGTATGGGGGTCCTTTCTCTTCTTTTGCGCCCATTTCAATATCGCAGGCTGGTGGACCAGTTCATTAGGAACAAGCTCAATCGATGACTCTGCGATGATTAGTGACAGGACCAATGCAGACCAATCATGCGTTGCCTAAGCTAGGTTATGAGTTTCATGGGAAATAGGCCCACGAGACGAAACTACGGAAAGATGAGATCAGCGGTCGCAAACGTGGCGCGTGAACGCATAGAGATCCTTCTTCGTCAGGCCGAGGAGACCTTTCCTCAGGATGTTGAGTTGTCCAAGAGGTATACTGGATTCGCCAAGAAGATTTCGAAGCGGACGAAGGTTAGGATTCCACAAGAGAAAAAACGCTATCTTTGCAAGAACTGCGGCCAGCCCCTAGTTCCCGGGAAGAACGCGCGAATCAGACTTCGTCCCGCCAATTCAAGAATCATCATCTCATGTCTTGGCTGTGGCGCAATACGAAGGTATCCATATCGAAAAGTAGGATAGCGGCCGCATTTTTCGATGAAGCCTTATATTACGCCACCCTCGCCTTCCCGACGAAAATCTAGAACCCACTGAGGACATCACCAGAATTGCCCACAGTCTTCGAAGTCCCCGCCGAGGAACTCATCAATAGATTAGCCCAGCATCTGAAAGAAAGTGTAAGCGACATCACTCCTCCGCCCTGGACGGAATTCGCGAAGACGGGCGCTCACAAGGAAAGGCCCCCCCAGAACCCGGATTGGTGGTACTTCAGATGTGCTTCGCTTCTCCGAAAAATGTACGTCCGAGGCCCCGTTGGAGTGTCTCGGTTGCGAGTCCAGTATGGAGGACGAGTTAGCCACGGAAACCGTCCAGCTCATCACGCACCCGCGGGAGGTTCCGCCATTAGGGAACCACTGCAACAGCTTCAGAAGGCGGAACTGGTCGCAGTGGATGGGAAAAGAGGCAGAAAATTAACTAGGGAAGGGATCGCGCTTCTCAACCGTACAGCGGCCGAAGTTGTCAAAGAATTGAAAGCCCGGCCTCAAGAGGCCCCAAGTTAATGTCCAATGGAGACTACACAGACGAAGAGCTTGAAGCATTACGTCGACGAAGAATGGCCGAGATGCAAAGGTCAGCCTACGACGAACAACGCCGTTCACAGGCCAAGCAACAAGTGGAGCGTCAGAAACAATCAATCATTCGCCAAATTCTCACGCCAGAGGCAAGGCAGCGGCTTGCCAATATTCGAATGGTGAAACCAGAGTTCGCTGAGGAATTGGAAATGCAACTAATTCAGCTTGCCCAGTCAGGGAGGCTTCAAACACAGATAACCGATGAACAACTGAAGAAAACACTGGTCCAATTACAATCGCAGAAAAAAGAGATCAAGATCAGGAGAGCATAGATGGCACGCCACAAACCCTCGGGAAAGAAGAAGCATCTATCACATGCTTTGAAACAGGCCCAGGCCGTTCCCTCTTGGGTGGTAGCAAAGACTGAGGGCAAAGTCAAGAGAAACCCGAAGCAGCGACACTGGCGAGAAACAAAAATCAAAGTGTAAAGTAGATGACAGGAAAAAAAGTCACGCTTGAAGAGGACGCTGACATAGCACCATCGAAGGAGACGGAAATCGCTAAGCCCAAGGACGAAAAGGGGGAGTCCGCCGAAGAAGAAACGGTAGGGCTAGAATCAGAGGCGAAACCGCCCGAAGCACCAGAGGCTCCGGGAGTTGAAGAAGCTGCCGAGGAAGAAGAGGAGATAGAGATCGTTGAAGAGAAATTCTACGACCTCAATCTAAGGCGTATTTGGACAGCTCCGAGAGAGAAACGAACGCCCAGAGCGGTGAGATACGTTAGACAATACGCTGCCCAGAGAATGAAAACCGATAACGTCTCGTTAAGCGAAGAGACAAACAGTCTTCTTTGGAATAGAGGAATCAGCAAACCACCTAGGAAGATTAGGATCCGCGTTGTCAAAGACAAGGAAGGCAAAGTTATCGTGTTTCCCGGTGAGGGAAAATGAATAGTGCCTATCATTCTCTCTGATATTTTTGGAGACCCGAACGTAGGGATTTTCTCNTTCGCGAATGATAAGATAGNGATATTGCCGGCCGGCATTTCTCACAAGAAGATAAGTAGCTTCCACGATATCTTGGGCGTAGACTCCTGCTCCGTCGGAATCGCAGAATCTAGACTTGTTGGAATCTATGTCACGGGTAACTCCAACGCTGTCCTAGTCCCCTATATTACCACGGAAGATGAACTAAAGCAACTCCGCTCGACAGGAGCACATATCGAGATCGTAAGAGAGAAGCGAACGGCGCTGGGCAACATAATACTCTGCAACGATCATGGTGCCATAATCGATCCACGACTCAATCACAATACCGTGACTGCAATCGAAGAAACACTAGACGTCCCTGTCCGACCTTCCACTATAGGAGGACTTCCACACGTTGGCGCATTGGCAACCGCTTCAAACAAGGGGGTCTTAGCGAATCCAATAATCACCGACAATGAGAGCAGGACCATCTCAAATGTTCTCGGCGTTCCAGTGTCCAAAGGGACGGTAAATTCTGGGGTCCCATACCCCAAAGCCGGACTGGTAGTCAACTCTAGAGGAGCGATCGTGGGGTCCCACACATTGGGCTCCGAGCTTATCACTCTAAGTAACGCTTTCCAAACGGATTAGTTAAGTACCGCCCACTCGCGAACTCGGATATTCTAGGGCCAGGCTACCACACTGAGTCAGGTAAGACGATTCAAGATAACAGGTGAATTGCGAAAGGGCGGAGACAAACTCCCGTTCACAAAAGATATCAGAGCAGTCAAGAAAGAAGACGCTTTGCAACACCTCTACTCTGACATGGGAAGTCGGCACAAAGCACGAAGGTTCGAAATAACAGTCAAACAGATTGAGGAACTAACAGNACCNGAGGCGGCTTGATGGCGAGTTCGAAGANGCAGATGGCCGCCCCTCGAAACNTAGACGAGGAAATGCGCCAGCTNCTTGTCGAGATCAGAATGCTAGAAGGGTCTGCCAGAGTTCTCTCGTCGAGACTTGATATTGTGACAGGCGCCCTCTCCGAAACGCAGACCGCTAAGCAAACCCTTGAGGGGACAAAGGAGTCAGGAAAGAACGTTGAGATGCTGATCCCAATAGGCTCGGGCTCATTTGTCAAAGCGAAGCTCGAAGATCCTCAGCACGTCATAATTGGAGTCGGGGCCGGAGTCTGCATTGAAAAAACTGTAGATGACTCGATTAGGGATCTTAACATGCGAGCATCCGATATGGACAAGGCACGGATCAACGTTACACAACAATTGAACCAGATCATTAATCAGACTGAGGACTATAGAGCCCGCCTAGAGGACCTAGCTCGCAAGAAGGGCGGTGGACCGGTAGAGATTGTTTGACAAGCTCAGGGCCCAGTTCTCCAACTTCTACGACCGCGTGACCAAAACAGAGCTTCAAGGAAAAGACCTCGACAGGGTTCTAGAGGAATTCCAGCTCTCATTAGTGGAAAATGATGTCGCGGTCTCTGTAGCAGACTACGTAGCGACAGAATTGAAGGAAAAACTGAAAGATGTCCAGTTTGCAAGATTTTCAGACCCCCGAGGAAGAGTCAAGGCGATTCTGAGCAACGTCCTACTATCGGTACTTGACAGGGCCGGAAGACTCGACATCTTTGAGCTAGTTGAGGAGAAAAAGAAGGCCGGAGTGCCCGCGATAATAGTATTTGTAGGCATCAACGGAACAGGAAAGACGACAAGCATCGCAAAGCTGGCGCATATTCTCCAGAGAAAAGGCAGGACATGCATCCTAGCTGCAAGCGACACCTACCGCTCAGGTTCAATAGAACAACTCGAGGAACACGCGAGAAGAATCGGCGTGAGATTGATCAAACATCAATACGGGGCGGATCCAGCGGCTGTAGCATTTGATGCGGTCAATTATGCGCGAGCGCATGGAATCAACGCAGTTCTAATCGACACCGCGGGACGAATGCAGACAAATCAGAATTTGTTGGAAGAGATGAGAAAGATCGTCCGAGTCACGAAACCTGACTTGACAATTCTAGTCGTAGACGCGCTCACCGGAAACGATGCCGTAGAGCAGGGCAAGGTCTTTTCACAAGCAGTCAAGATCGATGGGATAATTCTAGCGAAACTCGACGCCGATGTCAAAGGCGGTAACGCGATATCGCTGTCTTACATAATGGGCAGGCCAGTGACTCTCGTCGGAACCGGGCAAGGATACGACGATCTGGAACCGTTCCAGCCTCAGACTATCGTAAGAAACCTAGTTGGAGGAGACTAACGAGATATCGCGTCCTGCGGATTCTTGATAATGCGGAGTCGGGGGCTCCGCATGTCTATGCGGTTTCTAACGGGATCGTAAGCTTCTGGTCGAGTTGTTTCTTGAGGTCATCCACAGTCGGAAAGCGACCTTCCTGGTGCTTTGAAAAGATCATCTGACCATCAAGTACTACATCAAAGACTCCCTTGTCTGCTGGCTTCAGCGAGATCGTCAGTTTCCGGTTCAGGGGCATGCCGTAGATCGCGAGAAGTTGACTGACGATGTCCACCGCTGTTNGCTGATGTCCGCAAGGTTGGCAGTACGTAATTTCGAGGTCAACCATTTTCAGTCAGTCGTTAAGGACGTGGTTAGCGAGATTTAAACCCGCTTTCAAAGTTAAAGATCGAATAGAGGCATCACGTAGCGGGTTCTTATAAGAGAAGAATCCTCGACGGATAAATAGTCACGGAGATTTATCGAAACCTTGGCCGGTCTGAAAGGACGAGACATTCTCTCATTGGTCGAATTATCCCCAAGTGAAATCAATCTGATCCTAAAGCGCGCATCGATTTTGGCAAGGCAAAAGAGAGTTCCACAACGGCTCAAGGGAAAAACTGTTGCCATGATATTTCAGAAACCGTCAACAAGGACCCGGATCTCATTCGAAACGGCGGTTGCCCAACTCGGTGGCCATCCCATTTACCTGAGCTGGAACGAGATGCAA
>JGI25382J43887_10000062_pt1 | contig 22533 bp, 25 predicted proteins | sample GraSoi013_1_40cm_3_FD_43887 | JGI IMG/M metagenome (IMG submission 43887) | reverse complement strand
CTCGAGGACGCCACAAGCCTCGGCCTACGCGTGGGGATCGAGTACGACCTGGGCGTCGCGCCGCCGCTCTCCGCGGCGACGCGCGAGGCGCTGCACTACGTNATCGGCGCGATCCACCAGGTTNAGATAGACGGTAAGTGGGTCCACTACGACGACGCCGGCGCGTTCGTGAAGGGCCGGACGAAGTCGTTCAAGGAGCGCGAGCGCTTCAGCGACCCCGAGCTCCAACGAAGGATCCTCGCGCGGACGCTCGAGGTGGTCGCTGAAGGCATCGAGCGCGATCGCATCGATATCCTCGGCCACCCAACCTTCTCGGCGCTGCAGGCGCTCGGCGATCCGGANNGGATCTACCCTGAGGAGTGGCAGGAGCGGCTCATCGCTCTATGCGTTGAGGGCGGGATCGCGATCGAGATCAACGAGAGCTACGGCGTGCCACACCGCGAGTTCCTCGTTCGCGCCGCACGTGCGGGCGCGCTCTTCTCGGTCGGAACGGATACGCACTTCGAGCTCAAGCCCCTCGACAAAACCGAGGCGATGATCGCCGCGGCGGATCTCAGGCGAGACCATTTTCTCGCGGGAGCGCGCCTCGAGCCCGGACGTCAGTCAGGCCGGCGGAGCATCCTCGGCAAGTAGCTCGTACACCAGCAACCCAATCGCAACCAGCAGGATGAGATGCACCGCGTTCCCGCCGAGGTTGAGCGCCTGGGCGACGAACCAACCGACGACCAGCACCCATACAGCGATCCAGCGCACGCGATGGCCGGTCGCGACGCTCACATTACGCAGGCTACCGCCCGTATACTTTTGATGCAGGACCACCTGCGATCCGCGGCAGGAGGGGAGCCGTGTTCCGAGGACTCTCTGTCTACACCGGAAACGCCCACCCCAAGTTCGCCCGAGACATTTGTAATCACCTGGAGATCCAGCCCGGCGCAATCGATGTATTCAAATTCGCGAACGACAACATCTTCGTGCAGATCAAGGAGAACGCCCGCGAGCATGACGTCTTCATCGTGCAATCGCTGGTCGGGCCCTCGGTCAGCGACGCGATCATGGAGCTGCTGATCATGATCGACGCGTTCAAGCGCGCCTCGGCCGGCCGCATCACCGCGGTCATGCCTTACTACGCCTATGGCCGGAGCGACAAGAAGGACCAGCCGAGGGTCCCGATCACGGCACGGCTCCTCGCCGACCTGATCGGCGTCGCCGGCGCGGACCGGTTCCTCACCATGGACATGCACCAGATGCAGATCCAGGGCTTCTTCTCGATCCCGGGCGACGAGCTCTCCGCGCGCAACCTGCTCGTCGAGTCCTTCCGCTCGATCGTCGAAAAGGACCCGGAAGGTGTCGCTCTTGTCGTCCCCGACCTGGGCTACTCGAACGTCGCGCGCCGGATCGCCGAGGCGCTCCAGATCCCGCTCGTCTTCATGCAGAAGACGCACCGCGACAACACCGGCAGAAGCGAGGTCGTGAACGTCATCGGCGACATCGACAAGACTCGCGTGATCATCATCGACGACGAGATCGATACCGGCACGACGATCTTGAACACGGTTCGCATCCTTCAGGATCGCGGGGTGAACGAGATCTACGTCGGCTGCACCCATGCCGTCCTCTCCGGGGATGCCGCCGAGAAGCTCGCCGGCAGCGGAATCGAAAAGCTCATCACGACCGATACGGTCCCCTTGCGGCCGTCGGCTCGCGACACCCAGAAGTTTGAAGTCATGACCGTGGCCCCCCTCTTCGCGGAGGCGATCCGCCGCATCCACGAGGGCGAGTCCGTCGGCGCACTCTTCAATCCACCGGGGTTGCAGCTGCCGCTGCAGGTCAACTAGCGATCGCGACCCGCAGTCCCGTGAGCTTCATCGGCGGATTCTTCGACTCCAACGAAGGGGAGCTTCGTAAGCTCCGCAAGATCGTCGCGCGCGTGAATGAGCTCGAGCCCGAAATGGAGAAGTGCTCCGAGGCGGAGCTCGCCGGGATGACGGCTCGCTTCCGTGAGCGGCTCGCGAAAGGCGAAACTCTCGACGACCTGCTGCCGGAGGTCTTCGCGTCGGTCCGTGAGGCGGCGAAGCGCACGCTCAAGCAGCGCCAATTCGACGTGCAGCTCATGGGCGGGCTCGCGCTGCACAAAGGGCACATCGCGGAGATGAAGACGGGGGAGGGAAAGACCCTCGTGGCCTCGCTCGCCCTATACGCCAACGCGCTCGCGGGCAAGGGCGCGCACCTCGTGACCACCAACGACTACCTCGCCAAGACCGGCGCCGGTTGGATGGCGCCGATCTATCAGGCGCTCGGGATGAGCGTCGCGTATATCGCGCACGAGAAGAGCGCGATATACGACCCGGCGGTCGAGCTCGAGGCGGTCGATCCGCGGCACCGGCATTGGCGCGACGTCACGCGACGCGAGGCCTACCAGGCCGACATCACCTACGGCCAGAACAGCGAGTTCGGCTTCGACTACCTGCGCGACAACATGGTCATGGACCTCGCCGAACAGGTGCAGCGCGGCCTCTACTACGGGATCGTCGACGAGGCNGACTCGATCCTGATCGACGAGGCGAGGACGCCGCTCATCATCAGCTCGCCCGCCGAGGACGCCAGCGAGACCTACTACACCTTCGCGCGCGTGGCCGCGCAGCTCCAGCCAGAACAGGACTACGTCGTGGAGGAAAAGCACCACGCCGTCGCCCTCACCGAGGACGGCATCGCCCGCGCGGAGAAGCTCCTGCGCGTGAAGAACCTCTACGAGGGCGACGTCACCGCCGTCCACTACCTCGATAACGCGGTGAAGGCCCGGGCCCTGTACCACAAGGACAAGGAGTACGTGGTCAAGGACGGCGAGGTCATCATCGTCGATGAGTTCACCGGCCGGCTCATGCCCGGGCGGCGCTGGAGCGACGGCCTGCACCAGGCCGTCGAGGCCAAGGAAGGCCTCAAGATCCAGCGCGAGACGCGCACCTTCGCGACGATCACGATCCAGAACTATTTCCGCATGTACTCGAAGCTGGCNGGCATGACCGGTACCGCCGCGACCGAGGCGGAGGAGCTCTTCAAGGTCTACAAGCTCGAGGTCACCCAGGTCCCGACGAACCGGCCAATGGTCCGCCTCGACAACCCGGATCTCGTCTACAAGACCGAGCAGGGCAAGTGGGACGCGGTGGTGCAGGAGGTCAAGGCGCGCACCGAGAAGGGCCAGCCCGTGCTCATCGGCACGACGAGCGTCGAGAAGAGCGAACGGCTCTCAGAGCAGCTCCGCCGGCATGGCCTGAGGCACGAGGTCCTGAACGCGAAGAACCATGAGCGCGAGGCGCTGATCATCGCCCAGGCCGGACAGAAGGGCGCGATCACCCTCTCCACGAACATGGCCGGCCGCGGCGTGGACATCCTGCTCGGCGACGGTGTCGTGGAGCTCGGCGGCCTGCACGTCGTCGGGACCGAGCGCCACGAGGCGCGGCGCATCGACAACCAGCTACGCGGCCGGTCGGGCCGCCAGGGCGACCCGGGCTCGTCTCGGTTCTACAGCTCGCTCGAGGACGAGCTCATCCGNATCTTCGCGTCGGANCGGGTCGCGGGNCTCATGGCGCGGCTCGGGTTCGACGACTCCGCGCCGATCGAATCGGGCATGGTCACCGGCGCGATCACGCAGGCGCAGATCAAGGTCGAGGGTCGCAACTTCGACATCCGCAAGCGCGCGCTCGAGTTCGACGATGTCCTGAACAACCAGCGCAACCAGATCTACAACGACCGCCGCAAGATCCTCGAGAAGGGCAACGTCCGCGAGACGATCCTCGATTTCCTCCAGCAGGAAGCCGCCAGCATGGTCGACGCGGAAGCGCCGTCGCCGGACCCCGAGGAGTGGGACCTGGAGAAGCTCGTGGCGGCGCTCGCGCCGATGCTCAACCGGCCGGACCTCACGGCTGCCAGCTTCAGCGAGGTGCGCAACCAGGACGAGCTCCGNGAGCGCGTGGCCGAGATCATCGATGAGACCTACGAAGCGCGTGAGAAGGAGCTCGGCGAAGAGCTTGCACGCGTCGTTGAGCGGTGGGTGCTGCTGCGGACGATCGACACGCACTGGATCGAGCACCTGACGGCGATGGAAGAGCTGCGCGAGGGCATCTACCTGCGTGGGTACGGACAGCAGGACCCGCTCGTCGCGTACAAGCGCGAGGCCCACGCCTTCTATGAGGAGATGTCCGCGCGCATCGCGACCGGCGTCGCGCAGACCATTCTTCGAGTCACGGTGCGAACGGCGGAGCAGGCCGAGCAGGCCGAGCANGCTCCGCCCGGCGAAACGCAGCACCGGACGCAGACCGGCCCGGGCGGCGGCACGATCGCGCGCGGGAGCGGGAACGGCCGTCCCGCCTCGGGACCGAACGCCAAGCTCGGCCGCAACGATCCCTGCTGGTGCGGCTCGGGCAAGAAGTTCAAGAAGTGTCACGGACGATAGTCCTCGCGCCTGCGGCGCTCCGGTCTGCTGCTTGGCGTGTGCGCTACGCGCACGCCGCAGGAGGCCGGCCAGACCCTCGTTGATCCAGATCCCGTTCGACCCCAACATCCACATCGGCCCGGTCACGCTCGCGTGGCACGGGATCTTCACCGCGGTCGGCATCTTCTTCGGCGTCGCACTGCCCCTCCGGCTCATACGCGATCGCATCAGCGAAGAGGACGGCTGGGCCGTCGCGACCTGGGGCGTGATCGGCGGGATCGCCGGCGCGCGGCTCGTCCACGTGATCGACCAGCTCCCCTACTACATCGCGCACCCCGAGCAGATCTTCTTCATCTGGACGGGCGGGATCGCCATTTGGGGCGCGGCGATCGGGGGTGTGCTCGGCGGGTTTCTCGCCGCCATCCGCCGCGGGGTGCCGATCGGCTACGGCGCCGACGCCGCCGCGCCCGGCCTCGCGCTGGGGTTCGCGATCGGGCGGATCGGAGACATCATCAACGGCGAGCACCACGCGACGCCTTGCACGCCGCCGGAAGGCATCTGCGTCGGCTATACGTTCCCTCCCGAGCTCGGTGGGCTTGGGCAGGCGGGCCCGGTCCACCTCGTGGTCGCGTACGACATGCTCTGGGACCTCTTCGCCGTCGCGCTTACCCTGTGGCTGCGCCGGTTCGTAGGCCGCTGGCCCGACGGGGTCATCTTCTGGATCTGGGCCATGCACTACGCGATCGGGCGCTTCGTCCTCGGCTTCCTGCGTATCGGCGACCCCACCTATGCGTTCGGCCTGCGGCAGGACCAGACCATCGCACTGCTCGTCTTCGCGGCGGCGGCGACCGTTCTGCTCCGCCTCACCACGCGGCCGCGCGCCCAGACGCGTACCCTCGCGGTCTGATCGACCTCCCCTTCGATCCGAATCTCCACCTCGGCTCGTTCGGCTTCGCCTGGCATTCGATATTCGCGCTCGTCGGGATGATCGCGGGGAGCATCGTCTCGATCCGAGCGGCGCGCTACCTGGTGCGCGACGAGCGCATCTACCCCTTCGCGATCGCGGTCGTGGTCGGCGGGCTGATCGGCGCGCGGATCGCGCATGTGCTCGACAACTGGAGCCTCTACGCCGCGCGGCCCGCTGACGTGCTCGCGTTCTGGAACGGCGGCATCGGCACGACGGGCGCGCCGATCGGCTCGAGCATCGCCGGCCTCATCGCCGCGCGCCGGCTCCGGCTGCCCGTTGGATTCATGTTCGACATCTCGGTCATCGGCATCGCGCTCGGAGAGGCGATCGGCCGCATCGGCGACATCATCAACGGCGAGCATCACGCTGTGGCGTGCGCGGGGCTTCCCTGGTGCGTGCGCTACACGCATCCCGCAACCCTCGGTCAGAGCGAGTACGTGCATCCGGTCGCCGCGTACGACGGACTGATCATGCTCGCGATCTTCGTCGTGCTCCTGGCTTACTGGCGGCGTGTCCGTGGGCGGCCGCCGGAGGGGCGCGTGTACTTCGCATACCTGCTGCTCTTCGGGGGCTTCCGGNTCATCACGTCGTTCCTGCGGCTAGACCCGCTCTTCGTCGACGGTCTGCAGGAGGCCCAGCTCCTCGGCTTCATCTATGCGGTGGCCGGCGCGGTGATGCTGCCGGTGCTCGCCGCGCGCGGCCGGCTTGACTCGGGAACCGCCCATGGTACTACGTCCATGTAGTAGTTAGGAAAAAGGAGATTCGCATGCGCGTTGCGGTGACGGGCGCGAACGGCTTCGTCGGGCGGCACCTGGTCGCGCGACTCCTACTCGGACGGCACGAAGTCCGCGCCCTGATCAGCGAGCGGCTCGGCGCGGAGAAGGAGCTTCCGGGCGGGGGCGTGGGGATGGACGTGCGCCGCGCCGATGTCCGCAACCCGGAGACGCTCCGCGGCGCTTTCGATGGCCACGACGCGGTCGTGCACACGGTCGCGATCCCCACGGAGCGAAAGCAGCGCTTCGCCCAGGTGAATGTCGCGGGGGTCGCGCACGTCGTGGCCGAGGCGCGCCGGGCCGGGGTGCGGCGGATCGTGCACATGTCGGCGCTGGGCGCGGATCCGGCGTCTCCGTACCCATATCTGCGGAGCAAGGGCGAGGGCCAAGTGCTGGTCACCGGTTCGGGCATCCCATGCGTCGTGCTGCGGCCGTCGTTGCTATTCGGCGAGGGTGACGATTTCTTTCCGCGGCTCGCGTTCAGCCTGATGTTCCCGGTCGTGCCCGTGCCGGGCGACGGGAAGTCGCGCTTCCAGCCGGTCCACGTGGACGACATCGCGCAGGCGCTCGTCGCGGCGGTCGAGCGTGCGGAAACCGCGGGCGTGCACGAGATCGGCGGAGCGGAATCCGTGACCTACGACGAGCTACTCGCGGAGACCATGCGCGGCACAGGCAAGCGCCGGCCGACGGTGCATCTCCCGGTTCTGCTCATGAAGCCGCCGGCCTTGGTCATGGGCCTCGTCATGCCGGACCCGCCGGTGACCGTCGATCAGCTCGACCTTCTCGCGGTCGACAACACGCCCCGCCAGAACGCGCTCGAGCCTGTCTTCGGCGTCCGGCCTCGGCCGTTTCGCGGTGCGCTCGACTACCTGCGCCGTCGCGCGTGAGGAAGGCGAGGCTGGCGCCTCCGGATCGCCGACGCGTGCAGCGAGCGGTGGGTCTTTTGATCGCACTGTCCCGAATGAGGGCCCGAAATCGAAAAAGAACAGATTTTCTGGCCGTATCTTGCGGTTTTCCCCTCTATTCAAGGAAGAGCCCCCCTTATAGAATTTCGTTCAGGAACCGATACATATGTGCAGTGGGGAGTGCGTGGTCGGGCATCGGGGAACCCGGCGCGCTCTAGAGAGGAACCACCGCTAATGAAGGAATGGATCGTCTGCGAGGACAACTGCCTCAAGTGCTCCTATGGAGCGACATTGGACTGCGATGGCGATTGCCCGCGCTGCCCGCGCAACACCTACTGCCCGTGCGTGACCTTCGTCTCGTTCGCCGCAGGCAAGCTCGCCCCGGTTCTCCAGCCGGTGGCGACCACCTTCGAGCGTCCGCGCAAGCGGTAGAACGCTCGTGACACTCGACCAGGCAGCGATCGCGGCGCTGCGCGACCGCATCGAGCGCATGGCGGTGTTCCTTTGACCTGCCGTCGCTCTCGCGCGAGGTCGCGACCCTAGAGGCGGGCGCTTCCAAGCCGGACCTCTGGCAGGACCGCCAGCGCGCTCAGCAGATCCTCAAGCGCCTCGGACAGGTGCGCGCGCGCCTGGAGAAGTGGGAGCGCTACCGCGCGCGGGCAAAGGATCTGGCGGAGCTCGCGGCGCTCGCGGGCGAGGACCCCAAGCTCGAAACCGAGGTAGCCGCGCAGGTCGCCGAGCTCGCGGAGGAGGTCGCGCACGCCAGCCTCGAGGCACAGCTCTCGGGGCCGTACGACGAGCGGAGTGCGGTGGTCGCGATCTCGGCCGGCGTCGGGGGTACAGACGCGGCGGACTGGGCCGAGATGCTCGTGCGGATGTATCTGCGCTGGGCGGAGCGCCGTGGTTTCAGGGCGGAGCTCCTCGAAGCGACGCCGGGTGACGAAGCCGGATTCCGGAGCGCCACGCTGACCGTCGAGGGCGACTATGCGTACGGGTACCTCAAGACCGAGCGTGGGACGCATCGGCTCGTACGCATCTCACCTTTTGACTTCCAGAAGCGCCGGCAGACCTCGTTCGCCCTGGTCGATCCGACGCCGGAGGTCGAAAGCGACACGGAAGTCGAGGTTCGGCCTGAGGACCTGCGCATCGACACGTATCGAGCTACGGGAGCGGGCGGGCAGAACGTGAACAAGACCGAGACCGCGGTCCGGATCACCCATCTGCCGACCGGGATCGTGGTCGCCTGCCAGAACGAACGGTCACAGCTCCAGAACAAGGAGACCGCGATGAAGATCCTTCGCGCGCGCTTGCTCGAGCGCAAGGTGCGCGAGCAAGAGGAGGCGCGGGCCAAGGAGCGCGGCGAGCTCCGCTCAGCGGACTGGGGCAGTCAGATCCGCTCCTACGTCCTCCACCCGTACACGCTCGTGAAGGACCTCCGCACCGGCGTCGAAGTGGGCGACGCGACGCGAGTGCTCGATGGCGACATCGATCGCTTCATCGAAGCCGCCCTCTCGCAGCCGGTAGCGGCGAGCGGCGAAGCTGGCACCTCGCCTGCATAGTGTCGCTGAACGCACTAAACACGGGCCGTGGCGAAGGAGGCTGGATTGGTGAGCGTGAAGGATCTTCAGGACGTCGTGGACGAGCTCAAAGGGCAGGCGAGCAAGCGCGCGGCGGATCTCCTCGGCGAGGGAAAGACCGAGGTGCGGCGCGTGATCGGCGGTCATTCGGACACGTCACTCCTCGGCATGTTCGGGCTGGGGATCGTGCTCGGCGCGATCGTGGGCGCCGCGCTCGCGCTCCTCTTCACCCCGTTCTCGGGCGACGAGACGCGCCGCAAGATCAGCGAGCAGGTTGAGAAGGTGCGGGCGACCGAGCCTGCGATGACCAACGGCTCGCCGCGTCCGGCTGCGGTCGGCTCGACCCCGCACGTCGCGAGCTAGAGCGAACTAGCGCTTCGCGCCGCCGATCTCGCGCGCAAGCGCGAGAAGCTTCTCACGCGTGTTCAACGAGGGGTCATCGAGCACATGCTCGAAGAGCTCGTTGAGAACGCGCCCGACCTCTCGGCCGGGCGGGATGCCCAGCTCCTGCATGACGTCGTTCCCATCGATCGCGAGATCGCGCAGCGAGAACGCGGAGGCCGCGCGGATTTCCTCCTGCACTCGCTCCCAAAGCGACTCGAGCGCGTACATCCGCGGGGAGCGCGCGCCGCTTCCGATGTTGTCCGCCTTGCGTAGCGCGAAGAGCGCCGGGATGTTCTCCAGCCCGACCTTGCGCACGAAACGGCGTACCGCCGACCCGCTCCACTCGGTCTGGTACCAGAACATGTGATTGCGGATGAGATGCGTCACCTGGGTGACCGTCTCTCTGTCGAAGCGCCACCGCCGCAGGATCTCGCGAGCCTTCGCCTCGCCGACGAACTCGTGCTGGTGGAAATGCCCGTCTGAGAAGGTCGCCGGCTTTCCGATGTCGTGGAACAGCCCCGCAAGGCGTAGGACGTAACGCTGCTTGGGATCGCGCTCGTCCAGAGGGCTCGCGTCCATCGTCGCGAGCGAGTGGTCGAACACGTTCTGCGCGACCGCTTTGTCCTGCGGCGTGTCCTTCGCGACTTCGAGCTCGGGGCAGATGACCGCGAGGAGACCCAGGTCCGAAAGCATCCGNAACGCGACCGACGGTCGTTCCGCGTCGAGCATCTTGGTGATCTCCTGCTGGATGCGCTCGCCCGACAGGGTCTTCGCGAGGCCCGCGCACTCGCGAATCGCCTCAGCGGTACGCGGATCGATCGTGAAGCCGAGCCGCGTCGCGAAACGCACCGCGCGCACCATCCGCAGGGCGTCCTCCTGGAAGCGCTCGCGGGGCTCGCCGACCGCGCGCACGATCTTCGCGTCCAGATCCCGCTGCCCGCCAAAGGGGTCGACGAGCTCGCCCGGCCTGCTCTCGATCCCCGGGCGCCAGGCCATGGCGTTCATCGTGAAATCGCGCCGCGCCAGATCCTCGTGCAGCGAGTCGGTGAACGCGACCTCCGTGGGGTGCCGATGATCGGCATAATCCGCCTCGACGCGGTAGGTGGTCACCTCGATGTCGTGCTCGCCCTGACGCACCACCACGGTGCCGAAACGGTTCAGGTAGAGCGCGTGGCGGAAGACCTTCTGGATCGCCTCCGGCGTCGCGCTCGTGGCCACGTCCCAGTCGTGCGGATCGACGCCGCGCAGTGCGTCGCGAACGCAGCCGCCCACGACAAAGGCCTCGTGCCCGGCGGCGACAAGACGCGCGACCACCCGCTCGACGTCGGCGGGCACGCGGATGTGAGGCACTGTGCTGGTCACCGAGCGAGTCTAGGGAGCAGCGCGTTTACTGCGAGCAGCACTGCGCGATAGCGCAGGCGCGGAGCAGCGAACCGCAGGGCCGCTAGGCCCGAGGATCACATCCCGAGGTACGCGCGCTGGACATCGGGCGATGACAGAAGCTCCTTGCCCGTGCCTGTCTGGACGATGTTTCCCGTCTCGAGAACGTACGCCCGATGCGCGATCTCAAGCGCCTGGCTGGCGTTCTGCTCGACGAGCAGGATCGGCATGCCCTGAGCGTTGATCTCGGTGCATACGCGGAAGATGGTCTCCACGAGGATCGGGGCGAGTCCGAGCGACGGCTCGTCCAGCATGAGCAGCTTCGGATGGGCCATGAGGGCCCGACCGATCGCGAGCATCTGCTGCTCGCCGCCGGACAGCGTGCCCGCGAGCTGCTTCGTGCGCTCCTTGAGACGGGGNAAGAGGTCGTANACCCGAGCGATGTCGTCCTCGATGCCGGTGCGGCTCTTGCGCGCGTAGGTCCCCATCATCAAGTTGTCGTACACGATCATTCGCGAAAAGAGCCGCCGGCCCTCGGGCGACTGGCAGATGCCTGAACGGACCACCTCATGCGCCTTCGTCTGGGTCAGGTCTCGGCCGTCGAAGACGATCTTCCCCCCGGTGGGGTGCATCAGGCCCGAGATCGTGCGCAGCGTCGTCGTCTTGCCAGCCCCGTTGGAGCCGATCAGCGCGACGATCTCGCCGCCATCGACCGTCAGTGAGACGGCGCGGAGCGCCTGCACGCGGCCATAGAACACGTCGATCTCGGAGATCTCGAGGAGCGCCATCGCCTAATGCTGCTTCCCGAGGTACGCCTCGATTACGCGCTGATCGTTGCGGACCTGCTCCGGCGTGCCCTCGGCGATCTTCTCGCCGTGGTCGAGTACGACGATGCGGCGTGAGACACCCATGACCACCTTCATGTCGTGCTCGATGAGGAAGACCGTGACGCCGTTCTCGATGATCTTGCGCACGAGGCCCATGAGTTCGACCTTCTCCTGCGGCGTGAAGCCGGCCGCCGGCTCGTCGAGCAGCAGCAAGGCCGGGCTCGTCGCGAGCGCCCTTGCGATCTCGAGTCGGCGCTGCGAGCCATAAGGGAGGTTTCGCGCGTACGTGTGGGTGTAGCGCTCGATGCCGACGAAGTTGAGCAGCTCGATTGCGCGGTCGGTGACGCGTCGCTCTTCGGCGCGCTCGGCCGGCGTCTTGAACAGCGAATCCCAGAGCTTGGCGTGCATACGGCAATGCTGCCCGAGGCGCACGTTGTCCAGCGCCGACATGTACTCGAAGAGTCGGATGTTCTGGAAGGTGCGCGCGATGCCGAGCGTGGCCACCTGATGTGGTTTGGCGCCGGTGATCTCGCGATCCTGGAAGATGACATGGCCGTTGGTGGGCGGGAAGATGCCGGTGATCCCGTTGAAGAGCGTCGTCTTGCCTGCGCCGTTCGGGCCGATGAGCGCGAAGATCTCGCCCCGCTTGACGTCGAATGTCACGTCATCGACCGCGACGAGGCCACCGAAGCGCTTCGTCACATGATCGATCCGCAGGATCGGTTTGGCGTCCGTCTGAAGGCTCATCCACCGACCTCGGCGGTGACGTCCTCGATGACCGTCTCTTCGTGCGCGATGCCCTTCTGCAGCTCCTGCTCGCGCTGCCGGCTGGGCAACAGGCCTTGCGGTCGCACGAGCATGACGACCACGAGGATGAGCCCGAACACGAGGAACTTGAGCCGCGAGATGAACTCGCCGATCCCGGGGTAGTCGCCGCTCGATTGGCTGAGTCCGGAGAGCCCGATCTGGTTTACGAAGCTCGTTGCGTATTCAGGAAGCTGCGGCAGGAAGATGAAGATCACGCCGTAGATCGCGAGCGACCCGAGGATCACGCCGGGGATGTTCCCCATACCCCCGAGCACGACCATCACCAGGATCGTGATCGAGACCGAGAAGCCGAAGTTCTCTGGCGACACGAGCGACAACTTGGCCGCGTAAAAGGTCCCGGCGAATCCGCTGAACGCAGCGCCGATCGAGAACGCCAGCAGCTTGATCGCCGTGGTGTTCACGCCCATCGCCGCTGCGGCGACCTCGTCCTCGCGGACGGCCATCCAGGCGCGGCCGAGCCGCGACCGGTGGAGATTGCGCACCAGAATCACCGAAATGATGAGGAGGATCACCATGATCACGTAGTAGGCGAGCGACGAAAGGATCTTGAAGTCGGTCACGAATTGGAAGGGGTCGCCCGACCACGGACCCTGTAGCCACANCGGAAGCGCGGGTATGTCCAGCGCCGAGATTCCGTTCACGCCGCTNGTCCACGTCGCCGCGTTCTTGAAGACGCGCGGCACGATCTCGCCGAATCCCAGCGTCACGATCGCGAGGTAGTCCCCGCGCAACCGCAGGGTCGGTGCGCCCAGGAGCACCCCGAACGAGGCGGCGACGAACATCGCGATCAGCAGCACGATCCAGAACGGCATGTGTATGGGTTCCCCCAAGGGTGTCACCCGCCCGTGGTCCGACGCGAGGAAGGCGTAGGTGTAGGCGCCGATCGCGAAGAATGCCGCGTACCCCAGGTCCAGCAGGCCGGCGAAGCCGACAACGACGTTCAGACCGATCGCGAGGAGCACATACACGCCCGCGTCGGCGGCGACCGTCACGATGAATGACGAGTTCCCGCCGGTGGCAACCTGCGCGAGGATGGGAAAGAAGATCGCCCCCACGAGCAAGACGACGTACGCGATCGTATTTGCATCGCGGCGCGGTCCGCGCTCCCAGAATTGGCGGANGAGGCTCATTTCTCGGGTACCCGCATCCCGAGGATCCCGGTCGGACGGAAGACAAGCGTGAGGATCAGGATCGTGAAGATCACGACGTCGGTCCAGGCCGACTCGAAGTAGCCGTCCCAGAACGAGCGGATCAGTCCGATCAGCATGCCGCCGATGGCCGCGCCGTAAATGTTCCCGATGCCGCCGAACACGGCAGCCGTGAACGCGAAGAGCCCCGCCGAGAAGCCCAGGTCGAAGACCGACGTGTTGTAGTANAGGCCGTACATCGTCCCGCCCGCGCCCGCCAGGAGCGCGCCGATAAAGAAGGTCGCGGCGATCGTCCTGTCGATGTCGATCCCCATGAGGAGCGCCGCATCCCGGTCCTGCGCAGTCGCGCGCATGGCCTTGCCGAGCCAGGTACGGTCGACGAACAGCGCGAGGGAGATCATGAGGATGACCGACGTGACGATGACGATCAGCTCTTTGATCCCCACGGTCGCGCCGAAGATCTCGAACGAGACGCTGGGTAGGACGGCTGGATACGCGACGTTCGAGGGACCCTTCCACAGGAAGAGCACACCCTCCANGAAGAACGACATGCCGACGGCCGTGATGAGCGGAGCAAGGCGCGGTGCGTTACGCAGCGGGCGGTAGGCGATGCGCTCGATGGACACATTCAGGACACCGCACGTCGCCATCGTGATGAAGAAGACCACCAGGAGCCCGACCGCCGTGCCGAGCCCGAACGTCGCGCTGCTCAGTCCAAACACCGGGATGAGCGAACCGGACAGAAATGCGCCGAACGCGAAGACGTCGCCGTGCGCGAAATTGATGAGCTCGATGATCCCGTAGACCATCGTGTACCCGAGTGCGATCAGAGCGTAGATGCCGCCGTTCGCTAGCGCGAAGGTGAGGATCTGCAGGAAGAATGAGGGACCCTGGGCGACNACCCTCTGCCCGAGAAAGAATATGAAGACCGCGACGACCACCACGAGGCCGACATCGAGCACGCGGCCCGTCANGCCCGTCCGAAGANCGCTGCGGCGCCGTCTGACAGTCTCGCCAATCGTCCCCATTCCCCGCCTCGCAAAAGAGGAGGGGGCGCTCGCGCGCCCCCTCCGCTAACGCTCCTTAGGGCTCGATCACTGGCCGACGGAGAACTGTTTCACGAACGACCAGTCGGTGCCCTTGTACTGGTAGAAAGCCATGGTCGCGGATGTTGGGTCGCCGTTCTTGTCGAAGCTATACGTTCCTGTGGAAAGCTTGAGGTTCTTCGTGTCCTGCACCGCCTGGACGACCTGCTCACGGGTCGGCATCTTTCCGCCGGCTGTGTCGATCGCGCGGCCGATCGCGTCGAGAAGGATCTTCGCGCAGTCGTAGCCCGGGAAGGTGTAGGCCCCGAGGTCTTCCTTCTGGGTGAACGACTTCTTGAAGTTATCGATGAGGTCCTTGTTCGATGTGTCCTGCGCGGCCTCGGCCGCCGCGTTCGTGAAGTACAGGTTCGAGTTTGCGTTGTCCGCCGCGTCCTTGATGCACTGCGTGTCGCCGATGCCGTCCGGACCCATGTACGGGATGTCGGTGGTGAAGATGCTCTTCATCTGCGCACGCGGGATGCAGCCCTTGGTCGCCGAGGTAGCGCCCGCGTAGATCGCCTGCGCGCCGCCGTCCTTGGCCCGCTGAAGGAACGGGCGGAAGTCATTGGTGCTCTTCCAGTCGAAGTCCTGACGGACGACGACCGTGCCGCCCTTTGCCGTGACGCGCTTGCCGAAGTTGTCGGCGACGCCCTTGCCGAAGGTCTCGTTGTCCGACCAGATCGCGATCTTGGTGGCCTTGAGGGTGTCGATCGCGAAGTCCGCCATCGCCGGACCCTGAACGGTGTCAGGCGCCGCGATGCGGAAGTAGTTGTTCTTGCCTGTGGGTCGGAGTGCCGACGGCTGCGGGTCGCAGTACGAGAACGTCTGCGTGAGGCATTCGTTCGTGTTCGAGGGGCTGATCATCACGAGGCTCGCGCGGTTGGCGACCGGGATGGTCGCGCGCGCGACGTTGGAGTTGAACGGCCCGACGACGCCGAGGATCTTCGCGTTGCTCACCATGTCAGCGAAGTTCTGGGCGCCTTTCTGAGGATCGTGCACGCCGTTCACCGCGTCGTCGTACGGCTTGTGCGTGATCTTGAAGCCCTTGATGGTCGGGTTGAGCTGGACCGCGTACGCGACTCCCGCCTCGGGACCGCGGCCGCTCGCGCGGTCGGCGCCCGATGTCGGGAAGTTGCTCGCGATGATGATCTCGCCCTTGTCGCCAGCGCCACCCGTCGCACCGCCGCCGGTGCCGCCTGCACCGCAAGCGCTGACGACGAGCGCGAGGCCGACGAGGATTGCGCTCGCTGCAAGCCAGCGTCTCTGCATTCCGTCCTCCCACTTCATTTTGGGTCTCCTGCCCTCGTGCATTCCATGCGCGAGCGACCCGCGTTTGACCGAGGAGCGTAGGAGGCGGCCGAGCAGGCGTCAATTAAGAGCACTCGCGCGCGCAGCCGACCGCCCCCACGACCGCCGCCCCTGCTGCCCGACGAGGGCGTTAGGCGGCCTGGTCGCGAAGCTCGAGCTCGGTCATTCGGATCTTCGCCTCGCGCGTGATCCTGCCGAGCTCGAGCCGGCGCGAGAGCTGCGAGAGCACGAAGCAGATGACGAAGTAGATGCTCGCGACAATGAGCAGCACCTCGATCGGGTTGAAGAACTGTGTGTAGATCGTGCGCCCCTGTCGTAAGAGGTCGAAGACGCCGATCGTCCCGACGAGCGAGGTGTCTTTGATGACCGTCGTGAGCTGACCCATCATCGCTGGAACCATCAGCCGGAGGGCCTGCGGTAGGACAACGAAACGCATCGTTTGCGGATACGAGAGTCCCAGCGCACGCGACGCTTCGGTCTGCCCCCGAGGCAGGGTCAGGACCCCCGCCCGGATGATCTCCGCGAGGACGGCGCTCGTGTACAGCGAGAGACCCAACACTCCGGCCCAGAAGCGCGGGAGCTCAAAGTCCGCGCCGAAGATCGGCCGGAAGAAGCTCGAGCCTTTGATCCCGAAATACACGATGAGCAGCAGGACCGGGAGGGCCCGCACGGCCTCGACGTACGCGGTCGACGGCCAGCGGATCCACCGGCGCGACGAGAGCCGCCCGAGCGCGAAGGCCAGGCCGACGACAAAGGACACGATGACCGAGACGACCGAAAGCCCGAGCGTCTGCACGAGACCCTCGCCGAAGAATCGCCAGATGGCCGGATCGGTGAACATCGCCCACGTGTCCGGCCTCACTTAGCGCACCACAAGCAGCCGGCGCTCGAGCCCGTTCATCACGACACCAAGCGGGATCGTGAGCGCCAGATAGAGAAGCGTGGCGGTCAGGAAGGCCTCCTCCGCCCGGAACGTGCGCGACTCCACGATCTCCGCGCCGAAGAGAAGCTCGGTCACGCCGATCGTCGAGGCGAGCGAGGTGTTCTTGACCAGGGCGATGGCGATGTTGCCGAGCGGCGGGATCACCGCGCGAAAGGTCTGCGGGAGCTGCACCTCACGAAGCGTTTGCACGTACGAGAGCCCGAGCGAGCGGGCTGCTTCGATCTGCCCGCGATCCACGCCGAGAAGTCCGCCCCGCACCACCTCGGCGACGTAGGCGCCGTGGTAGAGCGCCATCCCCACGAAGGCCGCGCGGAAGATGTTGTCGAAGGTGTCCGTGGCGAAGCGGAGCCCGAGGAGCGGGAGCCCGAGGAAGAGGAAGAAGAGCTGGACCACCAGAGGTGTGTTCCGAAAGAACTCGACATAGGCCGCGCCCGCCCAGCGCAGCGGAGCGACTGGCGAGACTCGCAGGAGCGCGACCGCGGTCCCGAGGACGAGCGCCCCAAGAAGGCCGAGGACCGAGAGCTGGATGGTCAGCCAGAGCCCACCGAAGAAGAGGTCCGGGAACTCGAAGGCGATCGCCCCCGGCATCAGGCGATACGCCAAGAGCCGGGGCCGGCCGTCGGCCGACCCCCGCTCCCGCTTAGCGTCACGCCGGCAGCGCTAGCCCTTCGGTGCCTGCCTCTTGTCGCCCGAGACCGGCGTGATGTGTTTCTCGTAGAGCTTGCCCCAGGTCCCATCCTTGATCGCCGCGGCGAGCCAGGTGTTGAGGAAGGCGACGAAGCCGTTCCGGTCGCCGGTGGTGTTCTTCTTGACCCCGACGCCATAGGGCTCGTCGGAAAAGTACTTGCCAACGATCTTGGTGTTCGGGTCCTGCTTCACGAGACCGAAGAGGATCGTTTCGTCGGTCGAGACGGCGTCGGCCTGGCCCTGCTGGAGCGCCAGCAGGCACGCCGGATAGCTGTCCAGGAGGAGCGCCTTGGCGGTCGGCTGCGCTTTCGTCACGTTCTGCTCGCTGGTCGAGCCGCGCTGCGCGCAGAAAGTCTTGCCGCCGAGGTCGGCGACCTCCTTGATCTGATCGTTGGTCTTCTTCACCAGGATCCGCTGGCCGGTGGAGAAGTAGACATCCGAGAAGTCGATCTGCTTCTTGCGGTCCTCGTTGATGGTGAACGTCTTGATGATCACGTCGGCTTTGTTGTCCGTCAGCGATGGGATGCGCGTCGCCGACGTGACCGGAACCCACTCGATGAAGCTGTCAGGGTCGCCCTGCGTCCCGAAGATGGCCTTCGCGATCTCCCGCGCGATGTCGGTGTCGAAGCCTTCCCACTTGCTGTTCGTGGGGTTCTTCACGCTGAAGGGCGGGTTGTCCTCCTGCGTGCCGACCCGGAGCTTTCCCTTGACCTGGATCGAGTACATGAAAGTCTGGACCTCGAACTTCGGCTTCGCCCCCGCCGATGTCTGCAGGGTCGACGTCGCGGCCGTCCCGCCGCCCGTGCCCGCGCCCCCACAGGCGCCCGCGACGAACGCGACGGCAAGACCGAACGCGAATGCTCGCCCGATGCCTCTCATCGACACGCTCCCTCCTTGCCCTAGTGCCGAATGACCTTGCTGAGGAACTGCCTCGCGCGTTCTTCCTTTGGCGACACGAAGAAATCCGCTGTCGGCGTGTCCTCAATGATGCGTCCTTCGTCCATGAAGACCACCCGGTCGGACGCCTCGCGCGCGAAGCCTAGCTCGTGGCTCACCACCAGCATGGTCATGCCCTCCCGCGCGAGCTGCCGCATGACGTCGAGCACCTCGCGGATCATCTCGGCGTCGAGCGCGCTCGTGGGCTCGTCGAAGAGCATGACCTTCGGTTCCATGGCGAGGGCCCGGGCGATCGCGACGCGCTGCTGCTGACCGCCGGAGAGGCGCGCGGGGTGGACATCCGCCTTCTCGGGGATCCCGACCTTCGCCAGGAGCGCGAGGGCACGCTCGCGGGCCTCCTTGGTGGAGATGCCGTGCACCTTCGTTGGCGCGAGCATCACGTTCTCGGCGGCGGTGAGGTGAGGGAACAGGTTGAACGACTGGAAGACCATCCCCACACGCTTGCGGAGCCGGTTCACGTCGGTGTCAATCGCGTGGACGGGGATCCCGTCGACGATCAGGGTCCCGCTCTCGATCGGCTCGAGGCGATTGATCGTGCGGAGGAGAGTGCTCTTTCCCGACCCCGAAGGCCCGATGATCACGAGCACCTCACGTTCGCGGACGGACAGGCTAATGCCGCGCAGCACGTGCAGCGGACCGAAGTGCTTGTGGACGTCGCGGAACTCGATCACCTGCGCCTGCGCCATCATGGGGGAGATGGTCCCCGTCGCGGCGTTCTTCGCCGGGCACCCGGTCCGGATCGGGGGAGCCGCCGCGCTGCTCGTCCTGATCGCGGCGCTCGGCTGGTACCTCGGGTCGCCGCTCTTCGTACGCACGTACACCAACGAAGCGCTCCCGGCGCCCGCGACCACCGTCGCGACACCCCAGCCGACCGCTGCCACCATTACGTCCACCCCAGCCGGCCCGCGCGTACTCGTCATGGGGGAGCTCGGCTACGTCGACTCGGTCCACAACGGCAAAGGGCCGGTGCGGATCGTCGAGGTCGGCGGCCAGCGATTCGTCCGCTTCGAGGACGTCGCCATCACGAATGCGCCGGACATTCACGTCTATCTCTCGCGCGAGACCGGCGGAAAGTGGGCCGAGGCGACGAGCCTCTATCTGGGTGCGCTCAAGGCGACGAACGGCTCCTTTAACTACGAGCTCCCGGCGGCGGTCGATGTCGCGAGCTACGGGAGCGTCGTCGTGTGGTGCCGCGCGTTCCGCGTGCTGATCACCTGGGCCGACCTCAGNTAGCGTCGGCCCGTGTCTGCACGAAGGAAAGGCAAACCCCGCCCGCCGAAACCGCCCGATCCCGCGTTACGCGCGCGGGCGCGGCGGATCCTCGCCCGGCTGGCGAAGGCGAACCCGGACTGGGGTCCAACTCTGCTGTTCTCGAGCCCTCTCGAGCTGCTGGTTGCCACGATCCTCGCCGCGCAGGCCCAGGACGAGCGGATCAACCAGGTCACCCGCACCCTCTTCCAGAAATACCGGACTCCGGCGGACTACGCCTCGGCCCCGGCGGGTGTTCTCGAGCGGGACATCAAGGCGACCGGCTTCTTCAACCAGAAGGCCAAGTCGCTCCGCGCGATGTCGCGCGGGCTCCTCGAGGAGTTCGGAGGAGAGGTCCCCTCCGACATGGAGGGCCTAACCCGGCTCCATGGCGTTGGTCGCAAGACGGCGTCGATCGTCCTCGGAGCCGCTTTCGGGGTCCCCGCGGTCGCCGTAGACCGCCATGTCGAGCGGGTCGCCGATCGCTTGCGGCTGTCCAAAGCGGCCGGCTCGATCGAGGAAAGCCTCCGAGCGCTCTACCCGAAGAAGGACTGGATCAGGGCGACGTGGTGCTTCGTGCTGCACGGCCGTCGCATCTGCCGGCCGACGCCGCTCTGTCCCATCTGTCCGGTCAACGACCTCTGTCCTTATCCGAAGAAGACAAAGGTGTTGCCCGCGGCGCTGCGATCCAGCCAAACAGCGCTGCCACCAGGAGCAGCGATGCGTCGCCCGCGATGATCCACAGGCCCTCCGCGATCCCGCCCTCGAGCGGCTCTAGCGGGGCGGGTGCAAGGCCGAAAGCTTCGATCAGCACGTAGCCCGCCCCCACCAGCGCCCCGTGGTAAAGGCCCGCGTATTTGGCCAGTTTTCCAGCCAAATACGCCCCGATCGCGATACCACAAAGTGGAGCGGCGATACCAAAGATCGGCGCGCCTGGCCCGGCGCCGAGACCGAGGATGAGAGCGCTCCCGACGGCCGCGAGGAGGCCGATCGCGACCGCGGTCCGATCGATCGGTGGGAGCGAGCGCTGCGGTGAGATGACCTCGAGCGTATCGCTAGAAAAAGAAAACCGATCCGCGAGGCCTACGCGGATCGGCGGGTTCGCGAAAGGTGCCAGACTCGTGAAACGAAAAAAGCGACGACTCGCGTCGTCGCTCACGACATGCTTACTTCTTCTTCTTCGAGGACTTCTTCGCCTTCTTCTTCGCTGGCATCAGTGGATCACCTCCTCCTGGCCACGCATTGACGGTTATATAGACACACTCACGTTGCAAATGTCAACACATGAGACCCGAGCGACATCAGACGGTGGTCGGAGGGACGCCGCCTCGCAAGCGCTCCACGACGCGCTGACGGAGCTCCGCGGGGGCGATGTCGGAGGTCCCGCAGTCACGGATCACCTTCAGAAAGCGCTCCTCGAACACGACCGTGTCCCCGCAGTCATCGCATCCTTCGAGGTGGCGCGCCATCTCCGTGCGCTCCAAGGGCCCGAGCTCCTGGTCTAGGAACTGGTAGAGCTTCTCGAGGCAGTCGTCGCAGTCCATTGCCTCCTCCTAATCCGGCTGCTGCCCGCTCGCCCGAACGGCGGCGATCCCGCGTTCGCGAGCCAGGTCGTAGAGCCGCTGCTGCAGGAACTTCCGGCCGCGATGAAGCCTCGACATGACCGTGCCGATCGGGATGGCGAGCATCTCGGCGATCTCCTTATAGGAGAAGCCCTCGACGTCGAGGAGCACGGTCGTCCGGAACTTCTCGGGGAGCGCCTCGAGGGCGTCCTTCACCTCGCTCGAGACGATCCCGTCGAGAAACTCCCGCTCGGGGTCGGACGAGCCCGCGGCCGATCCGTCCTGGGCCATGCGCCGGTAGAGCGAGAACTCGTCGACGTCCTCCAGCTCTGCTGTTTGGGGCTGCCGAGCGCGTTTNCGGTAGGCGTTGATAAAGGTGTTGGTGAGGATGCGGAAGAGCCACGCCTTGAGGTTGGTNCCGGGCGTGAACTGCTCGCGGAAGCGCAGCGCGCGNATATAGGTCTCCTGCACGAGGTCCTCGGCGTCCGCCTCCGATCGGGTCATCCGGAGCGCCGTTCGGTAAAGCGCATCGATGTAAGTCAGCGCCTCGGTCTCGAACGGATCTTGCGCCACCCGGTCACTTTAGACCAACGCCTGCGGGCCTCAGGCCATTCCCGATAGGCTCGCCCGGGTGGATCGGCGGCGGCTTCGCGCCATCATGCGACGGCTCGTTCGGGCATACGGCGATCCGCCACCACCTCGACACCTGCCGCCGCTCGAAGAGCTCGTCCTCACCGTGTTGTCGCAGCACACGAGCGATACGAACCGCGACCGCGCATATGCGGACCTACGCAGGCGTCTTGAGACGTGGGACGAGGTCGCGGACGCTCCGTTACCCGTTCTCGCTCGCGCCATCCGTCGCGGCGGCCTCGGTCCGACGAAGGCGGTGCGCATCCGCGCGATGCTCCGTGCGATCCGCGACAGCGGCGTGCCGCTCGACGACCGGGCCTTCACGCGGATGCGCGATCAGGACCTCTGGGACACGCTTGTCGCGCTGCCAGGCGTGGGCCCGAAGACCGCCGCGTGCGTCCTCCTCTTCTCCCTTGATCGCCCTTACTTCCCGGTCGACACGCACGTCCATCGCGTGGCCAAGCGCCTCGGCCTCGTCCCACCGCGAGCCGACGCGGTCGCCACGCAGGCCGCGTTCCAGGCCAGCGTGCCCGAAGAAGACATGTACGCGCTGCACATGAATCTCATCCGTCACGGGCGTGCCGTATGTCTGGCGCAGCGGCCGCGCTGCTCAGAGTGCGTGCTGCGCGATCTCTGCCCGCGCGTTGGCGTGGTGAACTCGCGGTAGTGTCACCACATGGTCAACCTCCGCTACATGGTCGACGACGTCGATGCCGCCGTCGCCTTCTACACGAAGCACTGCGGTTGCTCCTGAGCGGCGAGAGGAGCTCCGCCGGCCGGTCGATGCCAGACGGTCGGCGCCCTGGTCCGGGCGGTTGGAACCGGATCCAGCTGATCGTCGAGGACCTTCCAGCCGAAGTGGCTCGCCTCCGCGCGGTGGGGCTCCGCTTTCGGA
>JGI25382J43887_10000061_pt1 | contig 22570 bp, 23 predicted proteins | sample GraSoi013_1_40cm_3_FD_43887 | JGI IMG/M metagenome (IMG submission 43887) | reverse complement strand
CTCCGTCAGTCGATTTCGATGATGCCCGACGGCGGACCACCGGCCATCGCGAAGGCGGGCTCCGCCTGCGGCTGCGGCTTGGGCGCTTCGGTCTGCGGCGGCAGACGCGGCAGCGCATAGCGATGCACTTCGCGCGCGAGTTCGTCCTCGGTCGGCGCGGTCGCGCGGCAGTGGAGACGGACCCAGACCCGCAGCAGCGGATCGGTGAAGCTGTAGCGCTTGGACCGCGACGTGACGAGATCCACGTCCTCGAGCCACGACAGATAATCCTTGGTCGACCCCGGCGTCCGCTGCAGCCGCTGCGAGATCTCGGTGAGTGTGAGCCCCTCTTCCTCGCCGAGGATTTCGAGGATCGCCTTGAGCGCGCCGTAGCCGCGCGCGCGGTGAAGGCGCAGCTCGTAGGAGAAGCCGCATTGCTTGGCGAGACGGCCTTCGGGCGCGAGGAGCGCGACGAGCGCGCTGATCGGGTCATGACTTCCAGGGCTTCCGGGGCTGCCGGGACCCGCGCCGCCGTGCTCGCGCATCGCGGTGAGCTCGTCGGCCACGGCGCGGACGTACGACGGACGGCCGTCGGTGAGACTTTGCACGGTGCGCGCGAGGTACTCGGCCTCGTCACCGCCGGAGCTTCCCGAGTTTCCGGACGCCGGCGTCGGACCGAGGATGTCCCGCGTGTCCTCCAAGGTGAGCGCCGGCATGTTGATCACTTCGAACCGCGCCGACCTGTCGCGCAGCAGGCGTAGCGCGCGCGCGACGTAACGGCTCGTCAGCACGAACCGGTTGCCGCTCGCCGCGATGCCGTCGACGAAGTCGTGCTGCACGCGTCGCAGGCCCGGGAAGCTCTCGAACGTCCGCAACTCGAGGAACTCGTCGAGCAGAAACGTCGCCGGCTCGCTCGCCGATGTGCGTGCATGGCCGAAGAAGGCGAGCGTCGCGTCGAAGGCCGGACGCGCGCCCAACACACCCGGCGCCGACGAATCGGTGATCGGGAACGGCGACACTGCCGACACCGCGCGCAAGAAACGCTCGGGGGTGGTCGCCGTGCGCTCGACGTCGATGTACTGCGCGGAGGTGCGGCCGATCCGCTCGCGCAGCTGATGGAGCAGTGTCGTGCGCCCGCTGCCGCATCCGCCGACGAGGACCGGAATGCGCGACGGAAACGCGTCCAGCGCCGCGGTCACGCGGCGCGCCAGAATCGTACGAGGGGTTAACATGCGTCGTCCTCACGCATCGGAATTCGGAGTCCTTCGCGCTCGGCCGTCGCAATCGCGTCGGGATAGCCGGCGTCGGCATGTCGCACGACGCCGATGCCCGGATCGCACGTGAGCACGCGTTCGAGTTTTTCATCGGCGTCGGCCGTGCCGTCGGCCACGATGACCATGCCGGCATGTAAGGAGTAGCCGATGCCGACGCCACCGCCATGATGCACCGACACCCATGTCGCGCCGGCCGAAGCGTTCAGCAGCGCGTTCAGAATCGGCCAGTCCGCAATCGCATCGCTGCCATCGCGCATCGCTTCGGTCTCGCGATTGGGCGACGCCACCGATCCCGTATCGAGATGATCGCGGCCGATGACGATCGGCGCCTTGATCTTGCCGTCGCGCACGAGCTCGTTGATGCGCAGCCCGAAGCGCGCGCGCTCGCCGTAGCCGAGCCACAAGATGCGTGCCGGCAGACCCTGGAACGCCACGCGTTCCTGCGCCAGCTTGATCCAGCGGACGAGCGCGGGATTGTGTCCGAACATCTCGAGCGCGGCCTCATCCGTGACGCGGATGTCGGCGGGGTCGCCCGAGAGTGCCGCCCAGCGGAAGGGGCCTTTGCCCTCACAGAAGAGCGGGCGGATGTACTCGGGCACGAAGCCGGGGATGTCGAATGCATTGGCGACGCCAGCCAGCTTCGCCTGCGCGCGGATGTTGTTGCCGTAGTCGAACGTGACGGCGCCGCGAGCCTGCAGCGCGAGCATGGCGCGGACGTGCTCGGCCATCGCAGCCATCGATCGCGCGACGTAGTCATCCGGGTTCCGCTCTCGCAGCCGAACCGCTTCGTCGAGGCTCATGCCATTTGGTACGTATCCCTCGAGCGCATCGTGCGCCGACGTCTGATCCGTGAGCACATCGGGTGTGATGCCGCGGGCGACGAGAGCGGGTAGCACATCCGCTGCGTTGCCGCGCAACCCGATCGACCGCGCCGTTCCGGCGTGCGTCCAGCGCATCACCGTATCCAGCGCCTCGTCGAGGCTGTCAGTTGCCTCATCTAGATACTTAGTAGCCAGTCGGCGAGCGATCCGTTGCGGATCGACCTCGATGACGAGCGCGGCCGCGCCGTTCATCACAGCGGCGAGCGGCTGAGCGCCGCCCATGCCGCCCATGCCAGCGCTCAGAAACAGCCGATTCGTCAGCGAACCGCCGAAATGTCTCCGTGCAACGGCCGCGAGCGTCTCGTACGTGCCTTGCACGATGCCTTGGCTGCCGATGTAGATCCAGCTGCCAGCGGTCATCTGCCCGTACATCGTGAGCCCGCGGTCCTCGAGGTCGCGAAAATTTTCCCACGTGGCCCAGGCGGGCACGAGGAGCGCGTTCACGATGAGGACGCGCGGGGCGCCGGGGTGCGTCTGGAACACGCCGACCGGCTTGCCCGACTGCACCAGCAGCGTTTCGTCGTGCTCGAGCGAGGTCAGCGAGCGCACGATGGCATCGAACGCTGGCCAATTCCGCGCCGCCTTTCCCGATCCGCCGTACACGATGAGATCGTCGGGCCGCTCGGCGACATCGGGATCGAGATTGTTCATCAACATCCGCAGCGCGGCCTCTTGCGGCCAGCCTTTGCACGTCAGCGACGTGCCGCGTGGTGCTCGGATGATGCGTGTTGCGGTGGCCATGAAGGTNCGTGGGGAGAAAGATAGACCTTAAGAAGCGGCGCGAGCGTTGTCAAATTGAAAATGAAAAATTTTTTACTTGACTCGCGAGCCGCACGAGTCTTCCAGCTCGCTCGACGCGATCAATTCCGTGATCGCGGCAATGTCGGNCGCCGGCGCGCGGTCGGCGTCGAGCGTCGGCACGCGCGATCGCACGAGCGCGTGAATTTTTTTCAGTNAAGACGATGTCTCGAGCGGCGCGAGCAGGTCGATCGCCTGACANGCACACAATATTTCGATCGCGATCACCTCGCGCGCGCGCGACACGGCCTGCTCGGCCTTCAGCGCCGCGGTCATGCTCATGCTGACGTGGTCTTCCTTGTTCGCTGAGGTCGGGATCGTGTCGACGCCGGCCGGATGCGCGAGCGTCTTGAGCTCGGAGGCCACGGCGGCGGCCGTCACCTGCGCCAGCATGTAGCCGGATCGCACGCCGCCTTCGGTGGTGAGGAACGCCGGCAGCCCGCTGACGGTCGGATCGACGAGCCGATCGGTCCGCCGTTCGCTGATCGTGGCGAGCGGGACGACGGCCGCGGCCAGCAGATCGGCGGCCAGGGCGATCGGGGCGCCGTGAAAGTTGCCGCACGACACGATGTCGCCGCTGTCGGCGAAGACCATGGGGTTGTCGGTGGCACTGTTGGCCTCGACGTCCACCGTGTTGCGCACGAACCACAGCCCGTCGCGGGTCGCGCCGTGCACCTGAGGGGCGCAGCGCAGCGAGTAGGCGTCCTGGACCTTCCCGCAGAACTCGTGCGACTTGTTGATCCCGCTGCCGCGCATCAGCATCTCGATGTTCGCGGCTGAGGTCTGCTGTCCGCGGAACGGCCGCGCCTCGTGGATGCGCGCTTCGAAGGGATGGATCGACCCGCGGAGGGCGTCGATCGACAGCGCCGCCGCGATATCCGCCGCGCGAGCGAGCTGTTCGGCTCCCGCGAGCGCAAGCGCCAGCACGGCCGTAGAGGGCTGCGTCCCATTGATCAGCGCAAGCCCCTCCTTCGGCCCGAGTTTGACGGGTTNGAGCCCAGCGCGCTCGAGCGCCTCCGCCCCGGGAACCCACGACGTCAACCGCAGAGCTCGCTGAGCCCGCAGAGACCCTTTGTTTTCTCTGCGTTCGTTGCGTTCTCCGCGGTTATCGTCGTCGATGGACGCTTCGCCTTCGCCGATCAACACGAGCGAGAGGTGCGCGAGCGGGGCGAGGTCGCCGCTGGCGCCGACCGATCCACGCGAGGGGACGGCCGGATGTACACCTTTATTAATGAGCGCGATCAGGGCTTCCAGGGTCTCGACGCTGATGCCCGAGAATCCCTTCGCCAGGACGTTGGCGCGCAGCGCCATCGTCGCGCGGACGGCGCGGACCGGCAGCGGATCGCCGACGCCGGCCGCATGACTGCGCAGCAGATTGACCTGCAGCGCTTCGAGGGCATCGGGCGCGATCCTCACGTCGGCGAACGATCCGAATCCGGTGTTGATGCCGTAGGCCGGCTGGTCGCTGCGCGCTACGCGATCGACGACGGCGCGAGACGCGCGGACGCGCGCACGCGCGACATCGCTCAGCGCGACGTGTTCGCCGCGGTCCGCAATCTCGAGGAGCTGTTCGATCGTGAGCGACGCGCCGTCGAGCTCAATCATGGTCATTGGTCATTGGTCGTTGGTCGTCGCTCGTTAGTCGTTGAGCGGCTGTAGCAGTAGAATCTTAGCCCGTCGCGACAAACGACCAAAGACCAACGACCAAAGACCAACGACTATATGAATCTCGCCGTGTTGGGTGCACAGTGGGGTGATGAGGGCAAAGGAAAGATCGTCGACCTGCTCACATCGCACTTCTCGATCGTCTCGCGCTATCAAGGTGGCCACAACGCGGGGCACACGGTCTACGTCAACGGCGCGAAGTTCATCCTGCGTCTGATCCCGTCGGGCATTCTGCATGCCGGCGTCACCTGCGTCATCGGCAACGGCGTCGTCGTCGATCCGCAGGCGCTGTTTGCCGAAGTCGACGAGCTGAAGAAGAACGGTATCGACGTCGATGGCCGGATTCTCATCAGCGACAAGGCGCACCTGATTCTGCCGTATCACCGCGATCTGGACCTGCTGTCCGAGGCGCGGCGCGGCGAGCGGAAGATCGGCACGACCTCGCGCGGCATCGGTCCGGCGTACGAGGACAAGATTGGGCGTCGCGGCATCCGCGTGTGCGATCTCGCCGACTCGAAGGGCCTCGAGCAGAACGTGCGCGACAACGTGACCGCGCGGAACCGGCTGGTGCAGGACAGCACGATGGACTGGAAGCCGGTGCTCGACCAGCTGCTGACGCACGCCGAGCGGATGCGACCGATGATTCGCGACGTGTCGGTCCTGGTGAACGACGCCATGCGCGCGGGCAAGTCGATCCTGTTCGAGGGCGCGCAGGGCACGCTGCTCGACATCGATCACGGCACCTATCCGTACGTCACCTCGTCGAACGCGTCGATCGGCGGCGTGTGCACCGGTCTCGGCATCCCGCCGAAAGCGATCGGCCGCGTGATCGGCGTCGTCAAGGCGTACACGACGCGCGTGGGTGAAGGGCCGTTTCCCACGGAGCTGTTCGGCGAGATGGGCAACCGGCTCCGCGAAACCGGCAGCGAGTACGGCGCCGTCACCGGACGCCCGCGGCGCTGCGGCTGGTATGACGGGGTCGCGGTGCGTTATGCCGCGCGCATCAACGGGCTCGACGGCCTCGCGCTCACCAAGCTCGACGTGCTCGACGGACTGGAGTCGATCGACATCTGCACGTCGTATCGGTCCGGCGGCCGCACGCTGACCGATTTTCCGTCCGACGTCGGCCAGCTCGCGCAGTGCGAGCCGGTNTACGAGTCGATGCCCGGTTGGAGCGCGCCCACCAAAGGCCTCCGCCAGTTCGATCAGCTGCCGGCCGCGGCGCGCAACTACATCAAGAAGCTGGAAGAGGTCTCCGGCGTCCGCGCCTCGATCATCTCGACCGGTTCTGAACGCGACGACACGATCATTCGTGACGAGGTCTGGAGATGAACGATGAGAGCGATGAGAACGATGAGATTTCAGATTTCAGATTGCAGATTTCAGATTGGCGACGAAGAACGCAAAGCGCGCAAAGGCCGCAAAGTGGTCTTTTGCTTTGCGGTCTTCGCGGCCTTTGCGTTCTTCACGGTAGCGCAGCCGCCTTCGGTCCTTCGGGCCTTCGGCGAGCCTCGCCGTAGCGAAAGCGGAGGCGGGGCCTTCAGGCCTGCCGTGACAGCTGCGCCACAGGACACACCGGACGCACATCGCGCCGCGGCGAAGGCCGCTGCGGGCCGGGAGTTCGCGGGCCTCTACAGCAGGGTCTGTCTGGAACCTGCCGCGCCCGCATCGACGACCACTGCGCAGCGAGGTCAGCGCGGTCAGCCCCCGGCGGAGCGCCAGATTCCACCGCGTGATCGTTGGTACACCGAACCGGTGAAGGTGTTCGATAACCTGTACTTCCTCGGGACGAAAGAGCACGGCTCGTGGGCGGTGGCGACCACCGATGGAATCATCCTTCTCGACGCGTTGTTCGACTACGCGGTCGACTCCGAAGTCGCAGAAGGCTTGCAGAAGCTCGGGCTCGATCCGCGCAAGATCAAATACGCGATCATGAGCCACGGTCACGGCGATCACGACGGCGGCGCGAAGTACCTGCAGGATCGGTTCAAGGCGCGCATCATCATGGGCGAGCCCGACTGGGAGCTGACGTCGCGCAACTCACGCGATCCGGTTCCGCAGAAAGATCTCGTCGCAACCGACGGTCAGAAGGTGACGCTCGGCGGTCAGACGGTGACGTTGTACTTGACGCCCGGTCACACGGCCGGGACCGTCTCGACGCTGATTCCGGTGACCGACGGTGGAAGACCGCACGTCGCGGCCGAGTGGGGCGGGACGGCGTTCAGCGCGACGACGCCGGCCGAACAGCTTCGCACCTACATCAGCTCCGCGCAGCGCTTCCGCGACGTCGCGTCGAGAGCTGGCGCCGACGTCATCATCACCAACCACACCGCGTTCGACGGCACCCTCGCGAAGCTCGACGCGCTGAAGAACCGCAAGCCCGGCGCTCCACATCCTTATGTACTGGGGACCGAGGGCGTGAAGCGCTACCTCACGGTCGCGGAACAGTGCGCGAAGGCCGCGCTCGCTTCGCGCTGAGATTGCAGATTTCAGATTGCAGATTTCAGATTGTCGTCGTCGACCACACCGATGACGCGATCGAGCTTGGTGGTCGCGAGCAGCTTGCGCAACTCGGGTGGGACGTGCAGCAACCGGAGCGTCGCCCCCGCGCGGCTCGCCGAGATGTACGCGTGCGCGATCGTGCCCACGATGACGCTGTCGATGTGGGAGAGCTCTTCGACGTTCAGAACAATATCGGTGCAGCCGTGATTGGTGAGCGCGCGCAGGCGTGCCAGCAGGGCCGGAAGGTCGCCCTGTTCGGGGTCCACAGGCCCGTGAACGTCGACGACGATGGTCTCGCCGCGACGCCGTTCAAACAGCAGCATGGCTCCTAATCACCGACGCGCAGCGGCGCGCGCGGTCGGCTCATTCCGAGCTCCTCAGCCTCCGATGCCACCGTCTCGATGAACCGATCGAGCTTCGTGATCGCGAGCAGTTCCTTCAACCAGTCGGTCAGAACTCAGAACTTACACTTTCTGACGCGTGCAATACGCTTCCACTGCCGCCGGGTCGGCGTCGACGAACTCGATGCCGGCGCGATAGCGCGGACCGCTGTTCGGCTGAATCTCGAACGACGTCCAGGCGACGGTCGCGCTGAACTGGACGCTGGCGCCCTCGTCTTTCAGCATGACGGCCACGCGCTGATTCGGACTGAGCTTCGCCGGCGACACGAGCTGCGCGCCGATCGTGGACAGATCGATGAGCGCGGCGTTGGCGCCTTCCACCACCGCCACGGCCTTGTCCTTCATCTTGAACCGCGGCGCCCGGCGCGTGCCGCGCTGATCGAGCGGCTGCGCGGGCGTCTTCGGCGCGCGCGGCACCACGCGCGAGTAGTCGCTGTCGTGTGACAGCACGCGGATTTCGGCGTCCGCCAGCTTCGGATCCGCTTTGATGCGGTTGATGAGGGCGGCGCCGCGCGGCGTCATCGCGAAGAGGCGCTCGAGCGTGACTACCTTCGGGCGGCGCTTGGTGATGACTTCGAGCGCGCGCAGCGCGTCGGCGTCGGAGAATTCGAGGATCTCGCCGTTGACGGCGCCGGCGCGTTCCTTCAGCGCAGGCAGACGATCGGCGTGTCCAATGAAAACGGCGCAAGGTTCGGGCACAGCAGGTCAGTATACAATTCTCACTGGCGGCGGGGCCCCCCCCCCGCCGCGAGCTTTCGCTGACACCTCGCCGCGGATTCTCAGTCCGCGGCTCGGCGTGGCCGCAGGCGCTCTGCGCCCATAGACGATCCTTGATGGAGCAGCCACCGTATCGAGACGTCACTGTTGGCGACCTGCTGACCCGACTCGCGCAGGCGGTGCCGTCCCACGCGGCGCTCGTGTACGCTGACGGCCCTCGGTACACGTTCGAGGCGCTGGACCGCGAGGCGCGCACGATCGCGCGCGGGCTGATAACGCTCGGCATCGAGCCGGGCGAGCGCGTGGTGCTGTGGGCGACCAACGTACCCGAGTGGATCGTCCTGCAGTTCGCCCTCGCGAAGATCGGCGCGATTCTGGTGACCGCGAACACCTCGCTGCGATCGAAGGACATCGACTATCTCCTGCGTCAGAGCGAAGCCGCGACGCTCGTGACCATCCGTNGCTTCCGTGACGTGGATTACGTGAGCGCGCTGGCCGAGGTCGGCGCCGTGACCGGCACCATCCCGACCCTCAAACGCATCATTTATATAGGTGCGGATCCGCCGGCCGGCTACATCCCCTATGACGCGCTCCGCGCGAACGCCGCTCAGGTCTCAGAAGCGGACCTCGACGCCCGCAGCCGCAGCGTCGGCGTCGATGACGTGATCAACATGCAGTACACGTCGGGCACGACGGGATTTCCCAAAGGCGTGATGCTGACGAGCCGCAACATCGTCAACAACGGTCACGCGCTCGGCGGGATGCTCGGCTTCACGCCAGCGGATCGACTGTGCGTGTGCGTGCCGCTGTTTCATTGCTTCGGCTGCGTGATCGGCGTGCTCGGCGCGTTCACCTACGGGTCGTGCCTCTGCGTCGTCGAAGCGTTCGAGCCGCGGCGCGTCCTGGAGATGATTCATCGCGAGCGCTGCACCGCGCTCTACGGCGTGCCGACGATGTTCATCGCCGAGCTCGAGTGTCCGGACTTCGCGAAGTACGATCTCACGTCGCTGCGCACGGGCGTGATGGCCGGCGCGCTCTGCCCCGAGCCGCTCATGCGGCGCGTGATGACCGACATGCATCTGCCGGAAATCACGATCGCGTACGGCATGACCGAGTCGTCGCCGGGCATCACGATGACGCCGCGCGATTCGTCCATCACGCAGCGGTCGCAGACCGTCGGCATCGTCCTGCCGGAGCTCGAAGTGAGGATCGTGGATCCGGCCACCGGCGCCGAGCGCGCGACCGGCGAGCGCGGCGAGCTGTGCTGCCGCGGCTACAACGTGATGAAGGGGTACTACAACAATCCCGACGCCACGCGCGCCGCGATTGATGCGGACGAATGGCTGCATACCGGCGACGAAGCGAGCATGGATCCCGATGGCTACGTGCGAATCACGGGCCGCATCAAGGATCTGATTATTCGCGGCGGCGAGAACATCGCGCCGAAGGAGATCGAGGATCGCCTGCGCGAGCACGCCGCCGTGGCGGACGCGTACGTCTACGGTGTGCCCGACGCGTTTTTCGGTGAAGTGGTCGCGGCAGCGGTCCGGCTGAAGCCGGACACCACCAGAACTCAGGAGGACATGATCTCCTGGTGTGGCGACACCCTCGCGAAGTTCAAGGTGCCGAAGTACGTCAGGTTCGTGTCGGAATTTCCGATGACCGCGTCAGGGAAGATTCAGAAGTACAAGCTCCGCGAGGAGCATCAGAATATCTTGGCGTCCTGAAGGGGCCACCAGCGGACCTTCACCTTGCCGACGATGTACTTCTTCGGCACGGGGCCCCAGTGGCGGCTGTCGGAGCTGTTGTTGCGGTGGTCGCCCATGACGAAGTAGTAGCCCTGCTGAACGACCTGCGGGCCGTAATCGTCGTGGCTCCGGAACTCCGCGGGCACGTAGTCGTCGTGAAGCGGAATGTCGTTCACGTAGACACGGCCGTCGACGATGCGGACCGTGTCGCCTTCCTTCGCAATCACGCGCTTGACGAACATCTTCTCGGGATTGATCGGGTAGTACAGCATCACGATGTCGCCGGGCCGCGGCTCGCCGAGCTCGTACACCAGCTTGTTGACGATGAGGCGATCGTGATCCTCGAGCGTCGGCGCCATGCTCAGGCCGTCGACGCGGGCGACTTGGACGCCGAACGTCACGATGAGCGTCGCGTAAACAGCGGCCGAGACGAGCGTCTGGACGGCCGACCAGACCTCATGCCACATCCGCGCCCACGCCGTCGCGGTCGTGTCCTCCGTGGCAACCGCGGGGGCTTCGATTACCGGGACGAGTGGGACGACCGGATCGATCGCCGGCGGCGGAATGAAGCACGCGAGGGCGTGCGCCTCGACAACGGGATCGATCGACTGGAATTCGTATGCCATGCGAGTGTCCCAGAATACCACGGAGGTGCTATACTCACCCCCTCTCCTCGCTGAGCGGTAGGCCCCAGCCCTTTCCGCGACTGGTTTCCAAGGGTGACAATTTCGTGCGTCGACGGAGGACGTGTTGATGATGCGCTTCGCTCGTCTTGTGATGTGTTTTGTGATCATCGTGTTGGCCGGCGTCAGCCGTTCGCAGGCGCAGACCACCAGTGAGCCGCGTTGGTACGGCGAGATCGCGGTCGCGGCCACGCTGGGCCATAAGTCCGACAAGGCGTTTGGAGGAGAGATCGGCGGCCGGCTCAGCGAGACGCTCGACGTCTTCATCGAGGCCGGGCATATGGGCAACGTGGGGAACGACGATCTGGAAGCGCGCGCGCAAAAAATTGCGGCCTTCCTCGGCGGCACGGTCGGCAGCAGCGCCTACAAGGTGAACTTTTTCGACATCGGCCTCAAGTACCGCGTGCCGATGACGGGCATGTGGCATCCCTACGTCGCCGTCGGCGTCGGGCTCGCGAAGGTGAAACCCGAAGTGACCTTCGGCGTGGGCGGCACCGACGTGACGGGCGAGCTCGAGAGCCGCGGAGTCCAGCTCGGCACCGATTTGAGCGAGTCGCAGAACAGGGCGCTCGTGATGGTGGGGGGCGGGACGACCATCGACTTTGCTACACGGTACTTCGCGGACGTGAGTTATCGCTACGGCCACATCTCCGAAGCGAAGAGCGGCGACGAGGTTCTGATCAAAGGCCTGAGCACGCAACGCGTGCAAATCGGCGTCGGCATCCGCTTCTAGCTCAGCTGCCGACGAACGACAAGGACCAACGACGAACGACCAAACGTTGGTGCGTCTCTTGCTCTCCATGTTCGCGTCGAATTGCGAACACAAGAACAAGGAGGCATCGATGGTTCGTCGAGTTATCTCAACCGTCGTACTCGTCGCCTGCGCCGGCATATACGCCCTCGCCGCCACTGAACGCGCCACGTTCATCCTCACGACCGGCGAGCGGAAAAGCGGGACGGTCGTCTACCATGGCGGCCAGAACGAAAACCTCATCAACGGCGACCTCAACCTTGGCCAGGACAACGCGAGAGATCTCACGTTCCACATGGCCCAGGTGGCGGTGATTGATTTTGTTGGCGGGCGTCCAGCCCCTGACGAGATCTCGAATGTGCCGGCGTCAGGTCACTACCTCGTGACGCGCGACGGTAATGGCCAGCCCGGGACGTTCGTGAACATGATCGGCGGCGACACGCTGGTGTGGCGCAATCAGAACGGCGACGAGCAGCGCTATCCGCTGCGAGATGTCCGCCGCATCTACCTCAATCCGGACAGCGCGCGCACGGCGTTCCGCTATAGAGGCACAGGTGCGAACGCGGTCGGCACGGCGGGGCAGACGGTGCTCGCGCCGGGGGCGGTCCGCGTCGACGCGAATCAGCCGTGGACCGACACGGGCGTCGACGTCAAGGTTGGCGATCTCGTCTCGTTCCAGGGCAACGGTCAGATCGCCTTTGGCCAGAGTAGCGGCCAGACAGCGGGACTCGACGGCAAAAGCGACGTGCGGTCGCCGAACTATCCGGTCTCGGCGATGCCAGTCGGCGGTTTGATCGGCAAAGTGGCGAACAGCGCGCCGTTCCCGATCGGATCGAATCAGCAGCCGATTCGCATGCCGGCCAGCGGACGCCTGATGCTCGGCGTCAATGACAACGAGATGAACGACAACAGCGGGTTCTTCTCCGTCATCGTGACCAGGACGGGGCAGAATCGGAAATAACTTTGGGCGGGATGGGCAGGATGGGCAGGATCGGCAGGACGGGAGGCAGGATGGTACGCTCCGTCCCGCCTACCGTCCCGCCCGCCCATCCAGCCTGTCCTGCCTATCCCGCCCGTCCTGCCCATCCAGCCTGTCCTGCCCGATCAACTGCGCCTGAACGATGAAGCGTTTCGGCGCGTGCCCGATGAAATCAAACGGATAACAGGTGACGAGCGTCAGCGTCGGCTGACGCGTCGGATTCAACACGTACACGTCGTCCGGACCGACGATCAGCGTGTTGCTGATGCGGTAGTGATAGACGCGGTCGCTGGTCGAGAGATTCAGCACGTCGCCGGCGCGCATGCGGCGGACGGGCCGGAAGATCGTGTCGCGGTGACCGGCGATGGCGATGTTGCCGCGCTCGCCCGGTAATGCTGTGTCCTCGATGTGCCCGGCGCCCCGATTCAAAATCGCATCGTCGCTGCCTTCGAGGACCGCGGTGGACAGCTGCACCGCCGGCGCGTCGAGGCGCGCGATGACGGTGCCGAGTTCAATCCCCATTCGTCCCGACGTGCCGCGCGGCGACCGCGCGCCCGCGTCACCCGGCAGCCTCCGCGCGGCCAACGAAGAGGGAACTGCCAGGCGCTGTGTGTATTGCGTCTCGAGCCACGCCGCTGCGCACCACGCCGCCGTCGCTGCGCCCACACAGAGGAGCATTCGCTCGATCCAGACGAGCCACTGTCGGGGTTCGGGGTGACGGGTTCGGGCTTCGAGGTTCACGGTTCTCGAGGGCCGCCCGACGGACTTGACGCGGCCGCGAAATAGCCCGGTCGGGTGCGGATGTTCAACTTACGATCGGGCGCTTCGACCAGCACGCGGACGCGATGATACGCGCCGTCGCGATCGGGCGGCGTGTAGCCAATCGTGTAGCCGCTGCGAATCTCGCGCGCGATCCGCTCGCAGGCCGATATCAGCGGACCGGCCGACCGCGGCAGAAACCGCTCGCCGCCCGTCGTCTGCGCGAGCGACTTCAGGACGCCGGGGTTCTTGTCGGGATCGTCGTTGCTGAAAATGCCAATCGTGTAGATCGTCGCGTTCGACGCGCGGGCCCGCGCCAGCACGCGATCCAGGTTCGCCCGGCTCGCGTTGTCGCCGCCGTCGCTGATCGCAATCAGAATCTTCCGGGCGCGCGTCCCCCCGTCGAGATAATCGAGGCCGGCGATCAACGCATCGTAGAGTGCAGTGCGGCCTTCGGGCACGAGCGACGTCATCGCGGATTCGAGCGCGCCGCGATCGCTGGCGAGCAGGAACCGGCGGTCCCGCACGGCGTGTTGCGCGTCGTCGTTGAACCGGATGACGAAGAGCTCGTCCTGCGGATGGCTCGAGCTCGCGAACCGCAACGTGGCCGCGATCACCTCGCCGAGCTTCGCGCGCATGCTGCTGCTCGTGTCGACGATGAGCCCGACGGTGACCGGCGTGTCTTCGTTGGTGAAAAGCTCGACGGGCACACGCCGGCCGTTGTCGAACACCGTGAAGCGGTCGCGATCGAGATCGGAAATCAACTGTCCATGCTTGTCGGTGACGACGACGGGGAGGACGACGAGCTCGCTCGAAGCAGTGCGGAATGTGGGCGCTTGAGCGAAGAGGCTGACGGAGAGGATGAGGGGCAGGATAGGCAGGAAGGGCAGGATAGGCGGGACCGATCGTACTTCGGGCTTTCGCATGAGGCCCGTTCTGCCTATTCCACCACCCGTCCTGCCTATCCTGCCGATCCAGCCCATCCCGCCGAATGTTACTTCGTCGCGAGCCGCGCGCGGAGATGACGAACGCCCAAGCCAGCCGCGATCGTGATGACGCTGAACAACTCGAAGAGCGTCATGTTGCTGGCGGTCCGAGGCAACCGCCTCCGCGCCGGTGCTGCGGCCTGACCGCTGGTGCCGACGGGCTCCTCAGCCGTCACGACCGGCACGTTGCCGCTGCTGTTCTTGAGCTGCGAGTCTGCGCTCGCGGTGCTGGTCGCCGGCGGCGGCGCGACGACCTCCGCGGTCGTCGGCGCTGCCGTGGTCGGCGCCGGCGCCGGCTCACTGGTCGTCGTCGTGGCCGTGGTGGTCGAAGTCGCCGACCTTGCTGCAGTCGTCGTCACCGACGATGACGGCGCCGTGGTTGTGACCGGCTGCGTTTCCGGACTCTGCTCGTTCGGATACGCCGACGTCGTGCCGGTGTCGTCCACACGCGACACCTTCGCCGACTTCATCGCGTTCTTGCGCTCGTCGTCGGTCGTCGTTGCGGTCGTAGTGTCGTCCATCGAGAGGACCGACTGATGCGTATCGCGCGCGATTTTCATCGCCTGGTCCTTCGGATAAACGAACTCGTTGCCAATCGTTTCCCCGGGGTAGAACCACGCCTTCACGGCCTGTGGCACGCCTGCTGGCCGTTCGGCGAACATCACCACCGGCTTGTCACTCGGATCGAGCTTCTGATCGGGAATCGCGAGGATTGTTCCGTAGATTTTCTTCTCGTCCTTGTCGAACACCTGGACGACGTGGCGATTGCTCGCGAGGTCGGCCAGCTTGAACACGTAGGTGCCTGGGGCGAGCGTCGTACCAGGGATTTGCACCGGACCGCTGAACGTCAGAATCGTTTTCTTGTTCCATTCATCGGCGCGGACGCCGGGCGCCAGACACGCCGTCAATGCAGCCGCGCAACAAACAGCCTTCACAAAACGCATGAGTCTGCCTCCTTCTTCTGTCTCTGTTCACGGAGGGAAGGTGCACGTTCAGTGCCGCACCAGCGCGGCTGTAACGGTCGACTGTCGGGAGGCACGACAGTTCTCAACACGCGCGCAGTGGTTCCGACGTGCTGATCCGTATCGGCGTTCGTGAACACGAATGAATCCGAAGCGCGGCTGCGTGCACAAGTCTTGCTTCGGCGTTGTCGTTCCGACCAACGCTCCCACCACAATTCATGGAGGCACACCTATGGCGACACTTGATTCCCTCAGCGATCTTTTGCAAGACGAAATCAAAGACATCTACGATGCTGAAAAGCAACTGACGAAGGCGCTGCCGAAGCTCGCGAAGAAGGCGACCGCTCCGGAACTGAGGGAAGCGTTCGAAGAACATCTGCAGCAGACCGAGGAGCACATCGCGCGCCTCGAGCAGGTATTCGACCAAATGGGCATGCCGGTGCGCGGCAAAAAGTGCGAGGCGATGCAGCACCTCATCGCCGAAGGCAACGACATGATCGGCGAGGCGGAAGACGATGCGACCCGCGACGCGCTGATGATCGCGGCGGCGCAGAAGTGCGAGCACTACGAGATCGCCAGCTACGGCACCATTCGCGTGTGGGCGAACCTGCTCGGCAAGACCGAGGTTGCGACGCTCTTCGAGGACACGCTCGAGGAAGAGAAAGAGGCTGACCAGAAGCTGACGCAAATCGCCGAGAGCTGCGTCAATCAGCAGGCGGCCGAAAGCGGGGAAGGCGAAGAAGAGGAAGAGGAACGGCCGCGTCAGGTTCGCGCCGCATCGCGCGGACGCCAAGGCGCAGCTGATCGCGGCCGCTCGCGTAGTCGTCAGCTCGCGTAGTCGTGAGTCTTGAGTCGTTGGTCCCTGGTCGTTGGTCGCACGCGCGACCCAGGACCAAGGACCAACGACTATTTGCCGCGCCTCAGCGCGGCCATGAACGGCTCCGTGACCGCGGGCGCCTTTGCCGTCCCGCCCATTACCACATCTCGCGCCGACACGCTCTTCCCGTAGAGATCCGCGTTGTCGTCCTCGTCGGGCCGGACGACGCCGCCAGAAAGATTGATCCCGGCAAACAGCCCTTGCGTGCGCGAGTAGGAGAGGATCTCCGCTTTCATCTGCGCATCGGTCGCGGCGCGAGCGTCGCGCCCCACCGGCCCGGCGGCCAGCGAGATCTCCGCGCCAAGCGACACCTTATTCTTCAGCATCTTCTCCATGCCGCTCTTGTTCATGACCAGAAGGACGAGGTCAATCGACTGGGCGCCGATCTGGAGACCCCAACTGCCTTTACCCACCTGCATGAAGACCGGAGCGCCCCACTCGCCGTTGTGCTTGCAGCTCATCAGCCCGTTGCCGTACTCGCCGCCGATGACGAACGCGGCTTTCTTCAGGCCTGGNACGACGATGACACACTCGGCTTTTTCCCACAGTTCCTGCGGAATGTCCTTATCGGGNACCGCATGGATCTCCTTGAGGACGGTCGCCGCTTCCTGAATCCGTTTGGTTTCTTTCGTGGAGAGGTCGCCGGCTAAGGCGGATGACGCAAAAACTCCAAGAATCAGGGCTGCAATAGTGGCGCGCATCGTTTCTTTCCTCCGAAGTTGAAAAAGGTCCAGGTGCGAAGCACAGCAAGAACATTACCAAACTGTCGAAAGTCATGCGTTTTGCAATGCTTGAGTACCCGTGACGCCAAGCGCATCCATTCTGATCGCCGACGACGACGAAATCAGCGCCAGATTCTTGAAGCGGCTGCTGACGCGCGAGGGTCACCATGTATCGGTCGTGAACAGTGGTGAGGAAGCTTTACGCGCCTGCGCCAGCCACCCACCCGACCTCGTCCTGATTGATCTAGTGTCCCCGACCGGACACGGGTTCGATTTCTGCCGCAGACTCAAAGAGCAGAAGTTAACGCGCTTCATCCCCGTCGTCATCGTGACCGCGCAGAGCGATCGCCGCGATCGTCTCGACGGCATCAACGCCGGCGCCGACGATTTCGTCACCAAGCCGTTCGACGCCACCGAGCTGCACGCGCGCATCCGATCGCTGGTGCGGCTCAAACGCTACACCGACGAGCTGGAATCGGCTGAAGCCGTCATCCTGGGACTCGGCGCGACGATCGAGGCGCGCGATCCAAACACGCAGGGGCACTGTCAGCGGCTGGCGAAGTTCGCCACGTCACTCGGTCGAGAGCTGGGTCTCGATGACACCGATCTCGCCGCGCTCGAGCGCGGTGGGTATCTGCACGACATCGGGAAAATTGCGGTGCCGGACTCGGTGCTGTTGAAAGACGGCAAGTTGGATCCGCAGGAATCGCGCGTGATGCGCGAGCATCCGATCGTCGGCGACGCGCTGTGCGCGGGACTGCGATCGCTGCAGGCGGTGCGGCCGATCGTCCGCTCGCATCACGAGCGGCTCGACGGCTCCGGGTATCCCGATGGTCTGAAGAACGCCGAAGTCCCGCTGCTCGCGCAGATCGTCAGCATCGTCGACGTCTTCGACGCGCTGACGATGGAGCGGCCCTACCGCGAGGCGCGCCCGCGCCAAGAAGCGTTCGATGTGCTGTCAACTGAGGCGTCGAAAGGGTGGCGCGACCGCGCGCTCGTGGATGCCTTCGTCAGCGTCGTGAGCGAGACCGATCCCCGCACGCCACGGCCGAAACATTAGACCTTTCGGAGCTTCCTCGTCCGCTGGCGGTACTGGTACGTGCCGCAAGCGGTGGAACACTCGTAATAGTCCCACTGTTCGGAGTGGCGTTCGCTGACGCCGCCGATATGACTGCGCTGATAGCGCAGCGCCTGATCGCAGGCTGGACACACCAGCGCGGGCGGCGCGAGCGGAGGCGCCGTCGTATCGCGGCGATCGTGTGCGCGGATCAACATCGTCCGCCGGATGTTCTCGCGCGTCCGCTGAAGGAGCGTTTCGGACCGGGCGAGTTGTGTATGCAGCTTCTCGCGTGTCACCCTCGCGCGCTCGCGCAGCGCCGCCGACAGATCGAGGACCCGGTGAATCTCCTTGAGCAGCATTTCAGGCAAACACGGTTTGATGAGTACGGCGTCCGCGCCCGCCTCCTGCGCGCGCCTGACGTCGGTCTCGAACGCATCGCCGGTGACCACGACGATCGGAATCGTGCGCGTCGCGTCGTCGCGGCGCAGCAGCGTGCACAGCTCGAAGCCGTCGATGCCGGGCAACCGCGTTTCGGTCACGATGACGTCCGGCTGCCGCGTGATGGCCTTGGCCAGGGCTTCGCGGCCGTCTTCGGCTTCCTCAATCAGACACTTCGAGAGCGCGAGGTATTCGGCGTACATCTTCCGCGTGTCGCCGTCGCGGTCGACGATGAGCGCCAGCGGGCGATGCTGAGTCCGCGCCGTCAGGAGGGGCATCGTCTCCATGAGCAACCCTTGGTCGTGCGAGTCGTGTCTTCTGAGAAGGCGATGCTACGACGCTCCGAGATAAGGGTTCAAGAGGTGGCGGTCATATGCCATCGTGTCCTACGGAATCTCGACATCGGCCTGCCGACTGATCAACTGCGCTCCGCTATTCGGACGGCGTTCAACGGCAACGGCGACGTCGGCGAGGTCGTCCTCGCCGCCACCAATCGACGCGGCAAACCCATCGCCTGCAAGGTGACCGCGACGCCGATGCTCGGCGTGAACAAAGAGGTCTGCGGCGTGATTCTCATGATGGAAGACCAGGCCGCCGCGGAACGATTCCACTGAAGAGGCATCGGGTTTGCACCGGGCAAACACCCGGAGGTTCTCCGCATGGCCAAATACGGCAAGAAAGCGCAGCAGAAAGTCGAGCGCGCGATGCACGAGCGCAAGCACGGGACGCTGCGCTCCGGTCGCTCGGGCAAGCGCGTCACGAGCCGCAAGCAGGCGATCGCGATCGGTTTGAGCGAAGCGCGCCGCGAGGGCGGTAAGGTCCCGCGCAAGAGGGGCGGCCGCAAGCGCCAAGGCGGCGGAGGTACACGCACATCGCGGAAAAAGTAGGAAACCTTCGACGTTCGCGCCTCGTCATACCACAAGGGCCTTGACCTCAACGGTTAAGGCCCGTACCATTTCTGGGTTCCCCTCCACGTCGACTCAGCGAGAGGCACCGATGACCCGAACGATTCCGGCCCTGGGTACGCTCTGCGCGGTGATGTCGTCTGCGATGTGTGGTGGGGCGATCAGACCTTCGAAGAGATGATGTTCACCGGGTTCACGTTCAGCCTCGACACCAAGCCGGCGTCTTCCACCGCCGGCGATCACAAGCCGTAAAGGACGACCAGATGAAAGTACAGCGACCAACGTTTCTCATTGCGGTCTTAGCAGCTTGTGCGTTCTCTGTCGCGGTCGCACAGCNCGGCGCGCAAACGCCGGCGAAAAGCGCTCCGGGTACCAGCCTCCCCACGTACAGCAAAGACGTCGCGCCGATCTTCTACAAGAACTGCACGAGTTGTCATCGCGCCGGCGAAATCGGGCCGATGGCGCTCGTCACGTATCAGGACGCGCGGCCGTGGGCCAAGTCGATCGCCACGAAAGTCGCCGCCGGCACGATGCCGCCATGGTACGGCGAGTCGGCCCACTCCGAGTTCACCAACGATCGCCGTCTGACCGAGGCCGACAAGGCGACGATCCTCACGTGGGCCAATGGCGGCGCACCGGAAGGGAACAAAGCGGACCTGCCTCCCGTGCCGAAGTTCGCTGACGGCTGGCAGATCGGTCAGCCCGACGCGGTGTTCACGCTGCAGGAGGACTATCCGATTCCGGCCAGCGGAACGCTCGAATACAAGTACTTCGAAATCCCGACCAACTTCACCGAAGACAAGTGGGTGAAGGCGTTTGAGGTACGCCCCGGCGATCGCAGCGTCGTGCACCACATCATCGTGTTCGGACGGCCGCCGGCGCGGCCCGCGCCCCCGGCCACGACGACGACGCCCGCGGAGACGACGACTGCGGCCAGCACGACTACGACTACGGCTGCGGCCCCGCGGCCTCAGCCGCCGTTCACCTTCGCGCCGGGGATGCAGGAACCGCGGGACGAAGCGGTCCAGGCTGCCAAGCGCGCGCCGAACAACGACCGGCCGGCGCCCCGCGGCGGCACCGGCCCCTTTGTTGCCGACTTCGCGCCGGGACAGGCCGTGCGCGTGTACGCCGAGGACACGGCGATCCGCGTGCCGGCCGGCACGACACTCGTCTTCCAGATTCACTACACCGTCTCGGGCAAGGCGGCGACCGATCGCTCGCGGATCGGGATGGTGTTCGCCAAGGAGAAGCCGAAGACTGAGGTGATGATCGCCGCACTACAGAATGGCAACTTCACGCTGCCGGCCGGCCAGGCCGACGTGAAGGTCGACGCGGAGATGACGCTGAATCGCGACATGACCATCTGGAGCCTGCTGCCGCACACGCACGTGCGCGGCAAGCGCTGGGAGTATCAGGCGATTTATCCGGACGGCCGCACCGAGGCGATCTTGTCGGTGCCCAAGTACGATTTCAACTGGCAGACCGAGTACGTGTTCAAGCAGCCGCTGAAGCTGCCGAAGGGGACCAAGATCCACTCGACCGCGTGGTACGACAACTCCGCCGCGAACAAGGCGAACCCGGATCCGACAGTCGACGTCCACTGGGGCGATCAGACGTGGCAGGAGATGCAGTTCACCGCGTTCGCGTTCTCGCTCGATCCGCAGCCGCCGACGACTTCGTCCGGTCAGAAGCCGTAACCGGTCATCACCGTGAACGCAAAGGCCGCCAAGGCCGCAAAGGGTTTTTCTTTGCGGTCTTCGCGTTCTACGGTTTGGCCGGTTTCGCGCGCAGGACGCCGACCTGCAGCAGAATCCCAGTGAAATCGTAAATTCGGCGGACGTGCGCGATCGAGCCGTCCTCGATACGCATCAGGTGACAGTTCCGGACGTCGATCCGCCGGCCTGTTCCGGGCAGCCCGAAAAACTCGTTCACGTGCGTCGCGGTCATCGTCATGAAGACGGCCACGTGTGGTGGATCGACGACCATCGTTTCGAGCTGGAGCGTCGCATCTGGAAAGGACGTGAAGAACGCGCGGTAGCCTTCCTCGATGGCCGTCCGCCCGTTCAATGTCCCGTACATCGGGCTTTCAGCGACGCCGTCCAGCGTGTGAAATTGTGCCGCCGCGGAGGCATCCTTCCGTTGCCACGTGTCCAGAAAGCGTTCGACCAGCGTCCGAATTTCGGCGGCATCCCGAGTGCGCGTTTCGGTTGCGTCCATGGCCGGGCTCCTGCGTGGAACGACGCGAGTATACTCCCCCGCATGCGGATCGCAATTGGTCTCTTGTCCAAGAGCAACCGCAGAGCGCGCCGAGAGCGCAGAGAAAACCAATCGTCTGCGACCTCTGCGGCCTCCGCGATTGCCTTTTTCCTGGTGGTGGCGGCTGCGCTCGGCGCCGCCGAGCCGCCGATTCCGCCGTTCGCCGCCGGCGTGCTTCGGCGGGACGGCGTCGTCATCCCGTTCGCGGTCTTCGACGGCAAGTCGTGGTCGGACCGCTGGCCGAAGCCCTCGCTCGATCTGACCGTGCCGACCGATGTGAGCAGCGTGCCGTCGCGCTGGTGGGGGGCGACCGGTCCGCTCGACACGTGGTACGCATGGATCGGCGCGAGCGCGCCCCGTCCGCTGAAGGTCGTGCAGCCTGACTGGATCGACGCGCACTGCGTCAGGCAAATCGGGTTGCACACGGACTATCGTTCCGAGCAGTTACCGCCGCCGCCGGGCGAGCAGCCCTATCCGAAGGACGGGCTCGCAATTGCGCCGTCGCGGCCGGTCGAACCGATCGTCATCGTGCCGCCGGCCGGTCCCGAAGCGAGCTCGATGGCGGCGGAACTGAAGGACGCGTTCAATCGCGCCGAACGTCAACCAGCGAGCAAGGTCGATCACCCCGTTCGACGGGAAAGTCGCGAAGACACGGAACCAAAAATTGAAGCGATCTATGCGCACGGGACCGAGCCGCGCGTGTACTACGTCGAAGCCTCGCGCGAGTACCAGACGNTNGGATTCCATGACTGCGCGGTCATGTCGTTNGGCACCGGGTGGTTCGTGCGCGAGAACGGCAAGTTTCGATCGTTGGCGATGGCGGTCGACGTGCTCGGCTGCGATCGGCACGGCGCCAGCTACATGCTGCCGCTCGGCGTCGTCCGCACCGGCACGCGCGTGTTCTGGCTCGTGCAGTTCTCCGGATGGGACCGGGAGCGGTACGCCGTCATCGAGCCGAAGATGAAGAGCGTGGAAGCAGTACTCAATGTATGGGGCGGGGGATGTTGAAACTGAGAACTTGGAATTTAGAACTCCGAACTTTCGCAGCCGCGCTCGTCGTGGCGCTCGCGGGACTCTTCCCGGAGAGTTTTCTCCTCCGTGTCCCCCGTGTCCTCCGTGGTGGAGAGTTAACAGCCCGTGGTGAAAGTCTGGCTGCATTCGACGGGCGATGCATCCCCGGCGGCTGCGTTGCTCCTCGCTCAAATACTCCCGGTATTGCACCCCACC
>JGI25382J43887_10000060_pt1 | contig 22601 bp, 15 predicted proteins | sample GraSoi013_1_40cm_3_FD_43887 | JGI IMG/M metagenome (IMG submission 43887) | reverse complement strand
CATGCTACGGTGAAACTCACCGGGAGTATTCGAGAATAGGTGTCTGAAAAAGGATTCAGGGCGAAGTTCAAAGACTCTGATGTCGCGGTCACGTTCAGGGATCTGATTCTCCTCCCCGGATGGACTGAAGTCGAACCTAGCCAAGTCCAATTATCCACTCAAGTTTCTCAGAAACATTCGATCAACATCCCATTAGTTTCTAGTCCGATGGACACCGTTACAGAGAGCGAGATGGCCATAGGATTGGCGCGACTGGGTGGACTTGGGGTTATTCATCGAAATTGTACCGCGGAAGAGGAAGCGGAGATGGCGAGAAAGGTGAAGAGGGCGGAGTCCCTGGTCATCAAGGAAGTCATCACAATTAGCCCCGATGCAACCGTGAAGTACGCAACCGAACTGATGCAGAAACATAACATTTCAGGATTACCGGTCGTTCAGGGAGAGCATCTCGTCGGCATATTGACAGGACGCGATGTTCGTTTTGCAGATTCGAATCTTCTCACTAGCGATGTAATGACGAAGAAAGTGATCACCGCACCCGCCGACACCAACATTGAAGGCGCGAAGGAGATTCTTCACAGACATCGCGTGGAAAAGCTTCCGCTTATCGACAAGGAAGGCCGATTGAAGGGTCTTATGACGATAAAGGANATTCTCCAGCGTGGCCGGTTTCCCAATGCCGCCCGCGACGAGAATGGCCAGCTCCTCTGCGGAGCTGCGGTCTCACCATTCGATCTCAAGCGGGCGAAGAAGCTCAGCGAGGTCGCTGACATCCTCGTCATAGATGTAGCCCACTTCCACAACGCAAACGTGTTCAGCTCGATGAAGAAGCTGCTTGAGGAAGTCAACACGGACGTTGTGGTTGGCAGCATTGGAACATACCAGGCTGCCGAGGACATTCTGACGAAACTCGATGGAGTGGCGGGCTTCAGAGTTGGAATCGGATCGGGCTCGATCTGCACGACTATGGAGGCGACGAAGGCTGGGTCCCCTACTGTGTTCGCCACGGCACAGGTTGCGGACGCTCTTCANACGTACGGGTCAAAACTACCGATAATTGCCGACGGAGGAATCAGAGGTCCAGGTGACGCGGCGATTGCACTGTCCCTAGGAGCTTCAGCTGTTATGATGGGCAACATTTTCGCCCGGTCGAAGGAGGCCCCAGGCACTCTGATAACTATCGGCGGTAGATACTACAAGCAATATCGGGGAATGGGAAGCCCATCTGCCATGGCCAAGAGATTCTCATCCGATCGATACGCTCAGCCATCGAAGGGCTTGCCTGAGGGAGTTGAAGGATGGGTCCCGTACAAGGGTGAGGTCAGCGTCGTGGTCCAGGAGATGGTCGCGGGGCTACAAGCATCAATGGGATATGCTGGTGCAAGAACAATAACCGAACTCTGGGAAAAATCAAAGCTAGCGGGCATTACCAATTCTGGAGCTGAAGAAGCAAGACCCCACGATGTATTGCTCCCGTCTGAATCTCCGGAAAGATTCTAAGAGAGCACTTTTCCTCNGATTATCGTTCGGACTACCCTTATTTCTCTTAAGCACTTGANACTAACCTCGTAGGGGTCTCTATCCAATACGACNATATCTGCAACCTTTCCCGGTGTCAGAGTGCCTCTGAATTGTTCGGAGAAAGACGCATAAGCAGGATTCTTTGTGTAAGCTGTGAGAGCTTCGCCTACAGTCAGTCTCTCCTTATTATCGAGACCGGGTCTTGCAACCGCCGACCAGATCCCCTCGAACGGATTGGGATCTTCCACTGGACAATCAGACCCCGCAGTTAGCATGATTCCCGCCCTGTTCATCGACGCGAAAGGGTAGAGTTCAGGCAGTCTCCCACGGCCCAGCCGATCCTTCGCCCACTTGTCCGAATAGATGAATCTCGGCTGTACAGATGCGATTATCCCTAATCTCTGCATTTCTGTCATCGACTCTTCAGATACAATTGATGAGTGTTCAATCCGATGTCTGAGCTTTCTGCACCCTTTTATCCCAAATGTGTCGCCGAGAACTTGGACTGCGAGGTCTACGGCCTTGTCTCCGATGGCATGGATGCAGAGCTGGAACTCGGACTCTCTTGCTTTCGACGCCATCTCGGCCAGCTCTTCATGACTCATAACGAGCATGCCGCTTGATGTCGGATCATCATCGTAAGGTCCGTTTAGAGCCGCCGTGCGAGCTCCAAGAGATCCGTCAAGGTACAACTTTACCCCTCCGACATGAAAAGCGTCTCCCATCTCGCTTGGCCGGCCTAGGGAAGCAAGGCGGTCCGCCAGCTTCGCCGGCATGATCGCGTAGATGGATTGAGGAATCTTCTGCTCTTGTTTCAGCTCCCGCAGAGCATTCAGCTCAGCTAAACTGCTGATGATACAGTGTAAGGATGTCAAGCCGAGCCTTGTCAATCTCCTAGAGGCGTAGACTAAGGCCTTCTTGGTCTCGTCCATCGACTCTGGGACGACCTTCTCAACGAGTTCTATTGCGGTCTCCTTTAGGACCCCGTTAGGCCTTCCTCGTGGATCTCTGACAATTTGTCCTCCAGCCGTATCCAAGGTGCTATCGTCAACTCCGGCCAAGGTTAGGGCCGCCGAGTTGGCAACCGCTATGTGACCGCAGATTCGTTTGAGGAAGACGGGGTTTTGAGTTGCATGATCCAGATCGTCTCTGGTGGGGTAGCGATGCTCTCGAAGCCTCTCATCATCCCATCCTCTGCCTAGGACCCATGAATCCGGACGGCGTGCCGTAGTCCACTTCGCGACTCGCCTCTTGATTTCCTCAATGGATCGCGAACGGGAGAGATCCAGAGTGCGAAGAAGCATTCCATAATTGAGAAGATGAATGTGCGAGTCGTGCAAGCCGGGCAATACCGTCCGTCCGCGAAGATTGATTGTTCGCGTCAACTTCGTCCTGAGTCCGAGGATTCGATCGTTCGATCCGATATCGGTAACCATACTCCTCCAGAGTGCGAGTGCCTCGAATCGTGTGCGAGATCCTGCGTCTGGATAGATTCTGCCGTTGTGGAGGATGAGATCCGGATCAGGCAAGGATGGACCTTCAACCAGCGTTTTGAATTGGAGTCTTCGCCAGGGATGCCTCCAATTGGCGATTCCCGAGCANTAAGAAATGAATCGTCGCCGCGGGCGCCTACGGTCCAAGCATGGAGGAAAGAGTGGAGTCTATTTTTGATGGATCATTGATCGGAGGGCCACAGGTTTTACCTGCGCAAACATACGCCACTGGAGCCTTCTGGGCGTCGAATCCGAGACGCCCTATCTGATCCAGGTCCTTGGTCGGATCCAGATACCTAACATATCTTCTACCCGGATACAGTTTCAGAGCTCCGGCTTTGAACGCTGCGGATTCCTTTGACTTTGGAGGTGCGATAATTGTGATCCCTATTGGACCGTTAATGTATGAATCCAGTGCCAGCGCATAGCTCGCTCCGGTGACCCCGTATCTCTCATAGTCCGCGTTGAACAGCCCTAATGCTTTGCCCGCGATCGCNGCGTAGTCGGTCCTCTCTAAAAGCCAGGAGAGTCTNAGAAGTCCGTTTGCCATTATGCTGTTTTCATCGATAGGTTTGTCTCGGATCCTGAGTTCACCCAGATTGGAATCTTCTATGGGAATATCGTAGAAGCCTCCCGAGGTCTTGTCGTCTAGCTTCTCAATCGAATCGTCCGCAATTGTGATCGCTTTCTCCAAATAGGCTCGTTTGCTNGAGTACTCATAAGCGTCCAGAAGTGAGTGGAGCATTTGCCCGTAGTCCACCAGGAGCCCATTCAACTTCACGCCTTCTTCCTCTCTCCAGTAGTGAAACGGTACTCNTCCATCAGCTGGAAGAGCGAGAACGCGGTCCAGACTCTTGATAGCAAACTTGCCGAGTTCCGGCCTGTCCAGAACGATACTGGAGAGAAAGAACGACGAGATAAGCAGCGAATTGTAATTAGTGTAGAGCGTCCTATCAACGGCGGGAGTCTTCCGAGTCTTTCGGCCTGAAAGATCGAGTTTGTAGTACTCCTCATCCGCATTCTGACTCCCGAAAAAGCCTCCCTTCTCCAAGTCCGCCAGACTCGAATTCACGTACTTCACGATCCCCTCGGCCCTATCTCGGTAGAGAGGTCTACCAGTTAGCTGGAATGCATGCAAGTATACAGCAAGAAGTTTCGCATTGTCCTCCGCCATCTTCTCGAAGTGGGGAATCGACCAGTCCCGAGTCGTGCTGTACCTGAAGAATCCCTGTTCTACCCGGTCATAGACTCCNCCATTACCCATTTTGTCAAGGGTCTTCGTGACAACGGTCAGCATTTCTTTTTCCCCATGATAGCGGTAGCGTAAGAGTGCGTATTCCAACGCCTCAGTGTGGGGAAATTTTGGCTCGAAACCAAAGCCTCCGTAATCTATGTCAAAGTTGACTGCGACAGTAGTTGCAATGTCCTTTGTGATCTTGTCTGACAAGGCCTCGTCCTTGGCTTGAGGAATTCGCGTTGGTTGAAGCTTGCTTGCGACCTTCCCCTTATTTGTTCCATAGAAGTCGAGAACGGAGCGGAGAACTTCCCTCAACTGCTCAGGAGGGATGTAGGTCCCGCCAGTGATAATTCTCCCTTCATTGTCCAAGAAGGCAGTAGTAGGCCAACCGCCCATATTGTAGCGACGATTGACGTCAGGTCTCTTGTCGGTGTCGACTCTAACTGGAATGAAGTTCTTGTTCACNAAGTCGATGATTGCAGGGTCGGAGTAGGACGTGTTGTCCATAACGTGGCACCAGTGACACCAAGAGCCCGTTATGTCTAACAGAATTGGCTTCCCAAGCGACTTTGCACGGTCAAAACTCTCTTTTGCCCACTCGAGCCACTGAATCTTGTTCATGAGGGAGCCGACACACGTAGATTAGTCGAGAATCATATAAGAACCCTAGAATGAGTTGATAGCTGAGAATGCCTAAGTCTGCGACACAGGCTACCCAAAGCGCGGACTATTCTAGCCTTCTCGCTACATTGAACAGAGCACTCTCAGCCGAGCCCGTAGCCAAAGCCTTGACGATGTCCGTTCGCATACTGCGAGAGAGTTCGGATCATTTCGATTGGGTGGGTATCTATCTCGTTCGAGAGAACGATCTGGTGTTGGCGGCGTACGCAGGCGATGAAGAAACTGAGCACGTTATGATACCGATGGGACAGGGAATCTGCGGGTCTGCAGCTAAAGAAGGAGCGACAATCATAGTCCCGTAGGTCAGCAAGGACCCACGGTATCTCATGTGCTTCGCCTCAACCCGATCAGAGATCGTCGTCCCGATAAAGGGAAGAAAAGGAGTACTCGGGGAGATTGATATTGACAGCAGTCGACTCTCCGCATTCAACCAAGAAGATAGAGAGATTCTCGAGCATGCAGCATCGCTTCTAGCCCGGTATCTCGAGGACTAGGCACTTTGTGCCTCATGAGCCCTCGACTTTGTGAGCCGCGGCCATCGAGATAATCTCGTGAACTGATCGATATCGTTTCTGTTCGAGAAACCTCGCGAGTCCTGTGGTCACTTCTCGAAACACCTCCAGACCTTTGCTAGTGATGGCGCTTCCAATCTGGACCGCCGATGCACCCGCCATCATCATTTGGACAACGCCCTTCCAATCCTCAATTCCCCCGACTCCGATAACGGGGATGCCAACTGCCTGCCGTATCTGATATACCGCTCTGAGCGCTATTGGGTGTATGGTTGGACCGGAGAGTCCACCGAGGACTCCTCCGAGAATCGGAAAACCGGAATCTACGTCAACCGCGGTCCCCAAGACCGTATTGATCGCTGTTATAGCGTCGGCACCTGCGCTCTCAGCCGCCTTGGCTACTTCGGAGATGTCGGTAACATTCGGGCTTAGCTTTACGAACACTGGGATATGGACTCGACTCTTCACTGTTTGAGTAACCTCGGCGACGACCTTCGGCCGCTGACCGATCTCAACACCGACCTCCTTGACATGCGGGCATGAAACATTCAGCTCCACCGCGATAGCGCCGCCCCTCTCCCCCATCATTGCAGACTCAGCAAATTCCTCCGCGTCAAAACCGAAAACACTCGCGATGACCGGGACTCCTTTCCTTGAAGCGGTCTCAACTTCTTCCCGCATCTCTTCCATTCCCGGGTTTGGAATGCCCAAGGCATTGAGAAAACCGCCGTGGACTTCAATGAAGGACGGGTTTCTGTAGCCTTCCCTGCCTTTCCTATTGAACGACTTGGTGACGACGGCGGCAGCACCGGCCCTAGACACGCGGATCAACATCTCTCCTGAGACTCCCAGAATTCCGGAGGCTAGAATTGTGGGATTGGGGAGTTTAATACCCGCAAACTCTACCGATAAGTCCGGTTCCAAGTGGGTCTAAGAATGAACACTATTGCCGTGCTAATTATCTTCGCGCGAACGTCAAGCTATCGCCACATTCTCCGCTTCCGATCAGGAGTAGAGGCTTGAAAGCGTATCTGATCGACTCCCCTGCCGGACTGTTTCTACTCGAAAAAACGGGCAAGATTTCGGAGAAAGCACTCTTTGCTCATAATCCGAGTGATGCGGCTGCCCAAATGAGGCAGGTCCAGAACGGCGAGCTGCCTCCGGCGTCTTCAGCTTTCGGCCAACGACTCTCCGAGCTCGAACTCGATCTCGTTACGGTGGACAGCGAGCCTCTCGCTAGACTCGCCCGTTCAATCGTCAAATCAGAGGTTGTACAGGACGAGGGCGACCCTACTATTTCGAAGCTCAGGAACAGGCTGCCCTCGATTCTGGTCCGTCTTAGGATCATCGAATCGAAAGATGAGTACGAACAATTCGTCCGAGACGTTTCCCTTGAGCTTGCCAAAACCGCAATAACAGAGGCTACAACGAAGCGAGATCTCTACGCAATTCAGACAGTCCGTAGTATCGAAGACCTGGACAAGATTCTCAACCTCCTGGCCGGCCGAGTCAGAGAGTGGTATGGCCTCCACTTCCCCGAACTGGATCGCTTAGTGGAAAAACACGACTCGTACATTCGACTGGTTCAGAGTCTCGGCGCAAGAGAATCATTCTCATACGACGCCTTAACAAAACTGGGCATACCACAAGATAAGGCGACTCAGATCTCCGCGTCGGCCGAGAAATCTTCCGGCGCCAAAATGACAGGCACGGATCTAGAATGGCTACGCGAGGTCTGCGGAACGGTGCTTGAATTGTACAGCTTGAGAGAAGCTGCCGAGAAATACACTGACAAGATCATGGGAGAGGTAGCACCGAACATGACTTCTGTGCTCGGCGCAGTTCTCTCCGCAAAACTCATCTCGATGGCGGGAGGCCTCGAGAATATTGCAAAGATGCCATCAAGCACTCTTCAAGTGCTCGGAGCAGAAAAAGCGCTCTTCAGAACACTGAAGACGGGAGCTAGACCGCCGAAGCACGGTATCATCTTCCAATACGCACCAATCCATCAGTCGCCCAAATGGCTTCGAGGAAAGATCGCGAGAGCAGTTGCTGGCAAACTCGCAATAGCAGCCCGAATGGACGCATACGGAGGAGGCGACAAGGGCCAGGGGCTCAAAGAAGCGCTTGAAAAGAAGATCNTGGACCTGAAAGGTCGTTATCAAGGCCCGCCTCATAGGAGANAACATGAGAAGACCTGGGGTCCGCCCGCACAAGACGCTCGAAGGGATATACTGGCTGGTCCGAGAGGGAGAGGAGAGATTGGCCACGCTCAGCCAGGACCCCGGGACCACCGTCTACGGGGAAGACATCGTAAGGATCGCAGATAGAGAATATCGGGTCTGGGATCCGTACAGGAGTAAGCTAGCTGCCGCCGTACTGAAAGGGCTTTCTGAAGTTCCAATCAAGCTCGGAAATACGGTTCTCTACCTCGGGGCAGCAAGTGGCACGACCGCAAGCCATGTGAGCGACATCATAGGAGAAAAGGGACGAGTCTACTGCGTAGAATTCGCTCAGAGATCGTTCAGAGACCTAGTCAATAACACGAGTAAGAACAGGAGAAACATGATCCCAATCTTCGGAGACGCAAGGTTTCCAGAAAAGTATAGAAGTCTCGTCCAAGGCGTCGACAGTATCTACGCGGACATCGCACAGCCCGACCAAGCTAGAATCCTCTCTGAGAACATCGATCGGTATCTCTCCGACAATGGAGATTTCCTTTTTGCGGTAAAAGCCAGAAGCATTGATGTCTCGAAGGAACCTTCATCAATTTTTCGACAGGAGAGAACCCTCCTTGAGGAAAAGGGCTACAGGGTGAAAGAAATGATCCGACTCGACCCGTTCGAAAAAGATCACTCTATGATCCTGGGCAGCAAACGGTGAACTCTGAATTGGAGCAGCGTGATCGGTTCTTCAACGCNCTTCTTCGCGATGACATGAGAAAGCTCAACTCTCATCTTCCAAANAACCGTAGAACTCTGAAAGAACTTCTGAGCGAGCCCGCCCCGAGAGTTCCGGCCGCGTCCGGAGACCTCATCAAGATGAAGACGCGTGAGCTTGAAGAACTATCCCATTCTCTCCCNACCGAAGCAGGTACGCGAGTAAGACTGCCAATCGTATTTCTCAGAAGGAGAGACCTCGGACCCGGCGCCTTCACAGTTATGGGAGGTCGTTACGAAGAGTATGCGNTGTTGCTCCTGGCCGAATCCTTCCAAGGAAGTTTCGAACAATTCAAAGAACAGAAACCTGAATCAGTTGTGCTATTCAAGCCACAGATTAGTCTATTGATGAGAAGATTTCACTCGTTACTAGTACTCGGATTTGGGAGTTCAGACATCCGCGGGTAGAGCTCCGTCAGTCTATGAGGAATATGCTACAGTCTGTCTTGTCTATGAGAATCTACGTACTCTCGAAGATAACCAGATTGTTCTATAGCAGAACTGTCTGAGGTGAAGGCTAACTTACCAAACGCAATGATAGTTCCACTGTTACCCGACTTATCCTTCATAAGCGAAGCCTTTGGATGAGGAAGCACAACATATGGATATGGCAAGACTACCAGTACGATTCCGACTGAAGATCATTAATTGTCCGAGTGGTTGAGAAGTTCTACGAATCGATACTGAGGGTCCATTTTCCAGCAGGCAAGCGCGGGGTTGCTCGAATCGGTACAACGACTGCGTTCAGCTTCTTACGCTTCATCTTGTCCTTCAAGTAGTATTTCCTCGCTCCAACTGACAAGGCACGAAATATAACGCTTTCCGATGCCAGAAGGAGGTTGATGAAGCGCAAGTTGACTTCTACCGGTAGAAAAATCAATAGCGAATTCTCTGGGTTGAAGATGAGAAGATCACCCAACGTAATGATGTATTTTCGTCGAGAGCANCTGATTGTCGAGAATTACATGAGGAGACGAACCTTCAAGATTGATTTGAATGCCATGATGCTCCTCAGTTACTTTTCGACATGGAGAACTGCCTCGGAAGCTTCACAAAGTCTGAGCGGTTACACCAGAGAGTCCATCTTTCACTCAATTCGGAACCTAAGAGACAACGGTTTGCTAATCACCAAAGACTCCGAAGAGGCCAAGTTAGAGAACAAATTCGGACACGAATGGCTATGGCCGACAGCCTCTCGTTACTATCACTTCTCGACGAAGATCGACGACCCTCACAATTCGGCCGACGAGATTAACCAGTATTACAAGAAGTACCTTAAGGGAAGAAAACAACCACCCATTTACAAGTCCTATCACAAACAACCCAAGATTAACCTGTCGAAAGAATCTCGCCCCGAAGCCCCATTTTTCAGGACACTTCGCAGGAGACATTCGACGAGAGAACTCTCTGGGAACGCGATAAGCTTCAATGATCTGTCAAGACTCGCCTTCTTCACTTGGGGAAGGATCTCATCCTACAAGACCCGCGAGTTCGGAGAGCTGCTCCACAAGACCAGTCCGTCGGCCGGAGCACGCCACCCGATAGAAACCTACGGTATCATCAACAATGTGGAGGGGATTGAGCCAGGGATATACCACTACTCTGTGAGAGACCACTCGCTGGAACTTCTCAAAGCTGGAGACTTCCGTGAGAGATGTGAAGTGTTGACTGCCGGTCATTCATGGACAAGAAATGCGAGCGCCCTTTTCATAATGACAGCTGTCATTGCACGAACGGCTTGGAAGTATAGAGTACCACGAGTCTATAGGGCGTTCTTACTCGACGCCGGGCATCTCTCACAGTCGTTTCTTTTAGTCGCTACCGCCCTCGGACTAGGCGCCTTCTGCATCGGAATATTGCGTGACAACCTTATCGAGAAAGAGCTGAATCTCGATGGTGTCTCAGAAACAGTACTCTTCGCTGTAGGAGTCGGGCAACCCCTCAGGAGCCCTCACGGACCAAACGAGAGCATTCTCCACGATCATGCTCAGCCTCCGCTCAACCAAGGTTGATTACGCATGGCGAGGTCAAACTTGACCATGCCCCCGAGATCGAGTCCGCGACAGTCCGCGTGGAACCTTCGAACACTCCGAAAAATAGGTCGGACAAGAGGCTGATAACTCAGGCTTGAACCTCAGACAGTCATAGCATCTAATGCACATTCCACTCGAAGCGTTCAACGCTTATCTACGCGACAAATCCTCATATCAACTGGTCTTTGCTTGCCGGATGACTCCATAGCAAAACGTGTCGTTCAGACCTCATTGAGAATTCACGAGGACGACATGGTTGTCATTGATACTTGGCAACATACTATCGACCTAGCAAGTGACATTGCACTCGAATGCCTCAGGACCGGGGCAAAGCCTCTGATCACACTTATGACCGACCGATTGTGGTGGAAGGCATTGGAGGAAATACCCGAACAGTATTTCCGCAAGACACCTCGACACATCCTAGGTGCGATGGAGAGTGCTACAGTCTGGATTGGGATCGGGGGTCCCGAAGACCCGACGAAGTTCAGAGAGGTTCCCTCTTCGCGTCTCGAGCCATTTTTCGAAGGAGACAAACCACTCGTAGACAAGACTATTGAGAGAAAAATCCGAGTCTTGCAGGTTCTCCTCGGCGACGTCACCCCCCAACGTGCTCGGGCCTACGGTTTCGACTATGCCAGATGGCTCAAGAACACCGAGGACGCGATCAGAGTCGACTATCCGAAAATGACAGAGCTAGGCAAGAAAATTGCAAACCGTCTAGAACGAGCGACGAAGGTCCACATCACATCCAAGATAGGAACAGATCTCAGGTTTGACATTACGAAACGGCCAGTCCATATTGAGGATGGAATCGTAGACCAGGACGACATGGAACGTGGCCTCGTCTCGACTCAACTGCCCTCCGGGAAGGTCGAGGTGCCACCGATCGAGACTAGCGCGCGAGGCACTGTTGTGCTCGATACTCCTAGGGCCTTGAAGGGGCGTCTGATAACCGACTTGCAGTTTGTGTTCGAGAAAGGAAGGATAAAGGAATTTCATGCNAAGAAGTACGAAGACGTGTTCAGAGAGGTTTTCGAAGCCACGCAAGGAGACAAAGACAGGATCGGCCAATTCGCTCTAGGATTGAATTCGAAAATAGAGCTTATCGGATATCGGACCGACGAGCTTGCCCTAGGAACGGCGACAATCGGTATCGGAGCCAACAAAGGGATCGGAGGACAGAACGATAGTAGCCTCTCATTCTCAGGAACACTCACAAAACCTACAATCGACATTGATGGCTTAGCCATAATGGTCGAGGGAAAGCTCGTAATCTGACAACTGGTAATTATCGAACTCTGCGTCGAATCTACAAGGGAACCGCACACGAAGCGTCGAATAGACCTTCTCATCCTTGACTCAAAGGAGACAATTACGGTTGACAACTCCGTTGACGACGACCTTGGCATCATAGATGAGGGAGGAGTTGCAATCGATGAAGGAAAGATCGTAGAGACCGCATCCTCCCAATTGCTAGAACAGAAGTACTCGGCTTCAAGACACTTACTCGCAACGGGCGAGATAGTTGTCCCCGGCTTTGTTGACCCTCACACGCACCTAGTCTTCCAAGGGTCCAGAGAAGAGGAGTTTCAACAAAGACTTGCAGGGGCCTCCTACCTCGATATTCTCCAGAAGGGAGGAGGAATCATGGAAACTGTCAACAAGACTCGCCAAACGAGCCAGTTTGAACTCCTCACAATTGCTCAGGACCGATTGAATACTATGGTAGAGGCCGGAACGACCACACTAGAGATCAAGAGTGGATATGGGCTCCGTTTNGAGGACGAGCTGAAAATCCTGAGAGTCATTCACAAACTCAAGGAGCAGAACCTCTGCCNAATAGCTGCAACCTTCCTTGGCGCGCACGCGGTCCCCTCAGGAATGGCTCCTGAGGATTACGCAAGGATAGTGATCGAAGAAATGATTCCATCTGTTCGCCGTGAGGGGCTTGCAGAATTCTGCGATGTTTTCTGTGAAAATGGAGTCTTCAACCCACAGTTGTCGAGAAAAATATTGAGAGCAGGAACCCGAAATGGTCTGAGGCCGAGGATACACGCTGACCAGTTCACCGAAAGCCAAGGAGCAGGAGTAGCCAACGAGGTCAGAGCTGCATCTGCAGATCACTTGGTTCATTCGAAACTCGGCGAGCTGGAGCGAATGACCCAAACCTCAGTCACCCCGGTTCTGCTCCCAGCTTCTTCTCACAGTCTACTGAGTGGCAAATATGCTCCAGCGAAGGACATGCTATCGAAAGGGCTTCCGGTGGCCTTGGGAACAGACTTTAGCCCCTCCAACTGGATTCTCGGACAACTTACAGTCGCGGCAGTGGCGGCCAGGGGGCTCCGGATGAAAGCGGACGAGATCATTCGCGGAATCACGATCAACGCAGCCAGATCGCTGGGCCTTGAACATACTATAGGAAGTATCGCGCCTAGAAAGCGCGCCGACATCGTTGTTCTGAAAGTTCCGAGCCACAAGCGGATCGGTTACACCTACGGGGAAGGGATGGTGGACAAGGTCCTTATTGAGGGAAGGGAAATTGTGAAGGAGGGCAAGAGGGTCTATTGACTCGACAGGGTCAACCACGGCCTGCTACCACTCTGAGACAGAAAGAGAAACTCTCTCTGATTACTGGCCGTAGTCTCAACTGCAGGAATTGGCAGATTGAGGGAGCATTGAGAATGCTCCATAATGTTCTGCAGCCCGACGTGGCGAAAAACCCGGATGAGCTGATCGTTTATGGTGGAACGGGAAGAGCGGCTCGATCGTGGGAGGCTCTGGCGACAATCGAGGAGTCCCTCAAGAATCTAGGGGAGGATGACACTCTCCTCGTCCAGAGCGGGAAGCCTGTGGCGATCTTCAAGACTCACAGGATGGCACCGAGAGTCTTGATCGTCAACAGTATGCTGGTGCCAAAATGGGCGACATGGGACTACTTCTACGAGCTGGAACAGAAGGGCCTGATAATGTTCGGACAAATGACTGCCGGGTCTTGGGCTTACATCGGAACACAGGGGATTTTACAGGGCACTTACGAGACGCTCGCCGCTGCCGCTAGGGAACATTTCGGGGGCAGATTGAGGGGACGAGTTGTCCTCACCGCGGGGCTCGGGGAGATGGGCGGGGCGCAGCCGTTGGCGGTAACGATGAACGATGGAATCGCGCTGGCTGTTGAGATCGATAAACGCGCGATAGAGAGGAGGCTTAGGCACGGCTATCTTGAAAGATCGACTGATGATCTTGACGAAGCCATCGATATTGTGAACGAAGCTAAGCAACAAGGAACCTCGACAAGTCTAGCCCTGCTTGGAAACGCCGCTGAGGTTCATCCAGAACTTGTTAGAAGATCCTTCATTCCAGACATTGTCACTGATCAAACTTCAGCCCACGATCCTCTCAACGGATACTATCCTGCGGGATTGTCGAAGGAGGAAGCTGACCGGCTCAGAAAATCAAACCCAACCAAGTATCTCGATAGAGCTGGCAAGAGTATCCTGACCCATGTCAAGGCCATGATCGATATGGGTCGCAAAGGCGCTGTCGTCTTTGAATATGGCAACAACATCCGACAAAAAGCCTTTGATGCTGGTCTGAAGGAGGCATTCGAATTTCCTGGATTCGTCCAGAAGTACATCAGACCAATGTTCTGTGAAGGTAGAGGTCCGTTCAGGTGGACCTCGCTCGTGGGGGACGCAGAAGACATCCGGAAAATAGACCAGCTAGTCCTTGACACTTTCCCCGACAACACGGACCTCCGACGATGGATAAAGAAAGCTAGGCAGCACGTCAAGTTCCAGGGACTGCCCGCCCGAGTGTGCTGGCTAGGCTACGGTGAGAGAGCGAAGTTCGGAGGACGCATCAACGATATGGTGAGAACTGGGAAGTTATCAGGTCCCATATGGATCGGAAGAGATCACCTCGACTGTGGGAGCGTAGCGTCGCCGAGAAGGGAGACGGAAGGGATGATGGATGGAAGCGACGCGATAGCTGACTGGCCGATCCTCAACGCGCTTCTCAACACTGCTGCAGGGGCAACGTGGGTGAGCGTTCATCAGGGTGGCGGGGTTGGAATGGGCTACAGTATTCACGCGGGAATGTGCCTTGTGGCTGATGGCACGCCTGAAGCCGCGGAAAGGCTAGAACGTGTGCTGACGGTAGACCCTGGGATCGGAGTTGTCCGACATGCTGATGCAGGCTATCCGAAGGCAAAGGAGATAGTTAGAAAGCAGGGGCTGCGGATGCCGATGCTCAGGTAAGCCCGCCAATACTTATCTCTCAAACATCTCGCTTCAAACAAACGGTAGGACATTGGCCGAGGTTACGATAGACGGATCCCATCTTACACTCGATCAGGTCTTGCAGGTTGCCAGAGAGAATGCTCTGACTGTCATCTCCGAGAAAGCGATCGTCCGCACAAGAAACGGACGCAGATCCCTCGAAAGATTGTTACAAGAAAAGGAAACGATCTACGGAGTCAACACAGGGTTCGGAGCTCTATCAAACTTCAGGATTCCACNAGACGATCTGAAACAGCTCCAGACGAACCTCATCCGGAGCCACTCGGCGAGCGTAGGAAAACCACACTCCTCCGACATAGTGAGGGCAATTATGCTTCTGCGAGCTAACACGCTTCTCAAAGGGAACTCGGGAATCAGGCCAGAAGTAGTCAGCGCCATCGTTAGGCTTCTCAACAAACAGGTCCACCCATACATACCAGAGAAAGGCTCGGTGGGCGCGAGCGGAGACCTGTCACCTCTATCGCATATGGCTCTCGTACTCCTAGGGGAAGGAAGCGCCGAATCACACGGACGATGGATTCCCGGTAGGAAAGCCCTAGAGGTCTCGGGCAGCGTGCCCCTCAAGCTCGAAGCGAAAGAAGGACTTGCACTTAACAACGGTACCCAGCAAATGGTCGCAATCGGCTGCCTCTGCCTCCACGACGCATACCAACTCCTGGCCACTACAGAAGCAGCGTTAGCTCTCTCTCTCGAGGCTTTGAAGGGCTGGCTTGACGCTTTCGACGAGAGGATTCAGAAGCTCAGGCCACATCCAGGACAGCAGATTGTAGCCGAACACGTTCGGCGAATGGTAANAGGAAGTAGAACGGTTAGGACGATAGAGAGGGGCGATNCTTCTGATGGTCGCCCTCAAGATCCTTACTCGTTCAGGTGCGCTCCGCAGGTAATGGGAGCATCAAGAGATGGGCTAGATTTCACAAAGCAAATTCTTGAAGTGGAGATGAACTCGGCGACAGATAATCCTCTCCTCTTTCCCGCGGACGATATCTGTATTTCAGGAGGCAACTTTCACGGACAGCCAGTCGCGATGGGACTCGATCTGTTGGCTTTAGCGATTTCCTACCTCGCTAACATGTCGGAGAGAAGAATATCCGCTCTGCTAGATCCGTCACTCAACAATGGGCTTCCACCGTTTCTGGTCGGGGGAAGGTCGAAGCCAGGACTCTCAAGCGGGTTGATGGCGGTGCAGTATACGGCAACATCGCTCGTTGCGGAGAATAAGCTGTTGACGCATCCTGCTAGCAGTGACTCGATCCCTACATCGAGCAATTTTGAGGATTTTGTCAGCATGGGACCCGGAGCNGCCCACAAAGCCAGAGCGATTCTCGAAAACTCCCAGTACGTTGCCAGCATAGAGCTGCTTGTTGCGGCTCAAGGAATCGACTTGCGAGGAGCAAAGGGATTAGGCGTCGGAACCAGACGAGTCTTCCAAGCCGTCAGACGAAAAGTTCCTCGGCTACTTGAAGATCGGTCTTCCCACGATGATATCGAGAAGATTCGCAGGATGGTTCGTGAGGGTGAGATAGCGAAGATCGTTGCCCAGGTTACCGGGTCCTGAATCAAACGTGATTGTCTACCCGATTAGGTCGAGTCTGGCGAGACCCGGGGACTCCATTCCAGGACTGTTTTCCAAAGCTCTAGCCAAGAATCGAATGCGCGTCGAGTCGAAAGACATTGTTGCTGTCTCAAGCAAGATTGTCGGAATTGCCGAAAACAGGATCCGTTACCTCGACGGCATAAGACCCGGGCCGCAGGCTAGAAGACTTGCTCGCAAACATTCCATCACTCGATCGTTTGCCCAAGCCGTTCTCGACGAAGCTGATACTGTGGTCGGCGGCGTGAAAGGAGNGCTTCTGACGGTGAAGAACGGTGACGCTGTTGCAAACGCTGGAATCGACCGAAAGAACGCTCCCGCAGGAGCGGTCGTGCTATGGCCCCGCAACGCAGATCTGTCAGCAAAGAAGATCCGTCAGTCTATTCGGCGAAAATCGGGGAAAAATGTAGGAGTGGTTATCGTCGATAGTAGGGTGAGCCCGATGAGACTAGGCACGACAGGTTTCGCGATCGGCTGCGCGGGATTCGAAGCAGTCGAAGACCTCAGAGGAGGTGTCGACCTTTTCGGCAGACGTATCGAGATCACGTTCCGGGCGATTGCGGATGGGATAGCAGCATCGGCCCAGTTCGTGATGGGCGAGGCTTCGGATCAGATTCCCTTCGCGATAGTTCGCGATGCCCCTGTTAGCCTCGGCAGTGGGCACGGCATTCGCCCGGCGAAGCTGGCGTGGAGTCGATGTCTCTACATGAGCCAGATCTCACGGGCAAATGATTGACTGAGAAGAGTAGCCTAGATTTGCAGTCAAAGCCTGTTGGCATTCCGGCGGTTCGCAGAAATCCCTGAACGCGGACAGAAGCACTCTCGCGTCGCGAGAATAAGATTCCTGCCCCCTTTTTTCTAGGAGGCTCTCGCCAGTTGAAGCTCATATGGGTGAGTTTTCCGATTTGCGGCTTGGAATAGGCTGGTCGACCGTTTTCGTAGAGTGGAAATTGAGCGTATGGCTCTTCGTGAAAGTCTAGTGATCTAAAATCGCCTGCCCAGATTTGTGATCAGGGCTTGTTATGCGCCTGTCAGGCTTGAAACGGACGAGTCTGCGGCGCATTCATTTACTGTTCCCAGTGAGAAGCATAGCTCAGACTGGCTTTTGACACGTGTCGCAATACCAGCGCATCTGGGCAGGGTCCCATCTCAAAAGCTGCTGACAGGTGGGACATCGATTGTACTGGACTCCTGCTGACTTCCTCCTCCGGAATATCAAATAGCCGAGCAGGATGCCGATGGCTACGCCGATTGCGACTCCGATGAGACTGAAGACGAGTGCCGGCGAGATGGCGCTGTTGGCAAGCTGCTGAGCCGCGCTAGCATCTTCGGCCGCCGCAAACGAATACTGTACGGCACCCGCATAGTCCATCGTGTTGTACAGGTTTTCCGCCTGCGCAATATTCTGGTTAGCCATGGATATGTCTCCAGAGTTGAGGATAGTGTTCGGGGTTGTGGACAGGGCTTGTAGTGCGAAGGAGAGCAGCTCATCGTTTATTCCCCGAAGGATTGAGTCCCTGTCGAACTGGCTATAGTTCAGACTGTAAGCGTAGTATCCCATCACGGTGTTTGTGAAATCCTCTGTCAGATCGTAGATGAAAGGATGGTTCAAACCCATCATATGGCCGAGCTCGTGAGTAGCGGCATGCGTGAAGCCCGCTCCCTTGCCAGGCTGACTGTAGGTCGAGTTGTTGCCGATAGTAAAATCGGCCTGTTGCGAGAATCCTATTAGAACCATATCTCCCAAGGCCTCTCCCCCGAAAGTCCCGTAAAGGCTAGGTGACCCGATGTCTTCCTTGAACGGGACCCCGAACGTGTAGTTTCCCTTGAACGCAAAGAGAAGTCCGGGAATATCGATTCTCGACGTTGTGCGAGTTACATTGATGAAATTCGCAATGTGTCCCAGACCATATGTTGTGAACCAGTTGTAGACCAAGTCGCCGTCCACGATCGGTCGGCCAGAGATAGGATCTGTGAGAGTTGTGGTTGCATTAGCCATTATCGCGGCGAGCCCAGGGTAGTCTCTGACGTCTGCATATCTGATATTGACCGTTACGCCTGTTGCACCAACGAATGGGACAAGACTGGCCAGACTCTCCTGAATCAGTGATTGGTTGATCGTCGCCTCCAATCTCGGACCTTGCACCTGTTCGGCGGAGGTCCGGTTGTCAATAACGAAGAGTTGAATGTTGTAACTTTGGGCGTAGTTGACAGGGTAGAGCTGGTCCGGAGCAAACAGATTGTTGACGGCACCGTTGACGTATGCGCCGATGAACTTGCTCATCCAGAGCTTCCCATAGTATGTGCTGTTGCTGATTCCTCTCAACTGCGATGCGACTTGTACCGGGAGCTCGTTCGTCCAGTAGCTGGGTCCAGCCGAGAGATCCATGTAGTAGAATCGGCCGTTTCCGCCCCAGCCGGTCATGAAGTGACGCGCCAATTTGAGGCCTAGATCCGGATCTATGACCGTTCGGTTGTAATAATGAGCGTCCACCGCGTGGGTCGTGCACGGCCTACAGATTGCGTTATAGTTTTGATATTCCGTATAGTTGAACGAAGGGATTGGGACGTGTAGATCTGCTATGAAGAGAGTGTATCCTGATACTGGATTCGCTCCGAACAGGGTCATGTTTGACCCGAGCCAGGATTCGACCTTGTCAGCGTCGTAGAAGTGGTTGTGGACTACAGAAAGCGTCGACGAGTTCGTAAAGTAGGGATTGACCAATCCATATGGCGTGCTTGGACCTGGATTAGTATCCTCTCGTTTTTCAATCGACGAGAGATACTGAGCGAACTTGGACACGGTCGAGTTGTCAGCGAATGTCAGTTGATAGTCGAAATTGAAGATCACACCGGTGTTCAATGGCCCCGCTAGAATCGCCTGGTACTTCAGGGGCGGAACGGAGACGCTACTCTTCAGATAGGTCGAATTCAACTCTGCCGGCGTGATTCCGAGAAATACGATCTTGATAGTGAGCGAGGCAGACCTGTTCAGTCCATAGCCTTGTTGAGTGATCAACTGAGGCGACTGAGAATGGACCGGCGGAAACTGAACTATCGAGAGAAGCACAATTAGTGCGACGGGAAGGACCGAGGTAAGACGCATCTTGCTTATATCTCGATGTCGGGCCAGATTTCTATTAAGTGTCGTCTAGGATTCCATAACTGGGACCGTGAAGTCTCCCTTCGGGACGATTAGTATCTTGGATTCCTTGCCTTCAACGCGTATTGCTTTCTGCACCGCTTCAGAGGCGGTCTGAGAAGGTTTCAGCCCAAAGGAGTCCCGGACAAACAGCTCCGGAAGAATAGATACTAACTGAACACGGCACTTCTCCAGCGCGTCTTGGAGGAACAGGTTGACGTGGCCGCCTAGCTTGAATCTGTATCTCAACTCGGTCGACAATTCTTTCCGCTCCGGAAATCTCCGAGCGTATTCTAGGAAGCTAGAATCGCCGATTCCTCTCGAACACTCGGCCACCAAGATTACGGTGCCCCCTTTTCTCACAGCGCCGAGAACGTTGGAGACTACTCTGATCGCATGGTAGAGGTCAGATCCGAGCAGGCTTCCCGCCGATATGATGACGATGTCCAACTTCCGTTCAATCTTTGGACTGTGGACCTCGTGATAACGCGAGGCAGCTTGCCTGAACACTGATTCCAGTTCTCCTGCAAATGCCGAGGTGACTCCTCCGGCGCCGTCAGGCATGAAGCATAAGCTGTAGAATGGCCCTGCGAGCTTGGATGCTTCGAGTGAATCCAACAGTATTTGGTTGTCAGCGGGGGACGAAGACGCTGGGAATCCTTTCGTCAGGAGTGACCGGTTCTTGGTGATCGAGCGAATTGAGGAGGAGCCCGGCAAAACAATCTCGGGTCCTCCTGTGAAGCTACTTGCGAAATGCGGCATNACGAGCCCGACACTGATCTTAACATCGCATGCAGCTAGGTCGGGGTCCAGCTCGACACTGGTTCCCAGCGAAGTCTTTCCAAGTTCGGTGAACGAAGCCTGGGACGGGTCGATTATCTTGAGGTCCTCACCATCTGAGACGATGTTTGACATGCGCTTTCGCATGAAGACCCTCACATTGTCAACTCCTAAGGCAGTGAGACGGGACCTCAGAGCTTTCGCCGCCTCGTCTCTTGCATTGGCTGGAACGATTGGATCAATGATTATCCCAGCAACGCCACGAGGTTTGACCACGTCTTTGAGGAAGAGTCCGCCAAGCGGCTTTTCCAGAGCCTCCTCGATTATAGTCGGAGCATCTTTCGTCCCAAGTGGCTTGGCCGGCTCCAGAATCCTGTAGAAATTGTCATCTGGAACCCGGACTGGAACCTCTGTCTCACCGTAAGGTATCCAGAGTTCCAAATCGGCCGCCTTGACTGTTCGGTTGGGCTTGCCTTTAAATCGCTATACCAACCGGGGGATTTTACGTCTGCCGAGACTAACGGTCAACGCATTGGAAGGAATTCGAGTCGAAAATAATGCCCAAGCTGATTGAAGAAGAACTTCCAAAAATTCTAGTCCATACTGGGGCGTTGAAATTTGGTATGTTCACGCTCTCTGGGGGGAAGCTCAGTCCATACTATCTTGACCTACGGGTCCTCCCAAGTTTTCCAGACGCATTCCACGCCTCAATCGAACTTTTGGGAAAGACCGCGAGAACGATCGCAGATATTGCTAAGATCGCTGGAATTCCAACCGGCGGGCTGCCATGGGCTTCAGTCTTAGCCTACACTCTCTCGAAGCCGCTGGTCTACGTGAGAAAGGAAGTCAAGCATCATGGTAGAGAGAAGATGGTTGAAGGTCTTCTGGCTCCCGGTGACAAGGTCTTGCTCGTGGATGATGTCATTACGACCGGAAAGAACATTCTCGACGCGTCGCAGACTCTCAGAGCTGAGGGGGGAGTTGTTGAAGACGCTCTGGTCTTGGTTGATCGGGAGGAGGGAGGACGCGAACACCTTCTCAAGGCTGGAATGAAGCTTCACTCGGTCACCAGGATTTCTGATCTCGCTCAGAGATTGTTAGACATGGATGCTATCTCGGAGTCCCAGTATGAGGAGCTGACGACGCAGCTTCAGAAGTGATTTCTAGCAACTACTAGGGTTTGATCAAATTGGCTCAGTCAATTTCTCTGTTCAAAGAACTGCAGGTAAGCCGTCACGCCCTAGACAATGGACTCAAAGTCCTGATCCGAGAAATACAAAACGCCCCGGTGTCCGGCTGCTGGGCCATATACCGAGTTGGATCCCGAAATGAGAGACCGGGGGTCACAGGAATCTCTCACTGGGTCGAGCATATGCTCTTCAAAGGAGGAGGGAAACTCCACAAGGGCGACATCGGACGAATAGTCAGCAGTGTGGGAGGCGAGTACAATGGTTTCACGTCAAAGGACTTTACAGCGTACTTTGAGGTACTTCCAGCTGACCAGATAGAGAAGGGACTCCTTATCGAGTCTGAGCGTATGATGAACGCTGCATTCGACCCAAGAGAGGTCGCGTCGGAACGGACGGTCGTTGTCTCCGAGCGAGAAGGGAACGAAAACGATCCCGAGTTCTTAGCCTCCGAGGAGCTATTCCTCTCAGCCTTCAGATTCCATCCGTACAGATGGTCCGAAGGAGGACTCAAGGCAGACCTTTTGAAAATAACGAGAGATGATCTCTTCGAACATTATCGACGCTACTACGTTCCTGGGAATGCGCTGCTAGTCGTTGTGGGTCCGTTCTCGCCAAAAAAGATTCTTCCGAAGATCCAAGAATACTTCGGCCCGCTAGCCGAGAGCGATAGGCCTAGCGAACCTGCAATCGCTGAGCCTCCTCAGTCAGGTGAGCGGCGAGTCGAGGTTCGAATCCCGTCCGAGGCGGACTACATCAAAGTCGCATACCATACGCCTGGGTTTGGAAGCGAGGATGTTTACGGGCTGATGATGCTGGACGCGATCCTAAGCGGAGTTCGCCTCTTTGCGTTCGGCCCCGGCCAGTCCTCGGGAAGAAGCGCCAGACTTCACAAAGCGCTCGTCGAAAGAAAGCTGGCGACTGAGGCCAGTTCGGAGTTCTGGCCGACCATCGATCCCTCCGTGTTTGCATTGGACGTTACAGTATGGGAGGGCGTCTCTATAGACAGAGCTGAGAGGGTGTTGATGGAGGAAATCGAGAAGATTCAGAGGACTCCTCCTAGCAAGCATGAGCTTGAGAGGGCGATCGCGCAGATCAAGGCTCAGTATGCGTATACGCTTGACGGAGTCGCCCGACAAGGCTTCGTGATAGGCATCTTCGAAATGATCACGTCGTTCGAG
>JGI25382J43887_10000059_pt1 | contig 22614 bp, 22 predicted proteins | sample GraSoi013_1_40cm_3_FD_43887 | JGI IMG/M metagenome (IMG submission 43887) | reverse complement strand
CGCGCTCGAACGCCCGCGATCACAGCACGACCTCCTTATGCCGGTGGGCGTGGCACTCGATGGTGACGGCCACGGGGAGCGAGGTGATGTGGCAGGGATAGGTCAGGATGTGGATGCCGAAGGCAGTCGTGTCGCCGCCGTAGCCCTGGGGCCCGATACCGAGTCGGTTGGCGCGCTCCAGCAGCTCTTTTTCGAGAACATCGAGGGCCGGATCGGGATTGGGGCTGCCGAGCTCGCGAAAGAGGGCTTTCTTCGACAAGATCGCGGCCTTTTCGAACGTGCCACCCACGCCGACGCCGAGGATCAGCGGCGGGCAGGCGTCAGGCCCGGCCGTCCGCACGCACTCGATGATCCACTCCTTGACGCCCTCGAGCCCGTCGGCCGGCGTGAGCATCTTGTACTTCGAGCGGTTCTCGCAGCCGCCGCCCTTGGCCATGACCATGATTTTCATCGTCGCGCCCGGCGCCACGTCTGTGTGGATGACCGCCGGCGTGTTGTCGCCGGTGTTGACGCGATCGAAGGGCGACCGGACGATCGAGGCGCGCAGGAAGCCCTCCTGGTAGCCCTGGCTCACGCCCGCGTTGATGGCGTCGTACAGTCCCCCTCCCGTCACGTGGACGTCCTGGCCCAGCTCCACGAAGCAGACGACGAAGCCCGTGTCCTGGCAGTACGGGATGCGCTTGGTCTTCGCCATCTGGGCGTTGTCCTTCAGGATCTGGAGCACCTGCTTGCCCGCCGGCGAGCGCTCCGTCCGGAGCGCCCGGTCGAAGGCCCGGAGCATGTCCGGCTCCAGGTCCCAGTTCGCCTCNATGCAGAGCTTCTTGACGGCGTCAGCGATGGCGCTGACGTGGATCTCGCGCATAGCCCTACTTCTTCTGCTGGCCCATTTNGGCCATGAACTCCCGCGCGCGCTTTTCCATCTCGGTGGGCGGGACGTCTTCTTTGTGCGTGGCCAGGCCCCAGCGGTGGCCGGAGGGATCCTCGACCTGCCCGTAGCGGTCGCCCCAGAACATGTCGGCGAGGGGCATGAGGACCTTGGCGCCGGCGCCCACCGCCTGCTTGAAGGCGGCGTCCACGTCCGGCACGTATATGTAGAGATAGCTGGTGGGGCCGCCTACCGAGGACGGCGCCCGGCATCCCATGCCCGGCTGCTCGGCGCTCAGCATGACGATGGAGTCGCCGATCTGCACCTCGGCGTGCATGATGCTCTTGCCGTCGGGGCCGGGCATCCGCATGATCTCTTTGGCCCCGAAGGCCCGCTTGTAGAACTCGATCACCTGCGCGCCGTCCCGGACCGTGAGGTACGGGGTGACCGCGTGGTACCCGTCCGGAATCTTCTTCACCATGATGTGATCTCCTCTTACAGCTTCAGCTTGTCGACCAGCTCACGCACGGCGGCCGCCGACTGTTGAAAGGCCGTCTGCTCCTCGCTGGTCAGCTTGATCTCGATGATCTGCTCGACGCCGCAGCGCCCGAGCTTCACCGGCACGCCGACGTAGAGTCCCCGCACGCCGTACGGGCCGTTGAGGTAGGCGGCGCAGGGCAGGATCTTCTTCTTGTCCTTGAGGATCGCTTCGACCATCTCCACGACCGACGCCGCCGGCGCGTAATAGGCGCTGCCGGTCTTGAGGAAGTTCACGATCTCGGCGCCGCCCTCGCGCGTCCGCTTGACGAGGGCCTCGATCCGCTCGGGAGGCAGGAGGTCGGTGATCGGAATGCCGGCCACCGTGGAGTAGCGCGGCAGCGGGACCATCGTGTCGCCGTGGCCGCCCAGCACGAACGCCGTCACGTTCTCCACCGATACCCCCAGCTCGCGGGCGATGAAGGTGCGGAAGCGTGAGGAGTCGAGGACGCCGGCCATGCCGATCACGCGCTCGGCCGCGAACCCCGACTTCTTCCAGGCCAGCTGGACCATGGCGTCCAGCGGGTTGGTCACCAGGACCAGGATGGCGTTCCGCGAGCGCGGGACGACCTGCTCGACGACGGCACCGACGATCTCGGCGTTCTTGAAGAGGAGGTCGTCGCGCGTCATGCCAGGCTTGCGGGCCAGGCCGGCCGTGATGATCACGATATCGGAGTCGGCCGTCTCCTCGTAGCCGTTGGAGCCGGTCAGCGTGGAGTCGTAGCCGTGGATGGGGCCGGCCTGGAGGAGATCGAGGGCCTTGCCCTGGGGCACGCCCTCGATGACGTCCACCAGCACGACGTCGCCCAACTCCTTCTCGACCGCATACTGCGCCACCGTGGCNCCCACGTTGCCGGCGCCGACGACGGTGATCTTGGGACGGCGATTGACGACGCTCAGCGGTTCTGCCTTCCCGACTTGCATACCCGCCCTTCTCTGTTTATCGGCTCGCCTCGGACGCGGGGGCCCCAGCNCCCGGCCGTCCTGCGGCTCGCACTACAGCNTCGCCATGTTCCCGATGATCGCCGTCCCGAACTCGGAGCACTTTACCTCCCGGGCACCCTCCATCAGCCGGGCGAAGTCGTAGGTCACGACCTTCGACTGGATGGTCCGCTCGAGCCCGGCGATGATGCGGTCGGCGGCGTCCGTCCAGCCGAGATAGCGCAGCATCATCTCGCCGGAGAGGATGACCGAGCCGGGGTTGACCTTGTCCTGCCCGGCATACTTGGGCGCCGTTCCGTGGGTAGCCTCGAACAGCGCGTGACCCGTGTCGTAGTTGATGTTGGCCCCGGGCGCGATGCCGATGCCCCCCACCTGGGCGGCCAGCGCGTCGGAGATCAGATCGCCGGTGAGGTTCGGGCACGGGATCACGTCGAACTCGTCGGGACGGGTGAGGATCTGCTGCAGGAACGCGTCGGTGATGGCGTCCTTGACGAGGATCTTGCCCGCGGGCGGCCGGCCGCCGCACTCGTCCCACGACACGGTCTTGTCGCCGAACTCGCGCTTGGCCAGCGCGTAGCCCCACTTCATGAACATGCCTTCGGTGTACTTCTGGATGTTCCCCTTGTGGACCAGCGTGACGTTACGCCGGTGGTTCTCGATCGCGTAGCGGACGGCGGCGCGGATCAACCGCTCCGAGCCCTCCTTCGACACCGGCTTGATCCCGATGGAGGAGGTGTTCGGGAAGCGGATCTGCTTGACCCCCATCTCGTTCTGGAGGAAGGCGACGACCTTCCGGGCCTCCNGCGTCCCTTGCTCCCACTCGATTCCCGCGTAGATGTCCTCGGTGTTCTCGCGGAAGATCACCATGTCCAGCCGTTCGGGGTGCTTCACCGGCGACGGCACGCCCTTGAAGTAGCGGACCGGGCGGAGGCAGACGTAGAGATCCAGCACCTGACGAAGCGCGACATTGAGCGAGCGGAACCCTTCACCCACGGGGGTCGTGAGCGGCCCCTTGATCGCGACCAGATANTCGCGGATGACGTCCACCGTCTCCTGAGGCAGGAGGTTGGGCGGGCACTCGGCGCCGTAGACCTCCTTGGCCTTGTCGCCCGCGTAGGTCTCCATCCACGCGATCTTCTTCCGCCCGCGGTAGACCTGCTCGACGGCGGCGTCGAGGACGCGGACGGCCGCCCGCCAGATGTCGGGGCCGGTGCCGTCGCCCTCGATGAACGCAATGATGGGGTGATCGGGAACGCGCAGCTTCCCGTGGTCGATGGTGATCTTCTCCCCCGCGGGGACCTTGACCTTCCCTGGCATTACTTTCTGTCTCCTGGCTTGGGATCGACGTCGCCGGGACGCAGGCGCACGTCCGCCATCGCCACCGGCTGGCCGGTCGCGGGGTGGATCGGCAGCTGCCCGGCGTTGAGCGCCGAGCCCGCCCGGAACCACGCGATCTGTTCTCGGGTCATGGTGTGATTGGCGCGGATCTCCTCGACCCGGCCGTCCGGCTTCTTGATGCGCACGGTCACCGGCTTCCCCGGCTCCAGCGCGTGGAGGCCGACGATGCTCACCCGGTCGTTCTGCTCGATGCGGTCATAGTCCCGGGGATCGGCGAAGGTGAGCGGGAGAATGCCCTGCTTCTTGAGGTTGGTCTCGTGGATACGCGCGAAGGAGCGGACGAGCACGGCGGCGCACCCGAGATAGCGNGGCGACATCGCCGCGTGCTCGCGGCTCGAGCCCTCGCCATAATTCTCGCCGCCGACCACCATCCACTGCTGGCCCTTGGCCTTCAGCTCGCGGGCGATCTTGGCCAGGGGCTGGCCGGCGGCGCCGGATATTGGGTTCACGCCCTTGCCCGTCTCGCCGGTGAAGGCGTTGAGAGCGCCCATGAACATGTTGTCGCTGATCCGGTCGAGGTGGCCGCGGACGAGCAGCCACGGCCCGGCCGGCGAGATGTGGTCGGTGGTCGTCTTGCCCTTGGTCTTGACGAGGATCGGCAGGTCCACGAAGTCCTTGCCGTCCCAGGCCACGAACGGCCCCAGGAGCTGCAGGCGCTGGCTGTCGGGCGGGATGACGATCTGCACGGCGTCCGGGTCGTCGGCCGGCGCTTCGTAGCCCTCGGCGCCGCCGGCGAAGCCCTCGCGCGGCACCTCCTCGGCCTCGGGCGGGGTGAACCGGAACGCCTTGCCGTCGGGGCCGGTCAGCGTGCCGTGCACCGGATCGAACTCGAGCGTGCCGGCGAAGGCCAGGGCCGTGACGATCTCCGGGCTCGTCAGGAACGAGAGCGTCGCCGCGCTACCGTCGTTGCGCCCGGGGAAGTTCCGGTTGAACGACGAGACGATCGTATTGGTCTCGTCGGCCCCGACGTCCCGCCGCTTCCACTGCCCGATGCAGGGCCCGCAGGCGTTGGCGAGCACCGTCCCGCCCATGCCCTGGAAGATCTCGATGATGCCGTCGCGCTTGATCGTCTGGTAGATGCGCTCCGAGCCGGGGGTGATGAGGAAGGGGACCTTCGCGCGCAGCCCCGCCTTGATCCCCTGCCGGGCGAGGTGGGCGGCCCGGCGCATGTCCTCGTACGAGGAGTTCGTGCAGGAGCCGATCAGGCAGTTCGTGATCTTCACGGGCCAGCTGTTGGCGCGCGCCTCGGCGGCCAGCTTGCTGATCGACCGGCCCCGGTCGGGCGAGTGCGGCCCCACGACCTGGGGCTCCAGCTCGTCCAGGTTGATNTCGACGATCTCGTCGTAGAAGGCCTGGGGGTGGTCGACCACCTCGGGGTCCGGCGTCAGGTGCCGGCCGCACTCCTCGGCGAGCTTCGCGATGTCGCTTCGGTCGGTCGCTCTCAGATACGTGGCCATGCGCGTGTCGAAGGGAAAGACGGAGGTGGTGGCCCCGAGCTCGGCGCCCATGTTGCAGATCGTCCCCTTGCCGGTCGCGCTGATCGACTCGGCCCCGGGGCCGAAGTACTCGATGACTTTGTTGGTGCCGCCCTTCACCGTGAGCAGCGCGCAGAGGTAGGTGATGACGTCCTTGGGCGCCGCCCAGCCCGCCAGCTTNCCCGTCAGGTGTACGCCGACGAGCTTCGGATGCAACACCTCCCACGGCAGCCCGGCCATGGCCTCGGCGGCGTCGGCGCCTCCGACACCGATGGCGAGCATGCCGAGGCCGCCGCCGTTCGGCGTGTGCGAGTCGGCGCCGATCATGAGGCCCCCGGGGAACGCGTAGTTCTCCAGGACGACCTGGTGGATGATCCCCGAACCCGGACGCCAGAAGCCGATCCCGAACTTGCGCGAGGCCGAGCGGAGGAACTCGTAGACCTCCTGGTTNTCGCTGATCGCCCGCGCGAAGTCCTCGGCGGCGCCCGACTCGGCGCGGATGAGGTGGTCACAATGCACGGTCGTGGGCACCGCCACGCGCTTGCGGCCGGACTGCATGAATTGCAGCAGCGCCATCTGACCGGTCGCGTCCTGCAGCGACACGCGGTCCACCCGCAGGCGCAGCACCGCCTTGCCCCGCTCCCACTGCTGCGCGTCGAAGTCCCAGCAGTGGGCTACCAAGATCTTGTCGGTCAGGGTGAGCGGCCGGCCGAATTTCCGGCGCGCCCGCGCGAGACGGTCCGGCATGGCGGCGTAGAGCGACCGGATCTGTTCGGCGGACATCGGAACCTCCTCAGGCAAACGTTCGCCTCCCATCCGACGGCGGGCGGGAGGCGCGCAAGTGCCGAATAACTCTAGCGCGCCGCGCCGTGGCTCGTCAAGGACGGGACCGACGCTCAGCGCCGGCCGAGCAGCCGTCGCGTGGCCATCTGGCGGAGCCGGATGATCGACGTCGTCGGGCTCAGGCCCATGGGGCAGACCTCCGTGCAGTTGGCCTGGCCGTGGCAGCGCGCCAGCGCGTCGTCGGAGAGCAACACGGACCAGCGCGCCTCGGCGGCGCCCTCGCGGGAGTCGCGCTGGAGCGTGAAGGCGCGGTTGAGCGCCGCCGGCCCCGGAAAGCGCTCGTTGGCGGCGACCATGGTGCAGGCGGACACGCACATGCCGCAACCGATGCACTCGATGGCGCCGTCGATCTCCCGCCGCTCGGCGGCGTCACGGGAGATCGCCTCGTACGCGGGGGCCGACGGCCGCGGCCCGAACGCGGCGCCGACGGCGCCGAGCTGGTCGCTGAACGGCGTCATGTCCACGACCAGATCCCGGAGGAGTGGAAAGTGATAGAGGGGGCGCACGCTCAGCGGCCGGCCCCCCAGGCCGCTGATCCGCGTGCGGCAGGCCCAGCGCTCGCGCCCGTTCACCACCACCGCACAGGAGCCGCACATGCCGACGCGACAGGCGTAGCGGAAGGCGAGGGTGGGATCCTGCGTGCGCTGGATCTCGACGAGCGCGTCGAGCACGGTGGTGTCGGCCCCCGGGCTGACCCGGTACTCCTGCCAGCGCTCGGGCTCCCCGGCCGTCCACCGGAACACGCGCAGCGTGACTATCGGAGCACCTGCCGGTCAGACGTGTCGCGCCGCCGGTCGAGCGTCACGGCAGGCTCCGCACGAAGTCCGCCACCGCCCGCCCGATGTCGGCCGGCGAGTCTTCCTGCAGGAAGTGCAGCCCCCGCACGGTGACCTCGCGTTGGTTGGGCCAGCGGCGGCAGAAGTCGCGCTGGGCGCCGACGAGGATGGAGCCGGGCTCGGCGTTGACGAAGAGCTTCGGGATGCTCGACTGGGCGAGCCAGCGCGCATAGCCATCCACGAGAGCCACGACGTCCGCGGGCTCCCCGCCGATGGGAAGCTCCCGCGGCCACGCGAGCATGGGCCACCGCCCGGCGCCGGGCTCGCGCCACGGGCGCCGGTAGGCGTCCATCTCCTCGTCGTTCAGCTTTCGCAGGATGCTGCCGGGCAGGATGCGCTCGACGAAGACGTTCTTCGCGAGAACGATCTCCTCGCCGGCCGGCGAGCGCATGGCTTGGAAAATCCTCCGCGCGTTCTCCGGCCACTCGTCCCAAGTGATGGGGCGAACGATCGCCTCCATGTAGACGATCCCCCGAACGCGCTCGGGATGACGCTGCGCCCACCGGAAGCCGAGCGCGGAGCCCCAGTCGTGGACGACCATCGTCACCCGATCGAGGCCGAGCGCGTCGAACCAGGCATCGAGGTACCGCGCATGGTCGACGAAGCGGTAGGAGCCCGCCGGCGCCTTGCCGGAACTCCCCATGCCGATCAGATCGGGCGCCAGGCATCGGGCCACGGGCTCCGTCTGCGGGCAGAACGCTTCACCGACATGCGGGATCACATTGCGCCAGAGGTAGGACGAGGTCGGGTTGCCGTGCAGGAAGACCACGGGATTGCCACGCCCGACGTCCACGTACGCCATCNTGCTGTCGAGGACCTTGATACGGCGATGCAACCCGGTGGCCGCCGACGTCTCGTCAGTCATCCGTCTACTCCGTCCAAGACTATACCCTCAGCCAGCACCTCNGCCCCTGCCANAATCAGTACCAGCGCCCGGCCCACACCAGCGCGAAGAGCGCGCCCGCCACGATCAGCGCCAGCGCGAAGAGCGCGCGGTGCCAGCGCAGGGGCACCCCGACGTCGAGCAGCAGCGACCGCACGCCCAGCAGCGCGTGGATGAGGACGAGCGCGAGCAGCGCCGCCTGCACGCCGCGGCGGAAGGGGTTCACGAGGTGCAGCGCGACGACGAGCAGCAGCGCCAGGGCGGCCGCCCGCTGGATGAGCCAGGCCCACATGCCGGCCTTGGTGTCGCGCCAGCCCTCCACGGTCGTCCACTCGCGCTTGAGAACTTTTGATCCCATGATCGCGTCCTGGCCGCGGGCTAGTCGACGGTCACGACTTGCAGATCGTCGGCGATGTCGGCCTTGAGGTCCGCTCCGCGGTCGAGCATATCCTGGTTCAGGTGAGTGAGGATGAGACGCCGGCAGCCCAGGCGGGCGCGGTTGGCCATCAGCGTGTGATAGTCGAGGTGATACTTGACTCTCTTCTCGAAGAAGTAGGCTTCGCAGACGAACAGGTCGGCGCCGGCCGCCGCCTCCACCAGCGTCTCCGTCCACTCGGTGTCGCCGGAATAGACGACGACTTTGCCGCCGTACTCGACGCGCAAGGCGTAGGCGGGGGCCCCGCTGGCGTGGGTCACCTCGAAAGGGGTGACGGTGGCCGGGCCGACGACCGCGGGGCGTCGATCGATCAGCTCCAGGAACTCGACGGCGAAGCGGCGGGTCACGCCGGACGAGCCGGGGAAGAGGACCTCCATGGCCGCCTCGAGGCGGGCGGCCACGCCGGGCGGACCCGCGATCTGGAGCGAACGCGTTCGCCGCCGGAACTGCCCGTCGAGGATCAGGAAGGGCAGGCCGCCGAAATGGTCGCCGTGCAGGTGCGAGAGCACGACCCGCTCGATGGTGTTCGGATCGAGGCCGGCGCGCTTCATGGCGATGAGCGACGAAGCGCCGCAGTCGATCAGGACGCTCCCGCCGTCAGCGCCGCGCAGGTGCAGACAGGCCTGGAACCGCCCGCCACTGCCGAGCGCGTCACCCGATCCAAGAAACTGAAGCTCGATGGGGGTCATCATCCCGAGCGGGCCGGCCTCAGACCTCCTANCGCGTCGTCCCCGCGGCGTGCCCGTCGTCCACCACTCGACGAACGCGTCGCCGTCGAAGGCTCTTGCCGGCATGGGGTCTCCTTTCCTCCGGCTGAGTCGAGCGCGCCCTACTCTACACCGTATCGGTGATGCGAGTTTCCGCTCGACGCAGCCAGGCGCGGCTTGACATGATGTGGCTTGACATGATGTGGATTGAAGTCCTAGAGTCGCGCTGCTGATACTGGAGTAGCCTCGCGCATATCAAGAAGGAGGTGCGTCATGCGACGGTTTCTGATCATCTCCGCTATCTTCGCCGTCGGCGCCATCGGCCTCGTCACGGCGTACGCCGGACCGTTCACGGCAGATCCGCTGACGCTCGTGTCGGGCTCGGGGGTGGGGACGAGCCCGTTCACGCATTGCACCGCGGACAACGTTGCCGCCCAGCCCGGAAGGAACTTCCCCGACAGCGAGGTGGAACCCTGGGTCGACGTGAACCCGAGAAACTCCCTGAACATCGTCGGGAGCTGGCAGCAGGACCGCTGGTCGAATGGCGGGTCGCGGGGGCTCGTCGCCGGGGTGAGTTTCGACGGTGGGGCTCACTGGACCAATGTTGTCATCCCGCGCATCACGCTCTGCTCCGGCGGGACCCCCGCGAACGGCGGGGACTACAAGCGAGGGTCCGACCCGTGGCTCTCCTTTGCGCCGAACGGCGATCTCTTCCACGTGAGCCTGTCGTTCGACTTCGAGGCGCCCCCGGGCTTCCCCGGCGCCATGGGGAAGAACGCCCTGCTCGTGAGCAGATCCCTCGACGGGGGGGTGACGTGGAGCGATCCGGTCACGATCATCAAGGACACGAGTCCCCGGATCCTGAATGACAAAGAGGCGATTACCGCTGACCCGGGAAACTCGAATTTCGTGTATCTCGTCTGGGATCGGGTAGAGAGCCCGGTCGGCACCCTCATCAACCCTGAGAAGGTGATCGGCCTCGGCTTCAAGAGCCCGGCGACGTTCTCGCGCACGACGAACGGCGGCGTGAGCTGGGAGGTCCCCAGCATCATCTACGACCCGGGCGCGAACAATCAGACCATTGGCAACCAGATCGTGGTGCTCCCCAATGGAACCCTCGTCGACTTCTTCAACGAGCTCCTGAACTTCAGGAACGACGAGGGCGGCAGCCACCTCGACTTCAACCTGTCGCTGAAGCGCTCCAGCGACAGGGGCGTCACCTGGCTGCCTCACGGGCCGCCGATCCGGGCGGCCAAGATGCAGTCGCGGGCCGTCATCGATCCGCAGCTAAACGGCGTGAGAGACCCCGACACGGGTGCCCGGGTCCGCACCGGCGACATCCTTCCGCAGGTCGCGGTCGATCGGAACCCGCGGAGCCCGGGCTTCGGCAACCTCTACGCGGTCTGGCAGGACGCGCGCTTCAGCAGCTTCGCCCACGACAGCATCGCCTTCTCGATGTCCAGGGACGGCGGTTTCACGTGGTCGACGCCGATCCAGATCAACCGGACTCCCACGAACATCCGGTCGGGCGATCAGCAGGCGTTCACCCCGACGGTCCGCGCCGCGGCCGATGGCACCATTGGCGTGACCTACTACGACTTCCGCAACACCACGCCGTGTCCGATTGTCAGCGGTAGGCCCGACTGCACGGGGGTCTCCCTCAAGACAGATTACTTCCTTGTGCACTGCCATCTCTCGGCGAGCGTATCGTGCACAAGCTCCGCGAACTGGGCGAGCGAAGCTCGGATCACGCCTGCATCCTTCGACATGAGGAAGGCCCCCGTCGCCCGCGGCTTCTTCGTGGGCGACTACGAGGCGCTCGCGGTGATCGGGAACGAATTCAAACCCTTCTTCGTCCAGTCGGGCATCGTGACCGGGGACCCGAGCGACGTGTTCTTTACCAGCGTCGGCCCGTAGCTCGAGGACGGCGCGGACCGTCAGGCGCGCACGACGGCGACACCGCGAGCCTCGATCTCGAGGTGCGGTGTCGCCTGTCGTGAGCGCATTCAGATCTCCATCAGGTCCTTGCCCACGATCACCTCGCCCTGGAAATGGCGCTTGGCGGCGTCGAGCCACATCTGGTCGGTGACCAGGGGATCGTCGGGGGGAACCAGATGGGAGAGCACGAGCGTCTTGACGCCGGCCGCTGCCGCCACCCGGCCGCAGTCTTCGACCGACGTGTGGCTGGCCAACAGGTGCTGTTTCAGCGTCGCCGCGGCGGGGACGCGGGCGACGAGCCGATCGACGGCCGGCAGGTACATCGCCTCGTGCACGAGCACGTCGGCGCCTTGGGCCAGCCTGACGAGCGCGTCGGAGCGCGCGGTGTCGCCCGAGATGACGATGGACCGGTCGGCGGCGTCGAAGCGGTAGGCGAAGGCGGGCACGACCGGCGGATGGTCGACCAGCGTCGACGTCACCTTCACGTTCTCGTCCTGCATGACGATCCCCGGCTGCGGCAGCTCGTGCACGTGGATCAGCGGGACCAGCGGAACCCGGCCCTCGTCGGCGATGCGCGTGTTGATGTCGTAGGCGTTCAGCTCGAAGAAGAGCCGGGTCATCTTCTCGAGCGGCGGCGGCCCCCACGTGTCCACGCGCGTGCGGAGCCCGCTGGCCCACGACAAGAGCACGAGGTTCCCGTAGTCGGCGTTGTGATCGGAGTGATGGTGGGTGATGAAGATGTGGCGGAGCTTCGGCAGCGCGGCCCCGGCCGACACGAGCTGGCGGGCGACGCCGTCGCCGCAGTCCACCACGTACGACACGTCGTTGACGAGGATCACCTGCGCCGACGCCGAGTTGACCTTCCGCGGCCGCGGGCCCCCGCCCGTCCCCAGGAGGACCAGGCGCGTCTTCGGCTTCTGGGCGCGGACGGGGGCGGGCCAAGCCGCCACGCCCGCGAGGACGGTCGCCGATCCGATGAGAACGTCGCGGCGGTTCATCTCCATCCTCCTAGTCGCCGATCTCCACCGTGGCCGGTTCCGGGGCCGGCGCCGGGCGCGCCCGCGTGAAGGCGACCGGCTCCCGGCTCACGGCGACCGTGTCCCCCGCGCGCCGCACCTGCACGACGTACGGCGCGCCGGTGGCGGCCTCGGGAAAGTCCCGACGGTAATGGGCGCCCCGACTCTCCTCGCGCTCGAGCGCGCTGGTGATGATCAGCCTGGCCGCGGTCGCCTGGTTGCGGAGATTCAACCGGTCCTGCCAGGCGAGGTTCAGCGCCGGGCCGCCCGGCACGCCGACGTTGTCCAGGCGCACCGCGATCCGCTCCACCTCGCTCAGCGCCGCCCGGAGACCCTTCGCCTCGCGCATCAGCCCGGCCTTCTCCCACATCACCGACCTCAGATCACGCTGGAGCTCATAGAGCTCGGAGCCGGTCGCCCGCCCGAGCGGAGCGACGAGCGCGCGCGCGATCTGCCCGAGGCGCGTCGTCGCCAGCGCGGGGGCCGGACGGTCGGCCACGAACGCGGCCATGGCGTCCCCGGCGATGCCTCCGAAGACGGTGGAGTCGGCGACGCCATTGCCGCCCAGCCGATTGGCGCCGTGCACGCCCCCGGCGTCCTCGCCGGCGGCGAAGAGCCCTTCGATGGCGGTGCGGCAGCCGGGATCGATGACGACGCCGCCCATCATGAAGTGGGCCGTGGGCCCGACCTCCACGGGCTCGCGGGCCAGGTCGCGGCCGAAGTCGCGGCAGCGCTTGACCATGCCCCGGAAGTTGCGCTCGACCACTCCGGCCCCGAGGTGGGAGACGTCGATCCACACGCCGCCGTTCGGCGTGCCCCGTCCCGCCCCGACCTCGAGGAACGAGGCGCGCGCCACCAGGTCGCGCGTGGAGCGCTCCATGCGCGCGGGATCGTAGCGCGCCATGAACCGCTCCCCGAGGCCGTTGCGGAGATGACCGCCGGCGCCGCGCAGCCCTTCCTCGAGGAGGGCTCCCGTCATGAGCGAGCCCGGGACGACGAGCCCGGTAGGATGGAACTGGATCATCTCCATGTCGCGGAGCGGCAGGCCCGCCTCATAGGCCAGTGCGATGCCGTCGGCGGACTTGTCGGCCGAGCAGGCGATCACCCTGTACATCGTGGGACCACCGCCCATCGCCAGCAGCGTCGCCCGCGCGCGGAGCCCCAGGAGTCGCCCACTGCGGATGTCGAGCACGAGCGCGCCGGCGCAGCGGCCGTCGTCGTCGACAGCCAGCTCCACCGCGCGGCACTCCTCGAACACCCTCACGTTGACGCGTCCCAGGATCTGCTCCATCAAGCGACTCATGATCTCGATGCCGGTGAGGTCACCCTTGTGGATGGTGCGGTCGTGCGTCTGGCCGGCGAACGGCTTCTGGTGGATGCGCCCCTCGGGGGTGCGGTCGAAGAGGCAGCCGTAGCGCGACTCCAGCTCGAGCACCCGCCGGGGCGCCTCGGTGACCAGCGTCCACACCAGCTCCTGGTCGTTGATCCACCCGCCGCCCTTGAGCGTGTCGAGCAGATGCGCTTGCAGCGAATCGGGCGCGGTGAGCACCGCGTTGTAGCCGCCCTGCACCATGCGGGTGCAGCCGGCGCGGCCCAGCAGCCCCTTGACGACGACGCCGATCTGCAGCGCGGCGGAGGCGTCAGCGGCATGCAGGGCGGCACAGAGGCCGGCGCCGCCCCCGCCCAGGACGAGGAGGTCGAGGTCGATGACGTCGGGGTCGGGAAGCGCGATCACGAACCCGCGAGGGCCTGGAGCAGGGCGCGGCCCGTGTCGGAGGTCCAGGCCTTGGTGCCGAGCGCCTTGCCGAGCAGCGTACCGTCCCGACCGACGATGAACACGGTGGGGGTCNCGGTGACCTCATACTGTCGGGTGACGCTGCCGTCGGCATCGAGCAGAACGGTGAAGGACGTGTTGTGGGTCTTGACCCAGGCGGCGACCCTGTCAGGCGGCTCCTGGATGCTGATGGCGACCACGGCCAGCCCCTTGTCCTTGAACTCCCGGTGCACGCGCTCGATCGTCGAGGGCAACTCCCTCGTGCAGTACGGTCACCAGGTGGCCCAGAAGTAGAGCAGCGCCGGGCGACCCTCGAGGTCGGCGAGCGCGACCTCTCGGCCGTCGAGGCGCGCGAGCGCGAACGGCTTGGCCGGCCGGCGGTCGAGCGGGATGATCAGGAGATCCATCATCAGATCGTGGACCGAGTCGCCGGCGCCGGCCGCCGTCGCCGACGGCCGCGTCGGCGGGCTCGACATCAGCCGCAGGCCGAGCAGCGCCACCAGCGCGGCGCCCGCGGCCAGGCCGAGGAACGTCGGGCGTGTCATGAGGCGCCTATCTTAGCCCGGCCCGCGCTGGCGGGCGAGGGAGACGACTTTGACGCGGGCGCGTGGATCGATCCTCACCCGCTTGACCCGGCGCAGGTGCTCGGCGACCACGTCCCACACGGGCGGGCCGTCGGCCTCGCCGAGACTCGCCCAGCCGGTGGCCTTGTAGCGGCGGGCGGGATCGAGCGGGCGGCCTCCCACCCGGACGTCGGTGATGCGCTGGCCCATCGGCCGTTCCGGATCGATGACGTAGGTGAGGCCTCCCAGCCGCACCATGTCCCCGCCCTGGCGGTAATACGGATCGGGATGGAAGAGGTTGTCGGCGACGTCCTCCATGATGCGGTGGATCTCGCCCCCGCTCATCTCGCGCACCCAGGTGTTGGCGTACGTCAGGGCGGTATGCGAGTAGACGTCCTCCAGGCTGATCTCCTGGCCGGGCAGGATCGTGACGCCCCAGCGAAAGCCGGGAGAGAACGCCACTTGCGCGTCGGCGCGCCCGAGGAGCGCGTCCAGGATCACCTCGTCGAACGGGCCGTTGAAGTTGCCGCGGCGATAGAGGAGCGATTCGGAGACGGCCAGGCGCTCGCTCAGCCGGGCTTCGTGCGGGGCGCGGATGTCGTGGATGAGCCGCGCCATCGGGGAATCCTCCGGCAGCGCCTTCGACAGCACGGGGATCAGCCGGTAGCGGGAGTCGGCGATGCGTCCGCCGCGGACGTCGAGGTCGAGCCGGCTCAGGAACTTGCCGTGTGATCCGGAATTGACGACGAGCGTCCGCCCCACCCGGATCGGCTCCACCAGCGCGTCGTGGGTGTGGCCACCCAGNATCACGTCGAGCCCGCTCACCCGCGCGGCCAGCTTGAGGTCNACGGCGATGCCGTTGTGGGAGAGCAGCACCACCACCTCCGCCTTCCGGCCGTCGCGCAGCTCGTTGACGAGTCCCTGCACGTGGTCGTCCCTGATGCCGAAGGTCAGATCGGGCACGAAGCGTCGCGGGTGCGAGACCGGCGTATAGGGAAACGCCTGACCGATGACGCCCACCCGCACGCCGCCCACCGCCCGGATCGTGTAGGGGCGGAAGATGGGATCGCCGAAGCCCAGCTCCGTCACGTTGTGGGCCACGAAGTCGCCGGCGAAGAGCCCGCCGCGCTCGCGGTCGCCGAAGAGCTCCCGGACGCGGTCGATGCCGTAGATGAACTCCCAGTGCGGCGTGAAGACCTCCACGCCGAGCTCGTTCATCGCCCTCACCATGTCGGCGCCGCGCGTCCACAACGCCGTCGCGGATCCCTGGATCGTGTCGCCCCCGTCCAGCAGCAGCGTCCGGCCCCGGCGCTCCCCGCGGATGCGCTTGACCAGTGTCGCCAGGTGGGCGTAGCCCCCCATCCGGCCGTAGCGGGCGGCCAGCTGCGAGAAATCCAGGTGCGTGTAAGCGTAGGCCTCCGGGGTGCCCCGCCGGAGCCCGTACGCGCGCAGNGCCGCCTCGCCGGTGAGGTAGGGCGGCTGGCCGCGCTCGGCGCCCACGCCCAGCAGCGCGTCGGGTTCGCGGTAGAAGACGGGCCGCAGCGCCGCGTGGGGATCGGTCATGTGCAGCAGCGTCACGTTGCCCAGCGGAGCGAACTCGAGCAGACGCGCGGGCGCCTCGGCGGCTTCCAGGTCGCGCGGGCCCAGGCCGAGCCCACCCGCGATCGCCAGGAGCTTCAGCAGATCGCGGCGGGTGACTTCCATGGAGTCAGTGGCGGATGCCGGGAACGTTCATCGGCCGGCCGTTGTCGAACGACGTGAGATAGAGCTCCAGCTCCGCGTACTCGACAGCGTCGGCGGCCAGCATGTTCGTCCCCAGCGGCGTCATGCACCACTGGAAGCGCTTGCGCATGTCCCACGCTTCGCCGCGGTCCGTTCGCCAGGTCGGGAAATGGCGCGTGAGGCCGGCGCTTACGTCGACGAGCAGGCGCCCGCCCAGGAACTTGTTGGCGCCCTTGTCGGGGGTGTGGCAGTCGGCGCAGGCGTGGTTCCGCTGGCCGACGCGCTTTTCAAAACTCGCCCGGCCCCGCGCCAGCGCGGCGCGCGCCTGGGNGCTCGTCACGTCCACCTGAACGGGCAGCCCGTTCGACGCCATCTTGATCAGGATGGTCAGGGCGAGGTTGTCNNCGCTCTGGGCGGACAACAGATGGCCCGTCGTCTCAGGCCCGTGCACGGTGAGGAAGTCCTCGAGGCTCATGACACGCCGGTACGCGCTGACGTACGTCGGGTAGCGCGTCGCCACTCCCTTCATGGCGCCGGCCGGGCCTTCCCTATGGCAGTCGGCGCAGGCGCGGCCGGCCGGGCCCTTGGCGCTCCACAGCGCTTCGCCGTCATCGGCGAGCAGCACCGCCGGGTTGTTCGTCGGGTCGAGGTTGTCCCCGAAGCCCACGGGCTTCGAGCGCGTGAACGGACTGCGCTCGGGATCCTTCTCCGGCGGCAGCGGCCCCTTGAGGGACTGGAGGAAGGCGACCAGGTGAGCGATCTCTTCCGGNGTGAAGACCCCGGCGCCGCCCCAGGGAGGCATCGTCGTGTTGGGGAAGATCAGGCGTGGATCGTAGATCTGCTGGTAAAGGTACTGGTCGGACAGCCCGCGGTCGCCGATCGTCGAGAGGTCGGGCCCGACGCTGCCGGCGGGCCACACATCGTCGCCGGGAATCAGGTGACATCCGGCGCACGGTCCCTTGGCGCGGGAGAGAAAGAGCGCCCGCCCCCTGGCGGGATCGCCGGCGAGGCTTGTGGGCATCGCGACGCGGGCGACGGGGGGCTCGGGGTGCCCATCGCCATAGGCGTAGGTCCGGAACGTGCCGAAGTCCTGCGTGGTCCAGCCCTTGTAGCGGATCTGCTCCCGGCGTCCGTCGGGCAAGATCCGAAACTCGCCGCGCGCGGGGGCGACGGCGCGGCTCTCCCATTTCGGGACGCTGGAGCCCCGGGGAGCGTCGGTGGCGGCGGTGGCGCAGCCCCCGGCGAGGACGGCCAGCGCGATCAGGCGGAGGACCAATCGCGTCAAGAGAACCTGATGTCGGCCGTGCCCTCGTACTTCCCGCCGGTCGTGTCCTCGAAGGTGACCTTGAGCTGGCCGGGGTCGGTCGCCCGGAAGCTGAACACCAACGAGGGATTCTCGCTCACGCTCTGCGTGATGTCGAACGCGACCACCGTCTTGCCCAGATAGGTCGCGACGACCCGATTGATGTAGTTGTACCGGCGCTGGATGATCCGCCCCTGCTGGTCGCGCTCGATCCGCTCCATCGGGTGGATCACCAGCGTCCGCACGCGCACGATGTCGCCCGGCTTGATGCTCGAGGGCACCCGGATGCGGACCTTGCCGATATCCGACATCTCGCCCTACCCGCCGCAGCCGCCGACGGTGACCTTCACCTCGCGCTTGACCTGGAGCAGGCCGCCATCGCTCTGCTCCACGATCGCCCGCACGTCCCCCGTCTCGCCGAGTCGCACCGTCGCCCCCACCGAGGCCTGGCCCGCCTCCGGCGTGAGCGTCGCCCGCGCGATGATCGGAATGCGGTTCTGGTCGGCGACGATGTAGATGTGCTTGACGAAGTTGTTCGCCGTCATCGGCGAGCTGACCTCGACCGACACCGGGACCACGGAGCCATTCTCCGCGATCAGGGGCACGTCCAGCTTGATGACACCGGCGCCGTCCTTGATCGGACGGCCGCCGAAGAGACGCTTGAGCCCGTCCTGCACCGTCTCCTGAAGGCCGAACGGCTGGGCCCCGGCGCGTCGCGGGACCGACAGCGTCAGCGCACCTGTCGCGCCGGCCACACCGAGCACGCCGAGCGTGCCCAGCATCCGCCGTCGACTGATCGGCCGATCGCCCGTCATCCCCCCGCCCTCCTGGGCCGCCGCGCGGCACCAGCGTCGGCGCGGCGACTGACCGAAGTATACCCGGTCTCGATTTCCATGGCGCCGACTCTTCGCGCCCCGCTCACGGCTCCACTCGCGGTACACCTCATGCGCCCGGTCGGTGTTTACGAAGATGTCGCCGTACTGATCGTCCGGCCCCGCCTTCGACACGCGCACCTTTTGATGCCAGCAGTGCTGGCCGCTGAGGGGATCGGGCTGGACGGGGGAAGATCAGGTTCTGATTGACCCCTGCCTCCTTCCCCTAGATGCGCTCGGAGTCCGGATCCTCGCTCGGGAACGGCTCGACGCCGTGCACCGCGTCACCCGTTGGAGGTCGACGAGCACGGTGGACCACCGCGGCCCCGTGAGCCCAGGGGCCGCGGCCGGGCGTCAAGCGCGTCCATACCCGTGCGCGCCCCGCCGATCAGCGCATCATCTGGACGGCATGCAGGATCATCCGGATCCCGACGAGCGACAGGGCGGCCGCGAGAATGATCCGGATCGTGGTGGCGCCGGCTTTGAGCGACACGCGAGCGCCGACCTGGGCGCCGACCAGGATCCCGGCCCCCATGAGCGCGGTCGTCATGAGATTCACGTGTCCGAGGCCCAGGAAGGTCGCCNCGCCGACGAACGCCGAAATGCTGAGCACGAAATGGGACGTGGCNGTCGCCACGTGGACGGGCAGACCGAGGACGACGATCAGGAACGGCACGTGGATGATGCCCCCGCCGATGCCCAGGACGCTCGACATGAGCCCCACCACAAAGCTGACCAGCACGCCCTTCCAGGCGTCGACGTGGTAGGTATGCGACTCACCCGCGGTGTCGACGACCCGGCGGAGGGTCGCGCGTCGCGACGGCGTGGCGGTCTTTCCCCAGAACAGCAGTCCGGCGATGATCAAAAGGACCACGCCGAAGACCAGGCTGAACACGCTGGACGAGAGCGTCCGCGTCAGGTACGCGCCGCCGATGGCGCCCGGCACCGTCGCCGCCGCGAACTTCCAGCCGAGCCCGAGATCCACCCGGCGCTGGCGCAGATAGGCGACGCTGCCGGACGCCGCGTTGAGGAAGACGAGCGCCAGCGAGGTCCCCACCGCCGTCGGCGGCGAGAAGTGATAGCCGAGCAGGAGGAGCGGCACCAGCAGGAATCCGCCCCCCGCGCCGATCAGCGTGCCGAAGCACCCGATCAGGAACCCCAGTCCGAGCAGGGCGGCCCCTCCGACGAGGGTCATCTCGCTGGGACCGCCCGAGCCCTCCCCTGTGTCTCCTCCTGTCCGGGTCCGTTGAGCGTCGCGTCACCTGACGCTGCTGAAGTACGCGGCGAGGTCGGCGAACGTCTCGTCAGGGATCGTCTTCATGAGCGCCTTCAAGGCTTTCAGACGCTCGTCGCCCGGGCTGCGCCGGTCCTCCTTGAAGAGCAGCATCTGGGTTCTGAGATAGCCGGGCGGCTGGCCCGTGATGTCGGGGATGAGCTTGGCCCGATCGCCCTTGCCCTCGGAGCCGTGGCAGACGGCGCACTGCTGGGCCGCCGCCCGTCCCCGCTCCACCGCCGCCGCATCCACCTTGACCTTCGTGGACGCGCGCTGCTGGCTCGCGAAGTACGCGGCGACGTCGTCCACGCCCAGCTCCAGGACCTGCTTGGCGTAGGGCTCCATCTCCGGCGAGGGCCGCCGGCCGGCGGCGTAATCCTGGATCGCCTTCTTGAAGTACTCCGGCCACAGCCCGGCCAGGATCGGCATGGCGTCGGACGGACTCTGGCCGCTGGGGCCATGGCAGGCGGCGCAGTTCAGCGCCTTGGTGGCCCCGGGCGCGTCGAGCGGCCCGGCCCCGGCGGCGCCGGCGACGGCGAGGATNAACACCAGAGTGAGCGCGATCCGCATCGTCGTCTCCTTTCGCTCTCAGCCGAGGATGTCGTTCCAGATGCTGGTCGCCCAGCCCACCGCGTTCTGGGCGACCGCGACGGACTGGCCCGGGGTGAGCTTCTGTTCGATCTGGACGACCTTGCCGCCGTCGATCTTGTAGGCGTTGACGACGGCGATCGCCTCCCGGTCGTTGACCCAGCTGTAGCAGGTATTGCCGGGGGGCAGGGCCGGCGGCTGCTTGCCGTCGAGCAGGTGCACGACCGCGACCGCGCAGATCTTGCCCATGGCGTTGGCGATGTTCCCCGACTTGGGCACCGGCAGCCCGATCGTCGAGTCGCCGATCACGTGGATGTCCCGGTGCTTCACGGACTCGTAGGTCAGGTGATTGACCTCGCACCAGCGCTTGTCGGCGCCCACCAGGTCCGCCTGCACCGCGATGGTCCCCGCGCGCTGCGGGGGGATGAGGTTGACGACGTCGTACTTCACCTTGTCGCCGAAGTCCGTGGCGACTTCGCGCCCGCTGGGGTCCACCTTGACGACCTTGTTGGAGGCCCGATAGTCGATGTTGGGGTAGTCGCGCCAGGCCGCCCGGAACAGCCCGGCCTTGGAGATGATGTTCTGGTTGGCGTCGAGCACGATGAGCTTCGACTTCGGCTTGTTGTTCTTGAGGTACCAGGCCACCTGGCACGTGCGCTCGTAGGGGCCGGGCGGGCAGCGGTAGGCGGCGGGCGGGATCGTCAGGACGAAGACCCCGCCGTCGGGCATCGACCCGAGCTGGGCGGCCAGTTGGACCGTCTGCGGCCCCGCCTTCCAGGCGTGCAGGACCTTGTCTTGATTCTCGGCCAGCCCCTCGACCTGCTCCCACTGAAACTCCACCCCCGGCGAGACGATGAGCCGGTCGTACTGCAGATACCCCTCGCCGACCCGGACGCGCCTGGTCTCCGGCTCGATCGCCGTCGCCGCCTCGTGGCGCACGCTCACGCCGTGGCGGCGGAGCCCGCGGTAGTCGAACGTGAGGCTGTCGATCGTCCGNACCCCGCTCAGCACGAGGTTGCTGAACGGACAGGAGACGAACGTGCGGTTCGGCTCCAGTAGGATCACCTCGATCGAGGGGTCGGCGAGACGGACGTACTTGGCCGCCGTGGCGCCGCCCCAGCCACCGCCGATCACGACGACGCGCCTGCCGGTCTTGGGCGCCATGTCTCCCCGGGCCGCCCCCGCGCAACCACCCGCGAGGCCGCCGACGACCATGCCCACTCCGGACGCGCGAAGGAACTCCCGGCGCGTGATTCCTGTCATGGCGCTGCTCCTCCCNTTGTCGAGTGTGGAGGCTTCACACCAATGCGCTGAACTTCCCCGACTGTTCGTTCCAGGTCGCGGCGACGGCCCAGGCGGCCATGACCGCGACGATCAGCATCAGGGCCCCCGCCCAGCCGAGCACCGCGGGGAGAAAGACGGCGACGCCCAGCTTCCCGGTGAGCTCGGTCTGCGTGAGCGCGAGCCGCGCCAGCGATGCGCCCAGCGCGAAGCAGGCAACCGCGGCCCAGAGCTTCACCTGCCCTTCGCCGGCGCGCCAGATCGATCCGGCGCCGCAGCCGCCCGCCAGCGTCATCCCGATACCGAAGAGCAGCCCGCCCGCCAGCCCGCCGGCCCCGGCGGCCGCGAACACCCATTCCGATCGGTCCTTGAGGTCGGTGAACTTGAGGATGGCGAAGCCCAGCATGCTGAGGGTCAAGGCCAGGGCCGCGGCGCGCGTGTGCTCGGCGTCGCCCGTCATGAAGGGCTCGCGGAAGGCGCGGACCAGGCAGAAGCGCGAGCGCTGGAAGATGACGCCGAACGCCGCGCCGAAGAGGAGGAAGATGCCCTGGGCCACGTAGCCCGCGCGGCTGTACACGAAGGGGAGGAGCAGGAGCAGCAGGAGCAGCAGCCCGCCCACCAGCGGCTGACGGCTGCGCCCCGGGCCCCGCGCCGCGCCGAAGACGCGCGCGCGCCCGCTCGACCAGGACGGGTGGTGCTCGACCTCCCAGATGAGATACCGGATGGCGAGGAAAGCGCCGGCGCCCAGACCGAGCATCATGCCCAGGCCCGACAGCGACAGCGCGCTCGTCGCCGAGAAGAAGCCGCCGATGTTGCAACCGAAGGCGAGGATGGCGCCAACGCCCATGAGCAGGCCGCCCAGCGCGCCCTTTACCAGCTCTCCGGNCGGCGGCACGCGCACGGCGAACTCGCAGCTGAGCAGCGCCGCCACCAGGCCGCCCACCAGCACGCCGGTGTTCAGCAGCGCTCCCGAGTAGAGCCACGGCGCGATCAAGTCCGGGCGGTGCAGCGCGCCGAGCCCGGTGAGGATCCAGTCGCCCCAGTTCCGCATGCCGTCGGAAGCGGTCCAGGGGCGATCGAAGGCGAAGAGGAAGACGTTCACCGTGGCCACCAGCACGGCCGCGCCCCACACGGGCCAGGGCNGCCGGAACATCGCGTCATNCTGCGCGGCGAAGAGCCCTTTCATTCGGACGAGCATTCTAGCATTACGCCGTGACCAGCGGGGCCGGCGAGGTATCATCCAGCAACCCACCGCCCAATGGAGCCGGAAGCGCAACGATGAATCTGGCGGCTCTCGGCAAGGACAACGTCCGGACATTCGGCGAGTGCCCGGCGCTCGCGTTCGAGGGCCGCCAGCTGACC
>JGI25382J43887_10000057_pt1 | contig 22730 bp, 10 predicted proteins | sample GraSoi013_1_40cm_3_FD_43887 | JGI IMG/M metagenome (IMG submission 43887) | reverse complement strand
CGATGATGTAGAGGCGGTCGCCCCGCTCGCCCTGGTCGAAAATGGTCTCGTCGGCTTCGAAGTGCTCGCGGCCGACGGANGCCCCCAGGCCNGCCTTCACCTGCACGATGTCGGGCTTGAGGAAGAGGTCGAGCAGCCAGTCGGTGGCGACTCGCACCTTGCGATCGAGCCCCGGCAGCTTCATCAGATAAATCGTCCGCCAGACGAACCAGGCCAGGAAGCCGGAGAGCTTCACCCCGAGAATCTCGGCCACGGCCGAATGGTGGCCGAGGGCGCCCAGCTTTCCCAGCGTCTTGAACGTGAACGGCCGCTTCGACTCCCCGCGGAGCGTGGCCACGATGTTCTGGGCGCAGCAGGCGGCCTGGCGGGTGGCGTGCTGGGCGGTGGGAGGACAGGGCTGCCCTGTCGCCCGGTCCGGCACCGACGCGCAATCGCCGATCGCCCAGACGCCGGGATAATCGGGCACTTCGAGGTACTCGTTGACGACGATCTTGCCCCGTTCCTTCCGGCAAGGGAGCGCCTCGACCAGCGGGTTCGGCGCCGAGGGGACGGTGCTGATCAGCGTCTTGGCGGGGATCCGTTCCCCATCCTGCAGCAGCGCGTAGTCGGCGGTCGCCCCGGCCAGACGTGTGTTCAAGCGAATCTCCACGCCCCGCCGCGCCAGCAGCCGCTGGGCGAAATCGCCCAGGTCCTTCGGCAGCTCCGGCAGGACCCGGGCGCCGGCGGCCAGGACCACGCGGATATCGGCGATCGGAATATTGCGAAAGCTTCGGGCCACCGTGCGGACGAAGTCGTTGAGCTCGGCCACGGCTTCGACGCCGGAGAACCCGCTGCCCGCCACCACGAACGTGAGGAGGGCCCGACGGAGCTGGGGGTCCTTCTCGATATCGGCCTCCTCGAGGGCGTGAATAATATGGTTGCGCAGGACCAGGGCGTCGCCCAGGTACTTGAACGTCAGCGCGTGCTCCTCCAGCCCGGGCTGGCCGGAGAAGCTCGTGATGTTCCCCAGGGCGATCACCAGGTGGTCGTACTCGAGCTGGTAGGGGCGGGGACGGAAGCCCGAGCTGGTGCTGACGATGCGGTTGTTCAGGTCGATGCTCTCGACCGTGCGCGTGTAGAGATCGGTGTTCGGGCAGAGGCGGCGGATCGGCGCGATCGTGTCCAGGATGCCGATGCTGCCGGAAATCACCTCGGGGAGCATGGGCTGAAAGACGAGATAGTTGTCCCGGCTGACCAGACTGATCTCGACCTCCGCGTCCCGGCGGAGCGTGCGTTCGAGCGCCATCGCCGTGTAGACGCCCCCGAACCCGCCGCCGAGGATGAGGATCCGGGTTCGCCTCACGGACTACCTCGGCGAGCCACCCGCCGCCGGCGGGCCCTTGACGAGCTGGGGAACGGCGAACGGCCCACTAGGGTCACGTTCCCTGGTCTTGTCGTGGTAGACGTGACACTCGACGCAGCCGGTGCGAGCCCCTCCCCTCTCCCGGTGGCACTCCCGGCACACCGCGACCGAGGGGAGCAGCACATCGGTGGTTTCTTTGCTCATCGTCGCCTTGTGGCACTCCGTACAGGCGAGCGGACGGTGGGCACCGTGGTCGAACACGCTGTGGGGCAGCCACCGCGAGGGAATCGCGGTCGGCGCCACCTGTGGCAACCGATCGGCCGCGTAGGTCATGGTGTGGCAGAACTCACACTTCTGCTTGAACATGATCTTCTCGGCGCCCGGGAGCTGAAGCGACGCCCACTCCAGCGCGGAGGCGCCCGCGGCCCGGGCGGGCGCCGTCCTCGCCTCGGCCTCCTCGCCGCGGCCGCGTCGCCCGCGCGGCCGGTCGGAGCCAGGCTCGTCGGCTGACTGGCCGCCCCGCTGCAGTCGCCGGCCGCGCGGCTGATCGCCGCTGGGCTCTTCCTTCGTCTCGGTCTCCTCGCCTCGGCGCCCCAGCCGGCCGCCGCGCGGTCGCTCCGTCACCCCCTCGTCCCCGGCCCCGCTCGGCGAGCGACCACCGCGCGGCTGCTCCGCGACGTCCGCCCTGGCCAGCTCCAGCTCCTGGCACTGTTTCTTCACCTTGTCCGCCTCGACGCTTCCGGTCTTCGGACCGGGCGACAGCGCCTGACACTGCTCGAAGGCCTCGATGAAGAGCGTGCGGAGATAGGCGTGGACGATCACCGGCGTGTCGTGCGGAGCGACCGCGTCGGAGAGTCGCGCGTCCACATCGAGTGGATGACAGGCCGGCCCACAGTGCTTGGCGTAGGAGATCGGCTGCATGGCGGCGCGGGAGGCCTCGGGCTGGTGACAGAAGGCGCAGCCGAGCTGCAGCCCCTCCCGCTTGTCGAGGATGCCCTGGCGCCCCTTCAAGGCCCGCAGCTCCTCCAGACCCTTGAGACCGACCTTGAGGTGCTTCTGGTGGTTCAGCTTGATCTGCGCGGTGTCCTTCAGCTCCGCCGTCCGGTCCAGGCTCACGCGCTGGACAGCGCCNTTTTCCCTGACGGCAACCTTGAACTCCGGATGGCTGGAGGCGAAGTCGCGGATCTTCGGCGCAAACGGCGACGGCGTTCTGTCCTTCGTCCCCAGATCGGCGTGACACTGGGTGCACTGCGCGTCCCCCAGCGCGGCGAGGGCGACGCGCCCCTTGTGCTCGACATGGCAACTGGCACAGGTCGGATCGAACGCCTGCGCCTCGTGGTGAATCGGTCCGTCGTGGCAAGCCAGGCACGCCTGGNCGCTGACCCGGAGGAAGAAGCCCCGGGCCGGCGCCTCGCTGGAGGCCGCGCCGTCTCCCACCGGCGGCCGATGGCAGTCCGAGCACTGGGTCCAGAACATGGCGTGCGCGGTCGACAGCGGGCCGCTGGTGTAGATCCGCTGATCGCCGCGGGCCGCGTAGGCGATGAGCCAGGCCGTCGCCACCAGCGGCGCCGCGATGGAGAGGATGAGCTTCCAGCGGCGGAAGGCATGCAGTCGCTTGAAGTACTGCAGCTCGATGCGCTTGGCGCGGATCTTCGTGGTGTAGCGGTCGTCGGCCACGGGCGCGCCTCTAGTACCGCACGCTCACGATGGCGTGCACGATCGAGAGGAGCAGCAGCGCCATCGACAGGGGGACGTGCACCAGGAGCCAGCCATGCAGCCAGTGGTGCAACCGTCGCTGCACCGCGAGCTGCCGCCGCTCCTCGCAGATCGCCTGCAGCTCGTCGATGACCTCCCCGAGCGCCGGCGGCAGCGCCATTTTCAAGTGTTGGAACATGGCCTCGCCCTGCCGCGGGGTGGCCAGGCGGCCGTCCCCAGGGAGCCGGGAAGCCAGAAAGGGCCGGATGTCGGTCACGTAGGCCTCGCGGAGCACGCCGCTCTCCGGGAACGCGGTCGTCCACGTCGGTCGCGCGCGCAGGACGGGCCGGGCGAGCACCTGGCCCCGCTCGAGACCGCCCCCGCCGCGCCGCTCGATGGCGGGCAGGGGCTCGGCGACGGGCAAGGGGCCGGCGACGGCGGCCACCAGCGTGTCGGCCTCCGAGCGGAGCTGGGCGACGATGGNGTCGATCTGCTCGTACACCGTCTCCAGCGGAAGCTGCGTCTGCATCATCCGCGGCAGGATCTGCTGGAGCACCAGGCCATAGATCCCGCTCAGGATCACCACGGTGAAGAGCGCCATGAGAGCGAACGTGAGGGGGCCGCCCCACCGGAAGCCGCCGTGGAAGAGGATCAAGAAGTAGCTGAGCAGACCGAGCCAGAGGTGCCCCTTCATCCAGGTCGTGGCGCGTCCGATGCGCCAGGTCGGCACCTGGCGTCGAGCACCGAGCAGGCCGGCATAGACCATGAGGGCGAACCCCGCCCCGCCGTAGATCAGCCCGGGCCAGCTCCCGCCGCTCGGCCCCTGCATCGCCCCGCGCGCATACGGAACATAGGCCGCGGTGGCGACGAGGAGGACGACGAGCGCCCCGACAACCCAGCGGCGGTGGCTAGCATCGAGGAGCATGCGGCGCGCCCGAGGGCCGGACTACTTCGCCAACGCCAGCTTGTCGGCGAAGAAGGTCAACGGTTCCACGCGGATCGCAGCCGCGTGCGGACAGGCATAGACGCACGCCGGCTCTTTCAGCTCCCGGCTCAGATCGCAAGTGGTCGCCTTCTCGCGGACCACGGCCTTCTTCTGGCCCGGATGGAGCTCGTCCGCCACCGCGACCGTGAACGAGTGCAGGTTGATGTTCCCGTAGGGACAACTCTCCGCGCACAGGCCGCAGCCGATGCACCAGTCCTCGATGATGATCTCCAGCGAGTCGCGGCGGCGGATCGACCCCACCGGGCAGCCGATCATGCAGAGCGGATCGCGGCAGGACCGGCACGACGTCGCCACCAGGTACTTGTCGAACCGCAGCCCGTCGCGCACCAGCCGGGTGACGCCGTCGTGGGCCGCGGCGCAGGCGCGGACACAGAGATCGCAGCGGGTGCAGCGCTCGAGGTCGATCAACAACAGATTTTGGGCCTCCATGAGGCCCTGGGTCAGGAAGTCGGCGATGGGGACCGTGCTGACCCGCTGGTGGCGCTCCTGGTCGTGGGCCAGCCGCGTGGCGGCTTCGGCCTCCAGGTTGGCCCGGATCTCGGGAAAGCGCTCCAGCATCGCGTGGAAGTCGNCGCCGCGGATCTGGACAACCTCGACATGGTCGAGCGCGCTGCAGGTGGCCGTGCGGACGCCNCCTCCCAGCAGGCCGATCTCGCCGAAGTAGTTGCCGCGGGCCAGGTAGCGCAACACCATCTCGCTCCCGGGGAAGGTCTGGGTGACCTTGACGAAGCCGATCCGGACCAGGAAGAAGCTGTCGGCCGCCTCCCCCTGCCGGCAGATGACCTGCCCGGGCTCGTACTGGATCAGCTCGACGCGGTCGCAGAGATGGCCGATGAAGTCGTCGGTGACCCCGGCGAACATCGGCACGCTGCGCAGATGCGTGGCCAGCGCGCGCTCCCGATACCCCCGCTCGAGCTCGGCCTTGAAGCGCTTGTTCTTCTGGAGCACGTGCAGCACGTTCCGGAGCATCTCGAGGACCTCGGTCTCCTCGAGNGCCCGCACCGTGGCCGACCTCGGGTAGAAGCTCATGCACGTCATCTCGCCNAAGAGCTCACCGGGGCCGATCCGGGCCACCGGNTTGCCGTAGTCGAGATCGATCGGCCCGTCGATCGGGATGAAGCGTTGCGGGCCGTCGTCGCGCTGATCCTCGTCGCTGCNCACGAGTTGGCTGAGCCGCCGGAAGAAGTTCGCCACCCCCGCCCGCCCGGTGGGGGGACCGCTCTTGACGTGCGCCATCGGCGTGGAGATGGAGACCTCGACCTGCCCGCTCAGGACGTAAAAGGCGGTGGAGCCCTGCTCGCCCTCGCGACAGATGATCTCTCCCGGGCGGAACCGGCGCCGGATGACGGACCCCTTGTTGAGCGCGAGGAACGTGCCCGAGACGCCGGCGAAGATGGGGAGCTNCAACAGCTCGTCGGGGGACAGCAGCTCGCCCTGCGGCAGCCTGACCTCGAGCACCTTCTTGTTGGTGAGCGCTCCCGTCGGGCAGGAGACCATGCACTCGCCGCAGCCCACGCAGGTGGAATGCCCCATGGGGAGATCGGTGTCGAAGGCGATGCCCGTCCCGCCCCCTTTGCCCGTGCGGCCGATCACGAAGTTCTGCTTGACCTCGCTGCAGCCGCGGATGCACCGATCGCACAGGATGCAGGCGGAGTGATCCACCTTGATGATCGGCGACGAGTCGTCGATGCCGCGCGGGCTCAGCCGCGGCGTGAACCGCAGGGTCTGGAGCCCGGCCCGNCGGGCCTGGGTCTCCAGCTCGCAGTCACCCGTGGCCGCCTGGCGGAGGCACGGACTCGGATGGTCGGCCAGCAGGAGCTCGTACAGCATCCGGCGCGCCCGCCCCACGCGCTCGGTGTTGGTCCGCACGTCCATGCCGTTCTCGGCGGGGCGGACGCAGGAGGCGGTCAGCACGCGGCCGCCGGCCACCTCCACCGTGCACACCCGACACACGCCGACCGGCGTCTGGTGCTGGGCGTGGCAAAGGGTGGGGATGTCGACGCCCAGGCTGCGGGCGGCGTCGAAGACGCTGGTGCCGGCGGGCACCTCCACCGCCGCTCCGTCGATGGTCAGCTTCACCAGGGGTGTGGGCAAGCCTTCGGCCTCTCTAGGCCATCGGGCACACGCCCGCCGGACAGCGCCGGCGGGCAATGTGGTCCTCGATCTCTTCGGGGAAGTGGGTGATGACCGACTTGATCGGCGCCGGCGCCACCTGCCCGAGGCCGCAGATGGAGGTGAGCATCATCGCCTCGGACAGCTCGTNGATCAGGTCGAGATCCTGGCGCTGGCCGCGGCCGTGGGCGACNTCTTCCAAGATCNCGACCATCTTGGCCGAGCCCAGGCGGCAGGGGACGCACTTGCCGCAGGACTCGTTCCGGAAGAAGCGGACGGCGTTGAGCGCCATGTCGAGCATGCAGGTGCCCTCGGCACAGACGACGATCGCGCCCGAGCCCAGCATCGATCCCGCCTGCTGGAGCGATTTGAAGTCGAGCGGCACGTCCACCATCGAGGCGGGGAGATAGCCCGACGACGGCCCCGACGGCGCGAACGCCTTGAGGGCGCGGCCGTCGAGAATCCCGCCCGCCTGCTCGAAGATCACTTCCCGGGCGGGCGTGCCCATCGCGATCTCGTAGACCCCGGGGCGAACGACGTGGCCGCTGATGCCGACGAACTTGAGCCCCGGGGCGCCGGACCGGCCCTGACGCTTGAACCACTCGACGCCGTTCCGGAGGATCAGCGGCACGAAGGCGAAGGTCTCCACGTTGTTGATGAGCGTCGGCTTCTGCCAGAGCCCGTGCGTGCCCGGGAAGGGCGGCTTGTTGCGGGGCTCGGCGCGCTTGCCCTCCAGCGCCTCCAGCAGCGCGGACTCCTCCCCGCAGATGTAACCGCCGGGGCTCAGGAAGATCGTCAGGTCGAAGGCGATGCCGGAGCCGAGGACGTCGTCGCCGATCAGGCCCTGGCGCCGGCAGGCGTCGATCTCGGATTGCAGTATGGCCGCCTGGACCTCGTACTCGTGCCGGACGTAGAGGATCCCCGTGCGCGCGCCCGTCACCACGCCGGCCAGGATCATGCCCTCGATCACCAGGTGGGGGACGTGCTCCAGGAGGAAGCGGTCCTTGATCGTGCCCGGCTCGCTCTCGTCCGCGTTGCAGACGACGTACTTCTCGGGGCCGGGGGTGCCGCGCACGATCTCCCACTTCACGCCCGTCGGAAACCCCGCGCCGCCCAGCCCCCGAAGCTCGCTGGCCTTGAGGGTCGTCAGCAGGCCGGCGACGTCGCGGCTGGCCAGGAGCGCCCGGAGGGCCTCGTAGCGGGCGCCGGGTTCGTAAGGGTCGATCTGGAGCCGGCTCGAAAGAGGCGAAAGCTCCGCGTGCGGCGGCGGCCCGCCGGCGGCCGCGCCGTCGACGAGGGCCTCCAGCCGGTCCCGGGTGAGCCGGGCGACGATCGCGTCGTTGATGGACGCGGCCGGCGCCCGATCGCACTGCCCGAGACACGACACCTCGCGCATGACGACGCCGCTCGGCCCACGTTCCCCCAGGCGGGCCTGCAGCGACCGGCGGAGATCATCGCCGCCGCGGAGGTGGCACGACATGTCGGCGCAGACACGCACCTCGACCGCGGGTGGAGGCGCCAGCCGGAAGTGCGGATAGAAGCTCGCGACCCCGTGCAGTTGGTAGAGCGGGACCTGCGCTCGCTCGGCCAGGGCCCGGAGCGCCTCCGGGGGGAGGTAGCCGTGCTCTCGTTGAATGACGCGAAGCTCGTCGATCAGCATCGACCTCATCGAAATACGCCTCACCGACGGGCCTCGGGCCAGCCCGGCCGTGCAAAGCTACGCTTGTGACTGGCCCGTGTCAACGGGTTCCGGGGACGCGCGCGCGCCGGCCTCCCGCGCTCACGGGGAGAGTCGCTGTTGCCTTTACATGCTCGGTCGCCCGGTATAGGATTGCGGCCTCGCGGCACCCGTGTGCGCAGTGCAGCTCGGCACCGGACGAGGGAACCGATGGGGTGGGCGTGCCGATCGCGTTAATCGCTCTGGTGTTGGCCGCGCTTCCGACCACTGTCTCCGGTGAACCAGCGATCGCCGAACCCGTCTCCGCCTTGCGGGCGCCCGTCCTGCTGGCGCAGCGCCCCCGGCGACCCGAAGCCGAGGAGCCTCAGGAGCCCACGGTGGAGCCGCCGCGGCCGGCCCCGATCGAGCCCAAGGACAAGCCGCCCGGGTTCACCGGGCCCTCGCCGACCCGCCCGAGCCCGACGCGGACCAGCCCCGACTTCGTGCCGATCCTGGACCGCTGGCGATTGGGATTCCCCGACTGGAATCGCTACGAGCGCCCGCTGGAGGCGCCGTATGTCAAGGGACGCTGGTGGGACCCCTACAACCAGAACGTGCTGAAGGGCGACTACCCGGTCATCGGGCAGCGCTACTTCCTGAACGTCTCGGCCATCAGCGACAGTCTGCTCGAGCTGCGTCGGATCCCGCTTCCCAGCAACGTCAGCGCGGCCGATCGCGGTCAGGCCGAGTTCTTCGGGTCGGGCGACCAAATCTTTTTCAATCAGAATTTCATCCTGTCGCTGGAGTTCTTCAAGGGCGACACCGCATTCAAGCCGCGGGACTGGGAGTTCCGGATCACCCCGGTGTTCAACCTCAACTACCTGAACGCGAAGGAAACCGGCGTCGTGAACATCGACGTGCGCGAGGGCACCACGCGTCTCGACGGCGACGTGAGTCTTCAGGAGCTCTTCGTCGAGTACCACCTGGGCGATCTCAGTCCCCATTACGACTTCCTGTCGACCCGCTCGGGCATTCAGCCGTTCACCAGCGACTTTCGCGGCTTCATCTTCAGCGACAACCAGCTCGGCTTCCGCCTGTTCGGCAACCTGGGCTCCAACCGGCATCAGTTCAACGCCGCCTACTTCCGTCCGCTCGAGAAAGACACGAATAGCGGGCTGAACCGGCTGTTCGATACGCGCGAGCAGCACCTCGGCATCGTGAACTACTTCGTTCAGGACTTCATCTGGCCCGGGTACACCCTGATGTTCAACTTGCACGTCCTCAACGACAGCGGCGACAAGCACTTCGACGTGAATGGCTTCCTCGTCCGCCCGGCCGCCATCGGGACCCTCGACAAGAAGACCGTGGACGCGGTGTGGCTCGGCTGGAACGGTGACGGCCACATCGGCCCGCTCAATCTGACCCACGCGCTCTATCAGGTGGTGGGGCGCGAGAATCGAAATCCCATCAACGGCCGGACCCAGGACATCAGCGCCCAGATGGCGGCGCTGGAGGTGTCGACGGATCTCGACTGGCTCCGCCCGCGGGCCAGCTTCCTGTGGGCGTCGGGCGATTCGAAGCCCGACGACAGCACCGCCCGCGGGTTCGACACCATCTTCGACAACCCGAACTTCGCCGGCGGCGGGTTCAGCTACTGGGTGCGCCAGGGGCTTCCGCTCACCAGCACCGGTCTGGAGCTGGTCGGCCGTAACAGCATCGTCCCCAGCCTGCGCAGCAGCAAGATCGAGGGCCAGCCGAACTTCGTCAACCCCGGGCTCTTCCTCTTCAACGTGGGAGCCGACGTCGAGCTCACGCCGAAGCTCAAGGCGATCCTGAACGTCAGCTACCTGCGCTTCCACCACACCGAAGTGCTGGAGCGGGTGCTCTTCCAGCCGAAGATCCGGGAGGAGATCGGCATCGACTACAGCGTGGGCTTCCGCTGGCGACCCTTCCTGATCGAGAACGTGGTGATCACCGCCGGGGTGGCGGCGCTCCAGCCGGGCGACGGCCTCCGCGACATCTATACGCAGGACACGTTCACGTTCGGCGCCGGCGGGCTCCAGAAGACCCGCGGGTTCCCCTACGATGTCCTCTACTCCGCGTTCCTGGCCATGACCTTCACGTACTGACCGGGTCGATCACGCATGAGCGAGTCGCCCAGACGGACGCTTCGCCGCGCCACCCTTGCGGTGTTCGCCCTGATCGCCGCCGCCACGCTCCTGTCCCTGGCGCTGCCCGAAGCCGGCCCCGGGCGGCGGGGGCTGCCGGACGCCTCGGTGGCACCGGCAGTGGCTGCGGGCGGCGACGCCGTCCTCCTGGCCCAGCGCATCCGCCGCGCGCCCGAGACGCCCGAAGCTCCGCCCGCCCCGCCGCCCGCGCCGGAGCCGTCGACGCCCCCGGGGCCCGACCTGAGCCGGCAGAGCCAGGCGGAGGTCGATCGCAAGAACGTCGGCTGTCTGAGCTGTCACACGACGACCGATTCCCCCACGATGCACGCGAGCACGACGGTGAAGCTCGGCTGCGTCGACTGTCACGGCGGGCGCGGGGACGTCGTGCGCCCAGGGACGGCAGCGGCCCGCTCGCCCGTCTATGAGGACGCCAAGCGGCAGGCCCACGTGCCGCCGCGGGCGTCCGCCCTGGCGAGGAGCGCCGCCAATCCCCCGCGGGCCTACGCCGAGCTCAACCGCGAGAGTGCCGAGTACATCCGCTTCGTCAACCCTGGTGATCTGCGATCGGCGCGCCGGTCGTGCGGCCCCAGCGGGTGCCACGCCGCCGAGGTGGCGCAGGTCGAAAAGAGCATGATGACGACCGGCCCCATGCTCTGGTCCGCGGCGCTCTACAACAACGGGAGCTTCCCGCTGAAGCTTCCCCAGTTCGGGGAGAGCTACACTGAAGAAGGCTCCCCGCGCCGCCTCTTCACGAGCCCGCCGCCGACGGGCGAAGAGACCACCCGGAAGGGCGTGCTCGCGTTCCTCGATCCGCTGCCGCGCTTCGAGATCGGCCAGCCGAGCAACGTGCTGCGCATCTTCGAGCGAGGACAGCAGCGGCCGCTGGAGATCGGGGTGCCCACCGTGGACGAGGCGCCGGGGCGACCGGCCAACCGTCTCAGCCAGCGCGGGCTGGGGACGCTCAACCGCACGGACCCGGTGTGGCTGAACCTCCAGCGCACCCGGCTCTTCGACCCGGCGCTCTCCTTCATGGGCACCAACGATCATCCGGGCGATTTCCGCTCCAGCGGGTGCTCGGCCTGCCACGTGATCTACGCGAACGACCGCTCGCCGGTGCACTCGGCCGCCTACGCGCAGTACGGCAACCGGGGGCGCACCGCCACCGCCGACCCCACCATCGCCCGGGAGGAGTCGGGCCATCCGATCAAGCACGTCTTGACCAATACGATCCCGTCGAGCCAGTGCGTGGTCTGCCACCACCACCCCGGGACGACGGTCACCAACAGCTTCCTGGGGTACACGTGGTGGGACAACGAGACGGACGGCGCGCTGATGTACCCCGAGAAGGCGCGGACGCTCACGGCCCGGGACATCGACGAGATCGAGCGCGGAAACCCCGAGGGGGCGGCCGTCCGCGGGCGGTGGTCGGACCCCGAGTTCCTGGCGAACATCACCGACCTGAACGCGAAGCTCACTCGCACCCAGTTCGCCGATTTCCACGGTCACGGTTGGGTCTTCCGGGCCGTCTACAAGCAGGACCGCCAGGGACACTTGCTCGATACCGAGGGCAAGATCGTCCCCCATGACGATCCCGATCGGTTCAAGAAGGCCGTCCACCTGAGGGACATCCACCTCGACAAGGGCATGCACTGCGTCGATTGTCACTTCAAGCAGGACGCGCACGGCAACGGCAAGCTGTATGGCGAGACCCGGGCGGCCATCGAGATCACCTGCACCGACTGTCACGGCACCATCCAGCAGCGGGCAATCTTGAGAACCTCGGGACCGGCCGCCCCCGAGGGCGGCACCGACCTGTCGACGCTGCGGACGCCGTTCGGCCAGCGGCGCTTCCAGTGGCGCGGCGACGCGCTGACCCAGCGCTCGATGGTCACCGAGGGGCTGGAATGGCCGGTCACCCAGGTGGTGGACACGATCGACCCCGGCTCCGCCTGGGCGCGGGCGAACCCCGGGCGGAGCCAGAAATCGCGTGTGGCCAAGACGCTGCGGCGCGACGGGGTCGCCTGGGGCGACGCCGTCCCCAAGGACCGCGAGCTCCGGGACCTCGCCCACCCCGACGCCCGCATGACGTGCCAGAGCTGCCACACCTCGTGGGTGACGAGCTGCTTCGGCTGTCACCTGCCCATGCGGGCGAACCGGCGCAAGCCGCTCCTCCACTGGGAAGGCGACACGCTGCGGAACTGGACGTCGTACGACTTCCAGACGATCCGCGACGACGTGTTCATGCTGGCCATCGATCCCACGGTGATGAAGCATCGCATCTCCCCCGCCCGCTCCTCCTGCGCGGTGCTGGTCGGCTCCCAGAACCAGAATCGCGAGTGGGTGTACTCGCAGCAGCAGACCGTGGCCGCCGAGGGGTTCAGCGGGCACGCCTTCAGCACCTTCGTGCCCCACACGGTGCGCGCCACCGAGACGAAGACCTGCACCGAGTGCCACATCTCGTCCCGCAACGACAACAACGCGTGGATCGCTCAGCTCTTGATGCAGGGAACGAACTTCTATAACTTCCTGGGGCGCTACGTCTACGTCGCCGAGGGCAAACAGGGGTTCGAGGCCGTCGTCGTCACCGAGCGGGAGGAGCCCCAGGCCGTGATCGGGAGCGAGCTTCACCGGCTCGCCTACCCGACGGACTACGAACGGCACCGGAGCGGGGGGCAGCGCCTGGGCCAGACGCTCCATCACCGCGGGCGCGACGTCCTGGACCTCTTCGGCCGGGACGAGGTGCTGAGCCTGCAGCTCCGCGGCGAGTACCTCTACACCGCCAACGGGCCGGGGGGATTCCGCGCGTACGACGTCGCCCAGATCGACCAGAAGGGGTTTTCCGAGCGCCTGGTGACCGCGCCGGTCTCGCCGCTGGGGCAGCGGCTCTACGTGCGGACCAGGTACGCCACCGCCGTGGCCTCGCCGACGACGCTGGCCGTCGACCCGACCCGGACGCAGCGGCCGGAAAACCAGGAGCAGAAGATCCACCCGCTGTACGCCTATCTCTACGTCAGCGACCGGTTCGAGGGCTTGGTCGTCATCGGCAACCCCGCCGACAGCCCGAACCGGGCCGGGGTGGCCACGCTGCTCGACGGCGATCCCGCCAACAACTTCCTGGAACGGGCCACCGCGTTCAATCCCGATGGCATCCTGAACGGCGCCGTCAACCTGACCATCGCCGGCACCTACGCCTACATCCTGGCCGACCGCGGTCTGGTGATCGTGAGCATCGAGGACCCGCTCAAGCCGAAAGTGATCGCCACCGTCGGCTCGCCCCACATCGCCGGCCCCCGCGCGGTCGCCGTGCAGTTCCGCTACGCCTTCGTGACCGACGCGGAGGGGCTGAAGGTCGTCGACGTCACCTTCCCGGACCGCCCGCGACCGGTCCCGGAGGCCACCGTACGGCTGGCCGACGCGCGGGGGCTGTACCTGGTGCGCACCTACGCCTATGTCGCGGCCGGCCGGCAGGGGCTGGCGATCGTCGACATCGAGCACCCCGAGAGGCCCTCCATCAACCAGATCTACGATGCCGAGGGCGCGCTCAATGACGCGCATGACGTGAAGGTCGGCATGACCAACGCCAGCCTCTTCGCGTACGTGGCCGACGGCCGGAACGGACTCCGGGTGCTCCAGTTGACGTCACCGAGCGAGACCCCGACCTATCTGGGGTTCGGCCCGCGGCCGAAGCCGCGGCTCATCGCGACCGCCAAGACGCGCGGCGCCGCCCTGGCCGTGTCGAAGGGGACGGATCGTGACCGCGCCGTCGACGAGAGCGGCAATCAGATCGCGGTCTTCAACCGCCTGGGCTCGCGGCCGTTCAATCGCGCGGAGATGGAGCGCCTCTACCTGCGCGACGGCCGCCTCTACACCGTCAGTGACGAGCCTCCGTCCGCACCGAGGTCTCCCGCCCCGCCCAAGAAGGAGGAGCCGGGAGAGCAGGCGCCGCCGCCGCGCCTGCGCCGGGGAGGCCGGGAATGAGTCGATCTCGGGACCGCATTGGTGAAGCCGAAAAGGGGGGACCCATGCTGTATCGCGCGGCCTACGCGGCTCTGGCAATGTTGCTCCTCGGAATCCTCGCGTTTGGCTGGCGGCCGGCCGGAGTGGCCACGCCGGGAGCCGCGCACGCTCAGACGCCGCCCAACTTGAAGTACACGGGCGCCGCCTCCTGCGCGGCCTCGAACTGTCACGGGAGCACGAAGCCGAAGCCGGACTACCCGAAGCTGAACGAGAACATCGTCTGGGCCCAGAAGGACCAGCACGCCAAGGCCCACGCGACGCTGACGAACGAGAAGCTGAAGTCGGGGGTGAGCCCCTCCAAGATCGCCGGCGAGCTGAAGCTCGCCAAGGCCGAGACGAGCGAGCGCTGCCTGGCCTGCCATGCGGTGAACCCNCCGGCCGCCNTCCGGGGGCCGAAGTTCGACATCACGGACGGCGTCCACTGCGACGGCTGTCACGGCCCGGCCGAGAAGTGGCTGGAGCCGCACGCCGAGAAGGGCTGGACGCACGAGCAGTCGGTGAAGCTCGGCATGTACGATACGAAGAACTTCCTCCTGCGGGCGGAGAAGTGCGTCTCCTGCCACCTCCAGATCGATCACGACCTGGTGGCGGCCGGGCATCCGGACCTCCTGGCCTTCGAGCTCGCCACCTTCAGCGCCAACATGCCGCCGCACTGGCGGGACAAAGGGNCCTGGGCCGATACCAAGGCCTGGGCCACGGGCCAGGTGATCTCGCTGCGCGAGGCGGCCCGGCAGCTGGCCGCGCGCGCCAAGGCGAGCGTTTCACCGAAGCTGCTCGAGGAGGCTCTCCGCAAGGTGCAGGGGCACGCCGCCGTGGTCAAGTACGCGCTGGCCCCGGAGGCCGCCAAGGCGCTGGAGCAGGAGGTGGTCGCCCTCGCCGACGTCGTCGGCAAGGGTGACAAGGCCGCCGCGGCGGCCACCGCGACGAAGGTGGTGACCGCCATGAATCAAGAGGCGGCGCGGGTGGCGGGGCGGGAGTACGACCAGCCCGCCACCAGGAAGCTCATCCAGAGCATCGCGGGTGATGCCGACGGGATCGCCGCGACCGGTCTCCGGGCCGCCGAGCAGGCGGCCATGGCGCTCGATCGGCTCTACAACGCCTACGCCAAGGCGCCGGGCAACAAGCCGGATAAGGCGGCCAGCGACGCGCTGGACCGCGTGTTCGGGGCGATCGAGAACCCGGCCAAGTATGACCCCAAGCAGTTCGCGGCCGAGGTGAAGGCGTTCGAGAAGAACGTGAAGTAGTGAGGGACGTGTCGATGCCGTCCAAGCGAAGAGACCTGAGGCTGCTCGGTTTGATCGCCGCGCTGGGACTTTCCCTGTTCGGATGTAAACAGGGCGGGAATACGCACGTCGTGAACGACCGCGCCGATCTCAACGAGGTTCTGGCCAGAGAGCACCGCTCGCAAAACGCCTTCCTCACGGCCGCCGACGTCAGCGACGTCACGCAGGCGGCCGCCGAGGCGATCGATGCCACCACCATGGTCATCGCCGTCACCGACCGGGAGGGGCAGGTCCTGGGGGTGTTCCGGAAGCCTGGCGCCACGGCAACCGTGGTGGGGAACTTCGGAAGCGCGGTGAACGCCAACGACTTCGCCATTGCCCTGGCGCGGACGGGAGCCTTCTTCAGCAACGATCAGGCGCCGCTCTCCTCCCGGACCGTCCGCTTCATCAGCGGGATCCATTTCCCGCCGGGCATCACCAACAAGCCCAACGCCGCCCTCTATGGGATCGAGAACACGAATCGGGGTTGTCCCCTGACCTCCCCCGAGGTCCCGGCCTTCAACGCCGGTCAGGACATCCCACCGTCCACGTCCCTCAACGGGTCGCCGTGCACCAGCGCCGATCAGAGCGGCTGCGGGCTCGGCATCGCCACCGGCAAGGCCGACGTCTTCGACAGCAACCCCAACGCCGTCACCGGCGGCGGCGTGCCGATCTTCAAGGATGGGCAGGTCGTCGGCGGCATCGGCGTCGCGGGCGTGGCCCCCGAGCTGGCCGAGTTCGCGGCCTTCGTCGGCAGCGTGCCCAACGCGCAGTTCGGTCCGCGACCGGCCGATCCCGGAGTCATCTTCCTCGACGGCATCCAGCTCCCGTTCGTCAATCAGACCACCCGGCCGCCCGGCGTCGGCCCCGGTACCTTCAGCGGCGGCTTCATGATCGCGCCCATCGCCAGCCCCCGGGGGGCGGCGGGGGTCGCCGATGGGTGGCTGATCGGCCCGCTCGCGAGCGCGGAGCTCTCCCAGTCCGAGGTGGTGATCGCCGTCAGCCAGGCGGTGGCCCAGTCCGACAGGACCCGGGCGGCCATCCGGCTTCCCCTGGGAAGCACCGCGCGAATGGTCATCGCGGTGAGTGACCTCCAGGGGACGACCCGCGGCCTGTTCCGCATGCCCGACTCCACGATCTTCAGCATCGACGTCGCCGTCGCCAAGGCCCGGAACGTGGTGTACTTCAGTGGCTTCGGTCGCGTCCCCGGCGACCTTCCGGGTGTCCCCGTGGGGACCGCGGTGACCAACCGGACGATCAGCTTCGGCGCCCAGCCCCTCTATCCACCGGGCATCGATGGCACGTCACCTGGTCCCTTCTTTCAGCTTTTCGTGAACGACGTGGCGACGGCGTGCCAGCAGGGAAGTCAAACTCCCGACCAGCATCAGAGTGGGATCGTCTTCTTTCCCGGCAGCATGCCGCTCTACAGAAACGGGCAGCTGGTGGGCGGGCTCGGCGTGAGCGGCGATGGCGTCGAGCAGGACGATCTCGTGNCNGCCGCCGGNGCCACGGGCNTTGCGCCACCGCTGGACATCCGGGCGGACCAGATCATCATCCGCGANGCTCGACTGCCATTCCTGAAGTTCCCGCGAAACCCGGAGGCGCGGTAAGGGTTGCCCCGCCGGCAAGGCGCGCGCGGGATGGTCGGCGTCGCCCTGGTCGCCCTCTTCTCATTCCTCGTCGGCTGCGCCACGCCGGAACCGATGCCGCGCTCCCGACTGTCGGCGCCTCGTCCGACTCCTCTCCTCGTCCCGGCGCCACCCGTCACACCGCCACGGGCACCGGAGCCGCCCCCGCCGGGGACAGCGACCGTGGTCGGGGCCGGCCCGAAAGCTGCCGGCCCGGAAGGCGCCGGTCCTCCCGCGGGTGTCGCGTCGCCGCCCTCACCGCCGGCCGCGGCCCCGGCTCCCCCGTCCGGGCGCGGGCCGCTCATCACCCTGGACTTCGATCAGGCCGACATCGAGACCGTCGTCCGCACGGTGAGTGAGATCCTCGGCTTCAACTACGTCCTCGCTCCCGACGTGCAGGGCCGGGTCACCGTCCACACCCTGGGCCGGATCCCTCGCGACGACCTGTTCGGCGTCCTGCTGGCGATCCTCGAGGTCCACGGCTTCACCGCCGTGAACGCCGGCGGCCTCTACAAGATCGTGCGCATGGAAGGCGCGGCGCAGCGGGCGGTGCCGACCATCATCGGGCCGGCGGCCGATACCACGCGGGCCAGCGATGAGATCATCACGCACATCGTCCGCCTCCGGTTCGCGTCGGCGGCCCAGGTGGTCGCGCTCCTGCGACCGTTGATGTCGAAGGGCGGCCATCTCACCGCGCACGGTGACATCGACCTCCTCGCCATCACCGACGTGGCGGCCAATGTCCGCCGCGCGCTCGACATCATCCGTCTCGTCGACGTGGAGAGCGTGCTCGACGAGCTCCAGGTGATTCCGATCCGCTTCGTGGACGCCGCCCAGCTGGCGACGATTCTGAATCAACGCCGCCGACCGGCGGCCGGCCCCGGGCCAGGGGCCGTGCTGATCGTGGCCGAGCCCCGCTCGAACTCGCTCCTAGTCGATGCGCCCAGACACGAGCTGGAGCTGATCCGGCGCCTCATCGACCAGGTCGATGCGCCGATCCCCGGGGGACGCCGGATCTTCGTCTACTCCGCCGAGCACGCCAGGGCCAAGGACCTGGCCTCCAGCCTGGTCGCCCTCTACGCCGGCCCCGCGACGGGCGCGGCTCCCACCCAACCCCTGGTGCGCATCGTCGCCGACGAGGGCACCAACGCGATCATCGTGACGGCGTCCCCGCACGGCTGGCCCGAGATCGAGGCCACCATCAAGCAGCTCGACCGGCCTCCCCGGCAGGTGGTGGTGGAGGCGCTGGTGGCCGAGGTCACCCTCACGGATGAGACGCGGCTGGGCATCGACTGGGCGGCCGCGATCGGTAGCGTTCGAGTCATCTCCCTGACGTCGACGATCACGTCGGGGACGACACCGACCCTGATCGCGCCGCCGGCCGGCGGCTTCACGCTCTTCGGGGTCGCCGGGGAGGCGCTGGCCGTGTCCCTCAACGCGCTGGCCTCCCAGAATCGCGTCAATGTCCTCTCGACCGCCTCCGTGCTCGTATCGGAGAATCAGAAGGCCGCGATCAATGTGTCGGACTCGATCCCCATCATCACCAGTCAACAGGTACCGTTCGGCGGCGCCGTACCGACGGGCGACTCTCTCACCACGTCGGTCGTCGGCACGCAGGCGGTCGAGTACCGGGACGTCGGCGTCATCCTGACGGTCACCCCCCGGATCGGCGAGGGCGGGACCGTCTCGCTCGATATCAAACAGGAAGTCAACGACGTGGGCGCCTCCGAGCCGCCCACCAATTCGCGCCGGATCATCAAGCGCGAGCTGGACGCCTCGGTCGTGCTGCTGGACAATCAGACGCTCGTTCTGGGGGGACTGATTCGCGATCGGCGCACGACCGACGAGCGGGGCGTGCCGCTCCTGAAGGACATCCCGATCCTGGGGGCCCTGTTCCGCACGCGGACGCAGATGATCGAGAAGAGCGAGCTGATCCTCCTGATCACGCCGCGCGTGATCGGCGGCACGCCCGCGCCCGCTCCGCCGCCCCCTGCCCCCCGCTAGGTCGATCGGAGGGGGCGGACGTCACGGCCCCCTCCGAGATCCATAGTCAGAGGGGGCCTCACGGCCCCCTCCGAACCTCCCCGGGGGATTGCGCGGGCGAAGCCCGCGCTCGACATGGTGGGTACTCCGACACGCTCCGAGCCGCCGTCAGAGTCGTGGGGCCGCGTCCAAGGGCCGGCGGCTCTCGCGGCGATAGGCGGCCATCTCGTGGATCCCCCACGAGAACGCGGGGAAGGCCTCGAGCAGGCGCTGGAAGTTCCGCGTGCTCATGAACAGCATCTCGGCGTCCGCCGAGACGACCTTGATCGTCGCCTGCCGTCGGCCGCCTTCGAGGAAGCCCATCTCGCCGAAGATGTCGCCCTCGCCCAGCTCCCCGAGCTCCCAGCCGCCCACGCTGGCGGTCAGATGACCGGAGAGCAGGACGTAGGAGCCATCGGCTTCCTCACCCTCCACGATGACCGACTGATCCTTCCTGAACACCCTCAACTCGCCGAAGAGGGCCAACCCCGCGAGCTGCGCGGACGTCATCTGGGTGACGAGCCTCAGCGGCTTTAGCGGGCTCCCCCCCGCCTGCAACCGCTGTCGGGCCCGGGCCAGCTCGAGCCGGGGCAGGAGCGTCCGGATCTTGGCGATCCGCTCCTGGATCACGGGGTGCCGCTCGACGAGCCACCAGTACTGCGCCTCCGTGAACTGGAGGCACTGACAGGAGCGCAGGGCCACGACGTCGGCCGCCCGGTAGCCGCGCTGATGGCTGATCCCCCATTCACCGAAGGTGTCGGCCTTGCCGAGCCTCGTGATCACGCGCCGCTCCTCCCTCACCGCCACCTCCCCGTCGGCGACGACGAAAAAGTGGAGCGGCTCCTTCCGGCCCACCGCGCCGCGCCGGACGACGAAGTCGTTTCTTCGATAGTTCTGGACTTCGGCGCCGCCCTGGAGCGCCTCCAGCGTCTCGGGGGGGATGTCGTAGAGGTAGCTGACCAGTCGCAGGGTGTCCAGCAAGATGCGCTGGCGCGACTGCTCGGTCGGCGGCAGCAGGACGTGGGTGGAGAACAGGCGCGGCTTTGCCGGGGCGGCGCCGGCGGGAACGTCGGCGTCGGCGATGTGCACGAGGAACGTCCGCGCCCGAACAGCCTCGGGCAGCGACGCCAGCGCGTCCCGCGCGGTGTGAATCGGCGCCAGTCCCGCCTCGTGATAGAGGAGATCGACGTTCGGCTCCCCCTCGGGCGTCCAGAAGAAGTACAGGAGGTCGTCGTGCTGCCGGGCGGAGAGCTCGCCCCGCTCCCGCTTCCGGCGGATGGCCTCGGGATCGTACTGCGTGTCGCCCGAGTATCCAAACGTTTGGCCGCCGAAGCGCACCCTGAACCCGTTGGTCGGGACCGGGTGCAGGTTCCAGCGGGTTTCGAAGGTGGCGAGGCCGCCGCCGATCTCGACGGTGACCGGTGCGCCCGGATTCGCTTCCACGTGTCGGACGAGGCCTTCGCGCTCGCAGTTGTGCCCGGTGACGATCTCGGCCTTCTCGATGAAGGACCGGAACACCACATCCGAGGCGATGATGCTCGTGCGGCTCCCGCTCAACAGCTTTCCCAGGAGGCCGCCGTCGTGGTCGGCGTGGATGTGGGTCAGGAACACGTAGGGGACATCGGCGGTCGCCACGCCCATCTGCTTCAGGTAGATGAGAGCCTCCGGTGACGGGTCGACGAGGATCCCCCGACCGTTGACCCAGAGGACGAAGCTCGTCACATCGCCTACGGGATCGAACCCGTGGCTGGTGCCCAGGGGGGTGACGCCGAACTGCGGCCTGTTCGTCGCGAACTCCAGCGGGCGGCGGAGCTCCTCGGGAATGCGGGCCTCCGTCGGCCCCGGCGCCGTCACGTGCATGCGCTTGTCGGTGGACCGGCCGTCGGTCGACACGATGCGCACGTCGAACGTCCCGGTGGGGAGCGGTCTCACCCGAACCTCCCCCAGGAGCCGCCCGCGGACGCCATGCTCCTCGATCGGGATCGCGGTCTCGTCGGGCTCGAGCAGGACGAAGTCGACGTAGTCGTCCAGGCTCGGCCGGCGGCCGGCGGCGTCCGCGCCCCGCCGAACCGCGTAGGTTTCGTAGGTCGCCAGGAAGAGCCGGTAGGCCTCCCCGTCGGGCACCCGGTAGGCCTCGCGGAGCTGGTCGAACGACGCCGGTTCCCGGGCATCCGGATCGAACAGCCCGAAGATGACCAGAGTGAGCAGGCGGTAGAACATCAGCTTCTGGCGGGCCGTCCCCACGATCCGCGTCCGCTGGCCCTGCCGCAGGAAGAAGTTCAGGTAGACCAGGAACTCGATGTCGCCGTAGTTGGTCCCGGCCTCGAAGAGGGTCTGGGGGAGGATGAAGACCTGCTCGCCCCGGAGCCCTTCTCTCAGCAGGGTGCGAGTGGTCTGGGAAAGGCTCCCGAGCTGGACTCGGATCTCGCCGTCCGGTCCGAACAGGACCGAGGGGTCGAGCATCTGTACGTGGCGCCGGCCCTCGGCCATCAGCTCGGCGACGGGCGCGCTGGCCGCCAGCTCGCCCCCGAGAGCCTCGATGATCCCCTGGTGGCGCTGGCCCTCGGCGGCGAGGACGGCATACCGCCGCGTGTAATGCTTCAGGAGCGTCGAGAAGTGCGCGAAGACTTCGTGGACGAGCGCCACCCGCCCCTGGTCGCGGGTGTTGAGCACGATGCCGATCGGCCGGTCACCCCCGGGACGTAGCAGCGCCTTCGGCCAGGCGTCGCGTCCCGGCTTGGGCGACACCAGGAGGAGTGGAAACTCGCCCGCCGTGTCGACGGCGACGGGCCGCAGGCCGAGATACTCGAGGATCACGTCGGTCAGCTTCACCGGACGGCTGAGCTCCTCGATCACCGACCGGCGGAGGCTCGGACGCGGCTGGTACGGCTCCAGCATTTCGTGCAGCAACGTCTCGATCGAGCTGCGCACCGGGCGGTCGCTGAGCCATACGCCCTTCAACGCCGGGATCTCGTCGCCTGGCTTCAGAACCTCTCCTCCCCCCTGGTCGCGTGTCGAGGTGGGCGTGGCCATTCTAAGCGGCGCGTCCCCCGGGTGGAAAGGATTCGGGGGTGGGCGCGCGGTCAGGGACGGCTCGCCCCGATGGCCGCCACGTAAAAGGCCGGGAACCGGTCCCGGATGCGCACGATGTCCGGCAGGAAGCGCACGTCGACGAACCCCGCCGCCTCCATGGCCGCCTTCCACTGCTCGGGCGTGAGAAACCCTCCGTTCGGACGGTAGGTCGGATGCAGACGCGGGGATCGGAACGCCTGCATCAGGTTGAAGACGAACTCGACGTAAATCGCCTGGCCCGGGTGCGGGCGGACGCACTCGGACACGATCAGCCGGCCGCCGGGAGCGAGGGCCTGGAAGATCTCGCCGAGGGTGACGGCGAGGTCCAGGGCCACGTGGAGCGTGTTGACGGCGTAGACGACCGCCAGGCTGCCCGGCGCCACGCCCTGCTCCTGAAATGGACGGTTCATGTCCACACGCTCGAACGTCAGAAACGCGGCGTGGGGGAACCGGGTCTGAAGGGCCTGCTGCCCGCGCCGGAGAAACGCCGGGACGATCTCCGTGAAGCGGTACTCGCGGATCTCGCCGAGCCGTCCCGCGCCTTCGAACCGCTCGAGGAGGGCGGTGGCGGCGCTGGCCAGCCCGCCTCCCAGCTCGAGAATGCCGCCGCCTCCGCGGGGCATCCACTGCTCCACCGCGATCGCGCCGATCCGGTTGTTCACCGTNTAGAGGCCGTTGTCGTTCGAGAAGTAGTCGATCCAGAGCCGGAAGCGGGCGGGAGAGAACAGGATCGCCTCCCCCGTGGCCTC
>JGI25382J43887_10000056_pt1 | contig 22997 bp, 19 predicted proteins | sample GraSoi013_1_40cm_3_FD_43887 | JGI IMG/M metagenome (IMG submission 43887) | reverse complement strand
ACCGGGATGGGCTTTTATCCGAACTGGGCGTGGAGCTGGCCGCTGAATCGCCGGGTGATGTACAACCGCGCCTCCGCGGATCTCGACGGCAAGCCATGGGATCCCAAACGGCCTGGGATCACATGGAACGGGACCAGGTGGGTCGGCGACGTGCCCGACTACCCGGCAACGATGAACCCGCACGATCCGAATGCCTATCTGCCTTTCATCATGAACGGCGAAGGCGTAGGCCGGTTGTTCAGCAACGGCATGATCGACGGCCCGTTCCCCGAGCACTACGAGCCCGTCGAGTCCCCCGTGGCCAACCCGCTGCACGCCTCCGTGTCGGCTTCGCCCGTGGCGTTCCTTTATGACCAGGCCGCAGGAAGGCCGAACCGGTTCGGCACCGCGGCCGAGTTTCCGTACATCGCCACCAGCTACCGGCTGACGGAGCACGAGCACTATGTCACCCAGCACGTTCCCCACCTGGTTCAGCTGCAGCCAGAGCCCTTCGTCGAGATCCCATGGGAGCTGGCTCAGACGAAGGGCATCAAGACCGGCGACAAGGTCCGGGTTTCGTCAAAGCGAGGCAAGCTTGAAGTCCTCGCGGTCGTGACCAAGCGTCTGGGCTCGATGACGGTGGCGGGCCAGAAGGTGTTCCAGATCGGTATCCCCATCCATTGGGGATATGTCGGCATTGCCGCCGACAGCGATCCGAGCCACGGGCGGTATTGGCTGGCCAACGCGCTGACCCCATTCGTCGGCGACGCCAACGCGCGAACGCCCGAGTTCAAAGCGTTCCTGGTCAACCTGGAGAAGATGTGATGACGCAGGCACCCGTCGCCGCTGAACTATGGGCGGATAGGCGCCTGCGGACCGTTGAGCTGCGCGCCCGTCAACCATTTGCCCGCGAGGTGCTGGACTTTTACGGCGCCCTGTTGGGGGTCCAGGAGCAGGCATACGAGGAGGCGCGCTCGGCGAGACCTCGTTCCGGCGAACTTGTTGCCTACGTAGCCGAGATGGTGGTGCCGGCGGTGGTGAACGTGAGCATCGCCGCCGGTCCCCAGCAGCTGCGCGCCGCCGTCGCCGGCCAAATCGAGACCATGGATGCGCGGGACCTGGTTGACGCTTGGGTCAAGAGCGAAGAGCAGCCTGCGGTTGACAGGTATCTGGCGCGCGCGTCTGCAGGCCCGGTGCTCGAGGCGCTGGGCCCCGAGGCGGCGGCATCGTGCGTGGGGCCCCGTGACCAGCGTCATTGCGAGAGCTGCGGAGGATCCCCCCAGCTCAGCTACTTCGCGCTCGCCGGCGAAGACCTCGCAGCCGGCGGCCGCTTTCTCCTCTGCGGGCGATGTCACGCCAGCTGGGGGTATGCCCGCATGACTTGCCCCGGCTGCGGCGAGGACTCGAGCTCGCGCCTTCCGATATTCAGCGAGGAGGGAACGGCCTCGGGTGAGCGCGGAAGCGTGGTGCGCGGGCTCCTGGGAAAGCTGGGCGACGATCGGATCGCCGAGCACATGCCGGTATTCGGTCACATTCGAATCGAAGCGTGCGACACGTGCCATCAGTATTTGCTCAACGTCGATCTCGCGGCCGATCCGGCGGCCGTGCCCGTTGTTGATGAGCTCGCCGCGCTGCCCCTCGACCTTTATGCCAGGGAGCGAGGCTATTCGAAAATCACTCCCAATCTCATGGGGTTCTGAGCAATGGCGGTGACCATCAAGCCCGGCGAGTCGTACGGCTTCTTCACCGACACCAGCATCTGCATCGGGTGCAAAGCGTGTGAGGTCGCCTGCAAGGAATGGAACCAGCTCCAGGGTGACTCACCGAAATTCCTGGCCGACAGCTACGACAACACCGGCCAGCTCGACGACCAGAACTGGCGGCATGTGAAGTTCATCGACGACGTGCCGGCCCAGTCCGCAGATGCCGGCAACGGCAAGGCCTTCCTGATGATGTCCGACGTCTGCAAGCACTGCAAGCACGCAAGCTGCATGGAGGTCTGTCCGACGGGGGCGATCATCCGCACCGAGTTCGACACGGTCTTCATACAGCAGGATGTCTGCAACGGCTGCAGGAACTGNATCGCCGCCTGCCCCTACAGCGTCATCGCCCTCAATCCCGCAACCGGCACGGCGCACAAGTGCACGCTCTGCTACGACCGACTTCAGGGCGGCCTCCAACCTGCGTGCGCGAAAGCGTGCCCAACCCAGTCCATCCAGTTCGGGCCGCTCGCGGAGCTCCAACAAGCGGCCGACGTCCGGCTTGCGGCTCTGCATTCGCAAGGCGTCACGCAGGCTCAGCTGTATGGCCGCGACGACAAGATTTACGGAGGTTTGAACGCCTTCTTCCTTCTCATGGACAAGCCGGAGACCTACGGGCTGCCAAACGCCGAAAACGCAAAGCTGCCCAGCCGCAACGACGTCGGTGGGTACGTCGGCGCCCTGGTGACAGCGGTGCTCGGCGTCATCGCCGGCATCGTGGCGTTCAGGCGGCGAGGAACTTCGTGATCTATCTCGCCGCGGAACACTTCGTGCGGGCGCCGCAGTGGACGTGGTACATCCTNGGCTACTTTTTCTTCGCCGGGCTTACGGGCGGCTGCTATGCGCTGGCGACACTCCTGCGGTTGGTGGGTGACGCACGCGATGAACCCGCGGCCCGCCTCGGCTTTTACGCAAGCTTCGTCACGCTGCTGGTCTGTCCTGTGCTTCTGACGGCTGACCTTGGTGCGAGCTGGTGGAAGTTCTGGCACATGCTCGTCGATGTCACGCCCGGGGACCAGGGCCTCAACTTCAAGTACTGGTCGCCGATGTCGGTCGGTGTCTGGGCGCTGCTAGTGTTCGGCCTGTTCGCCGCAGTTTCCGCCCTGGAGTCTTTTGTGCTCGACAGGCGCGCGGGCGCCCGCCCGCTCGGCGGGATAGCCGGCCTCGTGTTCAATGTCATTGGTGGCGTGTTCGCCCTGTTCATCGCGTCGTACACGGGTGTGCTCCTAAGCGTCAGCAACCAGCCGATCTGGAGCGACACATGGATGCTCGGCGGCCTCTTCCTTGCGTCGGGTCTGAGCGGCTCAGCCGCACTGTTAGCGCTGCTGACCCGATACCGTCCCGACGCTGCATTCAGTCTTGGCCGTCTTCACGAGGCGGATGGGTATTTCTCGATCCTGGAACTCGTCCTGCTGGTGGCTTTCTTTCTGACGATCATCGCGGCCGGAACGGCCGGACCGACCGTGCCACTCCTCCCGTTGTGGCTCCTTGCGCTCGTCGGCATCGGCTCATCCCTGGTTGTGGCGAGGGGTCACATGCGCATCCGTCCCGCAGGCGGCTCGGCGGCCATCGCTCGAGCGGGCACCGACACGCTGGTGGTTTCAGCCCTCGTTTTGCTTGGCGTTTTGGCCCTAAGGGCGGCGGTGATCTTCAGTGCCCAATAACGGAGTACCGAGCCCGGACCAGGTTCTGGCCGTCCTATCCGCGATCCAGGATCCCGACCTCGGCCGTGACGTGGTCAGCCTCGGCATGATCAAAGACCTCGTAATCGGTGGCGACGGCCGCGTGTCCTTCACCTTTGAGCTGACGACACCGGCCTGCCCGGTTCGCGATCGCTTCCAGACCATGGCGACCAAGCTGGTCGGCGACCTTCCCGGCGTGACGTCCGTGGATCTGAAGATGAGCGCCAACGTGCGGTCGGCCTTCAACAGGCGGGAGCCGAACCAGGTTCTTCCAGGCGTCAAGCAGGTGATCGCGGTCGCGTCAGGGAAGGGCGGCGTGGGCAAGTCCACCGTGGCGATCAACCTCGCCTGCGCCCTCGCTGTCAGCGGGGCCAGGGTCGGACTCCTGGACGCGGACATCTACGGTCCGTCAATTCCCGGCATGTTGGGCGTCCAGGACCAGCCTAAGGTCGTGGACCAGAAGCTCGTTCCGCTCGAAGCATTCGGCGTCAAGCTGATGTCGATCGGCTTCCTCGCGGGCGCCGACAAGGCGATGGTCTGGCGAGGGCCGATGGTCTCGCGGGCGATCGAGCAGATGATCAGCGACGTTNATTGGGGTGAGCTCGACTACCTGGTCATCGATCTCCCGCCGGGCACGGGTGACGCGTCGCTGACCCTCGCGCAGGCGGTGCCGCTGACCGGGGTCGCGATCGTCTGCACACCGCAGACAGCTGCTCTGAACATCGCGGTCAAGGCGCTGCAGATGTTCCGCGGTCTCAACGTGACGCCGCTGGGCTTGGTCGAGAATATGAGCTGGTTCATCTGCGGCCGGTGCAGCGAGGAGCACTACATCTTCGACCACGGCGGAGCTGAGCGCGCCGCCCGCCGCCTGGGCGTTCCTTACCTCGGCGGCATACCCCTGGAGAAAGCGATTCGCGAGGAGGCGGATGCGGGCGCGCCGGTGGTCGTGTCGCGCCCAGANACGGCCGGCGCGAAAGCATTTCGCGACGTCGCGTCAGCGGTCGCCGCGCGCATCTCGGTTCAGAGCTTCCGCCAGCTGCCCGTCATCAGCATCCGATAGTCCCGGGGGGCGGATACTCCTTCTCGAGCTCCTGCCTGACCTCGAGGATGAACTCTGCGGTTCCAGCTTCATCCAGGCCGCCCTTGGCCGCGCGGAGACGCTCGGATGCGACGCCGGCCATGAAACATGACAAGGGCGCGAAGCGTCGTTCCTGGGTGTGGGCGGCAACGCGTGCCAGGTCCAGCAGCTCCAGCGCCACCTTGGCATCGAGGGACGGCGCGTCAATTCGAGCCGAGCGACGGCCTGCCGCCGCCACCCAGCGTTCGCCGAGGTCATCGAAGAAGCGATTCATACGCCACCTATAACACGGAGTCGGGCGGGGGGACGCGATTACAGTGGAGCTGTGCGACGCCTGATCGAGAGCGTGGCCCAGGGCGTGATCCTGTTCCTCTGCTTTGTGTTCGGCCGCCGCATCGATCGGAGCAGCGTTCCATGGCTGGACGGTCCGACCGGCCCGCCGCGCATAGGCACCAGCTTCCATCGCTCGGTGGCCGCCGAGGCGGGACTGGAGGTGCGCACTGGCCGCGACCTTGGCCTGTTGCCGGACTGCGCCGCTCTTGATGGCGGCGGATTCGACTCGCGAAGCCTGCATCCCTCCGTCCGCGACTTCTACGAGCACACCAGCCGATACCACCTCGACGTCTGGTCGCAATGGTCTCCGCTCTTCTGGCCCTTCGGCTGGGCGCTGATCCACTTCGTCAGCCGCCGGATGGAGCAGCTCAACTTTCCGATGTATCCGCTCGAGACCGCCCACGGCATGACAAGCGACGTGGAGCAGCTGGTGGAACCGTCGGGANGCGTCGTTTTCACGAGCTGGCTGCGCCGGAACCTGGGCAGCGGCCTGGTCATCTACTCGGGCTTCTACTCGACAGCGTCACCACCCGGTCACGGCCCCTGCGTGAAGACCGTGTTCCCAGTGGTGCGCGGCAACGCCACAGTCCTGCTGCGGCCCGAAGCGCAGCCGGACGGCTCGCTGAGGCTGATCTCGTCCGGCCGCCGGTTTGGGGACCCGGGCTTCTATCGAATNACCGAAGCTGGACCAGGTCGCCTGCGGGTCTGGTACGTGCGCGGATTCCACGAGATCTTCCATGTCTATCCCGACAGCGACGGCTCGGTTCGCACCGACCACTTCTTGCGCTGGTGGGGCCTGTCGGTGCTGAATCTGCATTACCACATCACGCTCGCCGGCCAGGCCTCGCAAGCGGCGGGCTCGGCGGCGGCGTCTTCGCCGATCCGTTGATCTGCCGATAGGTCGAGGCCTTGGCGCCACTGGACTTCCTCGCCGCGACAGAGCCGGCGGCCTTGCTGCCGAGCAGGATCCAGATGGCGTTCACGTTGGCCTACCACATCATCCTGGTGCCGCTGGGGGTGGCATTCCCGCTGCTGACGGTCGTGATGGAGGGAATCGGCCTGCGGCGTAACGATCCAGTGGCCCTGCGGCTGGCGCGCCGCTGGTCCGTGGTGATGGCTGTTCAGTTCGCGGTCGGGGCGGTGACCGGCACGATCCTCTCGTTCGAGTTCGGGATCCTCTGGCCGCGGATGATGGGCCGCTTCGGCGATGTCTTCGGGATCGGCTTCGGCATCGAGGGTTGGGCGTTCTTCCTCGAGGCGATCTTCATCGGGATCTACCTGTATGGCTGGAAGCGGCTGCCGCCGAAAGTGCACTACCGGCTGGGCTGGGTCCTCCCGCCCAGCGGCGTCCTCGGCGCGTTCGGAGTGATCATCGCCAACTCCTGGATGAACACGCCGCGAGGTTTCCAACTTGGACCGGACGGAAGACCCATGAACGTCGACGTGATGGGCGCGATCTTCACGCCCGCATTCGGATACGAGTTCTGGCATTTGATCGTGGCGCTGTACATGACCGCCGGATTCATGGTCGCCTCGATCTACGCGGTGGGCTGGCTTCGCGGCCGCCGCGATCGCTACCACCGCCTCGGCTTCACCGTTCCATTCACGCTGGGTGCCGCCCTCGCCCCGATCCAGGTCGTGATCGGCGACATCGCCGCGCGCGGCGTCTTTCTGGATCAGCCGGCCAAGTTCGCGGCGATGGAGATCACATGGCAGACGCAGAGCCACAATCCCGAGGTGCTGGGCGGCCTGCTGCGGGACGACGGCACGGTGTGGCTCGGGCTGTCAGTCCCGTCGCTCGATTCGCTGCTCGCCGGCTTCTCGGCGAGCACGGTGGTTCGCGGCTTGGCCAGCTTCAGCCCCAGCGATCGTCCCAGCGTGGTCGACGCCAACTTCGCGCACCTGGCTTTCGACGTCATGGTCGGACTCGGCTCGATCGCGTGCGTGCTCACGCTGTGGTACGCGGTGGCATGGATCCGGTATCGAGACCTGCCGCGCTCGAGGTGGTTCTTCCGTGGTGCGGCGCTGGCCGGAATCGGGTCTTACATCGGTATCGAGGCCGGCTGGATCACCACCGAGGTCGGCCGCCAGCCGTGGATCGTCCACGACCTGATGCGTGTGTCGGACGCGGTGAACCCGGTCAACCCTCTGTACATCTGGATCATGTTCAGCGCGCTGCTGGTCGTGTATGCGGTCATCGCGTACTTCTTCGTCACCGTCCTAATACGGCTGTCGGCGCGCTGGCGCCTCGATGACGAGGGCCGCAGCGGGGAAGAGGAATCAGCCCCTGAGGAAGCCGCGCCCTATGGGCCTCGGCCGGCATGAACGCGCTAGTAGACGACGGGGTCGCGGGCGCGCTCCTGCTGGCTGTGTCCGCGTACAGCACTGCCGGAGGAACCGACTACGGCGCCGGGATCTGGGACCTGCTTGCCGGGCGCTTCCGGAACGCAGACCAGGTGCACGCGCTCATCGACCACGCAATGGCGCCGGTGTGGGAAGCGAACAATGTGTGGCTCGTGTTCGCCGCCGTGATCTGCTGGACTGGCTTTCCGCTCCTCTTCGAGTCGGTGTTCCTCAGCCTCTATCCGCTCTTCGCGCTGGCGCTGCTGGGGCTGATCCTGCGCGGCGCGTTCTTCGCGTTTCGCAAGGTGGCGACCACCTCGCGCAGCAGGCTGGCGGCCACGCGCGTGTTCGGCCTCTCGTCGCTGCTTGCGCCCTTCAGCTTTGCGGCAGCCCTGGGGGCGATCGCGTCGGGGAAGGTCGGGGCTGGTGGTCCAGTGGTGCCGGTGTGGCAGGCATGTCTGGATCCGCTGGCGATCGCGTTCGGCGTCGTCGCGCTGGCCGCCACGGCGTTCAGCGGCGCCTCGTTCCTGGTCGGAGACGCGCGCCGCTACCAGGACCGGTCCGAGCGAGGCGCCGACCTGGTGGAATACTTCCGCATGCGAACCGTGACCGCCGCGATCGCGTTGCTGCTGGTTTCCCTGATCGCGCTGCTGCTGATCGCGGCTGAGAGCCCCGATGTTTTTCGGGGCATGGTCGCGGGGTTGGGCTTGCCATTTGCGCTGACCGCCGTGCTGGCGGTGCTCGCGGTGGGTGTTCTGATGTGGCGTCGCACTTATCTCTGGTACCGGGTGCTCACGGTAATGGGCGTCGGGTCGTTCGTGTTCGCCTGGGGCTTCGGCCAGGCCCCCTATGTTCTGCCGGGTCATTTGACGATTCAGCAGGCTGCGGGCGCACCGCAGATCGAGGCGCTCCTGCTTGTCATCACCGCGATCGCGCTGATCCTGGTCATCCCTTCGCTACTCCTGCTGTACACGCTGGACCAGCGGAGCGCGCTGGAGTCCTGACACTTCGCGTTTGTCAGCGCCACCATGGTGCGCGCGCGGCGGCGACGGCGACAGCGACCGGGCCGTCCAGGCCATCTTCCAGCCGCGCAAGGTTCTGGACCCACTCTGCGGCGATGACCACCGCCGGCGCGCCGCGCCCTGCCTGGTCGTCGGTTCGCCAGTGACCGAGGCACTGTAGCGCGGCGCCTCGTAATGCTTGCGGCGAGACGCGCGCGGAATCTTGCTTCAGCTCGCCGAAGGCAAGCTGGTCGGCGAGTCGAAGAAACGCCGCGAGCAAAGTGCCGACCTGTTCGTGCACAGTTCGCGCGCCGTCCGGACAACCAGTGGCCTCATACCCCATCCGGCCGGAGACGACATCGAGCAGATCGGCGGCGAGCAGCACCTGATTGCCGGCCGACAGCAGGGAGCCCGCCGTTTGCGGGTCGAGCGGCGACGGGGCCTTTTCGTTGAGAAAGGCGTCGAAGGCTTCGGCGGCGCGGTCGCGCGCCTGGATGGTTAGCCCCCGCGCCGCATCGGCGCCACCCGCTTCCTCGATCCCGAGCACCCGGTCGAAGGCATGGTCCAGGTACGTCCCCACAGCGCGATAGAAACCGGCAATGCCCCGAGCGAGCTCGCGGCGCGCGCCCCGCGGCCAGAACAGCAGACCCACCACGACGCTGATCGCCGCCCCAATCGCCACGTCCTCGATACGGACGAGCCCGATCTGCCAGCCTGCGGGCGAGATCAGGTTGAAGACAACAATCAGGTTGATCGTGAAGGCGCCTTCCGTGACTCAAACGAAGTCCCGCTGGCCGAGCCCGGGGAAGCAGCTGTACCGGAAATCAAATCGATCCTTGACACGCCACCGGGCGTGGATATAATCCGGTAAGCGCTTACCGGTAAGCGCTTACAGCAGNCACTCGCCCGACTGCCGCGAGGAGGCACCAACCCGGATGCCAGAGCCGAAGAGGCCCAAGGGGACCCTGACGATCTATGACGTCGCCGGCCGTGCCGGTGTGTCGATCGCATCCGTGTCCCGAGTCCTCAACGGCCAGGGCAGCCCGCGCGCCGACACCCGCGAGAAGGTGATGCGCGCTGTGCGCGAGCTCAGCTTTGTCCCAGATGGGGCGGCGCGGGCGCTGTCCAACGGGCTCAAAGAGGTGATCGGTGTCGTTTTCCGACGAGGCGGTGAGGCGCTCTTCGAGGGCGAAGACGAGAGCCTCCTCTTCATGGACGTCATCAATCGCGGCATCGAAGTCGAGGCACAGCGCCGCGGATTCGATGTGCTGATGAGCTCCGTCGGGTTCGACGACGAGGACGTGCTGCCGCGAATAGCGGCGATCGCGGGCAAAACCGATGGACTCATCCTCCATGACCGGATGCTGTCCGCGGTCGGGATTGCCCGGCTGGCCGACATCGTGCCGATCGTGACCCTCGCCGGCAGCCCAACCCGGGCTTCGATGAACGTCCGTTGCGACAACGAGTCCGGGATGCGTGCGCTGGTTCAACACCTTGTGATCGATCACGCGTATCGAAGCATCGCCTACCTTTCCGGCCGAGCCGACAGCCCCGACAACCGCGCGCGCGCCAAGGTGTTCGAGGCCGAGGCGGCCGCTGCGGACGCCGACTTCCAGGTCGGAGCTCCGTGGCTGGGCAACTACAGTGCCGCGGGCGGGGCCAACNTGATCGCATCACTCCTGGACGCGGGCACGAAGCTGCCGCGGGCCATCGTGTGCGCCAACGACCAGACCGCGCTTGGAGTGATGCATGCGCTCGGCCGCCGGGGGATCAAGGTGCCGGAGGAGGTCGCGGTCACCGGCTTCGACGACGTGCCTGTGGCCCGCCATCTACATCCGCCACTGACAACGGTGCGCCAGCCCATGCAGGAGCTCGGCGCCAGGGCGTTCGACATGCTCTACTCGCGAATCAGCGCCGCCGCCGGTACACCAGACGTCGTGCTTCCGGTCCAGCTCATCGTGCGCGAGAGCTGCGGTTGTGCAACCAACCCGGCGTCGCGCGCAGGCAATGCGTCTANCGCGCGGAGCGGGACCTAAGCCATGCGCGCCCTCTTGCGGAGGCTGGGCGTCTACCTCCTTGCCGCCTGGGTGGCGCTCACCGTCAGCTTTCTCCTACCTCGCGTGGTGCCAGGCAACCCGGTCGCGGGCGCCGTCGCCAGGGCGTCGCAATCGGGGAACTGCAACTCGCAGTGCGTCCAGGCAATCGAGGAGCAGCTCGGCTACAACGTCCATACGAGCCTGTGGGACCAGTACCTCCAGTACATCGGAAACCTCGCTCGCGGCGACCTCGGGCATTCNTGGTCTGAGAACGCCCCCGTGAGCAGCCTGATCGCCTCCTACCTGCCATGGACCCTGGGCCTCCTTGGCCTCGCGACCATCTTGAGCTTTGTCGGCGGCACCACGATCGGTACTTTGATGGCCTGGCGCCGCGGCTCTTCGGTCGAGTGGGTGCTGCCGGCCGCCACCTTCTTCCAGGCGATGCCGTACTTCTTCCTCGCCCTGGTGCTCGTCCTGATCTTCGGGCAGACCGGGACGATGCTCAAGTTGTTTCCGAGCCTGTTCGGGTACGACATCTACACGACCACCCCGGGGTTCAACTGGCCGTACCTCCAGAGCGTCGTCGCCCATGCCGTCCTGCCGGTGGCCACCGTGATCCTGGCTTCGATCGCCGGGTTCATGCTGGCGATGCGCAACCAGATGGTCACCACGATGGACGAGGATTTCGTTCTGGTGGCCCAGGCCAAGGGCCTGCCCACACGAACGGTGGTGTGGTACGCGGCGCGGAACGCGCTCCTGCCTGTCGTCTCCAACTTCACGATCGCCATCAGCCTGGTGGTCGCCGGACAGATCCTGGTCGAGATCGTTTTCAACTATCCCGGGATCGGCTACCACCTCTACGACGCGCTCGGGAAGCTCGATTACACGCTGGTGCAGGGGATTTTCGTCGTCATCACCCTGGTCGTGCTCGTCGCCAACCTGCTCGCCGACGTGGNCTACGTGCTGATCGATCCTCGGGCAAGGCAGATGGCGTGACGCGATGACGATCAACAGCACGTCCCTGACCCAGGTGCCGCCGCTGGCAGGGCCGACGCCCGAACCAGTGCTCGCGCAGTCGCGGATGTTGGGCTTGCCGCGCTCCCCCAAGGTGATCGCAGGGCTCGTGATCATGGCCCCTTTTGTGGTNGTGTCCATCATCGGTCGCTGGATAGCCCCTTACTCTCCCAATGCGACCGACCTACAGAACTGGGTGCAGCATGTCCTGGTTCCCGGCACAGGTCCTGGGACCGATGTACCCGCGCAGTACTACCCGCTCCCGCTGGCGCCATCGGCCGCGCACTGGCTCGGCACCACGGTATTCGCCCAGGATGTGTTGTCCCAGGTCCTGGTCTCAACGCAGGCCACCCTTTTCGTCGGCTTGCTCGCCGCGGCCATCGCCACGGTCCTCTCCGTGCTCATCGGCGTGAGCTCCGGCTATCTCGGCGGCGGCGCCGATGAGGGCCTTTCCCTCATCGCNAACGTCTTTCTCGCCATTCCGGGACTCCCGCTCCTCATCGTCCTCGCCAGCTACGCACCGTCCGCGGGCTCGAGCATCGTGCTGGTGGCCGTCATCATCGCCGTCACCGCTTGGGCTTACAGCGCGCGCGTCCTTCGNGCGCAAACCCTCTCGCTGCGCAATCGTGATTTCGTCGAGGCGGCCAGGGTCTCCGGCGAGGGACGCCTTCGGATCATCCTCGCCGAGGTACTTCCCAACCTTCTCCCGATCGTTGCCGCGTCCTTTCTCTTCACCACTCTCTACGCGATCTATGCGTACGTGGCCATCGCCTTTCTCGGCCTGGCCGGTTCGCCCACTTCGTCTCCGCCAGGGCTCTGGAACTGGGGCGACATGCTGCGCGAGGGATTCGCCAACAACGCCATTCGCGGGGGGTGGTGGTGGTGGTGGGCGCCGCCCGGCTTCTGCGTCGCGCTGCTGGGCACCGGCCTCGCGCTTCTCAATTTCGGCATCGACGAGTACGTCAACCCCAGGCTGCGCGTAGCCGGCCTCTCCCGGCGTGTGGCCGACAAGGCCGGCGTCAGTGTCCGGTCGACCCTGGGGATGACCCCGGTCGTGCGCGATGTGCGGCGCGCTGAGCGCCCCCACCCGGCGTCGCTTCCCCACCCGGACTCGCTGCGCGAGTCCGACCTCCCCACAAGTGGGGTGGGGACGGATCCGGTGCTCGAGATCCGCGGGCTCAGCGTCGATTACGGCTACGGCGACGAGGCGGTCCATGCCGTCGTGGACTGCGACCTGACGCTTCGACGTGGCCAAGTGTTGGGCCTTGCGGGAGAGAGCGGCAGCGGCAAGACCACGCTGGCCCTCGCCGCGATCCGCCTCCTGCGGGCTCCCGCGCTCATCACCGCCGGACAAGTGCTGTTCCACTCGAAACCGGTCAGCGGAGGTAGCGTGACGGGGAGCGTCGACCTGCTGGCCGCGGATGAAGATGAGCTGCGCACGGTGCGGTGGTCCGAGATCTCCGTCGTGTTGCAGAGCTCGCTGAACGCTCTGAACCCGGTGATCACAGTGGGCGCACAGTTCGACGACCTCCTACGCGTGCATCGCCCACGCCTGTCCAGGTCCTCGCGACATGAAAGGTCTGGCGAGCTGCTCGACATGGTCGGGATCAACGCCGACAGGCTGCGCAGCTATCCACATGAGCTCTCGGGCGGCATGCGCCAACGAGCGATGATCGCGATGGCGCTGGCGCTCGAGCCCCAGGTCATGATCCTGGACGAGCCGACCACCGCCCTGGATGTCGTCACCCAGCGCGAAATCCTCGAAGAGCTGATCGCCCTCCGAGACCGGCTTGGTTTCGCCGCCCTCTTCATCACCCACGACCTCTCGCTGCTGGTCGAGCTCGCAGACGAGATCGCGGTGATGTACGCGGGAAGGCTGATGGAGAAGGCGCCGGCGGCTTCTCTGTTTCACGCTCCCCGACTTCCTTACACCCACGGCCTCATCCATTGCTTNCCCCCGATGCACGGCAAGCGCGCTCGGATGGATGGGATCGCCGGGTCGCCACCCGATCTCAGGAACCTGCCGTCGGGATGCGCGTTCCATCCGCGCTGTAAATGGGCGTTGGAGCAGTGCCGGCATGAGGTGCCTCAGCTGGCGCCGATTGACGGGCCCGCGCATGAGGTCGCCTGCTGGCTCCACAGGGGAGATGCGAAAGTTCCCGCGGAGCTGGCGCGACCCGAGCCGGTCGACGTGGAGGCTCGCGCGCGGTGAGCTCAGCGACACCCGTTCTGGAAGGTCGCGACCTCACCAAGCACTTCTGGGTCAAGAAGGGTCGCGGGCTGCTGGCGCGGCGGGTCCCGGTCAACGCCGTCGACCGCGTGTCCGTGCGCCTCGACGCCGGCAAGGTCACTGCCCTGGTGGGGGAGAGTGGAGCCGGGAAGACGACCGTCGCTCGCCTGCTTGCCAGGATCATCAAACCCGACGCCGGGCAAGTCCTGCTGGACGGGCGGCCGGCGCCTTCCGGACGGCCGCGCTCTTACGCGGCCCAGGTCCAGATGATCTTCCAGGACCCGTTTGCGTCCCTGAACCCGGTGCACCGAGTCCGGCATCATCTGATACGGCCACTGCAGATCCACCACATGGCCAATGGCGGCGTGGATGCGGCGGTGGCGGACCTGCTGCGCCGCGTCGCTCTGAAGCCCCCGGACAGCTTCACCGGGAAATTTCCCCACGAGCTCTCTGGCGGCCAGCGCCAGCGCGTGGCCATCGCCCGGGCGCTCGCGGTGCGCCCCCGCGTGCTGATCGCCGACGAGCCCGTGTCGATGCTCGATGTGTCGATTCGCCTGGGTGTTCTCAACCTGCTCGCCGACCTTCGCGACAAGGAGCAGCTGGCCATCCTCTACGTCACCCACGACATTGCCTCGGCACGCTATCTCGCCGACACGATCGTCGTGATGTACGCCGGCCAGCTCGTTGAGTCGGCGCCCAGCGCGAGCCTGACCGACAGCCCCGCCCACCCGTACACACAGCTGCTGCTCTCGGCCGCGCCCGACCCGGACCGCTCGAAACCGCCGCATATCGAAGACCGTGGAGCGCCACCAAGCTTGAGCGCCCCGCCAAGCGGCTGTCGCTTTCACCCGCGATGCCCGTTCGCGATGGAGGTCTGCAAACGGCAGGTGCCGCCGAGCATCGCCGTAGCACCGGGCCACGTCGCGGCGTGCTGGCTTCACGTCGACCCAGCCCAGCGGCAGGCGAGCGAAAACGGCTTGCTCGTGGCCGCAAGCGAACCACTCGACAAGGAATCGAAAAAGAGGTGAGGAAGGATGGATCTGTGTCTGGCGTTTCGGTCCCCCCCAGTGGGTTGGGGAGAGGGTGTCCCGCGCGAGTTCCCGTCAGCAAAATTCACGGCGTCATGGAGGTGACAGGTAGATGAATCGGCGAGCATTGGCAAGCCTGGTCGGGATTGGGGCCCTTCTCATTGCAGTCGGCTGCAACTCGACCTCGACGTCGACGTCCTCGGCTGGTAAACCCCTGATCGCGGAACCGACCACAGGGGTCACGTTCTCCGAAGACTTCAACCCCTATGACAACAATTCCGTCACGTCCCAGATGGGCACGCGCAGTCTGGTCAACGAGCCATTGGTCGAGTTCAACCAGCTTGATGCCACGGCGGCCGGCACCCACCCTTGGCTGGCGACCTCATATACGTTTCAGAACGGCGGCAAAGACCTGCAGGTGACGATCCGTCAGAACGTCAAGTTCAGCGACGGCTCGGCCTTCNGTCCAGCCGACGTCGCCGCCACTTTCAAGATGCTGGAGAATCCGAAGGCGAACGCNCGNGGCGTACCGACGCAGGCCTCGGACCCGACGGTCAGCGGCAACACCGTGACCCTCCACTTCGGATCAGCACAGTACACCGGACTGTTCAACATCCTCAGCAACACCTTCATGCTCAAGGCGTCGGTCGCGAACCAGATCGCGCAGGACCCGACGATGACGATCAAGGTCCCGCTGGGCACCGGCCCGTTCATGCTGGACAGCTATTCGAGCTCGGTGATCAAGTGGAAGCCAAACCCGAACTATTGGGGCGGAACCCCACCTGAATCAGCGATCTGGACGCCCGCCATCGCCACCAACGCCGCAGCGAGCGACGCGCTCGTCAGCGGGCAGNTGGACTGGGCCGGAAACGACATCCCGAACGTCTATGCCAACTTTGTCGACCTCAACCCCCAGACCAACCACGCCTGGTTCGCCTCGGGCAGCACCGTCACACTCTGGTTCAACCTGAACCCCGGCAACGGCGGCGCCACGGGAATCGGCGAAGCAGCGGTGCGCAAGGCGGTGAGCTATGGCGTCGACCGCAACGCCCTGGCCCTACTTGGCGAGTCGGGCTACGAGCGCGCCGCCAGCTCATCGAGCGGACTCATCCTGCCCAACCAGGCCGCCTTCCTCCCGACCGACGGCACGCTCAAGGGCGACCTTTCCACCGGCGGCAGCGTGCCGGACGCGGCCGCAGCCAAGGCTGCCAATCTGCCGGCGGGTATGGACGTGTACGACATACTCAAGAGCGCCGGCTGGGCCCCTCCTGCCAGCTCGCGCTACGACAGCAGCACCGGGACTTTCAAGTCGGGTGGGAACTGCGATGGCACCAACACGGCCAACTGCTGGACAAAGGGCGGCCAGATCATCAAGTTCTCGGTCTACGACCCGGTTCCCTTCTCCGACTACTGGGAGAACGCCGCTCTCATGTCACAGGAGCTCCAGCCACTCGGCATGGACGTGACGACGAAGCCGGCGCAGGGCTACTCCGACTGGAACACCAACATCACGTCCAACCCCTCCGCGTGGCAGACAGCCATCCACTGGGGCAACGGCGGCAGCATCCCATACATCCAGTTCCAGAACTGGTTCGACAGCAAGGACGTGAACTCGGTTGCGCACTACCAAGGCTGGTCCAACGCAGAAGCTGACGCCGCTCTCCGGAAGTACGAGAGCACTGATCCCAACGACACCGCAAACCTGTACCCAGTGGTGCAGCAGCTCGAGAAGATCATGTCGGCCGAAGTTCCTGACGCCCCCCTGCTGTACGGCGCCGACTGGAATGTCTTCAGCAGCGCCAAGTACACAGGCTGGCCCAACCAATCGCATCCCTACATGAACCCTTCACCAAGCGATCCGCAGATGGCTTACATCCTGATGCAGCTCAAGCCAGTGTCCTGAGCTGAGGTAATGGACGCCCATCGCATTGATGGGCGGGCCGCGGCCGGCGCAGTGCCGGCCGCGCCCGTCCTTGTCGGAAAGTGTCCCTCGTGATCAGCGCCGTCAGCAATGCGCGTGGCGATGATTCCGGCCTGGTCGCTTTGCTGACCCTCGAGCAAAAAGTCCGCCTGCTGACCGGGGCGGACTCGTGGCGGCTGCACGGCGAGAGCGTGGTCGGACTGCGCCCGATCGTCATGTCCGACGGACCGGCCGGCGTTCGCGGCACTCGTTTCGATTCGCGGAATCCATCCTCATCGCTGCCATGTCCAGTCGCGCTCGGCGCGACCTGGGACGAACAGCTCGTGCACGACCTCGCTTTCGCGCTTGGACAGGAGGCGCGCGCCAGAGGCGTCGACGTGCTTCTGGCGCCGACGATCAACCTCGTCCGGACTCCGCTCAGTGGCCGCGGCTTCGAGTGCTTCTCCGAAGATCCGCTGCTAACCACCCGCCTCGCTGTGGCCTATGTGCGAGGCGTGCAGGAAACCGGCGTGGGCGCGACCGCCAAGCACTATGTCGCCAACGACTCCGAGACAGAGCGCCGCACCTACGACGCGAGAGTCTCAGACACGGTTCTTCGGGAGCTCTACCTCCCGCCTTTCGAGGCGTGCGTCGCCGAGGCGGATGTCGCCCTGGTCATGGCTGCCTACAACTCGGTCAACGGCTCCGCCATGACGGCGAATTCGATCCTGCTCCGCGATGTGCTCAAGGCAGAATGGGCGTTCCCAGGGGTCGTAGTCTCGGACTGGTCGGCCACCCGGACCACTGTGACAAGTGCCACCGGCGGTCTCGACCTGGTAATGCCGGGACCGGATGGCCCCTGGGGTGACCACCTGCTCGCGGCCGTGGGGGCGGGCAGGGTACAGGAGGCCGACATCGATGACAAGGTGTTGAGGCTGCTGGCGCTCGCGCGTCGGGTCGGCGCGCTCAACGGCGGTGCATCTCTTGAAATGGCAGGCGCGCAGAGAGCCCTGGTGGACCCTGAGCTCATCCGTGAGGTGACCGCCCGATCCTTCGTGCTGCTCAGCAACCCGCGCGGCCTGCTCCCGGTGCCGACTGGAAGCGTCCAAAGGCTTGCGCTGATCGGCCCCAACGCGGTCGATCCGCAAACTCAGGGCGGCGGCAGTGTACGGGTGCTCCCGGTCGCGGGGATACGACTCGCGGAGGCGCTCGGCGACGCCTTCGACGCATTGGTCACCGTGAACATGGGCTGCCTGACGAGCGCCACGACCGCCGCGCCAACCGACGGCAGCCTCGACGACCCTGTGAGCGGAGATCCGGGCGTGCGTCTGCAGGTGCGGGTCGCTGGCGGTGCGATCGTGCATGACACGCCGTTCCCCGGTAGCACCGTGACGTGGTGGGACGGCCTGCCGGAAGCGGTGCACCTGCCTGGTTCGGAAGTCGTCATGCGGGCTCGCTATCGCGCCAGTAGCAGCGGGCCGTACATCGTCGGAGCCGCGGGCGTCGGCCAGCTCCGCGTGTTTCTCGACGGCATTCTGCTCGCCGAGGCCACGACCCTCACCCCGCGTGATGTGGTCGAGGCACTTTCACGACCACCTGAAGTGCGCATTCCGNTACAGCTCGAGGCCGGCCGCGAGGTCGACATCCGCGTCGAGCATCGACCCAATGCGNGAGGACATCAGGGCGGTTTCGCCAACATGCGGTTGGGCATCACCCCGCAGCTGAATGACGAGGCGCTCATTGAAGACGCGGTCCAGGCCGCCGCCGCTGCGGACCTGGCCATCGTCGTTGTGGGTTCCGCGGATGGGACCGAGAGCGAGGGTTACGACAAGGACACCATGGCGCTGTCCGGCCGGCAGGACGAGCTCGTGAGGCGCGTCGCCGCGGCCCGCGCAAACACGGTGGTAGTGGTCAACTCCGGGATGCCCGTATTGATGCCGTGGGCAGCCGACGTCGCGGCAGTCATCCAGGTGTGGTTCCCAGGACAGGCATTTGGAAAGGCGCTGGCCGAGGTGCTGACCGGGGTGGTCGAGCCAGGCGGACGGCTNCCGGTGTCCGTGCCTCGCGCCGAGGCCGACTCGCCAGTGCTGAGCGCTTACCCGGTGGCCGGCGAGCTCGCTTACGCGGAAGGTCTGCTCGTCGGCTACCGCGGCTACGACAGAGCGGGTCCAGAGCCCCACTTCTCCTTCGGCCACGGCCTGGGCTACACGGACTGGAGGTACGAGTCACTTGCGCCTGCCGCTCACGCGATCAGCGCGGGTCAAGACCTGACCCTGGTGGCGGCCGTGCGAAACACAGGCGATCGCGCCGGCAGGGAGGTGGTCCAGCTCTACCTCGAGGGCCCCGATGACGACCCCAGCCGCCCGCTCCGCGTCCTTGCCGCATTCTCCAGCGTAGGCGCCGAGCCGGGTGAGCTGGCCGAGGCTCAATTGAACGTGCCGGCACGCTCGTTCGCGCGCTTCGATGGCGGGCGGCACGAGTGGGTGTGGGAGCCCGGAACATACAAGGTTCGCGCGGGCCGGTCCTCGCGTGACCTGCGCCTGAGCGCCGAGGTGGTGCTGCGGTGAAGTAGGGAGCGTGGGGGAAAACGTGGCTGCGGCGGAACAGGTAGTTGGGGAGATGAGGAGATGAGCATGCGCAAAGTGCTTGCACGATGGTCGCTGGTTGCTCTCGCGTTTGCCGTGATGAGCAGCGGTTTCGCTACCACGGCGCTGGCGGAGCGGGCGGAGTCGCCAGGCCAACCGGACTTCGGCCCGAATGTTCACATCTTCAATTCGAGCATGCCGCAGAGCGACATCCAGGCGACGGTTGACGCCATTGCGGCCCAGCAGGTCTCCAACCAGTTCGGCACGCAGCGTTATGCGCTGTTGTTCGAGCCCGGCACGTACGGATCCGCCACGAAACCGCTGAATTTTCAGATCGGCTACTACACGACGGTTGCCGGCCTTGGACTCTCGCCTGACGACGTCGTCATCAACGGTTCGATCTACGTTCGCAACCAGTGCTTCGGGGCTAACAACTGCACGGCGCTGGTGAACTTCTGGCGATCGATGTCGAACCTCACCATCAACGTGACCACTCCGGGCTTCGGCTGCTACAGCGGTGAATTCTGGGCGGTCTCACAGGCCGCGCCCATGCGCCGCGTCCACGTCAACGGGTTCATGACCCTGATGGACTACTGCACCCCTCCGTCGTTCGCGAGCGGTGGCTTCATCGCCGACTCGGAGTTCGATGGCAGCGTGGTCGTGAACGGATCGCAGCAGCAGTGGATCACGAGGAACAGCAAGGTCGACCAGTGGACGAACGGAGTCTGGAACCAGGTGTTCTCTGGAGTTGTGGGAGCGCCAGCTCAGTGCTTCCCCAGCCAGGCGTCGTGTGGCGGACCGTACACGACGCTGGCCGCGAGCCCGGTGACCCGTGAGGCGCCGTTCCTTTACTCAGACCCTGAGGATCACTTCAAGGTCTTTGTGCCATCGCTTCAGCACAACACCGTGGGCACATCCTGGGGCGCCGGCGCGACGCCAGGATCATCGATCTCAATCGACGAGTTCTTCGTCGCCCGGCCGAGCGATTCTGTGGGCACCATCAACAAAGCCCTGCGCCGTGGCAAGAACCTCATCCTCACCCCGGGCATCTACCAGCTCGACCGCACGATCGAGGTCACGAGGCCCGACACGGTCGTGCTCGGGCTCGGCATTCCGACCCTGATCCCGCGGCACGGAGGTGTCGCGATGAACGTCGCCGGTGCGCGCGGCGTGCTGCTCTCGGGCCTCTTGTTCGACGCGGGCGCCGCCAGATCTCCGGTGCTTCTACAGATTGGCAGCCGCGACGGCCAGAACGAAAGCGATGACGGCGACCCGTCAGCTCTTCAGGATGTTTTCTTCCGCATCGGTGGCGCAGCGCCGGGTAAGGCAACGGCGAGCCTGGTCGTCAACAGCGACAACGTCATCCTCGACGACATCTGGGCCTGGCGGGCCGACCACGGCAACGGTGTCGGATGGACGGTCAACACAGCGGACACGGGCGTCGTCGTCAATGGCGACAACGTAACCGCGTACGGGCTCTTCGTCGAGCACTATCAGAAGTACGAAGTGATCTGGAACGGTGATGGAGGCAATGTCGTCTTCTTCCAGAACGAGATGCCCTACGACCCGCCCAGCCAGGCGGCGTGGATGGAGGCGCCCGGTGTCGACGGCTGGGCGGCCTTCAAGGTCAGCAGTGAGGTCGAACGATTCACGGGTTATGGCATGGGCAGCTACAGCTTCTTCAACCAGCACGTGAACATCTACGCAGCGCATGCGTTCGAGGTGCCCGACATACTTCCGCCCTCGAGCCTCCACGACCTGCTGACCATCTTTCTCGACGCGAAGAACGGATCCGGTGGAATCCTGCACGTGGTCAACGACACCGGCGGGTCATCGACGATCGCCAACCCGGATGTCGTGGTCCCCGTGGTGAGCTACCCGTGAAAGCGTTAGTCTGACCGCCGTCATGCGATGGACGAGCGTATTGACCTATGGGTCCGCTGTCGCGCTGCTGGTCGCGTTCGCCAGCCAGCTCTTGGGTTGGCCGGCCGCGCGCAGCTGGTTCCTACTGATCTGGGCGGTCCTGTTGCTGCCCGTGGTGATCGGCCTGTTCAGGCATCCGATGCGCTGGCCGGCGTGGGGCGTCTTCGTGGGTTTCTGGGGCGGCGTCGGCGTCGTCTTCCTGATCGTCGTGCAGATCCTCGCCCTGTGGGACGTTCTGCGCGGACCGGCATACGGCGGCTGGTCAGCGTGGCCGTTGGCGCTGGTGGGTCTCTGGATACTCGTCGCATCGAGCCTGGGCTTCGGCGGCGAGGGATTTCCGCGAGTGGTGGATGGACTTGGCATCCTGACCGGGATAGGACTCCTGGCGATCAGCACCGGTACCTGGGCCGGTGGCGCCGACGTGGCCCGCGTGGCCGCCGTGGTGACAGTGCCTGCGTACTGCCTGTGGGCGTTCGGGTTGGGCTTCGTTTTCTGGCGCCTCGCTGCCGGCAACCGCGGTCGCGAGGCCATCAGTGGAACCCGAGCTGCAGCACTTCCCTAACACTGACGAGCCGAGGCACATTCACCGTCGGCTCCTCGACACTCGACGTGCACGCGGCTCGAACACTGATCGTGCCGGCGACCGTGGCCCACGCGTTCGTCAACTCAGGCGAGACGCGCCTGAAGCAGGTGGACATCCACCTGAGCCCGAAATTCATAACGGAGTGGCTTTAGTCCGGGCCGCCTGAGATCTAACTGTGGGCCACGGCCGGAGCGTGGATCGGAGTCAGCGTGCCCTCGAGGCGCTCGCGCAGGTGCTCGAACTTCGGCGGCAGCACGAGCCTTTCACCTAGATGAGCGGGATCCTCGTCCACGGCGAAGCCAGGGCCCATCGTTGCGATCTCGAACAGCACACCGCTCGGCTCGCGGAAATACACCGACTTGAACCAGTAGCGGTCGATGACCGGCGTCGGGCTGGCGCCGCCGGCGATCACGCGATCGCGCCACGGCACCTGCTCTTCATCGAGCGAGGCCCAGGCGACGTGATGCACCGTACCCGCGCCCGGCACGCCGCGCTCGCCCGGTGCCGTGTCGAACACGTATCGACCGCTGCGCTTCTCGCCTCGCGCCTGCCACGAGGCGGCGCCGGCTCGCTCGAATCCGAGCGCATTCTCCAGCAGATTGCGGCTCGTGTCGGGGTCGGCGGTGTATGCGCGGACCTCCTCGAACCCCTGGATCGCATGCTCGGTCGGAATCTCAGGATGCGATGCCGTGAGTGACGCGTCGGACGTGCTCACGACTCGAAGCTCCAACCCAAGGCCCTCCGGGTCTGAGAACAGGATCGACCCGCGTGTCCGCTCGCCGGCGCCCAGGCGCCGCTCCCAGAAGTCGAGCGCCTGCACAGAGCCGACCCTGAGCACGATCCGGTGGATCATCCCCCGGCCTGCGCGGCCGCGGCTCGCTCCCGGATATTCGAAGAAGGTCAGGTCCAGGCCTGGACTGCCCTTGTCGTCGCCGTAGAAGAGATGGTAGACGGTCGGGTCGTCCTGGTTGACCGTCTTCTTGACCATGCGCAGCCCGAGCACACCGGCATAGAAATCGACGTTCGCCTGTGCGTCGCCTGTGATCGAGCTGACGTGATGGATGCCTTCGAGTTTCATTCGCGTTCCTCCAGGGATTCCTACCCAGACAACGGGGTTCCAATCACGATCCATTCCCGCCGACCCGGGAGAGATGGCGCCGGGAGGGGTTCATCCGCCTTGCCTCGAGGGCTGCTGCTGCTGCGTCGTCCAGCGCCTGGAGGGCGGCGACCACTCGGGCTACGACCCGTCGCCCGCGCTGGCAGCTCTGCAGGTCCCGACTTTATGGCTGCTGGGCAGCAACGATCGGACGGTGCCCACCCATGTCTGCGCGGAGATTCTCGNCGGCATGAAANAGCCCAATTTCACAGTCCGGATGCTTCCGACCGGTCATGGCCTTCTCCTAGCGGTTCGTTTCCCGGCGGACGAATAGCGTGGTGCCCGCGATCATGAACACGGCAAACATCAACACCAGCACCCCCACGTTCGTTAACGGCGCCGCGAGCACAACCCGGCTGTACTCAG
>JGI25382J43887_10000055_pt1 | contig 23004 bp, 12 predicted proteins | sample GraSoi013_1_40cm_3_FD_43887 | JGI IMG/M metagenome (IMG submission 43887) | reverse complement strand
GCCGCCATCCTTTGAAAGGTGCTAATACGCTCCCTTGGGGCGTCATCTCTCGGGTGACTCCTCCAAAACTTCTCTGCCCGTCGTTTTACGACGCCAGTTGCTCTCCGGTTTAATGCGCCTCTTTTCGCACCGGCTCTCCGACCGCCGTCCCGGTAACCCCCAGTCGCGCGCTTATCGCTTCGCCTTTCTTCGTTCGCGAGACCATTCCGCATTCATTCAAACCGGGAATTTCCCTGCCCGCCGACTTGTCCCCGGTAAACGTACCGGGCAGATCCGCGCCGCTGTCAGGATTGTTGGCGATGTCGCGTTCACCCTTTTCCAACCACCTGCGGGCTGCAGCCCGAGCCGGTTCCAGATCATGACCCGCAACACCGATCAGAGAGTAATAAGCTCCTCGCTCCTCATCCTGGTCCGGCAGGGCAAAAAAGTCCATGCCAAGCGTCGAGAAGCCGTTCGGATAGAGCTTTAAGGAATCTGCATCCACCTCATGCCCCTGGCTGTTGGCCCAGCCTATAGGCCAGTGATCCCAGGACTTCGATCCCCAGATCTCTGCCACAAAAGTGTGGTCTTTAAGTTTTGTATACGCATGCCGGAATCCAGACGCGTCCCCGAAAACACAGAAGGGCGACCCATCCACCATCGTGTCCGCCATGAGCACACCGGGAGAGTTCTCAAGATCTTGCCTTTCGCACCCCGTCCGCCTGTGGGTTGAGTCCAGGAGAGTATTCGGCTTATGCTTCCAGTAAACGTCATATCGTTTCTCGGAGAAGACGTCGAGGACCGCCAGCGCATGATTCTCTCCGGTCGATGGGTCTTTCTGCAACACATCGAACCAGAGCTTTCCGACCGGACACATCCCGATGAGTTCAATCGGTTCGCGGCTGTAACCCCTATAGTCTCCCGGAAGCAAAGTTTCATACATTTGCCTGCGGACAATCAAACCATTCGGATACGCCCAGAAATCTTCGGTGCCGCGGAGTGCTCTCTGACCCCTCACGATATTTACCGCAAAGTAGGTCCAGCGTACCCAGACTCGGTTTGGCCCAGACTCGATAATGCTTACAAAGCTGCTACTTTCCTTTCGTCCCCATTGGTTCATTAGCTCAGCCCAGCCAGTGTTCCCTTCAAAAAACTGGTAACACATCGCAGCGCCCGACATTAGCTCGAACCAGGGGCAGTAACTCGCCTCGTGAGAAAATACGAACCTATACGGGAAGTCCTTCCAGAAAATGACGTAGGCTTTGCGAGGATTCAAATCAGCATGGGGCGGGCTGGGAACCAAGGGGCCTTTGTAGTTGCCATAGACGTAATCCGTGACTTCTACGGCCGAGACTCCATCCGTCTTCGTCCTGGCCAGCTCCGCCATCGTAAGGGACCTCGGCCTGGCCAGCAGAGGCGAGATCCTTTCCGCCGCCATCTGCATTACTAACTCGACGGTTCGGCTCTCTGCAGCTGCCAGTTTCACCCGCGGCGCCTCGTTCGTCTTGAGCCCTTCCCCCTTCGCGTTGATCGTGTAAATGCCCGGTGGAAGCTCCCCGATCGTGAACCTGCCATACTCGTCGCTCTCCACCTGACGGCTGAAACCCGTTTCAGAATTTGTTACGGTAATGATGACGTCAAAAAGCGCGGCATGAGTAGGATCAGTTACCGTCCCTTGGACTTTTCCAGAGCTGGTTTGCGCAAAAAGCAGCTTCGACCCACCCAGCAGTACGACGCACACCAGGATCGAGCCTAACCCTAGGAAGCACTTGACCAGCTTGCGCGGTCTCATTTCAGCTCTTGGCCACCCTCAGAAACCTTTCAACGGTGCAATTCTTCGTTGATCGATCACTTCGTCGGCCTCAGGGCAGCGTTTTGCGAACGAGGCTTTTCGCCGGGATCGTTAACTCCGTCACGACGTCACCAGTTTCCAGGTCGATCAGCTTACCGCTTGCAGCCTCGGCTGCGGCGGCGAGCACCTCGTGCCCGTCATCATACGGAACTACCAGCCAGAACACCGGCCGGTCTGAAATCCACGAGAATTTCTCCTGCAACGCCTCCGGCACNACGACTTGCTTCCACCGGCTTTCTACGCGAACCGTCGTNTACAGAGTTCGATCCTTTCGCACCGCGAGCATCGTCAGCGGATACCCGCGATAGGGCATCTTTGACACCGCCACCCAGTTCCATCCTTCCGGCAGCGCCGGCTCCACCCGCAGACTCGCCGCCTGAGGCGTCAGGCCCAGAAATCCTTCCAGAGACGCCCAGATGAATATCCCCGGAACGAACGGGCTCAACGGCATGCCCTTCTGTACGAGATCGTCTCCGTTGAAATACTCGGGAAACTCACCTGGGACTACGTTCGAGTGGGGAGCGTCTTCGGGTTCGGAAAGCAGGAATGTTCCCTTCAGGCCCTTCAGGGCCAAGTCCGGCAAGCCCTGCGCGGCTGCGGCACGGGCCACCCATAGGGCAAGATTCGGCCACACGCCGCCAAGCAGTCCATAGTTCTCGGGGGTCGCCCGGGGCTGATATTCCTTTTCCATCGAGCTGACGCTGCGGATTCCGCCCGCGCCGCCCCCGGTGCTCGCCCAGAACCGGTCGCTGAAAAGCTCCTGCATGATCGCTCGGCCCGTCGCATGGTCCGAAACTCCGTAGAGCACGGGAAACAGAAGATCCGCGGTCATCTCGGCCACCGGCTCTCCTGCCGGATTGATATTCAAATAATAGAAATGATTCGAAGGCTCCGATGCGCGAAGGTGCTTTTCGATCGCCTGCCGCAAATCCTGGGCGGCAGCTTCGAACCGAGCACGGTTTGGCTCGTCACCCATCTGCCGGGCGAGATGAGCCATCTCGAACAAAGCCTGGTAGCATTCGGAGTTGACTTCGGTCACNGCGCCGGAAAGGTTGTAATTGCTGATGGCGTTTCGCCACCCGCACAGGCCACGAACAAAAGTATCGGTCGAGGTGCACCAGACCAGACCGTAGCGGTTGTTCTTCCCAACCCGGCGTTGCGAAAGGATGTAGTCGGCAGAATTGAGAAGCGAGGGATAGACGGCACGCAAAAAGCCCTGGTCACCCGTTAGCGAGTAGTAGTGATGGGCGGCCATCATGAGCAGCGGCGTATTATCGTTGATGTTGAGACCGTAGTCGTCTTTGAAAATGGGATCCCGCGAAGCCGCCATGTATTCCATGAATTTGCCGCTCAGCTCGAGTCCGTGCTGAAACCAGAACTCGAGGAGAATTCTTGACCAAGGCTGGCAGTAGTAGCTGCTGCCTGCCAGGTACCAATAGGAATCCCGTCCGACGACAATGTCGGTGGGAGGGTTGTTACTGAAAGCGGAGCCCCACTTGTAATCCTGTTGCATGCGCAGTTGATTGATCTTGGCCCACTGGTAGCCGCGGTTCACGACGGGATCGGGCGTCCAGAGCTGAGCCGAATCGAGATATCGCCCGATGGCCAAGCGCGACTCGTCCAGAAGGTCATGGACTCGTGTGAGATGGGTTCGAAAACCGGGAGAATCGGATCTGTAAACATCGAAAATAGTGTTAAGAAGATTGGTTTTCCCGCCCTCAGCTCCCTTCAGGGAGTAAGCGAAAGACAAAGCGAATTGCCGGCCGTCACGCTCAGGCGCCCAAGCAAATTCAGTGAGCAGTTCGACATTGCGGCGATGGCTTGTGGCCGCCTGGCCCGCTGCGCCAAGGTCGCCGAAGTTCATGCCCTCCGCGAGGGCTTGGCGCGTTTCGAGCGAACGCAGGTTACTGCTGCCCCACAGAACGGCAACCGCCCCGTCGGGATATTCAACCGCGGCGTAAGAATGTCCCTTATAATCAGCCTGCTCGATCTTTACTCCTTCCGGAAACAAGGTGCGCGACCGGATGGCTAGACCCTTAACAGACGGGCCCGCAGCATCGAAAAGGAAATGGGCCGAACGCAGGTAATTGTTTTCGAACGGAAGGAAGAACTTTTTGCGAATTGTCGTCTCACCGAGATTCAGTTCGGTCTCTTGGGACGCAGGCGTGAAAGTCGTGTTGACAGGAGAAAAAGCGCCACCCTCGGCGGAGGTTAGACTGACATTCCAGCCAATCAAGTAATAAGTCTGATTGGTCGACTCCTTCAAGCCGAAGCGGACAGAACTCGAATCGCTCAACAAATCCGTCTTGCTGTCCAGGGTGGCGTAACAACTTCTATTTCCTAGAGACTGACCTGCCTTGAGCTGGTTGACCGAGTAGGTGTATGTCAGCCCATGAACGGCCTTGGCTGCGAAAATATTCTCCAAGCCTTGAAGAGCTACGACGGCGACCACAAGCAGAAGAGAGCGCTTCAGCATCCCACTCTCGCGATAAGCCTTTAGGGGTGGATCCTCGACACACCCCAAAAGAATTTTTTCAGCAGCAGGTCAGTTTGGACGGGAGATTTTCTTTTCGTATGCCTCCCTCCGTTTCTGCTTCTCAGCGTTCACAAAACTGAACAATTCCTCAGCTTTTTCTCTGTTTCCCATCTTGGCGTAAAGGAGGCCCAGCTGGTAGTGCGCCGCTTCGTGGCCGCTATTGATCGAGATTGCTTTTTCGAGCTCTGCCATCGCTTCAGAGATATGACCTTGCTGCGCGTAAATAGTGCCCAAATCAGAGTGGGCGTCAGCATGGACGGGATTGAGCCGCACGACTTCCTGGAGAAGCGGAACGGCCTCCTCGGCCCGTCCCGTGTGCGAGAGAAGCACCGCAAGTTGGAAATAAGCCGGATAGTAGATGGGCCGAGAGGCAATGGCCTTCCGGTAAGCTGCGATAGCTTCCGCGCGCTGGCTGAGCTTTTCGTAAGCCCGGCCCAGGAAAAGTTGGGCCTGATTAAAATCCGATTGCATCCGGAGCGCCTTCTCGAAGCTCCCGACGGCGCCCGAGTAATTCCCCAAGTTGAATTGGCTCAAGCCCAGCGAAAAGTAAGTCTCGGGCGAGTTTGAATCGCGGGCAAGCGCCCGCTCGAGGATCTTGATGGCCGACTGATTGTCACCGGCTTTCTGGAAAATGCCGGCGAGATTGAAGTAGTAACGAGATTGCCCAGAGTCGAGAGTTACAGCTTTTTCGACAACTCGCGCGGCCTCTGGAAATTGGTTGAGGCCGGTGTAGCACATACCCAGCAGGTTGAAATATTCCGGCTTGTCCTTTCCATTCTCTGCTTGCTGGCTTAACACCTTGAGGGCTTCGTCGTATTTCTTCTCCAAAAACAGGACCTCTCCCATCGTATAGTCGGTCCTGAAACTCGCCGAAGTCTTCTCCCTGAGACCTGAAAGGAGCCTTCTCGCAACCTCCAAATAGGCAGCCGCACTGCCGCTCTCCCCAGGATCCGCCTTGAAAGCCGTGACAAAGCGGTCGATCGAATCGAGAGCGCGGTCGGACTGGCCCGTGAGGAAGTCAGCCTGGGCAAGGGACAGGAGGACCGCAGGAGTCTCGGGCGCAAGCCCGTCGGCTTTCGCCAGGCATTCTCTCGCAGCCTCGAATTGGTGATTCTGAAGGAACAAGACACCAACACTGAAAAATGCCGCCGCATCGTTTCCCGCCAAACGCGTGATCGCCTGGGCAGCCTTCAGTCCCTCGTCATTCCGGCCCAAAGCAAAATAACAGCGCACGAGATTAGAAAGGACCGCAGGATCGTTCGGGGCAATCGAGCTTGCCTTTCCGAGATANCTGACGGCTTTGGANTACGACCCCTGCTGCGTGTAAATGACCCCGAGATTGTAATTAGCCGTCAGGTCGTTCGGCCGAACCCTGAGGGTCTGGAGGAATTGCTCGACCGCGAGGCTGATCTTCCCTTGCCGGAAGCAGGCGGCTCCAAGATTGTTCCGGGCGGAGGTGAAGCTGGGGCTCAATTTCAATGCGGTTTCATAATATTGGAGGGCCTGGTCTGAGCGACCCGTCTGATCGCAAATAAAACCCAGAAGGTTGTAGGTTTGGGGATTGTTGGAGTTCAAGCTGGCCGCCTGAAGTAGTTCCGCTTCGGCGCGGCGGGGGTCGCCGCTCTTAAGATAATTTTCCCCCGCCTTAAGCGAGGCCGCGGCTCTTGCTGTCGCATCCTGTGCCAGGACGGGGCAAGCCCAAAGCGCGGCGCCCAACACCAGCGTTTTACAGATTCGCCCCGAGATTCTCATCGAGTGCTCGCAGGACTCCTTGCGAACTTCAGTTGTAGTTGCTCGGGCTGGGCAATATTGACGTCGAGCCAGAGCGTGTGGCCATCCCAGGCATATTCCCCCGGCTTGAGCGAACGGCCACCGAACGTTACCGACAACAACGCCCCGGGTGCACCGCGCAACTCGAAAACAGGATTTACGCACGCCACCGCCGGCTTGAGGACAACGGTAACGGCGGCGGCGTCCACGACCAGACGAATCGCCCGGCGCTCGGAAACATAGGAGTCGATTTCCAACCGCCCTCCCTTGATTTCGAGCGACGGAGGCACAGTGAAGCTTCGCGCCCGATCAAGAAGCTGTGCGTCGCTGGCATCCGTCATCCCAATGAGCCACGCCCATCTCTGAACAGTCATGAGCCTGGAACGCCCCAGGGTGTCGAGTGTTTCGATCTGGGCGGTGCTGACCGGATTCGGCCGGCTGTGCAGTCCCCAGGAAATCACGCTGTTGTGGGACGGACTGGCAAAGATCCGGTCATCGATCGTCCATCCCGTGGATTTGCCTCGGGCGAGCGGCCAGTGACTGCCCCAATAGTCCGGTGTGACCATGACACCGCGGTCAAAAAAAGGGGGAAAGATGACCGGTGCGATATGGGTATCCAGAGGATTGAAATAAATGGGAGTCGCAACCTCATCCTTGTGCAAACGAACTCGATAGATGATCGGCGTGCCCTCGGCCTTCTTCACCATTTCGGAGGGCCATTCGCGTTTGCCCTCTTCATCTTCGGGATAAGGAAAAGAGGTTTCACGCTTGCTTCCGTCAACGAAAAGTATGTCGACGATGTTCGAGGGAAGAAAGCTGAAGGGAAATCCCGCCTGGGGTGCCAGGATGATGATCTCACTCAGCTCGTATTCGACCCCCGGACCGCGTTTAAGGGTGAGCGCGCGCGTCCCGAATCCGTCCGGATAAAAATAGAAGTCTTCGGTTGCCTCGTCGCCCCACACCTTGTAGAGGAAATCGCACGACTGGTAGGTCCAGCGAACATGGACTCGGGCGGCGGTTGACTCAATAATCTCTACACGGCCATAACGCAATTCCTTGTCCATCAGCGGCTCGACCGAGTCCACAAATCCGCCCGGCGGAGGCGAAGTTTCGGCCCACTCATAGCTCATACCCGTATCGTGCTTCCCGGCCCAGAATGGGATATAGCTCGAGCCCCGCCAGAAGACGAAGCGGGAGCCATTAGGGAGCGAGACGACGACATCCCGGAGTTCCGGCGCCCAGGCGTCCTCGTAACCCATCGAAGAAAACGCGCCGCTCTTGAAGTCGCGAACAGAAATGGGCGCGTCGAAACGCAATTTGGTATACATCGCGCCAAACTCAGGCCAGTAAGGAAGTTTGTTGACGCGCGAAGTCTGGATTTTCTTTTGCCAGAGCTCTTTTCCGTCCGCGTNCGAGATGGCCACGTGTAAAACATCGCGTTCAGTGGACGACGCTGAGGGCAAGCGAAGGCTGACCTGAGAGCGGCGTTCCATGCCTAATCGAATGGCCTCGGTGATTTTTTCTCCGGGCAAGGACTCGAACCAGGCCGTCACGCGCGCGCCGGGTAAATCACGATCGCGGCTGATGGCGGCGACGTCCACGAAAGCCTTTTGACCGGCAGCTAGTAGTAGCCAATCGGCCGGGAACAATACCATCCCCAGATCCACGGGATTCATCAACTGTTCAGGCTGCGCAACGGCATCCGCCTCGAACATGGGTGGCTGAATTTTTTCCCGTGTCAACTCGACCAGTTTGCCTTGAAATCTGCATTGGGCGAACAAAGCCAGCTCGTCCGGATACGCATCAAACGTGACTCTTTCAAAATAGCCCGTCCGGTCTCTCCTTTGGTGATTGATTTCAGTCAGAGCGTATCGACCCACTTCCTTGCCGCGGAGGTAACCGACGAGCGAATACTCGCGGGCGAGCCCCTTCTCCGAAGTCACTTCCACCAATGCAGTCAGCGGCTGGCCAACCCGATCGAGCCCAAACGGCGGCCGCCACGGATGGCCGGGATCGACATGAACGCGGGCCTCGACGTTTTCGCTGCAATCGTCTTGTGCGGCGATGGGAGACACCGCCGTCAAGCCCAGACAAAAGATGAGGAAAAATCTTATCCTAAGCATGATCTGCATCTCTTCTATTAGTATTTAGGCGGGATGCCCACCGCGGCGAGTTGTTCCCACATGATCTTTTTTTGGCGCCCTGCCAAGATTCCGTGATGTCTTAACTCGCGATCGGTGGATAACCGACGCCTCGATGTTTGACCCGAGCTCCCGCCCCCTTACTCATCGTACCGACGCCCAGGTCTATCTCCTAGGAAATTACGTCTATGTGATCTAAACCCGCTCCGGAGGAGCCCTTATTCGAGCCGCAGGACAAGGACGTCCTGATAAGGCACGATTACCCGAATCGAGTTCTCTTCCACAGGCAGCTCAGCNTGGCGGTGGATGTCTGTGGCCCGGCGAAAGCGGGCGGGAACCTCGATGCGAGCNGCTTGCTCTTCATCGGTGTCGTTGAAGACTACCAGCAGACTACGATTGGAGCCTTCGATCAGTCTGGGGCGCAATTTTTCCGAAGTGACCGTCGGCCGGACCACCCGAGTGACCAAGCCTCGGAGCAAATCGATTCCNCGGTCGCTCCCTGCGGCGATGCTAGCGCCGAGATTCGTGCCGAAGTAATAGACCCGCCCCTTTCCCCGTTTTTTCATCGCTCCCACCGGAAAACCCTGGCACCGGGCAATGACCGTGGAGGAAGTTATTTCAATTGGGGTCAGAAAAGTGTGCGCCTTGACTCGGGCTGAAATCGGTTCCGAGAATTCGATTTCGGGCTCGAAGTAAATCCGTTCCGCCTCGGGAAGCCCGCGCGGAACCACGAGCGGCTGCTTCTCAGTCCCCGAGCGGATGAAATAGCTCTCGGTTTCGCGGTAACCAAAAGCTTCGTTGAGCCCGTAGGGTGGGACGACGGGATTGTAAAAGGTACGTTCGTCAAATAGCCCGAAAGCGGTTTCAAGGACCAAAGTTCCGCCCGCTTCGACAAAGTGTCGCAACTGTTCGCAGGTTTGCTTCTTGCCGATCAGGTGCCAGGGGACGATCAAAACCTTGTAGTCGGACTTGCCCAGGCCGGCAGGCTCGATGAAATCCACCCAAAGATCGGCGTTCCAGAGCGCCTTGTAGTAGCCCCGAAACGATTCCGTCGATACATCCTCGTCGCCACTCATCGCGTAAGCCAACAGGGCATTATCCTGATCGAAGAGAATCGCAACCTCGGGTTTAGGGCGATAGTCCTTCAGGATGTCCCAGTGCGCCTGAATCAAGCGGTTATTCTTCGCAGCTTCTTCGACGCGTTCGGTCGGCGCGCCGCTCCGGGCGACAAGACCGAATCCCGTTGCTTCCGTCCCTGTGGCCTCAGCGTGATAAGTCCAATAGAGGATTCCCTTGGCCCCTGCGGCCACGGCCAGCCAGTTCCAGAGACGAATGTCCTGAGCCCGCATCTTGGGGCTGCGCCACAAGCCGCCGCTTCCATGGCCGCCTTGGAGCTCGGTCATCCAGAAATCTTTCCCGCCAGCATTCGACCGCGTGATCTCGAATTTGGCTGCCCCGGCAAAGACCGCGATGCCGAACCAACGGGGAAAGAGCGAGAGCCCCCAGGTCTCCACCACTTCGGCAAGCCGCCAGGCATTGGTGCCGAGGACCGCCATGCCCTCGATCGGGGGATGATGGGCGCCGTGACTTTCGATGACGTGACGAGAATCGACAGCTCGCACGTTTTCCGCTCTGAATCGCATTTCGTTGGCGCTTCGGTCAATGATGAACCGGCGCCAATCAATCCAGTCCAAATATGTTCCCATGACGCGTGGCGGGTCGATGACGTTCCAGCTTGGGTACCGCCGCACCCAGGCCTCGTTGAGCCGGTCGAGGGAGCCGTAGCGGCGTTCAAGCCATCGATGGAATTCCGCAATTGTCCTGGGGCAATAGCAAAATAAAACTTCCTCTTTCGTTGCCGAGAAGTAATGCGACCACGCCGGTTCGATGTGCGGTTCGTTCCAGCAGTCGTAAGCGTACATCGAAGGATGAGCCCCCACGACCTTCGCCATCTCGCGGATGAATCTCGCGCCGGCCTGGCGCACCGGTTCCCAGTCGAGGCATAGCCCGGGCCAGCCCCCGCTGACGTTGTTCCCGCTGCCGGACAACCTTTGCGGCTGATCTTTCGCATCCACGAAGCGCGTCTCGGGGTGGGCCGCCTCGAGCCAATAGGGTGCGTCCTCTATGATCACGCCCATCAAAACCCGAAGTCCGAACTCGTCGCAATAGCGCATGACTTCTTCAAGTTCTTCGAAATCGAAACGGTCGGGCTGGGGATTGTGGTAAACCCAGGAGCTGTAGATGCGGATGATGTTGAATCCGTATTCCTGAGCCAGGGTTTTCAACATCTCGCGGCGCTGGCTGGGAGGGGGGTTGGGAGGGCGATAAAACGCGGAGCCGTAGATGAACGGCTTGGATTCTTCCTGACGGGATCCGGAACTATTCGAAAAGGTCAGGGGGCCGGCAAAAATTCGCAGGCCGCCCCAGGCCAGGCTGACACTGCCAGCGGCCGAGCGCAGGAACTTTCGACGCGAAGACCGTATAAACATTCACCCTTTCCACCTACTCGCCGACTGGCTTCCGTCGCACACCTCGGGCTAGAAAATCAGCTTCAAGACCATCTGAATCTGCCGTGAATCTCTCGTGCTAAAAATGTGTCCTGCGGCGCCGGATGGCACGCCAGCGGACGGTTGGAGAAATTGAGTGTGATTCAAGATATTAAAAAACTCCGACCGGAATTCGATGCGGCTCTTCTCTCGAATGTTGAACGACTTGAATAATGAGAAGTCGAGATTGGCGATTCCGGGTCCGGTAAGAATGTCTGATCCGGCGTTGCCAAATGGCGTGTACAGTCCGCCGCGGACTGGATCCGGAACGAGCGCAGGCAGCGGGAAGCAATTGGGGTCGAACCAGTGGTCAACCGTGCGCCCCCCCGGCGGATTATTCCCGGTGCAGGTGCGGTTGGGCCAACCGGCCCCTCCGGTGACCGTGAACGGGAAGCCGCTTTGAATAATCGTGGTGGCAGCCAACTCCCACCCCCCCGCTGTTTGGTTAACGGGTCCGGAAGCATTCGTCAAAAAGGGCTTGCCTCGGCCAAACGGCAGTTCGTAAATCCCGCTGAACACGAAGCGGTTCCTCGTGTCATTGCTTGAGGTGCCGCGGCCGGCATCGAGATTCCGTTCATCCTGACGCTTACTACCTTCTTGGTAAGAGCCGACGTCAATCGAGTGTCCCCAGGTGAAGTCGGTCAAGAAAGAAACGCCGTGGGAGAACATTTTCGTGAGGGTCGCTTGTAAGGCGTGGTAATTCGCCCGGCCCCTCTGATCGACGTACGTCAAGTCAAAAACGTTAGGATCCACCGGAAAATACGGCCGTCGGCTCTGGGCGGAACTGTTCGCGCCGAGAAACGGCTGGTTAGGATTATGCTGGTCCCGTATGTGAGTCGAGGCATTCCCGACATAGGTCACGTTCAATAAAACACTCGGGCTGAGTTGGCGTTCGACGCCGAACGACCACTGCTGCGTGTAACCAATCGGCCTTTTTGCCGGCCAGACGTTTAGCGTCGCTGCGGGGTCATCGATTGGGAGGAAGGGGGAACTTGTAGGCAATCCCTGATCGAGGGTGCGGGTAATCTGTAGAGGGGCAGAAGTATTAAGATAGCTCACGCCTCCCACGAAGGGCGGATTCAGGGTTAATTGGAAACCCTCTTGGGACTCGCCGATGTAAAATACTCCATAGGAAGCGCGGATCGCACTCTTGTCTCCCAGCCTGTACGCCAGTCCAATGCGCGGCGCGAAATTGTTGTAATCCGTGCAGACCAGGGATCGGTGCCGGTAGCACGAATCGCTGCCCCCGGTCCCAGGCGGCAGAAGCAGCTTTCCGGTCCCCAGGTCAAAGTTTGTTTCGCGGTCGTGAGCCTCAACTTGAGGCGTGAACAGGTCATAGCGAATCCCAAAGTTGACCGTCAACTTCTGGGTCGCCTTCCAGGTATCTTGCCAATAGGCCGAGATTTCTGTCGTGCGCAAACCCTCCACGCCCGAGTTCCTGATGATGCTGCCATTGTCGGGGATACCTAACAGAAAGTCCGCGAACGTGTTCCCGGTCGTTCCCGGGTTTTCCGGGTCGTTCGTGAAACCGGTGCCGAACCCGAAGACGCCCGCCGGGAATCCCAGGATTTGAGTGAAGTTGCGCTGTATCTTCTTCCCGTCAAACCCGAACTTCATTGTGTGGGCGCCGCGGATGAAAGTGACATTATCTAGGAGCTGAAATACGTTCTCGATTTCAATCAAGGGAAAGAAGGGGGACTCGCCGACCAGGCCAAGGCCTCCTATAGAAATGGCAGGAAAACCGCTGTTGTTGTCGGTCACATTGACATTGGGAATGCCGACCAAGTCGGCATATTTGTTCCCGAAGCCGAGCTGAACGGAATCGCTTCCCGCCCTCACATAGGCGGCCCGGAATTCGTTGATCATTCGAGGGCTGAAATTATGAATTTCCTGTATGCCCAGACTTCTCGCCGGATTGTCCACGAGCCCATTCAGGAAGCCCGCGCCGCCCGAACCGAGTGCACCTCCGACCGCGGGAGCAAATTGAGGGAGCGCGCTGAAGGCGCCCGGCAGGACGGTGTGCGAATCGCCGGAGCTGTAGTGGCCGGCGAGCGAGTCTCGGTTGCTGATCCTGTGGTCGATCCTGATGTCCCAAGAAGTTTCGTTATGTTGCCGCGACGCGCTGCTGAAGAAGAGCGCCTGGCCCTCCGCCAGAATTGCCCCGCTCGGATCATTCGTCTGGGGATAGAAATTCAAGACCTTCAGCGCGGCGGAATTGAAGCGCGATGGATCGATCATCATATTCGGGAAAGGCTGTCTGGTTATGATGGGATTCCCATTGGCATCTAAAGCACACGCCGGGTTAGTGCCAAAACCGCAGGTGGTATTCGGGTCGAAGATAGGCCGGTCAGTGCCCTGGAAGTTTCCGTTTCTGATGTTCGGCCCTGGAACACTTGTAACAAAAGTCTCGCCCTTTCTCTCGCGCAATCCCTGGTAATCGAAGAAGAAGAAAGTCTTGTCTTTTCGGATCGGGCCGCCAATCGTTCCGCCGAACTGGTTGCGCACGAAGTTTGGCAAACGACGAGTCGGCGACCGGTCAAAAAAGTTTCGCGCGTCAAGCGCCGAATTGCGAAGGTAGTCGAAGGCCGACCCGTGGAACTGGTTTGTGCCGGATTTCAATGTGACATTCATGACGCCGCCGCCGCGGCCGATTTCGGGATTGAAATTGCTAGTCTCCAGAGTAAATTCCTGGATGGCTTCGAGTGGCGGCAGGATGGCAATCAGTCCCTGATTGATTTGGTTGTTGTACACGCCATCCAAAATATAGGTGTTGGCGTTCTCTCTCTGGCCGTTGACGGAGAGCCCTTGCCTTTCGCGGGCGTTATCCGGAATGTCGACGTTGTTCGCATTGGTGCCGGGTTTTGCGTTGTTCACCCCCGCTGACAAAGGAGCCAGTTGAAACACCGTGCGCCCGTTCAAAGGAAGGTCTGCCACGTCGCGCCGCGAGATGAGGGTCACCACCGACGAGGTTTCACTCTTGAGAAGCGGCGGCGCTGCCGTGACCACCACCTGCTGTGTCACGGCACCCACTTGCAAGCTGAGATCGACCGCCAGCCGGTCAGTGACGTGCAGCACGATGCCGCTTCGGACCAGGGTGGAGAACCCCTGCGCGGAAGCCGTCACGGAATACTCGCCCGGAATCAAGTTGGGGGCGACGTACTCTCCGGCCTCGTTGGTCGTGGTCTTGAACTCGACGCCGGTGTTGACGTTCTTGACTGTGATACTCACGTTCGGGACCACCGCTCCCGAAGGATCGCGGGCGGTCCCGGCAATCATGGCGCGCTCGACTTGCGCTCCCAGACTGACGCAAAAGGTCAAGACCTCTACGGCGAGTGTGAAAAGCGAGCGTCTAGAAAACATGTTCATCTCCCTCTTCGTATGAGACACAGTCGAGCGCTACCAGGGAACGGTACCCCGCCCAGGCCCATCGAATTCTCAGTCCCTGGCCCAAAATGGAATTCTGGCAAAATCTAGCTTTGGGGAGTTTTCGGACCCTCGACCGACGGCGGTACCGTATGCTCGGTTCGAGCCGCTTGTCAAGAGAAAAATACATAAGTTTCAAATCTATATACTTACATTTAAAACGGAATGTATTCCAAANCTCAGCTTGGGATCCGGCCAGAAGTCGGCAGGATCGCGGACCATGCGGTCGCAATTCTGGNGTAAGGGATTATTTCTTAAGCCTGTAAAGGAGGAGTGCGGATCCCGGCCTTGTGGAAATATTCAGCCGCAGGCCTTGGGCCAGCTCCCGGCCGGATGCGACTCGTGTGGTGCCGCGATCAACGTCTTCGAGCTCGTAGGCGCCGTGTGTCTTCAGACCCCGAATCTCGATGGTGAGTGTTGCCTCGCTCGCCTTCTCTCGTCGAAAAGCCATGACCATCCCTTCGCCACGGTCCGGGCGATCGTACTGGTAGGCCAGCCAAATGTTGTCTCTTGCGGTCACCTCGGTCAGCGGATAGAGATCGCCGTAGTAAAACTTGCTGATGCGCTTCTGCTCTTTCACGATCCGCCGCGCGAGCGCATCGTCAAAATCCGGACGGCGCACGTCCCAAGCCAAGGCCAGGCCGGCACTCATGGCGCTGCGGGCGATATAGAGGTCTGGAATCTCGGCCCGGGGATTATTCGGTGTGGGAGGGACACCCGCAGCGCTCAAGGGAACATAGAGGCCCAATGCCACCCCACTCTCCTGAAAGGCAGGCATTTTNCCCCCGAAGTAATCGAAGCGCCAAAGCGGCACGCTGCGGGAAAGGGTTTCCAGATCGATGCGTCGACCGCCGCTCGCACCGTTGTCAATTAGCAAATTCGGCGCTCGCCTTATAAGCTCGTCCCAATATTCATACAGTCCCTCGATGTAACGGATTTCCGTGATGCCTTGACGATCTTGCGCGTCGGCACTCCTCCAGTATGGCAACGGATCCAAGCTGAAATCGTTTCGGTAAATGTCGAGGCCCTCGTGTTCGATCATTTCGGAAATATGCCCCGTGAGCCATCGACGCGCCTCGACGTTCCCGAGGTTCAGCAACTTCTGCTTTCCCTCTCCGAGGAGCCATTCAGGATGACGAAGATCCAACCACGTCCCCGGCGCGACCCTCTCCGGTTCGAACCAAACGAGAAAGTGCAAGCCCATCTTGTGCACGGCATCGGCCAGAGGTTTGAGGCCACGCGGAAAAGCGTCCTTCTTCACAAACCAGTTGCCGACCCCGTCTGGCCACCCACCATCGAACCAGCCGGCATCGAGCCAGAACGTATCGATGGGGACCATCTTTTTTAAATAGAGCGACGCAAACTCGATCTGGTTCGACTCAGTGGCCTTGTTTCCATTGTCAAATTGAAACCATGGAATGGCCGCGATCGGAAGGTTGGGCAATTGGCCGCCTGGCCGGGGCGCGTGATAGGCCAGGATAAAACTCCGGAGAAGATTGTGAGCGTGCAGCCAGTCAGACCCTTGCCAGAAGAGCAGCAGGATGCGCGGCGTCCGAATCCGCTCGCCTGGCAAGAGCTTCAGGTGAGTCAGTTCCATCCCAGCCTGGATATGGATCTCTCTGTCCCCGCTGACGAAGCTGGCCGACCATTGCCCGGTCCACCCGATGGCCATCATCACGCCGCCACCTTCAAGCGTATCTCCAGCGTCCAACTCGCCTCTCCTGCGATCAGCTACCGGGGCGCGCAATTCGATGTTGAAAAATGGAAGAGCACTCTTGCTGGACGCGCAACCTCCGACGGGAGCAAGGTAAATCCGCTCGCCCTTTGCCAAGGTCTCCTCCACTGGAGCAAAGTCTGTGGGCTCGTTGCTGCTGCCCAGGGCTCGGTGAAGAACGAATTGGCCTGCACGATTTCGGAATCGCACGTCGAGCGCACGAACATCCTGCAAGACGGGTATGGGTTTNCGCCCTGTGTTGGTCAGATAGAGAACCCATTCCACAGCGGGGAAATCTTCGTAGCGTCTTACCTCGCAGGTTACCTCGAGGCCTGTCAAAGGGTCTGCGTAAGAATAGGTTCGCCGGATCTGCCTCCCCCGGCGTATTTCAGGGCTGACCCTGATTTTCCAACTCCTCAGAATTTCATTTGACGATTTCCCTCCGTAGAGGAATGAAAACGGAGGCAACTTCGCCCTAGACCCGGAGGCGGAAAAGTTCGCATTGACCCAGGCGTCGGCACGATCCAGCTCCGCTTGATGGGGTAACGCCGCCCTGACCCACGTCACAGACGCAAAGCTCAGAAGCGTAGTGAAAAAGCTGGTGGCAAAAACTCGATGGGCGTAATCGCCTTTCATGTTAACACCCCCCAACCCCTATGGAGTCCGGTGGCGGCTTTCAGAAACGATTCTCAATACCTGGAGCGAATTTGCTGGGCACGACGGAGCAACGCCTGGGCTCGCATCGAATTTCCCATTGCACTATACAGCGACGCCATGTTCTCAAGCGCAGTCGCCACAGCAGGATGGTTCGGTCCGAGAGTGCTTTCGAGGACGGAAAGGGCACGCGCATAGAGTGGCTCCGCGTCACGAAGACGCCCCTGCGACTTGTAAAGAAAGGCCAGATTATTGAGGCACTGCGCGACGTCGGGATGGCTCGGCCCTCGGACTTTCTCAAGAATGGCCAGCGCGCGACGATAGAGAGGTTCAGCCTGCACCCCCTTCTTTTCGATTTGATAGAGCTGGCCCAGATTGTTCAGCGCGATCGCCACATCGGGGTGCTCCGCCCCACGGGTCTTTTCAAGAATGGCGAGAGACCGCTGATAGAATTGCTCCGCTTTTTTGTAGTTTCCCTGAATTTGATGGAGTTCGGCCAGGTTATCCAGGGCAATCGCCACGTCGGGGTGTTCCGGTCCTCGCGTTTTCTCTAGGATCGCCAAAGCGCGCTGGCAGAGCGGCTCTGCTTCCCAATAGCGGCCTTGAGCCTGGTAAACGGCCGCCAGATTATCCAGCGTGATCGCTACAGTTTCGTTTTCGGAGCCCAGGTCTCTTTCGCGGATAGTCAGAGCGCGTCGATAGAGCTTTTTAGCCTCCTCGTACCGTCCCACTGCCCGGTTAACTTGAGCCAGGTCGCTCAAGGCGCGCGCCACCTCCAAGTGTTCCGGGCCCAGCAGCCTTTCAAAAATGGCTGCGGCGCGTTGGTAGAGTGGCAGCGCATCCTGATATCGGCCTTCAGCCCGGTAAAGTCCCGCCAGGTTGTCCAGTGAGAATGCGATGTCGAAGCTGTCCGCACCGAGGGCCTTCTCGTTGATGTCCAGCGCCCGCCGATAGAGCGGCTCGGCGTCTGCCGGTCGGCCCCACGCTTCGTAGAGATTCCCCAGATTGTCGAGTGCCCTCGCCATTTTGGGATGCTGTGATCCGAAGGCTTTTCCAACGATCTCGGACGCACGCCGGTAGAGTGGTTCGGCGTCCGCGTATCGGACCTGGCTGCGGTAGATGTCCGCCAGGTTGGTCAGCGAGATGGCTAGTTTCGGACTCGAAGGATCGAAAGTTTTCTCGGCCACCGCCAGCGTTTCACGGGCGGTCGCTGCGGCTTCGTCATCCCGTTTCTGCCGGTGCAGGTCCATCGCTTGAGCGTTGAGACGTTCCCATAAATCCTGCTGAGCCCGCGCGGAAGTCGAAGAAAATGAAGCGAGGACCAGAACGAAGCTGGCCCTAACAATGGTTCCCATAGTTAAACTCTTGAGGTTTTTCCCTTGGAGGTCCGCGTGGATCAAAAACGCGGTCGAGGCTTGCGCTTACCCGCGTTGCGAGAGCGCCGCGGAACGCTCGGCACGTCGCATTCGCTGGTTGCCGGTCGGTCGCTCCAAGCTTCCGAACCCGTCGATGCGTCGCTTCAGCAAGTGCTCTTCGGCACGATCCCAATGCGCCAGGGCTTTCCGTTTGCGGCGTAGCCCCATGATGACAAGGAGGGCATCGGCCAGAGCCAATTGAGTGACGCGTGAGGCCAGCGGCGCTTGGAAATACTTCACTTCGCTCGGGGCTGCGTAGAGCCGAATATCCGCCGAGCGCGCCAGAGGTGAATTGATGGAATTAGTGATGCAAATCGTTTTGGCGCCGCGCTCCTTGCTCAAGCGGAGGCACTCGACCGTCTCGCGCGTACTCCCGCTCAAGGAAATGCCCATCGCCACATCTCCTCTTTTCATTTCCGCCGCCGCGGCCAGTTGCAAGTGTGAATCGCTTTCGATGGCTGCCGGCAGTCCGATAAATCGCAACCGAGCGTAGATGGAGAAAGCTACAGGATAAGAAAGGCCGATCGAAAAAAAGACAATCCGCGGCGCACTGCCCAGCGCTTTGGCGGCGGAGTCTAAAGCAACGGCGGAATTCAAGCGGAGCGTTTCGCGGAGGATTTCGATATTTTCCTCAAACACCCGCTGAAGAATACCCGGTACTCCGCCTTGGTCGCGGGTCTTCCTATGGGCCGGAATTTCCGATTTGAGATTCCCTTTCGGCCAGCATCAAGTGCCAGCTGCCTTATCGCGTCAACCAAAATCGCCAAGGCCTTTTTATCGGGGGGATCGCGGCTCGGTCTGACCGTTCCCGGTGCCTTGTCTGGTCTGTTTCGGGCCTCCAACCTGTGTCGCTGCTGACACTTGGGCGCCCTGACCACTTCTGGACCGCTAAATTTGCCCCTCTCTCCTGGTTCCCTAGCCGTCCGGTAGCGGCAGTGCTGCAATCATCCTCAGCATACTCGCAAACAGCCTCCGACTCAGGTACCCTTCGGCCGATAGCAGCCAATATTACCGCGCATGTTTCACCAGCCGTCCCCCGGTCTTGACCAAGCGATGCTGCAAGCTGGTCACCGACGAGTTCTGAATCCTCCTCGGCAACGCCAATCGTCGCCAGAGATTCCCCAAGTTATAAGCGATCACGCTCAACCGTAAACGCACTTCATTCCCCCGGAACCGATGGCACGACAGCCGCGTCCAGTTCACCGCCAGCTTGCCTTCCTTGATCCACTGCCCGGCCGTCCCTCGCTTGTTGTAGAACCGTACGACTGCCCGTCTCGGCAGTGTCAAATTCGTCAAGATGAAACCCACTCGCGGGAATAGCTCCGCCAGATGATGTTCCACCTTGGCCACCATTCGTCGGGCCGTCTTCCAACTGACCGCTTGGTAGAGAAAGCTCTTATACTCCACCAACGGCTTGACACTGGGCCTTCCGACCGGACGTGGCAACAGTTCGGCAGCATCCCGTTCCAGGTTCTCATTGGCAGGGATGCGGATGGCGTACTTTACGCCGCGCTCTTGTAGGGCCTCATAAATCTCTGGCTTGGCAAAGGCCGCGTCGTAACGAATCACCCCCTCTTTCCCATCCCGCTGTTGTCGCTCTATCTCCGGCAACCACAATTCTTCCCAGCCCTCCGCACTGGACACATTGCCCGGTCGCAATTTCGCCGCCAAGCAGTCTCCCTGGCTGTTGAACAGAAACAGCGGATGATAGCAGACCGATCCGAAATACCCGTTGTACGCGCTCTGTTCCTGCTCTCCATAAACTGGGCTCTCGCTACTGTCCATGTCTAGGACCACACCGTAAGGTGAGCCGACACCTTCCGCTTGGGCCACCAGCTCCCGGTTGAGCCTCGCCAGACCTGTCAAGCCGGAATTTCCGATTTCAACTTTATCTCTACGCGAAAACCATACGCCTGCCGCCCTCTCGTGTCAATTTCAGATCGACATAACCGCCCTCGGGTCGCATCGCGGCTCGTTTGGCAGTTTCGCTGATTTGTTTGGTCTGTTTCTTGCCTCCAACCTGCCTGGCCGCTGACACTTGTCCCGACTGGATCACTTCTGAGCGCTCGATTCGCTATCTCTCCTGATTCGCTACCCGTCCGGCTGCGGCAGCGCCGCGATCCTTCGAAGCATGCTGCCAAAACACTCCCGCGTGAGCTGCCCTTCGGCCAGCAGTAGACAGTAATAACGCGCATCCCGCTGTGCGGGACCAGCCGTCCGCCGGTCTTGACCAAGCGCTGCTTCAAACTCGTCAGCGACCAGTTCCCAATCTTCTTCGGCAACGCTAACCGTCGCCAGAGATTCCCCAAGTTATAGGCGATGACGCTCAGCCATAAACGCACTTCATTCCCTCGGAAACGATGGCAAGAAAGACGGGTCCAATTGACCCCCAGCTTGCCTTCCTTGATCCACTGCTCTGCCGTCCCTCTCTTGTTATAGAACCGCACGACCGCCCGGCTGGGAAGCTCCAGGTTAGTGACGATGAAGCCCACACGGGGAAATAGCTCCCCGGCGTGAAACTCGACCTTCGCCACTACTCGACGTGCCGTCGACCAGCTGGCCGCCTGGTAAAGAAAACCCTTGTAGTGCACCACCGGCCTGTGGCTCGGACGTCCTACTGGACGCGTGAGCAGTTCTTCGATATCCCGCTCCAGATTCTTATTCGCGGGAGGGCGGACGGCGTACTTCACCCCGCGCTCTTCTAGAGCCTCATAAATCTCCGGCTTGGCAAACGCCGCGTCAGCACGAAACACCACCTCTTTTCCGTTCTGTCGCTGTCGCTCAATCTCTGGCAGCAGGACCTCTTCCCAGCCGTCAGCGCTGTGCACATTGCCGGGTCGCAACTTCGCCACCAGACAGTCTCCCTGACTGTTGAACAGAAACAGCGGATGGTAGCAGACCGACCCGAAATACCCGTTGTAAGCGCTCTGTTCCTGCTCTCCATAGACCGGACTCTCACTGCTGTCCATGTCGAGTACCACGCGATGGGGCGAGCCGACACCTTCCGCCTGGGCCACGAGTTCACGGTTGAGCGTCGCCAGACCGGTCAAGTTCTCCTCCCGCGCCAGCAAGTCCGTCTCGAACCAGTGCAAGGTGGAGGTCAGAGTTACACCCCGCTCCCAGACCCTCTTCGAGCCCATCAGCCGGAAGGTCGGATCGCTTGCTAGGCGTGTGGCATCGTTCAGGTCTTCGTACCCAGCCAACCGGCTGTAGGCGGACTGCCCGAACAGATCCGCCAAGGGAAACTGTGTATTCCGCCCCGTGCGGGAATCCACCAAGTAGTTCTGAATAAGTCCTGTCAGGCNGAGGTGTTCATCGAGTTCGCGAACGACCAGCAGACCGCCATCCGAAGTCACCCGTGACCCTTGAAAATCGACGCGCAAAAGCCTGTTGAACGAGAGTTGAAAGGGCTGATTTTGGCTCTCACCCACTGGGTGTCCACCTCCTGAAGCTTTCCCGGTGCTTGGTTCGCGCATGAACACAGCCGATGAATACTCTTCTACAGCATTGTTGCCGATTTTCAAATCGGAAATCCGGGGTGATATGGAGCCAGGCCCAGTCTTCTTCGAATTGGCTCAAGAGCTGGGGCAAGACACGTCAGATATCCTGAAATTCTGGATTGAAGAAGTGAAGAGAGTATTTGCAGCAAGGAAAAGGTAGCGAGAGCATGTCTAACCCCACGGTCGAGAGGGACGCGCGCAAGAGCAGTGCGCACCCCTCACCGCCATCGTTAGCTCCTGAACGATTGCCGCCAAGAAAGGCTATTCCCGACAACTGTCGGCGGCGGTGCAGCCACCGTTGAACTCGCCTATCAAATAGTCGGGGATCGCCGCCGAAGCAAGTCTCTGAAACTTGCAGGTTTGCCTCAGATTGGGCAGATCGGTCCTGTCTTGTCGCGTCGTGTTGACCCTTCGCGAACTTCAATCCGCTGGGCCGGATAACGCCCTTTTTCGGAAGATGGCATACTCGATGCGTTCCCTTTTAAGCAGACAGCTCAAGCCTCGACGTGTTAGCTTCTTCAAGGACCCGGGGCACGAGAGAAATCCCGGATAATTGGCCGAACCCATGCGGGAGAGCAGCGATGTCTTCTTTATCCACAGGAAAACACGCGGGCCCTGGCGCGGCGAGTGACCAGCATACGGTCGCCGAGCCTTCCTTTGCGGAGCGAGGACGCACTTTGGTGTACTTGGGCCGCATCGGCAGCCTCTCGACCCTTTCACGCAAGCAGCCGGGTTTCCCCTTCGGATCCGTGATGCCCTATGGGCTGGACGACCACGGGCATCCCATCTTCCTCATCAGCACGATGGCCATGCATACTCAAAATGTGCAGGCAGATCCGCGCTCCAGCCTGTTAGTGACCCAGGCTGACGCCAGCGGCGAACCCCTGGGGGCATCCAGGGTCACGTTGCTGGGAAATGTTCTGCCGGTACCTGAGCCGGAGGTGGCTGAAGCACGGAAACTCTACCTGGCGCGTTACGCCAACAGCAAATACTGGGTGGACTTTGAAGACTTTTCCTTTTACCGCATGGACGTGGTGGACGTTTACTACGTGGGTGGCTTCGGGGTGATGGGCTGGGTCTCCGCCTCGGAATATTACCGCGGGCAACCCGACCCGCTGGCTGACACTGCAACCGACATCATCCAGCACATGAATACCGATCACGGGGATGCGCTCGTCCTGCTTGCCCGGGCATTTGCTGGGATTGAGTCTCAGGAAGTGGCGATGACTTCGGTCGACCGTCTCGGCTTTCACGTACGCTTGAAAACCCAAGATGGCACGCGTGGTGCACGCATCGCATTCCTGGGGGAAGTGAGCAGTCCGGCGGAGGCCAGAAACGTCCTGGTAGATATGGTGGCGCAAGCGCGGCAAAGGTGAGCAACCGTGCGACGCTCCTAATGGCAGGTCCCACTGCCCGATAAACACGCTACTCGTAGAAGTGCAACCCCTGACTCCCCTTGGCATTGGGCGGCCAC
>JGI25382J43887_10000054_pt1 | contig 23107 bp, 25 predicted proteins | sample GraSoi013_1_40cm_3_FD_43887 | JGI IMG/M metagenome (IMG submission 43887) | reverse complement strand
ATCTTTCTTACTCCCGCGTGGGGCCCCACATCTTCCTCGGCGGCGGGGCCCCACCCCCGCTCGCAGGCCGCAGGCGCTGCGCTCGCGCGTATCCGGAACAGAACGTCACTGATACAGCGTAAAGCTGTACAACGTGTCGCCGGCGGCGACGAGCACGTGCTGGCGGCCGTCGACCAGGTACGTTTCCGGCGCGTTCGACACCTGGCCGAGTTGCGTATGCCAGAGCGGCTTGCCGTTGGCCGGATCGAACGCGACGAAATTTCCGGAGATGTCGCCGCCAAACAACAGCTTTCCCGCCGTCGTCATCAAACCGGGCGCAGCGCGGCCGCCGCCGGCGGTTCTGAACTTGTGACGCCACACGGTCTTGCCGGTCTTGTAGTCGATCGCGGAGATGTAGGTGCCCGCCGAGCCGACGCCGATTTCGTCCTTGCCGCCGAGTCCCATCGCGCCGCGCGGATCGGTCTCGCTCAGGTAGTACATCGCGTACGTTTCGGCGGTGGGCACGTAGAGGAGACCGGTGTCGGGACTGTACGCCGGCGGCGGCCAGTTCGTCGCGCCGCCGTTTGCCGCCGACACGAGCGCGCCGGCGATGTGATGATCCTTCGCGGGCTCGCGAACCGGCTGCCCTTTCGCGTTCAGGGCCGGCTTCGCCCAGTTGACGGTCTCCGAAAACTGGCTCGTGACGAGATGCTCGCCGGTGTGCCGATCGAGCGTGAAGTAGTAACCGTTGCGGCTCGCGGTCAGCACCATCTTGCGCGGACCGCTGCCGCCGAACATGCCGTCGACGAGTACCGGTGTCTGCGCGGAATCCCAATCGTGCGTGTCGTGCGGCGACGTCTGGTAGTACCACTCCATCTTGCCGGTGTCGACGTTCACCGCGACGATGGCGCAGGTGAAGAGGTTGTCCATCCCCTCACCGCGCGGCTTCGAGTGGTACGCCGGCGTCGGGTTGCCGGTNCCGAAGATGTACAGCTTCGTCTCGGGATCATAGACGCCGGGCAGCCACGGATGACCGCCGCCGTGTCGCGCCGCATCCAAGTCTTTCCACGTGTCGAGTCCGGGATCGCCCGGATTCATCGGCACGGTGTAGAAGCGCCACTGCTGCTCGCCGGTTTCCGGATCGTACGACGTGAGGTAGCCGGGCGAATCGAGATCGTTGCCGGTGCCGACCATGATGTGATTGCCGACGGTCATCGGCGCGGACGTCAGGAAGTACTGCTGCGCGAAGCTCGCCGCCTCCTTGTGCCACCGCTCCTTGCCGGTCCGCGCGTCGATCGACACGAAGTAATCGTCGGGCGTGACGAAGAACAGATAGTTGCCCCACATCGCCGCGCCGCGGTTGCCGATGTGCGTGCCGCCCTTCGTCTTCCAGAAGTAGTGCCACAGCTCGTGACCATCGTGCGCGTCGAGCGCCCACACGTGGTCGGGCGCGGTGACGTACAGCACGTTGTTCACCATCAGCACGGCGCCCTTGACCGCGATTGCGCCGCCGACGGTCACCTCGCCGGTGCCTTCTCCGCCGATCATCGTTCGCGGCGTCGTCGCGCTCGACAGTCGCGCGGTCCACGCGAGCGTCATGTTCTTCACGTTCGACTGATTGATCTGCGTGAGCCCGCTGTAGCGGCGGCCGGTGTAGTCGCCGGAATACGACGGCCACTGATCCGCGAGCGGCTTGAGCAGCGTCGCCGGATCGAGGCCGTTATCGGGAGCCGCGCGCAGCAGCACAGACGCCGCACACAGCAGGAGAGCGCCTGCGGCCATGCCGAGCGGTCTGCCGCGAGGCATCAGCGTCAGTTCGCGCCGGGGGTGGCGGGGTCCCCAACGCGGCAGCCGCGTTGGGGTGCCTTGGGGCCCCGGCGCCAGTGCAGAAAAAGTTGGCGGGGGTGGAACGCCCCGAGCGAGCACGGAACGTCGAAGAGATCTCATTTCAGTGTCACCAGAAAAGCAGTCACGTTGTGAATGTCCGCGTCGGTGTAGACGCGCAGCAGATCCTTGTGCGGCTGCAGCGGATCGTGGACCTCGACCTTCGGCGCGTCGCCGCCGCTCATCGGCGTCCGGAACGAGCGATGCGTGCCGTCGGCCGTTGTCAGCGACACGACGAAGTCGTCCAGGCGATCGAGTTTGCCTTCCACTTTTTCCCCCGACGGCAGNGNGANGGTGACGGTGGTCGGCGGCACCGTCACCGGCGGCGGACCACCGCGCCCGCCGCCGCTGCCCGGCATCAGCCACGTCTGCTGCAGCAGCCGCTCATCGGCAATCTTCGACGCGAGGCCGCGCAGATCGCCGGTCGGGGAGTGGCACGACGCGCACTTCGCGTTGAAGAACGCTTCCCCCGCCTTCGCGTCGCCGACGATGATGCTCGGGGGCTTGACGCGTGATTCGTCGTAGCCGGCCGCCTTGAATGTGTGGATGAACGCCGCGATGTCGGCGACCTGATCGCGCGTGAACGCAAACTTCGGCATGCCGCGATCCGGCCGTCCGTTCTGGATCACCGGCGCCATCAGCTCGCCGTTCTGATCGTCGAGCACGACGCTCGACCGCAGCAGACTCGGTCCGCCGTCGCCGCCGCGCGTGTCGGCGCCGTGGCAGAACTGACAGTTGACGCCGTAGAGGGCCTTGCCTCGCTCGATGGCGGCCGGATCGCCGGGCGGCCGATCGGGATAGGCGTTGCGCGGCGAGGTGATCGTGCCGCCTCGGCCGCCGCGTCCGCCTTGTGTTGGCGGTTGCGCCTGGAGGGTCAGCGTCGCCACGACGAACAACGCTGAACCCGCAGAGAACAGCATCTCTCTGCAGGTTCCGCGAGCTCTGCGTTTGACGTTGTCGGTTCGGGTGTCGCGCATGGGGAAACCTTAAGCGATTGCATCGGCTTATGTAAACGGTTGCAGAGGCTAACAAAGCGGTTCTGCCAATGCAATAGGTATGATGGTGCCGCGTGGCGAATATTTACGAAGTCGCAAAGCGCGCCGGCGTCTCGACCGCCACCGTCTCACGCGTCCTGAGCCAGCCCGACGTCGTCTCGCCCNACACGCGGCGCAAAGTGCTGCAGGCGGTCGAGCATCTCGGCTACACGCCGAACGCGGCCGCGAAAAATCTGCGCACGCTGCGTACCGGCAAGCTGCTCGTCACGGTCCCGGACATTTCCAATCCTTTTTTTTCGCTCATCCTTCAGGGGATTGAAGACTCGGCGCAGCGCGAAGGCTACTCGGTCCTGGTCGGCGACACGCAGCACGACGAGCAGCGCGAGGAGCGCTACGCACTGATGCTGCGGCGGAAGGAAGCCGACGGGTTGATCTTTCTGGGCCACCGCCTGCCGAAAGAAGCGGCCACCTTTGCCGACACGATCGCGCCGCGTTGCGCGCCGGTCGTCAACGGCTGCGAGTTCAACCCGCGGCTCGGCGTCCCGAGCGTCCACATCGACAACGCCAAGGCATCGGCCGAGGCGATGGACCATCTCTATCGTCTCGGCCATCGCCGGATCGGCATCATCACCGGACCGCTCGTCAGCCCGCTCAGCCGCGATCGCCTGCGCGGCGCCACGGCTCGCGCGAAGACGCAAAAGGCCGAGCGCGACTTCGTCGTCATGAATGGCGACTTCTCGATCGAGTCCGGCGCGGCCGGCGCCGAGCGGCTGCTCGGACGCCGCGAGCCGCCGACGGCGATCTTCTGCTTCAACGACGAGATGGCGATGGGCGCGATCGAAACGGCGAAGCGGCGCGGGCTGCGCGTCCCGCTCGATCTGTCGATCGTCGGGTTCGACGACATCCGCTTCGCGCGGTGCGTCGACCCGCCGCTGACCACCGTCGCGCAGCCGATGCGCGCGATCGGCGAAGGCACGGTGCGATTGCTGCTGGAAATCCTGAACGGCGACGGCGAGCGCGCGCCCGAGTCGGTGACGCTGCCCCACACGCTGACGATCCGATCGAGCACGGCACCGCCACGGACGGGCTTTCGGTCCGGCCGCTAGCTCGGCTTTTGTTTCTAGTGACATCTCAGTAAAAGAGTCGTTAGAATCCCTTCCCGTGCGTCGCCGTCGCTCCACGCCTGAACTCCCGTCGCGCGCGCTCGATCAACGCGAGCGGATCCGATCCGATCGCGACGCGGCGGCGATCGATCAACGCCTGGATCGCGTCGAGTCTCTCCTCCGGGAAATCCTGCGGGCGAGCGACGTCAACGCCAAGCGCCTGAACGCGCTGCAGGCGCAGCTCGATCATCTCTCCGCCAGGTTTCGGACAGTCTAAACGGCTGGTCGATCACCCAATTACCCGATCACCCAATTACCCGATTACCCGATTACCCGATTACTCAATTCGGATGCGTGCCCGTCACGGTTGCAGCGCGAACGCGTATAGCGTGTCACCGGCGCCGACGACGACCACCTGGCGGCCATCGAGCAGATACGTCTGCGGCCCGTTGCTCGTGTTGGCGCCGAGACCAGCGTGCCACAGCGACTTACCGGTCGCCGCATCGTAGGCGACGAAGTTGCCGCCGCCGTCGTTGCCGAACAACACCCCGCCGGCCGTGCTGAGCAGACCCATCGGGCCGCCCTGGCTTCCCGTCGCCGTCATCGCGAGCGGACGGCTCCAGCGAACTTTCCCGGTCTTGTAGTCGATCGCTTTGAGCTCGCTGCCGATGTTGCCGACGCTACGCTCGGCGGCGGCCCATCCCTGCGGACGCGGATCGATGTCGGTCAGATACATGATGCTGAACCCCTGGCGTGTACCGACATAGAAAAGACCCGTGTCCGGGCTGAAGCTGGGCGGCGGCCAGTTGGTCGCGCCGCCGGCGTCGGGCGACACCAGCGTCCCCGCGACGACGGCATCCTTGCTGGGATTGCGAACCGGTTGCCCCTTCGCGTTGATCTCTTTCGTCCAGTTCGCCGAGTCGATGAGCCTCGTCGTGAGAACGTGCTTGCCGTTGGTGCGATCGAGCAGGAAGAAATGGCCGTTGCGGCTTGCTTGCGCCAGGAGCTTGCGTGGCTGCCCGTCGATGACGCCGTCAATCAGCACCGGCGTCTGCGCGGCATCCCAATCGTGCGTGTCGTGCGGCGTCACTTGGTAGTACCACGCCATCTTCCCGGTATCCGGATTCAAGGCGACAATCGAGCACGTGAATAAGTTGTCGCCCTCGCGGCTCTGCCCGGTGAGCACAGGCTGCGGGTTCCCCGTCCCGATGTAGTAGAGATTCAGCGCGGGGTCGTAGGTGCCGGGCAGCCACGGCATGCCGCCGCCGCTCGACATCGAGTATTCATCCGGCCACGTTTCGGCGCCCGGCTGGCCCGGCCGCGGTGTCGTGTTGAACCGCCAGACCACTTCCCCGCTTTCCGGATCGCGCGACTCGAGATATCCGGGAATATCGAGCGCGTCGCCGCCGACGCCGATGATCACGTGACGGCCGATGATGACCGGCGCGTTGGTCGAGAAGTACTCGCGCTTCATGTTCGCGATCTCCTTGTGCCAGCGCTCCTTCCCGGTCGCGGCCTCGAGCGAGACGAGGTAATTGTCCGGCGTGAGGAAGTACAACCACTCGCCGTACATGCCGACGCCACGGTTGCCGATGTGATCGCCGCCGCGCGTCTTCCAGAGGTAATGCCAGACCTCGCGGCCGGTTCGCGCATCGACGGCCCAGACGTGATCGGGTGCCGAGAAGAACAGCATGCCGTTGAGCATCAGCGGCGTCGACTTGATCGAGGGCGTCGCCGCGGGCGCGCCCGCCGCGGGTTCGCGGCCTTCGCCGCCGACGATGGCGTTGCCGGCCGACAGGTTCAGCCGATACACCCACGCGAGCGTCAGGTTCTTCACGTTGCCCGCGTTGATCTGTTTGAGCGTGCTGTAGCGGCGACCCGAGTAGTCGCCGTGATAGGTGGGCCACGCGTCGATTGGCGGCTTACCGAGCAGCGCGGGATCGAGTTTGACCGACTGACCGGCGACACGACTACCCGCAAAAAAATCTCCACCACGCGTAAAAAAATCTCCACCACGGAGGACACAGAGGACACAGAGGAGAAACCCAAACAAGGTCCTCCGCGTCCTCCGTGTCCCCCGTGGTGGAGAGCTTAGCTGCGGTGGAGAGCTTGGTGGAGAGCTTGGCCGTGTGTTGATTCTCATTTGAGCCCCGCGAGATACGCCGTCACGTTGTGCATGTCGGCATCGGTCCACTTCGTCAGCAAGTCGACGTGTCCTTGCAGCGGATCGGTGACGACCACCTTCGGCGCGTCACCGTTGCGCAGCCACGACCGCATCTGTCCGGACTTCGGATCGAAGAGCGTCACTTCGAAATCGGTCAGCCGCACCAGCGTTCCACTCGTCGCCTCGCCAGACGCCGGCGTCACCGTCACCTTCAGCGCGTTCGGCGCGCGATACGGCGGCAGCGGCGGCCCGCTTGGCGCGCCGCGCGGCAGCATCAACCGTCCCTGCAGCATTGTCGGATCGCTGTACTTCGCGCCGATGCCTCGCAAGTCGCCGCTCGGCGAGTGACACGAGCGGCATCGGCCGGCGCCGTTGAAGAACGCTTCGCCCGCTTTCGGATCGCCGACGAGGATGTCGAGGATCTTGTAGAGACGACGGTTGGAATTGAGGTAAATCGCCGCGTGCAGAAACGCGGCGAGGTCCGACATCTGCGCGTCGGGGAGATCGAACCGCGGCATGCCTTTGTCGGGCCGGCCCACGCGCAGGAACTCGCCGAGCTGCTTGCCGTTCTCGTCGGTCTGGACGATCTCGGATCGCGTCAGGTCCGGGCCGCTCGACCCGCCGCGCGCGTTCGAGCCGTGGCAGAAGCCGCACTGCGAGGTCATCAGTTGTTGGCCGCGTTCGACGGCGGCGGGATCGGCCGNCGGCGTGAGCGCCTGCTGTTGCGCGGCAGGCGCGACGGCGGCAACGACGAAGAGCGCAAAAATCGAAAATATCGGAGATTTCATGATTGATTCTCTCGCGGGGCCCTACATTCTTCTATCGCGCCGGGGCCCCAAGGCACCCCAACGCGGCTGCCGCGTTGGGGACCNCGCCACCCCCGGCGCAGTTGCTCGGCGCGTTCGCGCCTCGCAACGGCTCAAGGCTGTCGCACACCTTACCAAAAAACCGCGACTTGACATACTCTGTGACCGCTATGCAAATCATCCGTCAATCCAAAACCTACGACGTCTGCATCGTCGGTTCCGGNGCCGGCGGCGGCATGGCCGCGAAGGTGCTGTGCGACGCGGGCGCCGACGTCCTGATGCTCGAAGCTGGCGGCCCGTGGGACGTCGAAAAAGACTCGAAGATGTCGGCGTGGGCGTACGACTCGCCGCGGCGCGGCGCGGCGACGCCCGATCGCCCGTTCGGCGAGTTCGACGGCTGCATCGGCGGCTGGGATGTCACCGGCGAGCCGTATACGCAGGCGCCGGGCGAGAGGTTCGACTGGTTTCGCGCGCGCATGGTCGGCGGCCGCACGAATCACTGGGGCCGCATCTCGCTGCGCATGGGTCCGGACGACTTCAAAGGGCGCAGTCTCGACGGTGTCGGCGACGACTGGCCGATCGGCTACGACGACATCAAGCCGTACTACGACAAGCTCGATCGCCTCGTCGGAATTTTCGGATCGAACGAGGGCATTCGCAACGAACCGGACGGCGTCTTTCTGCCGCCGCCCAAGCCGCGCTGCTANGAGCTGATGATCAAACAGGCGGCCGACACGCTTGGCATCACGTGCATTCCGTCGCGCCTGTCGATCCTGACCAAGCCGCTCAACGGACGCGCCGCGTGTCACTACTGCGGGCAATGCGGACGCGGCTGCGCGACGCACTCGAACTTCTCGTCGCCGTCGGTGCTGCTGGCGCCCGCGCTGAAGACCGGACGCCTTCGCCTCATCACCAACGCGATGGCGCGCGAGGTGACGACCGACGAGAGCGGCATGGCGACCGGCGTCTCGTACGTGAATACGAAAGACCGCCGCGACTACGCCGTGCGCGCGCGCATCGTCGTCCTCGCGGCGAGCGCGTGCGAGTCGGCGCGCCTGCTCCTCAATTCGAAGTCGGGGCGATTCCCGGATGGTCTCGCGAACTCGAGCGGCGTCGTCGGCAAATACCTCACCGATTCCACCGGCCTCACCGTGACCGGCTACATTCCGAAGCTCGCCAACGGCGTCGCGCACAACGAAGACGGCGTCGGCGGGATGCATCTGTACATGCCGTGGTGGCTCGATAACAAGAAGCTCGATTTCCCGCGCGGCTATCACGTCGAACTCGGCGGCGGCCGTCGCGGCGCGCCGGGCTACGGGATCATGGGCGGCATCCAGCGGTTCAACGGTGTCGGCGGCTACGGGAAGTCGTTGAAGGACGACTATCGGAAGTATTACGGCGCGACGGTGTACTTCTCCGGCCGCGGCGAGATGGTTCCGAACGAGAAGACGTCCTGCGAGATCGATCCGAACGTCGTCGACGCCTACGGCATCCCGGTGCTGCGCTTCCACGCCGGGTTCGGCAATCACGAGATCCTGCAGGCAAAGCACATGCAGGAGACCTTCCGCGAGATCATTCACGAGATGGGCGGCACGCCGCTCTCGCCCATGCCGTCGCGAGCATCAGAGTACGGGCTCGAGCCGGTCGGCCGGATCATTCACGAAGTCGGCACCACGCGGATGGGGTCGAATCCGCAGACCTCGGTCGTCAACGCGAACTGCCAGGCGCACGACGTGAAGAACGTGTTCGTCGCCGACGGCGGTCCATTCGTCTCGAACGCGCACAAGAACTGCACGTGGACGATCCTCGCGCTCGCGATGCGGACGTCCGAGTACATCGCGCAGCAGAGAAACCAGGGAACACTCTGACATTGCGGATTGAGGATTGCGGATCGCGGATTTATTGTGGATTGACGATTGAGGATTGCGGATTATGAAGAACATCACCCGCCGAGCGGCGCTCCAAATCATCGGCGCTGCGCCCGTGGCCGCGGCGATGGTGTGGACGCCGGCCGAAGCCGAGCAGGCGCACCACGATGCGCAGGCGGCGCGCACCGCGGCCGCGAAAACCGCGAAGGCGTTCAAGCCGAAGTTTTTCAGCGCGCACGAATACGCGACGGTCGGCATGCTGGTCGACCTGATCATCCCGAAGGACGAGCGATCGGGCAGCGCGACCGACGCCGGCGTGCCGGAGTTCATGGACTTCATGATGATCGACCAGCCGCTGCGCCAGGTCACGATGCGCGGCGGCCTTGCGATCATCGATCGGCTGTGCGAGGAGCGCTACGACAAGCGGTTCACGGCGCTCACCGACTCCGAGCGCCGTGCGATCCTCGACGAGGTTGCGTACGCATCGAATCCTGATCCGGGACTCCGTCATCACATCGTCTTCTTCAACAGCTTCCGCGATTTGACCGCAAGCGGATTCTGGACGACGAAGATGGGGATCGAGGATCTGCAGTATCAGGGCAACGTGTTCGTGGACGAGTGGAATGGCTGTCCGGATGCCGCGCTCAAGAAGCTGGGTGTTCGCTATGAATAACATGAAACTCGCGATGCTCGTCGCGGCGGTCGCGGCCGCCAGCTCGGTCGCGACGCTTGTCGCGCAGAAGCATATTCAGAAGTCGACGGTGTACGAGTGGACGACGACTGACACGAAGCCGAACGAGTGGGGCGCCGTGCGTCAGGTGATGCGGACGCCGACGCCGACGCTCGACGAGCTCGAGATCCACATCTCGACGCTGCAGCCGGGCAAGTCGCCGCACGCGCCCCATCAGCATCAGCACGAAGAGCTGCTCATCATCAAAGAGGGCACGCTCGAAACGTTTCAAAGCGGCGCGACGCGTCGCGTCGGCCCGGGCGGCATCATCTTCCAGGCGTCGAACGAGATGCACAACGTGACCAACGTCGGCCAGACGCCGGCCACGTACTTTGTCATCGGATGGACGACGAAATAGATCCGAGATTGCGGATTGAGGATTGCGGATTGCGGATTTATTGAAGATTGGCGATGAAATCCACAATAAATCCGCAATCCGCAATCCTCAATCCGCAATGACGTTATTCCTGTCGTCGTTTCTCGTCCTCTTCCTCGAGATCGCGCTCATTCGTTGGATGCCGGCATACATCCGGCTCCTCTCGTACTTCTCGAACTTCATTCTGCTCGCCGCGTTTCTCGGCTGCGGCATCGGGTGCATGCTCGCCGGCGCGCGGCGGAATCTCTTCCTGCTCTTCCCGCTGCTGCTCCTCGTCGTGGTCGCCGCGGTCGATCGTCTACGCCTCGAAGTGGCAGTGCCGAGTGCGACGACGATCTACTTCTCGAGCGGCACCGCGGACAAGGTGGTCGCCGTCGAAAGCACAATGCTGCTGCCGCTGTTGTTTGTGGTCGTGGCGTTGTTGTTCGTGACGGTGGCGCAGCGGATGGCGCGCGAATTGGAACATGTGGGACGGTCTGACCACCTCCGCCAGGGCGTAGACCGTCCCGCAGCCCTGCGCGCCTACGCGATCAATTTGCTCGGGAGTCTGGCGGGTGTCGGGGCGTTCGCGCTGATGTCGTGGCTGCAGGTTCCGCCGGTCGCGTGGTTCGCCGTCGCGTTTGCCGCGGCGCTGCCGTTTCTGTTCGAACGCCGCCGCCTGATCGCGATCGTCAACATCGCGCTGCTCGCGGCCGCGCTCGTGATCGTGCAGCGGATGGAGCGCGGCAGCCTGTGGTCGCCCTACTACAAGATCAACGTCTCTCAGGATCGCGACGATACCGTCGTCGAGGTGAACAACATCTTTCACCAGTCGATGGCACCGGTCGATCGGAAGGAATACTTCTATCAGTGGCCGTACACCGCACTCGGCGACACGTTCGACGACATCCTGATTCTCGGCGCCGGATCGGGCACGGACGTCGCCGCGGCGCTGCGGCACGGCGCGAAGCACGTCGACGCCGTTGAAATCGATCCGGTGATCCTGCGCCTTGGAAAGGAGCGGCACCCGGATCGGCCGTACGACGATCCGCGCGTGACGGCCATCGTCGACGATGCGCGGCATTTCCTCGCGACGACGACGAAGCGGTACGACCTCGTGGTGTTCGCGCTGATCGATTCGCTGACCGTGCAATCGAGCTTCTCCGGCGTACGGCTGGAGAGCTACATGTTCACGGAGGAATCGTTTCGCGCGGTCCGCGACCATCTGAAGCCGCGCGGCCTGATGGTGCTCTACAACTACTTCCGCGAGAAGTGGCTGGTCGATCGCCTTGCCAACACGGTGGCGCGGGTGTTCGAGCAGGAGCCGCGCGTCCACGTGCATCAGGAGCGCGCGTATCTCGCGGTGATGCTTGCCGGCCCGCGGCTCGACGACGCGGTCACACTTCCGCCGCCGCCAGCTCGCGTGATGGCGTACGGGCAGGCGCAGGATCCGAGTNCGCCGCAGCCGCTGCATCGCGACGCGAGCATCATTCCGGCGACCGACGACTGGCCGTTTCTTTACATGCGCGCGCCCGAGCTGCCGCGCCATTACCGTTCCGCGCTCGGCATCGTGCTGGTCGTCTCGGCGTTCGCGGTCATTGCTGTCGGGTCCGGCTTACGCCGGACGCTACCCACGACTACCGGATCGGCCTCTCCCTCACGGGTGGTGTCCGGCGTTAGCCGGACCCTCCACTTCTTCTTCCTCGGCGCGGGCTTCATGCTCCTCGAGACCAAATCGATCGTGCAATTCGCGCTGCTGTGGGGATCGACCTGGTCGTCGGCCTCGCTGGCGATTGCGTCGGTGCTGGTCATGGCGCTCGCCAGCGCGGTCGTGGCCTCGCGCGTCGAGATTCGCCGAAGCGGACCGATCGCAGCCGCGCTCGTCGGCTTGATCGCCCTCAATTACCTGTTGCCGGTCGGCCGCGTGTCGTTTTCGAGCCGGCTCGTCGAATCGGTCTTCTACGGCGCGCTCGTCTTCAGCCCGGTGTTCTTCGCCGGGTTGCTGTTCAGCCGCAGCTTCCGGCGCTCCTCGTCGGCGGCCGCCGACTTCGGCGCGAACCTCTTCGGCGCGATGATTGGCGGGATCGCGGAATACCTCTCGCTCGTCGCCGGTTATAGATTTCTGCTGATTCTCGTCGCGGGGTGTTATCTTCTCGCTGTGCTTCTGGACCGGCAGCTTGCGTGGGCGATGACGGCTGACGAAGCGGACAGGCGCCTCGAATCAGCGCCGCGAGCGTGAGCGAGCGGTGGCAGGCGCTGGGGTGGCGCCCCAGCGCAAAGTTGACTGAGCGGATAGTTCGCGCGAATCACCGCCGCGAGCGAAAGCGAGCGGTGGTAGGCGCTGGGGGTGGGGCCCCAGCGCAAGTTAAATAAAGATGGCGAGTATTTCGAGACGGCAAGTGTTGACAGCGGCGCTCGCCGTGACTGCGTGGCCCCGATCGCTTCGCGCGCTCGCCGACCGCGTCGTGAAGAACGGCCGCCTCAAACAATCGGTGTCGCGCTGGCCGTACGCGAAGATTCCGCTGCCGGAATTCTGTCGCGCGTGCGCCGACATGGGCCTCACCGCGATCGATCTCCTGGAAGAACCCGACTGGCCGATGCTGAAGGCATACGGGCTCGTCTGCTCGATGGGCTACGCCGGCGGCGGATCGATTCGCGACGGCCTGAACGTGACCGCGAATCACGACGCGATCGTGAAGAACTTCGAGCGGCTCATTCCCCGCGCGGCGGCGCTCCAGATGCCCAACGTGATCACGTTCTTCGGCAACAAGCGCGGGATGCCCGACGACCAGGCGACGGAGAACTGCGTCGCCGGTCTCAATCGCGTGAAGAAGATCGCGGAAGACAACGGCGTCACGATCTGCGTGGAGCTGCTCAACAGCAAGGTCAATCATCCCGACTATCAAGGTGACCGCACGGCGTTCGGCGTCGCGATCGTCAAGGCGGTCGGCTCACCGCGCGTCAAGCTGCTGTACGACATCTACCACATGCAGATCATGGAAGGCGATCTGATCAAGACGATTCGCGACAACCAGCAGTACATCGCGCACTACCACACCGGCGGCGTGCCCGGCCGTCACGAGCTGGACCAGACGCAGGAGGTCAACTGGGCCGCGGTCTGTCGTGCTATTGTCGACACCGGATTCCGCGGCTACGTCGCGCACGAGTTCGTGCCGACGCGAGACCCGCTGACCTCATTACGAGAAGCCGTCGCTCTGTGTGATGTCTGACATGCGGACTCGACAATGCGGATTGAGGATTGCGGATTGCGGATTTATTGACGATTGGCGATTGCCTATTGATTGGTGATGGAGATTCATGACAAGTCGAGCAGCGGTCATGGCGTGTGCGTTGTGTATGGCGATCGTCTCGCAATCGACAATCGAATCGTCCAATCAACAATCATCAATCCGCAATAAATCCGCACTCCGCAATCCTCAATCCGCAATCTCGAAGTGGCGCGTGTTGTTCGATGGCAAGTCGCTCGACGCGTGGCGCGGCTATAAGAATGATCCCGTGCCCAAGGGGTGGGTCATCGAGAACGGCACGCTCGCCAAGCACGAGCGCGTCGCCGACATCGTGTCGAAGGATGAGTTCGGCGACTTCGAGCTGATGATCGACTGGAAGATTGGCGAGGCGGGCAACAGCGGCATCTTCTATCGGGGCACCGAGGAATACGATCACATCTACTGGAGCGCGCCCGAGTATCAGCTGCTCGACGACGCGAAGGGCGCCGACAACAAAACGCGACTGACGTGCGCCGGCGCCGCGTACGCGCTGTACCCGTCGCCCGCCGGTCATCTGAAACCCGTCGGCGAGTGGAACACGACGCGCATCGTCGCCAACGGCACTCACGTCGAGCACTGGCTGAACGGCGTCAAGCTGCTCGAGTACGAGCTCGGAAGTCCCGACTGGGAAGCCAAGGTCAGGGCGAGCAAGTTCAACGATTGGCCCAACTATGGCCGCGCGAAGCGCGGACACATCGCGATGCAGGGCGATCACGAGGGCACGCTCGCATTCAGAAACATCCGCATTCGAGAGTTGAAGTGAGCTGACGATTAAGTGGCAGTGACGTCCTGTTCTGGATACACGCGAGCACCACGGTGCGAGCGTGTCAGCGAGCGGGGGTGGGGCCCCGCGAGAGATTAAAAAATGATCAAGCCCAAAGATCCGTCGCGGCGGAAGTTCGTCACCGACATCGGCCTCGCCAGCGCCGGGTTCGCGATTGTGCCGCGGCACGTGCTTGGCAAAGGTTTCGAGGCGCCGAGCGACACCCTGAACGTCGCGTTCTGTGGCGTCGGCGGTCAGGGCCGCAGCAACATGATCAATCTCGCGAGCCAGAACATCGTCGCGCTGTGCGATGTGGACTGGGAGTACGCGAACAAGGGGTTCGAGTCGCTCGAGAAGGACATCAAGTCGCAGCAGAAGCGCCTCGACGAGAACATGCTCGAGTTCCGGCTGCCCGCCTCCGCGCGTGGCGAGGAGCCGCCGCTCCAGAAGCGGCCGCTGACCGAGCTCGAACGCGCCAGAACGACGGCGCAAGTCGAAGCGATGACCCGATTGAAGAACGAGCATCTGCCGCGCGCGAAGCGATACACCGACTATCGCGAGATGCTCGATCGGCAGAAGGACATCGACGCGATCGTCGTCGCGACGCCGGATCACCTGCACGCGAACATCGCGCTCGCGGCGATGGACCTCGGCAAGCACGTCTACGTGCAGAAGCCGCTGACGTGGTCGATTGCGGAAGCGCGTGCGCTGTCGCGGCGCGCGACCGAAACGAAGCTCGCGACGCAGATGGGCAATCAGGGTCATTCGTTCGACGATGCGCGAACCGCGGTGGAGTACGTGTGGGCGGGGGCGATCGGCGACGTGCGCGAGATTCACATCTGGACGAATCGTCCGCTCGGCTACTGGCCGCAGGGCGTCCCGCGGCCTGAGCCGTCGAAGACGCCGCTCGACAAGCTGCGCTGGAACGGACCGGGCGTCACCGCGCGGATTGCGAATGCGCTGTACGGCAACGGCTATTCCGTGCCGAAAAAGCTCGCGTGGAATCTGTTCCTCGGTCCGGCGCCGCACGTCGACTACCACCCGATCTATCACCCATTCAACTGGCGCGGCTGGGTGGACTGGGGGGTCGGCGCGATCGGCGACATGGGCGCGCATCTCATCGATCATTCGATGTGGGCGCTCGATCTCGGGTTCCCGACGTCGATCGAAACCGTGTCGACGCCGTTCAACGGAATCTGCTTCCCGCACGCGACGATGACGTTCTACGAGTTCCCGGCGCGCGGCGAGAAGCCGGCCGTCAAGCTGACGTGGTACGACGGCGGGTTCCTCCCGCCGAAGCCGGCGGAGATGGGCGACGACGAGTTCAACAAAGGCGGCGGCGCGCTGCTCGTCGGCAGCAAGGGCAAGCTGCTGCACGACACGTACGGCGTGAAGCCGCGGCTGCTGCCCAAGTCGCTGCACGAGTCGGTCGGGAAGCCGCCGCAGAAGCTGCCGCGGATTCCGAACGAGGGGCACGAGATGAACTGGGTGGAGGCGGCGAAAGGCAAGACGCAGGCCNCATGCCCCTTCGAGTACGCCGCACGGCTCACCGAAGTCATGCTGCTCGGCGTCGTCTCGTTGCGCGCGGGAAAGAAGCTCGAGTACGACGGCGCGAACATGCGCGTGACGAACGACGAGATCGCCAATCAGTTCTTACAGCGGACAACGAGGGGAACTTCGACCTCGGCGATCTAACAAGGTGTCTGACACCGAATCGGGTCACAGCACCCTGATCAGATCCGACCGCGTGATGATGAACGTCTTGTCGGTTTTGAAATCCCGCACGAGGACCGCGGGGTTCTGTGGGGTGATCATCGTCGACAGCAGATCGATCGGCGTCGAGATGTCGACGAACGGAAATGCCGGCTGCATGATCGTTTCGACCGGCTGCGACTTGACGGCAGCATTCCGCACGAGCTCCGTATAGAGCTGCGTCTCGTTCAGCGATCCCACCAGCCGGTTGTCGTGGGTAATCGAAATCTGCGAGAAGTCGTGCTCGCTCATCACGCGGACCGCGTGCTCCACCGGCTCGTTGCACTCCACCGAGAAGAGCTCCCCTGACACACCCGACGCCACCAGGTCGCGCGCCGTCATGCCGGTCTTCTCGATGAATCCCTTCTCCCGCATCCACTCGTCGTTGAACATCTTCCCCAGATAGCGCGACCCGTGGTCGTGGAAGATCACGACGATGACATCGTCGTCGGTGAAGCGATCCTTGAGCTGCAGCAGGCCGGCCATCGCCGACCCGGCGGAGTTGCCGGCGAAGATGCCCTCTTCGCGCGCGATGCGCCGCGTCATGATCGCCGCGTCCTTGTCGGTGACCTTCTCGAAGTGATCGATGACGTCGAAGTCGACGTTCTTCGGCAGGAAGTCCTCGCCGATGCCCTCGGTGATGTACGGATAGATCTCGTGCTTGTCGAAGATGCCGGTCTCCTTGTACTTCTTGAACACCGATCCGTAGGTGTCGATGCCCCACACTTTGATCTTCGGGTTGCGCTCCTTGAGATATCGGCCGACCCCCGAGACGGTCCCTCCGGTCCCGACGCCGACGACGAGCTGCGTGACGCGGCCCTCGGTCTGCTCCCAGATCTCAGGACCGGTCTGCTCGTAATGCGCCTGCAGGTTCGACAGGTTGTCGTACTGATTCGCCTTCCACGAGCTCGGCACGTCCTTCTCGAGCCGCGACGACACCGAGTAGTACGACCGCGGATCCTCCGGGTCGACGTTGGTCGGACAGACGATGACCTCGGCGCCGAACGCCTTCAACGCGTCGATCTTTTCTTTGGATTGCTTGTCAGTCGTCGTGAAGATGCACTTGTAGCCCTTGACGACCGCGGCGATCGCGAGGCCCATGCCCGTGTTGCCCGAGGTCCCTTCGATGATCGTGCCGCCCGGCTTCAGCTTGCCCGCGCGCTCCGCGTCTTCGATCATTTTCACGGCCATGCGGTCCTTGATCGAGTTGCCGGGATTGAACGTTTCGATCTTCGCGAGGACCGTGCCGGGCACGACGCCCGTCGTGATGCGATTGATGCGCACCATCGGCGTGTCGCCGATCGCGTCGAGGATGGTGTCGGCAATCTTCTTCACGAAACAAGTCTATACTGTGACGAAAGAACGCAAAGACCGCAAAGACCGCAATGACGTTCTGGCCTTGCGCGTTGCGCGCGTCGCGCGCGCTCGGTTCAACGTGATCTGATGCCTCGCTTCATCGAAGCGCCGGCCGTCGTCGCCGCCGCCGGCACCAAACCGAAACGCATTGAAGAGTTCGCGGGCCGCGTCAACTCCGGGCACACCGGCGTCAGCGTTGCGCGCATGGTCTCGCCATCGGGTTGGCAGGAGCCCGGCCAGCGTCCGGAGTTCGAGGAGATCACGGTGGTGCTGCGCGGCATGATCCGCGTCGAGCACGACGGCGGCACGCTCGACGTCCACGCCGGCCAGGCCGTCGTCGTCGCGCCCGGCGAGTGGATCCGCTACAGCACGCCAGGACCAGAAGGCGCGGAGTACGTCGCAGTCTGTCTGCCTGCGTTCTCACCGGCGACTGTCCATCGCGACGGATAACACCGGGACCGGATGTACGCAATCACGCACGCGTCAACCGCGCTGATCTTGAAACAGCGATTCCGTGTCCGCCCGCTGTGGCCGCTGCTCGTCAGCGTGCAGGCGATCGAATTGCTGTGGGTCGTGTTCGTCTACTCCGGCATCGAGCACGTGCGATACACCGCCGACGCGGTGCATCTGGATTTCACCTGGTTGGCGGTGTGGTATTTCGCGTCGCGCCGCAGCTCGCTCGGCTAAAGAGAGNATGTGACGAAATCACGTGAACGCAAAGGCCGCTAAGACCGCCAAGAAGAATCTTTTCGAAAAGATGCTTTGCGCGCTTTGCGATCTTTGCGTTCAACGTGATTCTTTCACAGGCTCTAAAGCCTTCGCGCTACGAGCGTGGAAGCTGAATGGAGATCTGCGCTTCGTAGAGTCGTGTGCCTTTGCATTCGGGGCACTTGCTTGGCTTTGCGAGACGGTCGTCGCCGAAGACGAAGCCGCACTGCTTGCAGCGCGCCGGTTCGACGACGACGGTGCGGCCGGCGGCCTGCGCGGAGCGAATCGCATGACGCAAGTCATCTTCGACGTCGCGGCGGTCGAGGCCGAGCTCGCGCGCGATGGACGACACCGAGCGCGGCTGCGCCGAGAGAATCTTGACGAGATCGCGCCGGAAGGTCATGGCCTAGTGTCCCGAAAATCGCGTTCGAAGGCTCGTTGTGAGTCGCACCCGGTCAGCTGATACGCGCCACGAGACGTTCAGTCGATGGCGGCGAGCAGATGCACCCAGGGCCTGATGGCCATCGCGAGGTAGAGAATCGTGAGCACGCCGATCATGCGATGCCGCGCAAAGAGATGCAGCACCGCGGCGCACCCCACGGCCAGGGCTTTGGTGACAACCAGCGCATAGCCGATGCCCAGCGCCGCGATGTACCAGCCGACGATCGGATTCGCCTCGATGCCGAGGCCGAAATGGTGGACGCCGATGTAGGTGAACGCACCGTCGAAGAATTGCGCGGCGAGGAACGCGAGCAGGACGGCGTCGCCGAACAGGGAACGGCGGTCTTGGGGAGTCCTGGCCATGCGGCAGCATAAAACAGAACGCGCGTGCTGGCGAATGAGACGAAGGTCCGATCGCAGGCACCCCAGATCGCGGGCTTACGATTTCGTCAGCGCCACACCTGCGACAGTACGCGTTGGAAATTACCGCCGATCACAAGTTTGATGTGCTCGTTCGTGTAGCCACGGCGAATGAGCGCCTCGGTGAGCGTGTAGAACCGCAGCGGATGGTCGAGATCCTCTACCGCTTCGCGCGCGTGGACGCGATAGCGCTTGTCGGCAGCCGTCATGAAGCGGCGGAACTGGTCGCGATCGGCGACGCGGTCGTTGCTCTCCAGCCCGAAGTCGCTACCGACGCCGGCGTGCTCGATGCCGACCAGATCGCGCACGTGATCGATGTGATCGATCACATCGTCCACGGTCGTCGGCTCCTTCGCGTTGACCATGAAGCTGATGAAATTGATGCCGATGACGCCGCCGGTCTTCGCCAGCGCGCGAATCGCTTCGTCGGTCACGCACCGCGGGTAGCCGGGATGCAGCGCCCGGCAGTTGCCGTGCGAGATGATGACCGGCTCGGTCGAGGCCGCACAGGCATCGAGAATCGTGCGGTCGCCGCCATGCGCCAGGTCGACCACCATGCCGACCTGATTCATGCGCTCGACGATGCGGACGCCGAACTCGGTGAGGCCGGCGTCGGGCGGCTCGAAGGCACCGCTGCCAATCAGGTTCCTGAAGTTGTACGTCAGCTGCGATTCGCGCTGACCCAATCCGTAGAACACATCGACATCGTCCGGCGTGCGGAAATGTTGTGAATCCTGAAAACTGATCAGGATCCCGAGCTTCCCTCGCGCTTGGCGCGCGCGAAGTCGCCCGCACGTCCCACGCGCAGCAGGCGATCGGGATACGCGGCGATGAAGCCGTTGAATTCCGCGACGTACTTGAGCGCGTTCTCGTACTGACCCGAACCGCGGCCCAGACTGATGACGGTGATTCCGGATCGCCGGTACTGATCGAACTCCTCCTGCGTGAACCCACCCGGCTCATACAGCCAGCGCTTCAGGATGTCTGCCTGATCGAAGCGGTACACGATCTGGTGCAGCATGTCGACGACGATCGATTCGTTGACGAGATCGATCGCGCGCGTCGGATACGACGGCTGCACCTGCGAGGCGAGGAAGACGCCGCCGACCGTCTGGATGAACTCGCGGCGGTTCATCGATCCGTCAGCGGACTTCAATGGCTTCGAAGTACTTCGGAACGGTCACCACGCTCTTCGGCGACGCCGCCTTGACGTCGGCGATGAACGACTGGAGCCGCTCGATCGCCGGCGCCTGACTCACGTCGTACGTGACGTTGAACCGGTCCCAATGGGTAGGCAGCACCATCCGAGGATAGCCGATCGCTTTGAGCAGCCGGCTGGTGTAGTCGTGAATCTCGCGGCGCTCGGGCATCGCGCCGACGAGCGCGACGTCGGGCCGCAGCCCCTCGACCTCGCGCTCGATGTAGTTCATCGATCCGAACACGAGAATCTGCCGGCCGCCGATGCGGATCAAGTACGCGAGCGTGCCGCCTTCCGCGAATTGGTTCAGATGCAGCGGCGCTTGGACGTCGATCGGAATGACGGCGGGCTGCGGCGGCGCGTTTGGATCGCGGCGCAGGAACGGCGCACGGCGGAGGATGCCGTGCAGGCTCGGAATGACTCGCACGGACCACCCGTCGAGCTCGAGGTCATCGCCGCCTCGCGCCACGATCAGTTGGTCGGCGGGAATTCCGTACGCCCGCGCGAGATTGCGCGCGCTTTCCGTTCCAATCACGGTCGCACCGGTCTTGCGCGCGATGTATGGCACGTCGAGCGCATGATCGGTGTGCGTGTGCGTAATCAGGATGAAGTCGGCGCGCTGGATGTGCGCGTCGATCGCCGCGGTGTCCGACTGCGCAGCGTCGGCCGGCGTGAACCGCGGCCGCGGATCGCCCGGCAGCACATCGTCATTCGGCGCCGTCATGTGCAGCCGCGACAGATACGGATCGATGAGGATCGTCGTGCGGCCGTCGCTGATCTCCCATCCAGCCGTACCCAGATATTTCAGCTGCAGGTTCGCGCTCGGCTGGCCGGCGGTCGCCGCGGACATCAACACGACGAAGGCGCACATAATCGCGCGTGTCATGGCACGAGTTTACCCCGGTGAATGACGAGATGAATCTTGCGCGTGTTGCGGATGTCGTCGAGCGGATTCGCGTCGAGCAGCACGATGTCCGCCACCTTGCCCACGTCGACGAGCGTCACGTCCTGCACGACGAGCGTGTCGGGCGCGGGCGACGCAAGCATCGCCGCGACGATCGCGATCACAACTCCGGGGCGCCCGGTCGAATCCTAATTCCGAACGGGAATTTCATGATCTTTTGTACGGAATGATGTTTTGCCATTCACTCGGATCGGACCGTGCGACGACGGCGACGACCGGATCGGTGTCGCTGACGTTGAAGACTTCGTGCGGGATGCCCGGCTCGATGAAGATGAAATCGCCGGCGGTGTTCTCGACCGTCTGCTTCAAGCCGTCGCCGTACTCGTGGCGGACGCGGCCTTGGAGAATGTAGAGCATCACCTCGAAGCCGACGTGGATGTGCGCGTACGCGACGCCGCCGGGCGGAATGGTCGCGACGTTCATCGACAGCTGTTTCGCCCCCACGTTTTTCCCCGACAAGCCGACCTGGTAGTGGATGCCGTTCCAGTCGCGGCAATTCTTTCCGGCGCGGATCACGAAGATGCCGTCGTGTCCCTCGACAGCGGCGCGCAGATCGATGGTGTCACTCATGTGATTGCTCCCCTACTGAAGTGTCTTCTCAGATTCAGTACCGAGCGACGGACGCTCGGCCAAAGAGCCTGTGCAGAAATCGCACCTCTCGTCGGGCGGCTACGGCGATTTCTTCACAGGCTCGCTCTAAAGCCCTTGCGCTACGACAGTCGGTCTCTTCGACGCCACCCTGCGTGCCCGCGTAGCCGCGTACGAGATGATTGGAAATCGATTGCCCATCCCGCGCCTCCACGTCATCGCCCGCCTGAGACATCGATGAACGTACCGGTGGAATAAGACGCTTCGTCGGACAGCAGCCACAGAATCGCGCGCGCGACTTCAATGGCGTCGCCGCCGCGCCGCATCGGCAGCGCCGGCCCGAGCCGATCGACGCGGCCCGGCTCGCCACCGCTCGCGTGAATGTCCGTATAGATGATGCCGCCGCGGACGCCGTTGACGCGAATCCCTTCGCCCGCGACTTCGCGCGCGAGGCCGATCGTCAGGGCGTCGAGCGCGGCTTTCGACGCCGCGTAGTCGACGTACTCTCCCGGGGCGCCGAGCTGCGCCGCGCGCGAGGAGACATTCACGATCGCACCGCCCGCACCGCCACGCGCCGTCGACATGCGACGCACCGCTTCGCGCGCGCAGACGAACGCCCCGGTGACGTTGGTCGCGAACACGCGGCCGATGCGCGCCGCGTCGATGCGATCAACGCGTGTCTGCTGTTCGAGGATGCCGGCGTTGTTGACCAGCGCGCGGAGGGGACCGAGCTCGCGATCGACCGTCTCGAACAGCCGCACAACGTCCGCCTCGATCGCGACGTCGGCCTGCACCGCGATCGCGCGCCGGCCCGCGCGCGTGATCTCCGAGACGAGGGCGTCGGCCGCGCTCTGACTGCGGAGGTAGTTGNCGCACACGGCGTAGCCGCGTTCGGCGGCCAGGCGTGCGGTCGCGGCGCCGATGCCGCGGCTCGCGCCAGTAATAAGAATGACCGGATCAGCCACGCGGCGACGCGAACGATCCTTTGGCGCCGAGCGCGATGATCTTCGCGACCGATTCGAGAGTCGCGACAACGGTTTTCGTCTCCTTCAGCGTCATGAGGGATCGACCGGCGTCGGGATCTCGTACCAGATCTCGATCTGGTAGCCGTCGGGATCGGTCGCGAACAAGTACGGCTCGCCCGGTACGAACTCGCCCTGCTCTTTGATCGTCCCGCCCGCTTTCTTCACCGCGCGCGCCGCGGCGCCGATGTCTTTCGGATTCTGCAGACGAAAACCGAAATGCGCGATGCCGCCGGATTTGCCGGCGTCTTTCTTCTTCTCCTCGAACACGAGGACGTCACGCGACCCGGGCGTCTGCAGCTGAACGAAGCCGTCCTGCTTGTAGACCTCGACGGCGCCGAACACCTGGCGGTAGAACTTCGACGCGCGATCGACGTCGCGGACCGCCAGCGCGAGGTGCGTGAGACCGTAGGTCTTAATCACGCGCGCGCCTCACCGAATCAGACGGATCAGGTACAGGAGGAGAATCGCTCCTCCCGTCGCGATGACGATCGACCCGATCAAGCCGTAGGCGTAGAGGCCGAGCAGGCCGAACACGAACCCGCCGAGCAGCGATCCGACGATGCCGACGACGAGATCGCCGAGGAGACCGAAGCCGCGCCCGCGCATGATCTTGCCCGCGAGCCAGCCGGCGAGAATGCCGATGAGAATCTGTGTGATGAGATACATGGTTTGGTCNTTNGTCGTTGGTCGTTGGTCGTTGGTCGTTGGTCGTTGGTCGTTG